>Ga0207675_100004628_pt1 | contig 13260 bp, 11 predicted proteins | sample KBSSwiS42_FD_184305 | JGI IMG/M metagenome (GOLD analysis project Ga0207675, IMG submission 184305) | Switchgrass rhizosphere microbial communities from Kellogg Biological Station, Michigan, USA - KBS Switchgrass S4-2 (SPAdes) (version 2) | ecosystem: Host-associated > Plants > Roots >... | reverse complement strand
TCTTCGGCTCCACGAAAATCGCATCGTAGATCGGCAGGTGGACCTTTTCGCGAATACCCTGTACGACGGCCATGACTTTTCACTCCTCAGTAGTTCGATTCAGGTTCAGGCGCAGCGCGCGGTGAGGTTCACCACAGCGGCCGCAAGGTTTCGGGGACCATCGATGCTGAGCCCGGCTGCTCGGCGAAAACCGAGCAGGACGGGCTCACGTCGGACGGTTTCGAGTAACCGGCGAGGCCGGCGTTGAGCGGCAGCGGGCAGCCGGCGTTGAACGGCGAGGCCGCGTCGCGCACGTAGCCCTCGACGCCGGGTTCGGCGTACTCCGAGTAGTCGCCGTATTCGGAGTAGTCAGAGTAGTCCTCGGCATAGTCCGAAACGCCCGGATACTCCTCGGCCAGCGGGTCGTCGCCATAGCCCACCATTTCCGGCATTTCTCCGTAGCCGGCGGTCTGGTAGTCGGACATGGCGTTGGGGTCGTCGCCGTAATAGCCGACCGGCATTTCCTCGGCGAAGTAGCCGACGGGTTCGGGCTCGCCGACGTAGCCGTAGCCGGCGAAGTCCTGCGGCTGTCCATAACCGTAGCCGGCGACCTGCGCAGGCTGGCCGTAGTAACCGTACCCGGAAACTTCCGCGGGCTGGCCGTAGTAGCCATAGCCGGCGACTTCCGCGGGCGGTCCGTAACCGTAACCCGCGTATCCGGGGAACTGCGCTGGCTCGCCGTAGTAGCCGTAGCCGGCGACATCCGGTGGCTGTCCGTAGTAGCTGAATCGCATGGTTCTCTCTCCTGGTTCGCCTGGCCCGGCCGGTGCCGGGTTGACGATCATGACTTCCTCGTAGTCGGGTCGACGCCTCATGGCCGGCGGCCCTCCACGCTTAACCTTCGATGCCGCGCGCGGTGACGCGATAACGTCCGCCCAGAATGTGCAGCTGCTTGCCCGCCGGATCGCAGGCCAGCAGCGGCATCGCCTTCATGAAGTGCACGTAGGTGCGCGGCTGGCCACAGCGGCCCTTGTCCGACGTGTAGATCACGCCGCGCAGACGCCCGAGCTTCACCAGCACGTCGGGAATCTCCCGCCGGCAGGATTGGCGCAGCAGCTCCGGCGGCTTGAACGCGTGAAAGCTCTCGAACAGACGGCGCGCCTGGTCGAAGTCGTCGCGGCGCGTGCGGCGCGCGCGCCGCACGCGGATCACTAGATAGGCCACTGTTTGCGTCCCGGCTCATGTCCATCCCGCTCAACGCCTGCGGCGGAAGCGGTGCCGCGCCAGCGGCGCGGTCGCGGCCGCGACCACCGCCGCCTGCGCGGGCTGCGGCGTATTGGCAGCGGAGATCGGCACCAGCCCCGGCGGTCCGGGCCACGACACGCAACGCATGTAGCGGCGGTGCGGCGTGAGGCCAGTGTAGGGATTGGGCCTGTGCATCCACCCGGGCGGCACGGGCGCGGGGAACGGCGGCCGGAATCCCATGCCCGGCAGGCCTGGAAATCCCGGCAATTGCGGCAATCCCGGCAGCCCGGGCAGGCCCGGAATCGGCGGTGCCGGTGGCGCGCCGCCCCCCGGGATGAGATTGCCGATGAGGTTGCCGACTCCCGGGATCGCCTTGGCGATACCGGGAATCGCGTTCGACAGCGCGGGCAACAACTTCGCGGCGAGTGGCGCGAGGAACGGCAGGAAGCCGACCGGGTTGCCGAAGCCGTCGTACACCTCGCCCATGGTTTCGGCGGGTTCGCCGTAGTAGCCGTAGCCGGCCACCTCAGGTACATCGTGCAACGCTCCTGTCAGCGTGTCTTGGACGAGCATGTCAAGTCCTCCGGGTTGATTTCACAAATGCGTTTCCACAGCGCGGGCGGCGCCCAGCCGATCGGCCGCGGCATGGTCGCGTCGAGCGCGCACCAGCGGTCGCGCACGTTCACTTCGGGATAGATGTGGCTGTAGGCGTGGGGCTTCGTGGGCCGGAAACCTGCCAGCACCAGGCGCACCGGGTGTCCGGTGGAAATCAGCATGGCGCCGAGCAGGATCGTCATGTCGTCGCAATCCCCGGCGCACAGCTCCAGCATGCGGCGCGCGCTGTGCAGCAGCTCGACGCGAAAGATGTCGCGCGTGTAGCGCACGTTGCGGCGCACCCAGTCGAACAGCGCGCACACCTCGCCCCAGCGATCCTTGGCCGGAACGCGGTAGGCGCGGAAGATCTCGATCGCCTTCTGGCGCACGTAGAAGTCCTTGGCGCCCGAGCGGATCAGGCAGGAAATCAGCCGCGCGGTGGTCAGCGTGCCGCGCTGGCCCTGCGGTACGCGCAGCACCCGGATCCGGGGCCTCACTACTCGACTGCACAGACGTATCATTCGTATGGGTCACTGGAATGAGTTCCACGTATCGCCCTTGATCATCTCGAGCGGCACGATCAGCTTGTCTTCGATGCCGGGCACCTTGATCATCGCGTAGCAGGCGCCTGCGCCTTCACCCTGCGTCACCGCCACGACGGTTCCCTGCAACAGATCATCACCGCGCAACTGCATGACGAGTTTCCCCGCGTCCGGTAGATAGACATCGCGTATCCGGAAGTGGACCCGTTTGTGTCGCCAGTCCATGCAAAGACCGCCGCTGTGTGCCGAATCGGATTCCGAATCGCTCGCCAGTGAAGGAGCACGCTTCGTGCCAACGCGGCGCGGCGCTGCGCGGAACGCACGCAAGCCATTGAAGCCGGACGAGAGATAGTCAGGGGATACCGGTGTGGCGCGCGGCACGTACCGGAGACGCGTGCCGGCGCACGGAAACCCGCTTCCGGAAAATTCTTGTTGGGCCCGGCAGGCCCGTTCCGGCGCTATCCGTGCGGGACGTGTTTCCGCAGCTTGTTGTAGACGCTGCGCGGCGTGATGCCGAGCAGTCGCGCGGCGCGCGACTGGTTGCCGTGCTCGTGTTCCAGCGCCGCTTGCACGATCAGCCGCTCACAGGCGGCGAGCGCGCGCGACATGCTCCAGCGATTCGCCAGCAGCAGTCCGAGCACGCTCGATTCCGCCTCGGCCGGGTGCTGTGCAGCCTGCGGGGCCATCGTGCTCTCGGTGCAAAGCTGTTCCCAGGCGACGGGCGGCAGATCCCGCAATCCCAGCGGCTCGTCGTCCACCTTGTTCAGCAGGATCCAGCGGATCAGGTTTTCCAGCTGGCGCGCATTGCCGGTGAGCTCGAGGCGGCTGAGTGCGGCGATGAACTCGGCGCCCGAGGGCAGCGGCACGCTGCCGCGCAGCTTCGCGAACTTCGCGATGAAGTGCTCAGCCAGCGGAGGAATGTCCTCGCGACGCTCGCGCAGCGGCGGCAGGTGAATCGTCAACGCATTCAATCGATTGAGGAGATCGGCGCGAAACGAACCCGCGCTCACGCGCGCCGGCAGGTCCGCGTTGCTCGCCGCGATTACGCGTACGTTGACCGGCGTTTCCTGGTCGTCACCCACCCCGAGTACGCGCTGCTCCTGCAAGACGCGCAGCAGCTTGGCCTGCAGGTGCTCGTCGAGCTCGGCGACTTCGTCCAGGAACAGCACCCCGCCCTCCGCGCTGCGGAACAGGCCCCTGCGTTCGCGCTCTGCACCGGTGAATGCACCGCGGCGGTGGCCGAACAATTCGCTTTCGGCGAGCTCGCGCGGGATCGCGCCGCAGTTCACCGCCACGAAGGGCTTCTGGCCACGCAGCGGGTCGAGGCGGTGAATGGCATTGGCCACGAGCTCCTTGCCCGTGCCGGATTCACCGCTGATCAGGACCGGGAAGCAACTGAGCCTGGCGATACGCATGACCGACACGAACACCGACCTCATGGCCAGGCTGTCGCCGACGATGCCCTGCGACAGCATGGCCGTGCGCAACGCCCGCGTCTCGCTGGCGCGGGCCGCGTCTTCCTGCAGGCGATGCAGCAACACGCCGCGCAGAGTGGTGACGAAATCCGCACGCGTGCTGTCGAGCAGGTGCGCGCAGCCGGCCAGGAAGGCGACGCACTGCTGCCCCAGCGCCTGGCCACTCGCACCGTCCTGGCAACCGATGATGGTGAAGCCCGCGGCCCTGAGCGCGCGAATCGCCTCGTAAGAAGGCGAGCGGCTGGCGGCACCGGCTTCGATGCCGACGACCGCGATGCCGCCGGCTTCGGGACCGCGCGACCGGCAGGCATCGCCGGCGCGCTCGCAGCATCGGACATCCGCCCCGCACTGACCGGCAACGCGGCGAATCTCGACCGCGCGCCCGTCATGGGCGTCGAGAAGCAAGATGGATTGCGTCTCCGTCGGAGAGCGCGATCCCTGGCAACTAACATGCACGGTCACAGCCAGACCGATCCGTCGTCTGTTGTTGAATCTTGAGTTCCGGGACCGTCTTGCTTGACTTATCGGCGGCGGTGCACCGGCGCGGGCGAGACTACGCGGCGGGCAATCGGAGCGGCAAGGAACTTTTTCACGTTTGCCGCATGTCGCGGCGCGATGCCTAACTACATTCGCGAGGCGAAGCGAATGGAGATCGTAAGTCGCGCGCTGCGGCGCCCCGATTTGGCGCGACACCAGCCGCGCCCACAACCCGCGCAGGCGGGACAACTGCCGCGCTCGGGGCCTCCCCGAGTGTAAGGATCGCCTCGATCGCTGCTGCGACGCGGTCCCGGCTGCGTGCCTAGTGCGGTGCGGTCAAACCGAGCGCATTCGCCACGAAACCGTAGCGGTCGGCGACGTCCTCGATCTGCATCCACACCGGCTTGCCGCTGCCATGCCCGGCCCGAGTCTCGATGCGGATGAATATCGGGTTGGCGCAGCCCTGCGCACGCTGCATCTCCGCGGCGAACTTGAAGCTGTGCCACGGCACCACGCGATCGTCGTGATCGGCGGTCGTGATCAGCGTGGGCGGGTAACACGCGCCGGTCTTCACGTTGTGGACCGGTGAATATGCGAGCTGCGATCTGAAGTCCTCGGCATTCTCGGAGAGGCCGTAGTCGGTCGACCACTGGCGCGCGTTGGCGCTGGCGGTGTGATACCGCAGCATGTCGAGCACACCCACCGCGGGCAGCGCCGCGCCGAACAGATCCGGCCGCTGTAACAACACGGCGCCCACCAGCAATCCGCCGTTGCTCCCGCCGCTGATCGCGAGCCGCTTCGGGCTGGTGTATTTCTCGCGCACCAGGTACTCGGCGGCCGCGATGAAGTCATCGAACACATTCTGCTTCTTCTGGCGCGTGCCGGCGCGATGCCAGTCCTCGCCGTATTCGCCGCCGCCGCGAATGTTGGCGACCACGTACGTGCCGCCCATTTCCAGCCACGACTGGACGGTCGGTGTGTACGTGGGCGATTGGACCACGTTGAAGCCGCCGTAGCCGTACAGGATCACGGGCTGGTTGCCGTCGCGCGGCGCATCCTTGCGGTGGATGACGAACATCGGAACGCGCGTGCCGTCCTTGGAGTTGAAGAACACCTGCTCGGTCACGTAGGGCGCGAAGTTCACAGGTACCTTGGGCATCCGGAAATCGCTCACGGTATTCGTGGCGACGTCGAGCCTCAGGATCCGAGTGGGCGTCAGGTAATCCGAATACGAGAAGAAGGCCTCGGGTTTGTCGGGTTGCCCGGTGAAGTCCTTGGTGGTGCCCAGCCCGGGTAGTTTGACCTCGCCGGCAGGCGCGCCGCTGACTTCGAACAGCCGGATGAGACTGGTCACGTCGCGGGTGTATTCCACGACAATGCGCCCGCCAATGTACCCGATGGTGTCGATGGTGAGATCGGATTGCGGCACCACGTTGCGCCAGGCCGCAGGCTCCGGTTTGTTGGCATCGACGGCGATGACGCGGCCGCGCGGCGCGTCCTTGGTGGTCTGGAAGTACAACTCGTCGCCCTTGGAACCGGCGAAGAGATAGAGCGCATCCCAGGCGGTGAAGATCGGGCGCGCCTTCGACCCTGGCCTGCGCAGATCGAGCAGCCACACGTCATTGGCTTCCAGTCCTTCGAACAGCGACAGCACCAGGTAGCGGCCGTCGTGTGTGATCGATGCCGACGGCACCTTGGTGGGATGATCGGTGACCTTGTAAACCAGCCGATCGCTCGCCTGCGGTTCGCCCACCTTGTGGAAGTAGATGTCCGGCCTGCCACGATCGTCGCCGCGCTCGGCGGTCTCGGCGCTGTCGCCGGGCTTGAGTGGATAGCGGCTGTAGTAGATGCCGGAGTTGTCGCGCGCCCAGGAGACGTTCCAGAACTTGCTGAACTTGAGGACGTCGGGCAGATCGCTGCCGTCGTCGACGCGCCGGAAATGCCAGATGTTCCAGTCGGAGCCGGCGTCGGAGAGCGCGTAGGCCAGCACCTTGCCGTCCGGGCTGGGCACGAACTCGGTCAACGCGATCGTGGCGTCTTCGCGTTTGCCATTTGGATCCACCAGCACGCGCGGCGCACCGTCCAGTCCATCCGTGACATACAACACGCTCTGGTCCTGCGTGCCGTCGTTGCGCAGGTAGAAGTATCGGCCGCCCTCTTCCTCCGGTACGCCGAAGCGCTCGTAAGTCCACAGCTGCTTGAGACGGTTGCCGAGCCATGCGCGCTGCGGCAGCGCTTCGAGATAGGGCTGTGTCAGTGCATTTTCGGCGGTGACCCAGTTCTTCGTGGCCTGCGAATCCAGGTCTTCGAGCCAGCGGTAGGGATCGGCGACCTTCACCCCGTGATAGTCGTCCACCACATTGCCGCGCGTCGCGTCCGGATACTTGAAACTCACGGGCGTCGGCGCGGGATCAGGCGTGTTCGTGGCGTGAGGATTGAGTGGCGAGGAGCTGCATGCGACGAGCAGCACCGTGAGCACGCCCGCGAGCGCGCTGCACAGGTAGCGAGGACCGGAAGCCATCCATAAACTCCACGAATGTATTTTCACTGCAGTCTATCAAACGAACTTCGTCCCTCCGGGCTTCGCGCCGCGGTATTTCCTCGCATCGGCGCACTGCTCGCGGTCGCATGGTTGCTCGTCGCGGTGCCGGCCTGGTCGGGGAAACTCCCACTGGAACGCCTGTTCAGCGCGCCAGATCTCGCCGGGCCGACGCTGCGCGGGGTCAAGGTCTCACCGGACGGCCGGCTGATCGCGTATCTGAAGGCACGTGAGGACGACAAGGACCGCTACGACCTGTGGGCCTACGACGTTCCCGCGGCGCGCGACCGGCAGCTCGTCGACTCGCGCACGCTCGCGGGCGCCGACCGCGCGCTGTCGGCTGAAGAGGAAGCGCGCCGCGAACGGCAGCGAACTTCGGCCTTCTCCGGGATCGTCGACTACAGCTTCGCGCCCGACAGCCGGCACCTGTTGATCCCGCTGAACGGCGATCTGTACGTCTATGACCTGGCCAGGAGCGGCGCCGCGGCCGTGCAGCGCCTCACGACCACCGACGCCTACGAGACCGACGCGCGTTTCTCGCCGCAGTCGCACTACGTGAGTTTCGTGCGCGACCAGAACCTGTACGTGATCGATCTCGCCAACGGCGCGGAGCGCGCCATCTCCCGCCAGGGCGGCGGTCTCGTGAGTTTCGGCATGGCCGAATTCATCGCGCAGGAGGAGATGGACCGCGATACCGGCTACTGGTGGTCGCCGGATGAACGCCGCATCGTGCTGGAACGCGTCGACGAAACGCCGGTGCAGGAAGTCGAACGCTTCGAGATCCAGGCCACGGGCGCGAAGGTCGTGCGCCAGCGCTACCCGGCTACCGGCACGGCGAATGCGCGCGTGGATCTGCTGGTCGCGGAACTGGGATCGGACACTCTGTACCAGCTGGATCTCGGCACGGAACGCGACATCTATCTACCGCACGTCGACTGGTTCCCCGACAGCCGCGGCATCGCCGTCGAGCGGCAGAGCCGCGACCAGAAGAAACTCGAGCTGCTGCGCTTCGACGCCCTCACCGGCCGCAGCCAGGTGCTGTTGACGGAGACCTCGGAGCACTGGGTACCGCTGCATCGCGAGCTCACCTTCCTGCTGCACGCGAAGCAGTTCATCTGGGCGTCGTCGCGCGACGGTTTCCAGCACCTCTATCTGTACGGTAATGACGGCAAGCTGGTCCGCCAGCTGACACACGGCGAATTCATGGTGACGGGGACCGGCATCGACAACGCGGTGCGCGCCGTGGACGAACGCGCACGGCGCGTGTACTTCACCGCCAACCTGCCCTCGCCCGTCGAGCGGCAGCTCTACTGGGTATCGCTTGATTCACCGGAAAAACCGCAACGAGTGACCGCGCTCGCCGGCAGCCACGGGGTCGCCATGTCCATGAACGCGCGCGTGTTCGTCGACACCTTCTCGAGCGTCGACCAGCCGGCGAAGGTGACCCTGCGCCGCGCCGATGGCACGCCGCTCACCGAACTCGTGCCCAACAAGCTGGACGCGGCGCATCCGTATGCGCCGTACCTGGACGAACACGTGGCCTCGGAGTTCGGCTCGTTGACCGCTGCGGACGGCCAGCCCATGTACTACCAGCTCATGAAGCCGCGCATGCTCGAGCCCGGCAAGCGCTACCCGGTGCTGGTCGACGTGTACGGCGGGCCGGGCGTGCAGCACGTGCTCAACATGTGGGGCAAGGACACGACCTTCAGCCAATACCTCGTGCAGCACGGCTACGTGGTGTTCGTGCTCGACAACCGCGGCAGCGGCTTCCGCGGCACGAAGTTCGAGACCGCGCTGGCGCAACGCATGGCGGGCGTGCAGGTGCAGGATCAGGTGCGCGGCGTGGAATTCCTGCGCAGCCTGCCTTACGTCGACGGCAAGCGCATCGGCGTATTCGGCTGGAGCTACGGCGGCTACATGACGTTGATGTGCCTGATGCAGGCGCCGGACGTGTTCGCCGCCGGCGTGGCCGGCGCGCCCGTGACCGACTGGACGCTGTACGACACGCACTACACCGAGCGCTATCTATCTACCCCGCAGTCCGACCCGGAAGGGTACGCCGCCGGCAACGTGCTCAACTACGCGGCAAAGCTGTCGCGGCCGTTGCTGCTGATGCACGGCATGGCCGACGACAACGTGCTGTTCGCACACAGCACCGCGCTGATGAAAAAACTGCAGGACCTGCAGAAGCCGTTCGAGCTGATGACCTACCCGGGCGGGAAACACGGCCTGATCCGGCAGAACGTCGCTGGCCTGCACGCGCACGCGTACATGGTGCGGTTCTTCGACCGGGAGCTTGGAATGGGGGCAGCCCCCGATTCCCAGCAAAAGGGGTCAGCCCTCCCATCCAATTTGCAGTGAAAAAGGCGAGATTGCCGGCGTACGCGCGGCGCGAGGTTCGCGATAGCGTGGCTCATGGCGCGGGCTCCGCGAGTAATCAGGGCAAATGAGTGCTACCACGTCATCAACCGCGGAAATCAAAAGGCGCGTGTCTTTCACGACAACCGCGATTACGCGTCATTTCTCGCGTTGATGTGCGATGCGCAGGAGCGCGTCGAACTACCGCTGCTGGCCGTTTGCCTCATGCCCAATCACGTGCACCTGGTCGTCAGGCCCCGAGAGGACGGTGATTTGGCCTCCTGGATTGGCTGGTTGTTCACGACTCACGTTCGCCGGCATCACCGCAAGTATGGAACCACAGGTCGTATTTGGCAGGGACGCTACAAGGCATCGCTTATTCAACAGGACCAACACCTGCTGACCGTTCTTCGTTACGTCGAGCGAAACGCCTTGGCGAAGAATCTCGTGGCACGCGCCGAAGATTGGCGCTGGGGGAGCTTGAACTGGCGCGGATCGCCGAATGGGCCGATACAACTGACGCCAGTGCCTATCGACCTGCCAAGTTGGTGGAGCGAGTTCGTCAATCAGCCGATGACCGCTGCAGAACTCGCGGCTGTTCGGGAGTCTGTCTACCGTCAGCGTCCTTTCGGTTCGCCAGGCTGGGCTGAAGCATCGGCGCGCGAAACGGGAATGGAGCAATCGCTTGCGCCGCTCGGGAGGCCGAGAAGAAAGCGTTGAGAGGGTTGACCCCTTTTGCTAGGAAATGGGGGCTGCCCCCTATAACTTGATCCTTCCCCCGCCGGCCGGCGGGCCGCCCATGCCGCCCGCATCCGGCACCACGATGCGTGACGCAGCCTCGCGGCGCATCTCGCGCGCCTCTTCGATGGCCTGTTCGATCGCCACCTTCACGGCATCTGGGAACTTGTTGCAGGCGTCCTCGAGCGAGCTCGCCTCGAGTTCGAACGCCAGCGGCAATACACCCGCGGGCGTGAGGAGCTGCGTCTGCCCGGAGTACAGCACCGGGCGCGAGGAGTCATCGCTGCCGTCACTCTTCACGGGCACGAGACGGCGCAACGTCCCGGCCTTGCGGTCAGTGAAGATCTCCTCGCGGTAGAGCTGCGTCGGATCGAGCTTGATCTCGGGTAATTGCTGTTCAGCGGCCATGTGCGTCACCGTTCGAAACTTGTGTGAATGATAAACCCTGCAATACCGGGATGAGCGGCAGATCGGCCGGCAGGAGCCGTTCTTTGCCGAGAGACTGACAGTCCACCCACTTCAGTTGCTGGCTGTCGAGTCCGCGCGGCTCGCCGCTGGTGAGCGACACATGCCATAACGCGAGCTCGATGATGCGGTCCGGATATTCATGCGTCATCGTAGTGATCTCGCGATGCGCGCGCGTTTCCACGCCCAGCTCCTCGCGCAACTCGCGCACCAGCGCGTCGCCGTCGCTCTCGCCGCTCGCGACCTTCCCGCCGGGAAATTCCCACCAGCCGGCCATGTGTTTGCCCTCGGGACGCTGCGCGATCAGCACGCGCCCGTCGGCATCGAACATCGCTGCGGCCACCACGCGAAGTTGGGGCTTCATGGGAGGACTGACCCCTTTTGCCAGGAAACGGGGGCTGCCCCCATTCCCTATTCCACGCCCTCGAGCACGCCGTGGCAGTTCTTGAACTTCTTGCCGCTGCCGCAGGGACAGGGCTGATTGCGGCCGACCTTGGGCGCCACCCGCACCGGCTGTTGCGGCGCCTGCGGCGGCATCCGCGGCGGCAACTGGTTTGATGCGGGGCGCGCTCCGCCCGGCAGTCCACGCGGTTGCGCCGTCGGCTGCTCCGGCTCGCCGGCCGCGCCGAGTTGCGACAGCGAGGCGGCCTCGGCGTGCTGCGTCTGCAACGCGCGGTTGAGGCGCTGGCGGCGCGCTTCTTCCTCGCGCTCGATCTCCTCGGGCGACTTGATGCGCACGTCGAGCGACGCGAGGATGGTCACGGTGTCGAACTTGATGCGCTCGAGCATCGCGGCGAACAGCTCGAACGCCTCGCGCTTGTACTCATAGCGATAGTCTTTCTGCGCATAGCCGCGCAGGTGGATGCCCTGCCGCAGGTAATCCATGGCGCCCAGGTGATCGCGCCATTGCTGGTCGAGCACCTTGAGCATGATGTCCTTCTCGATGTGCCGCATGATCGGCACGCCGTTCGGCTGGTTGCCGATACGCGCCACCTTCGCGTCGTACGTGGCATCGATGGCACCGATGATGCGGCCGCGCAGCTCGGATTCCTCGAGCTCGGGCTGATCCTTGAGCCACTGCGCCGGATCCACCACGGTGTCGAAATTCTTGCGGATGGCTTCGGCGAGACCCACGAGGTTCCACTCTTCGTGGCTCACGTTCGACGGCAGGTACTGGGTGAGAATGCCTTCCACCACTTCGGCGCGGATGCCGCGTACCGCGTCGCCGAGATTCTCGGCGCCCATGAGCTCGGTGCGCTGCTGGTAGATCACCTTGCGCTGATCGTTGGCCACATCGTCGAAGGTCAGCAGTTGCTTGCGGATGTCGAAGTTGTGCCCTTCGACCTTGCGCTGCGCCTTCTCGATCTGGCGCGTGAGCATGCCGCTTTCGATGACCTCGCCTTCCTTCATGCCGGCCATGGCCAGCCACTTCTTCGTGCGATTCGGATCGCCGAAAATGCGCATCAGGTTGTCTTCCATCGATAGATAGAAGCGGCTGGAGCCCGGGTCGCCCTGGCGGCCGGAGCGGCCGCGCAGCTGGTTGTCGATGCGGCGCGATTCGTGGCGTTCGGTGCCGACGATGTGCAGGCCACCGGCCGCGACCACCTGGTTGTGACGCTCCTGCCATTCGGAGCGCAACCGCGCGGCGGTGACCTCGTCGACGGGGGCCTCGCCCGCCGCCTTCGCCAGAGCTTCGAGCTCGGCCTCGAGGTTGCCGCCGAGCTTGATGTCCGTGCCGCGGCCGGCCATGTTGGTTGCGATCGTCACTTTGCCGGGCATGCCGGCTTTCTCGACGATGTGCGCCTCGCGCTCGTGCTGCTTGGCGTTCAGCACATCGTGATCGATGTTGTTCTTCGTGAGCACGCCGGAGATGAGCTCGGAGCTCTCGATCGACGTGGTGCCCACCAGCACCGGCTGGCCGCGTTTCACGCAGTCCTCGATGTCCTCGATGATGGCCTTGTACTTGTCGTTCTGGGTCAGATAGACGAAGTCGGCGTTGTCCTTGCGGATCATCGGCTTGTGGGTCGGGATCACCACGACCTCGAGGCCATAGATCTGCATGAATTCCGGCGCTTCGGTATCCGCCGTGCCGGTCATGCCGGATAGTTTCTTGTAGATGCGGAAGTAGTTCTGGAAGGTGATGGACGCGACGGTCTGGTTTTCCGCGCGCACCTTCACGCCTTCCTTCGCTTCCACGGCCTGGTGCAGGCCGTCCGACCAGCGGCGGCCGGGCATGGTGCGCCCGGTGAACTCGTCGACGATGATGACCTCGCCGGCGCGCACGATGTATTCCACGTCGCGCTTGTAGATCGCATGCGCGCGCAACGCCGCATTGAGGTGATGCATCAGCCGGATGTTCGTGGGGTCGTAGAGACTCTCGCCCTCGCGTAGCAGCCCGGACTCGAGCATCAGCTCCTCGACGCGCTCGTGACCGCCCTCGGTGAGATGCACCTGCTTCTGCTTTTCGTCCACGGTGTAGTCGCCGGGCACGAAATCAGGGGGATGGTTACCGTCCTTGTCTTCCTCGCCCTTCTGCTTCTTGAGCCGCGGCACCAGCTTGTCGATCTTGAGATAGAGCTCGGTGTTCTCTTCGGCCGGACCGGAAATGATCAGCGGTGTGCGCGCCTCGTCGATGAGGATGGAGTCCACTTCGTCGACGATGGCGAACGCCAGCTTGCGCTGCACGCGGTCTTCGAGGCTGAACGCCAGGTTGTCGCGCAGGTAGTCGAAGCCGAATTCGTTGTTGGTGCCGTAGGTGATGTCGCAGGCGTAGGCGGCGCGTTTCTCGGCCGTGTCCTGCTGATTGCGGATGACGCCGACGGTCAAGCCGAGGAAACGGTAGATGGGC
>Ga0207675_100004626_pt1 | contig 13262 bp, 12 predicted proteins | sample KBSSwiS42_FD_184305 | JGI IMG/M metagenome (GOLD analysis project Ga0207675, IMG submission 184305) | Switchgrass rhizosphere microbial communities from Kellogg Biological Station, Michigan, USA - KBS Switchgrass S4-2 (SPAdes) (version 2) | ecosystem: Host-associated > Plants > Roots >... | reverse complement strand
GCACGCGGGCTGGCGCGGCACCGTGGCCGGGGTCACCGCCGCGACCCTGGCCGCCATGCAGGGTCTCGGCACTCGCCCGTCCGACGTCGTCGCCGGCATCGGTCCCGCCGTCGGGGCGGACCGCTACCAGGTCGGTCCCGACGTCCACCAGGCCGTGACCCGGTCCTTCGGCCCGGCCTCGGCCGGGTTCATCCGCCCCGACCCGTCGGCGGCCGGCCGCTGGCTGCTCGACCTGCGCTCCGCCACCCGCCACGCCCTCCACCAGGCCGGCGTGCCCGGCCCCCGGATCCACGCCGCCGACATCCCCACCGGCCCCGTCCCAGGCGATTTCTTCAGCGACCGCGCCGCGCGGCCCTGCGGCCGCCTGGCCCTGGCGGCCCGGCTGCGGCCCGGCGGTGAGCGATGAGCGGGCCGCGCGGAAGCGTCTTCCGCTATCGCGAGTACGCCGTTGACGCCGAGCGCGGGGTGCTGACCTGCCGGTACGAGCTTGACGGCCGCGAGTTCACCGAGCGCGTCGCCCTGCCCCCCGGCAAGCGATGGCACACCGAACAGGCCCGCGCCGCCGCCCGCCTGGTGTTCCTGCTGTCCGGTGTCTCGTACTACAAGACCGCGGCGCCCCCGGTCATCGACCTCGGAACGACCGCGCTGACCGCGGCAGAAGAAGCCTTCCTCCGCGAGTTCTACCTCCAGGGTCTAGCCGAGTTCGCCTACCGCAACAACCTCGACCTCACCCAACTGCGAATAGAAGCCCGCCGCGCCCCGGACCCGCCGCCCGCACCGCCCGCACCGCAGGCACCACGGCGAGCCCTGGTCCCGTTCGGGGGCGGGATCGACTCGATCGTGACGGTGGAGCAGGTCCGGGAGCAGGCCGACGTGGCGCTGTTCATCGTGAGCAGGCCCGCCGACCGGTTCGACGCGATCGAGCAGCCGGCCGCGGTGACCGGGCTACCGGTCGTCCGCGCCGAACGCGAGATCGACCCGCAGCTGCTGCGTTCGGCCGAACTCGGCTTCCTCAACGGGCACGTGCCGGTGACCGGGATCCTGTCCGCGATCGCCGTGCTGGCCGCGGTGCTCACCGGCCGGGACGCGGTGGTGATGTCCAACGAGTGGTCGGCGTCCATCCCGACCCTGGAGTTCGACGGCCGCCCGGTCAACCACCAGTTCTCCAAGAGCGAGGAGTTCGAAGCCGCCTTCCGCGGCGTGCTGGCCGATCAGGGTTCCGCCCCGGAATACTTCTCCTGGCTCAGAGACCGGACCGAGCTGTGGGTGGGACGCGAGTTCGCGGCGCTCACCCGGTACCACGACTGTTTCCGCAGCTGTAACAAGGCCTTTTATACCGAACGGTCGCGGCGATTCGCCTACTGGTGCGGCCAGTGCGACAAGTGCGTGTTCATCGACCTGATCCTCGCGCCCTTCCTTCCGGCCGGGGCGCTGCGGCAGATCTTCGCCGTGGCCGGGGAGCCGCTGGACGATCCCGCGCTCAAGCCCAAGTTCCGGTCGCTGCTGGGCGCGGGCGCCAAGCCGTTCGAATGCGTCGGCGAGGTCACCGAGTGCCGGGCCGCGGTGCTGCTGGCCGCGCGGCGCGACGACCGGGCGGAGTCCGGCCTGCTGCAGGAACTCGCGGCCGAGGTGGCCAGCTGGCCGGACGCGCCGTCACCGGCCGAGACCGCCGCCATGCTCGAGCCGGTCGGCAGGAACTTCATCCCGGACCGGTACCGGTGAGCAGCGGACCCACGACCGGCCCGCGGCCCAAGCTGTCCTGGTCCGACCTGGCCGGAACACGGGCCGGGATCTGGGGCCTGGGCCGGGAAGGCCACGCCAACCTGCGCAAGCTGCTGGCGCTGGGGGCCGAGCCGGTCCTCGTCGACGACCGGCCGGCCGGGCCGGTGGACGGCCGCCCGGTGCTCGCCACCGCCGACGGCGGCCTGGCCGCCCTCCAGCGCTGCGACGTGGTGGTGAAGACGCCCGGCCTGTCCCGGTACCGGCCCGAGGTGGCGCGCCTGTCCGCGGCCGGCATCCCGGTGGTCGGCGGCCTGGGCCTGTGGCTCGCAGAGGCGGACCTGCGGCGCGTCCTGTGCGTGACCGGCACCAAGGGCAAGAGCACCACCTCCTCGCTGACCGGGCACCTGCTCACCGGGCTCGGCTACCGGTGCATGGTCGGCGGGAACATCGGCGCCGTGCCCTACGACCCGGGCAACGCGGGCGACTTCGACTTCTGGGTCATCGAGGTGTCCAGCTACCAGGCCACCGACCTGCCCTGCTCGCCGCCCGTGGTCGCGGTCACCTCGCTGCACCCGGACCACCTGGACTGGCACGGGGGCGTGGAGCAGTACTACCGGGACAAGCTGTCCGCGTGCTCCCAGCCCGGCGCCGAACTCACCGTGGCGAACGGCGACAGCGCCCTGCTCCGCGAGCACGCCGGGCTGCTCGGCCCGCGGATCGATTGGGTCAGCGAGCACGACGACCCCGACGCCACGTGGATGGATCCGCTCGGCCTGCCCGGCCGGCACAACCGCCGCAACGCGCTCATCGCCCGCCGCTGCCTGGCCGCCCTCGGCGTGCCGGGCGCCGCCGAGACCACCGCGCTGCGTGCGGCCGCGGCCGGCTACCAGCCGCTGCCGAGCCGGCTCACCCCGGTCGGCACGGTCGGCGGCGTCAGCTTCGTCGACGACAGCCTGTCCACCAACGTGCTGCCCACCCTGGCCGCGCTGGACGCCTTCCCCGGCCGCCGCATCGCCCTGATCGTCGGCGGCCACGACCGCGGCATCGACTACGCCCCCCTAGCCGCCGGGATCGTCGCCCGCGACGCCCCCACCTACGTCCTCACCCTCCCCGACAGCGGCCCCCGCATCCGCACCCACCTCGAAGTCGCCCCGGAAGCCGCCCCGCTCGCCCCCGGGCAACGCCATGAAACCGGGAATTCAGTGCGTTCTAACGCCGTGAAACCCGGGTTTCAGTCCGTTGCGGAGGCCGCCTCAGCACCCCAGACGGGGTTCGCGGGCGTGAACGACTGCCCGGACCTCGCCGCCGCCGTCGCGGCGGGATATCGCTGGGCTCAGCCCGATGGCATCGTGCTGCTGTCCCCGGCCGCGCCGAGCTTCGGCGCGTTCAAGGACTACCGCGACCGCGCCGAGGCCTTCGCCCGCGAAGTCCGCGCCCTGACCTGAGCGTCCCGGCCAGGATGGCGTGTCAAATCGCGCTCCTAGTACGACATCAGTCGGTGACCGTGATGCCGAGGTGGCGGGCGAGCAGCGGAGCCAGCGCGACCAGCTGGCCGCTGTCGATGGTGGTGCCGCGCAGCGACTCGTACCCGCCGCTGATGCCGAGCTCGGCGCCGCGCAGGTCCACCTCGTCGCAGCTCGCCTTGGTGAAATCCGCGCGGGCCAGCGTGCAGCCGCCGAAGCCGACCCGGCGCAGCGTGGCGCCGCCGAACTCCGCGTCGCGCAGCACGCAGTCCTCGAACCTCACCTCGGTGAGCGTGCCGCTGCGGAAGTTCACCGAGTCGAGCTTGCAGCTGCGGAACGTGACCCGGCGCATCGAGGCGGAGAAGGCCTGCACCCCGGACAGCGCGCAGCCGTCCAGCGTGACGTCCTGCCAGCCGGTTTCGGCCAGGTCACAGGCCACGAACCTGGTCTCGCGCAGCGTGACGTCGGTGAACCGGGCCTTCCGCAGCCGGCCGCCGTCAAACGAGGTGCTGACGAACGAGCAGTCCAGGAAGTGGCAGTGCCCGGCGTCGGCGTCGGCGAACGAGGCGCCGTCGAACAGCACGCCCTCGTAGTCCTCGTCCGGCTCCAGGTCGCCCTCGTGCACGGTGAGATCGGCGGCCATGCCCCGACCTTACCCACGCAGATAGGTCAGCACCGCCAGCACCCGGCGGTGATCCTCCGCCGCGGGGAGCAGCCCGAGCTTGGCGAACATGTTGCCGACGTGGGTCTCCACCGTCTTGGGTGACATGAACAGCTGGGCCGCGATCGCCTGGTTGGACCGCCCCTCGGCCATCAGGGCCAGCACGGCCAGCTCACGTTCGGTCAGCGTCTGCAGCGGGCCGTCCTGCCGGGGCCGGGCCACCAGCCGCGCCACCACCTGCGGGTCGATCACCGACTCGCCCGCGGCGACCCGGCGGATCGCGCCGGTGAACTGCGCGATGTCGGCGACCCGCTCCTTGAGCACGTAGCCGATGCCGCGCGCGTCCCCGGCCAGCAGCTCAAACAGGTGCTCGGTCTCCACGTGCTGGGACAGCACGATCACGGCCGTGCCCGGCCAGCGGCGGCGGATCTCCAGCGCCGCCTCCAGGCCCTCGGTGGTCTGGGTGGGCGGCATCCGGATGTCGGCCAGCACCACCCCCGGCCGCTGCGCCGCGACCAGCTGCAGCAGCTGCGCCGCGTCCCCGGCGACGCCCGCGACCTCGAGCCCGGCGTCGGTCAGGACCCGGCGCAGCCCCTCGCGGAGCAGCACCGCGTCCTCGGCGATGACCAGGCGGAGCCGATGAGCAGCCGTCACGGACACGGGATGTCCGCCTCCAGCCTGGTCCCGGCCCCGGGCGGGCTGTCCACCCGCAGCACGCCGCCCGCCGACGCCACCCGGTCCGCCAGACCGGCCAGCCCGGAACCGCGTTCCGTCCTGGCCCCGCCGGCGCCGTCGTCGCTGACCCGCACCGCCAGCCGGCCAGGAAGCCTGCGGATGCTCACCTGGGCGGTGCCGGCCCTGGCGTGCTTGGCCACGTTGGCCAGCGCCTCGCTGACCACGAAGTAGGCGGTGGCCTCGATCACGGCCGGGAACCGCTCGCGTGGCACCTCGGTGATCGTGACGACGGCCGGTGACCGCTCGACCAGCGCCTGGATCGCCCCGGCCAGCCCGGTCTCGGTGAGCACCGCGGGGTGGATGCCGCGGGCCAGCTCGCGCAGCTCGGTCAGCGCCTCCTTCGCCTCCTTGCCGGCCGCCTCGATCAGCGCCTCCAGCTCGGGATCGGCCCCGGCCACGCGGCTGCGCGCCATGCCGAGCGCCAGGGTCAGCGTGACCAGCCGCTGCTGCGCCCCGTCGTGCAGGTCGCGCTCGAGCCGGCGGCGTTCGGCGTCCCCGGCCTCCACGATCCGGGCCCGGGACGCCCGCACCAGCTCCAGCTGCGCCTGGACCTCGGCCTGCAACCGGGAATGCTCCAGGGCCATGCTCGCCGCCGCCACGGTCAGCCGGATCAGCTGCGGCTCGAGCTCCAGGCCCGCATCGTAGACCAGCACGGCCTCCTGTGCCCCGGTCAGCGGGACCACCGCCCGGCCCGGATCCGGCTGGGCCGGGTCCACCGCCAGGCCCGAGGTGTCGGTGAAGCCGTCACCGTCCCTGAAGGCCAGCTGCAGCGTCGAGTCGCCCAGCGCCCGGGCCAGCGTGTCCCTGAGCCTGCCCGGCGGCGCGCCCGGTTCCAGGTCGACGATCGCGGTGCCGAGCGCGCCGCGCGCGGTCCTGGCGCGCACCGTGCTGATCACGAACAGGACCGGGCCCAGCAGGCTGACCAGCGGGGCCCAGCCGTTGAAGATCAGGTTGGCCAGCGGCGGCAGGCGGTAAAGACCGGTGACGTCGGTGATCACGGATTCCGCGCCGATCACCACGGCGATCCACACCAGCGGCACCATGGCCTGCCGCGACCAGCCGCGCGCCGACCGCCAGTGCCGGACGATCAGGACCACCACGATGACGGTGAGGACGGCGCTGACCACGGCGTTCAGCACGTTGACAGCGTCCCAGGCCGGCCGCGAGCCGTGCACGAGCAGCAGGTTCGCCGGGCAGCTCGCGTCGCAGCCGCTGAACGCCGGGTCCCAGACCAGCATCCCGAGCAGGCCGAAGCCGGCCGCGGAAGCGTATTCGGCCACCACCACCCCGCGCTCGAACCGGGAGCGGAGCCGCCCGGTCGGCCAGGCCAGGCCCAGGTGGGCCAGGGCCGCGCCGGCCAGGGAGACGGCGGCGTTCCCGATCGTGAACCCGGCCGGATTGTCCAGGTAGTCGAGCGCGGGCAGCAGCGTGAAGTAGCCGACGAGGCTGAACAGCAGGCCCAGGCGGCTGGACGGCCAGCGAATCCAGGCGGCGATCCCGGCGGCCAGGAACGCCAGCGCGATGGCGGGGGTGCCGAGGTAGAAGATCAGGTATGCGTTGGGTCCGGGCGGCCGGGCGACCAGGAAGTAGCAGGCCGTCGCGGCGACCGCGCCCGCGATCAGCCACGCCAGCGCGCGCCGGCTCACCTTAGGTCCTAGCCGGTGATGACGCAGCCAGGAAGCGGCGCAGCGCCGCGCCGGAGAGCTGGTCCTTGGGCAGGAACCCGGCCGCCGGGCTGGAGCCGATCCGCCCGCCGTAGTCGCTGGCGTCGCGGGTCGAGGTCAGCACGATCACGGGGCCGCCGGCCTGAGCGCACCCCCCGGCCTGCGCGGCGAGCCGCCGGGCGACCTCGAACCCGTCGAAGTCGGGGAGCTGGATGTCGAGCAGGACCAGCCCAGGACGGACCGAACGGGCCGTCTCCGCCGCCTCCGCGCCGGTGGCCGCCTCCGCCACGGTAAACCCGTCGGCCTCGAGCATGCCCCGGGCGAACGTCCGGAAGCCGTCGTGGTCGTCGACGATCAGGATCGACGCGTCTGACTGCACGAATTCAGTGTGGCACCGGTAAAAGCCGCTGGCATCAGGGTCAGCCCTGAGGGATTTCCTGGACCGCCCGGAGCACGTCCGGGGGACCGGCCCGATCCCGCGGGCGGCCGGAATTCCTAGCGTCGGCATCAAACACCCGGCAGGAAGGAACGGCTGACATGAACCACACCGGAAGACTCCTGGCCGCCGCGGTCTCGCTGGCCACTGTGGCGAGCCTGGCCGTGACGGCCTGCTCCGCGCCGGCCGGCCCCGCCCCCGCGCACCGGACCGAGGAGCAGGCCGCCGTGCTGAACTGGCTGGCCAAGACCAACGCCATGTGGACTCATAACGACTTCGCCGCGCTCGACGAGATCACCACCGCCGAGATGCGCACCATCTACCTGGCCGAGAGGCAAGGGGCGAGCCTGCCGTCCAACGCGTCGCGGCAGCCGTTCCAGCTGACCGGCCTGTCCATCACGATCCCGTGCCAGGCCGGCCGGCCCGGCGTCTTCGTCGCCTACGGGGACACCGACGTCTTCGACCTCGGCCCGGCCATGCAGCCCATGGCCATGGTGTTCCAGCGGTCCGACGGCCAGTGGAAGCTGGCCGCCGCGGTCAACCGCCCGGCCCGCGGCTGGCCCGCGCTGTGCACCGAGGGCGCGCCGCCGAGCGCGCCGCCCGCCCTCGCCGCCGCCGACTACGCGCCCGAACTGGCCCGGGTGCTGACGCACGCGACGACCGGGAGCGCCGAGACGACCGCCACGGCCGCGCCGTTCGCGGTCAACGACTTCTTCGCCGGCTCCGGTTCGATCAGTGCTCAGGCCGCCAGGCAGGCCGGGCAGGACCGGCGCGGCGGGGTCAGCTTCACCCAGGGCTTCACCACGACCGGGAACCCGACGCTCGCGCTGCCGCTGGCGGGCGGGCGCGGCTTCTGGATGATCGGCATCCTGACCGAGACCGGCCGCTACGCCTCGACGGCCGGGCTGCGCGCGAAGAACTGGCCGGACGGCAACCAGGTGGCCACCCCCAGGCCCGCCGTCGTGCACCACGAGACCGACACCTTCATCACCACGTACACCGCGATCGACCCGCCGCGTTCGGCCGGCGCCACGCTCACCCTGGACGGCTTCTTCGGCTGGCCCCTGTCGGCGGTGGCGAGCTAGCCCGCCCATAGGATCTTGGTTGAAAAATCATGAAACTTCGGAAAGGGGCCAGGCCATGGCGGATGGCGACGACTTCAACGGCAAGGTCATCGCGGAATTCCGTGCGAACGGCGGGAAGGTCGGGGGGTTCTTCGACGGGCAGCCACTGTTGCTGCTGCACCACGCCGGGGCCAAGACGGGTGCCGAACGGGTCAACCCTCTCGTCTACCTTCAGGTCGGGAGCAGTTACGCCATCTTCGCTTCAGCCGGAGGGCAGCCGCGCGACCCGCAGTGGTTCCGCAACCTGGTCGCCGGCCCGGACGTCACCGCCGAGATCGGCACGTCGACCGTCAAGGCCAGGGCCCGGGTGACCGAGGGGGATGAGCGCGCCGCGATCTGGGCCACGCAGAAGGAACGCATGCCCCATTTCGCGGACTACGAGGTGAACGCCGCGCCTCGCGAAATTCCAGTCGTGCTGCTCGACCCGGTGGCGTAACGTCCTTCCTGGCGGCCACAGCGGTCCGCACCCGGATGTTTCCGGCTCATCCCCGAAGGGGTGCGGATGGATGTAACCGAGCCCGTGGTCCGTACGGCCGCCGGGCAGGTACGCGGGCGGGCGGAGAACGGCGTGGCCGTCTTCCGCGGCATCCCGTTCGCCCAGCCCCCGGTCGGGGCCCTGCGGTTCGCCGCCCCGCAGCCGGCCCGGCCGTGGGACGGCGTGCGGGAGGCGGACATGTTCGGGCCGCCCCCGCCGCAGTCCGCGTTCATGCTCGGGCCGACGGCGCCGGTCGCGCCCGGCGCCGACCCCGATGACTGGCTGACCGTCAACGTGTTCTCGCCGGAACTGGGCGGGGCCGGGCTCCCGGTCATGGTCTGGATCTACGGCGGGGGCTACCGGTTCGGCGTCTCCAGCCAGGTCGTCTACGACGGCACGGCGCTGGCCCGGCAGAACGTGGTGGTGGTGACCTTCAACCACCGGGTCGGCGTGGAGGGCTACGCCCACCTGCCCGGTGTCCCGGCCAACCGAGGGCTGCTCGACCAGGTGGCGGCGCTGCGCTGGGTCCAGGAGAACATCGCCGCGTTCGGCGGCGACCCGGACCAGGTGACGGTGTTCGGCGAGTCGTCCGGCGCCGGCGCGATCGCGTCGCTGCTGGTCATGCCGGCCGCGGCCGGCCTGTTCCGGCGTGCGATCACGCAGAGCGTGCCCGGCACGTTCTTCTCGCCTGAACTGGCCGCCGACGTCACCGCCGCCATCGCGGCCGAAGCCGGGCTGCCGCCGACCACCGAGGCGTTCGCGGCCGCCGACCCGGCCTGGCTGACCGCGGCCTCGGACGCGGTGAACCCCGCGGACCACCAGGACCGGTGGGGGCCGGCGGGCCGCACCGGCGTGTCGTTCTCGCCGGTCGTGGACGGCGAGGTACTGCCCGCGGCGCCGTGGCAGGCGCTCGCGGCCGGCGCCGGGCGGGGCGTTGACCTGGTCGCCGGGCACAACCGGGATGAGTACCGGCTGTTCACCGCGCTGAACGGGCAGCGCGGGAAGATCACCGAGGAGGTGGCCAGCGACACGCTGCGCGGGCTCGCTGGCGGCCAGGCGGGCGAGGCCGCCTACCGCGAGGCCTATCCGGACGCGGACGCAGAGATGCTGTTCGAGCTGGTCAACTCCGACTGGCTGTTCCGGATGCCGACGCTGCACCTGGCCCAGGCGCACGCCGCGGCCGGCGGGAAGACCTTCCTGTTCCAGGTCAGCTTCGAGGCCACGGAGGGGGGCTTCGGTGCCTGCCACGGCATCGTGTTGCCGCTGGTGTTCGGCGTGTACTCGGGCCTCGGGGAGTTCCTGTTCGGCCCCGAGCCGCCGGCCAGCGCGGTGGCGCTCGGCGACCTGATGCGCTCGCAGTGGGCCGCGTTCGCCGCGGGCGGCGACCCCGGCTGGCCGCCGTACACGCCGGGCCGCCGGCTGACCCGCATCTTCGACGACCCGCCGGACGTCGTCCCCTATCCGGAGGGGGCGTCCCTGCATCTGTGGGACCAGCACCGGTTCGGCGTGCTCGACCTGCGGCCCTGAGGCCCCCGCAGGTCACGATAGGCTCCCAGGGTGCCGATATACGCGCTGGGAGAGTACGAGCCGGAGATCCACGAGACCGCCTTCGTCCACCCCGACGCCGTGGTCATCGGGCGGGTCAGCATCGGAGCCGAGGCGTCCGTCTGGCCGTGCGCCGTGCTGCGCGGCGACCACGGCCGGATCGAGGTCGGCGCGCGGACGTCCGTGCAGGACGGGACCGTGGTGCACTGCACCCACGAGTGGCCGACGCTGATCGGCGCGGACTGCGTGGTCGGGCACAACGCGCACCTGGAGGGCTGCGTGGTCGGGGACGGCTGCCTGATCGGCTCCGGCTCGATCACCCTGAACCGGGTCACGGTCGGGGCCGGCGCGATCGTGGCCGCGGCCTGCCTGGTGCCGGAGGGTTTCGAGGTGCCCCCGGCCGCGCTGGTGGCCGGCGTGCCCGCGAAGATCAAGAGGACCGGGGTGCCGGCCGGCTACACCACGGAGTCGGTCCGGACCTACGTCGAGTCCGGCCGCGTCCACCGGGCCGGCCTGCGGCGCCTGGACCCCTTCAGCCGGCTGTAAATCGCTGATGATCGACGGGATGGTGGTCACCGACGCCCACATGCACGTGCCCCGGCTGAGCACGGTGTCGCCCGCCTGGATGCAGTGGGCGGCCGACTTCGGCCAGGATTCCGGCTGGCAGACCGTGTTCGACCCGGACGGCGACCCGGTTCCGGCCCGGCTCGACGCCATGCTGGAGGCCGAAGGCGTCGACGTCGCGCTGCTGTTCGCCGAGTACAGCCCGCGGACGACCGGGATCCAGCCGATCGAGGACCTGCTGCCGCTGGTCGAGCACAACCCGGGCCGGTTCCGCCTGGTGGCCAACGTGAACCCGGCCGTGCACGCCGACCCGGCCGCCGAAGCCGCCCGCCAGCTCGGCCTCGGCGCCGTCGCGGTCAAGCTGCACCCGGTACACGGCGCGTTCCGGCCCGGCGCCGGGTCGCTGTACCCGGTCTACGACCTGTGCGCCGAACGCGACGTGCCGGTGATCGTGCACACCGGCGGCAGCATCTTCCCGGGATCGGAGTCCGAAGCGGGCGACCCCGGGCTGATGCGCCAGGTCATCGCCGATTTTCCGGGGGTCACGTTCGTGCTGGCGCACGGCGGCCGGGGCCACTGGTACGCCGACGCCGCCGCGCTCGCGCTGGCCGGGCCCGACGTCTGGATCGACCTGGCCGGGCTGCCGCCGAAGCGGCTGCCCGGCTACTACGCCGGGTTCGACCTGCCCGCCCTGGCCCGCAGGTGGATCTTTGGCACCGACTGGCCCGGTGTCCCCGGCGTGGCCAGGAACGCGCGCGCGATCGCGGCCCTCGGCCTGCCCGGCGACATCCTGGCCGGCGTGCTCAGCGGCCACGCCGCCCAGGTCTACCTGCGCGGCTAACCGAGCAGGCTGGGCGCCTCGGCGTCGGAGTCGTCCGTGCTGTCCGCGGTCGGCGGTGGGGTGAGCAGCCGCTGCAGGAGCACGATCTCGCTGTCGTTCAGATCCGTGCCGGCCGGCAGCCGGCGGACCTGCTCGGCGGCGAGCGCCAGCGACCGCTGCGCGGCCTTGAGCTGCTCCCGCAGCCGGACGTTCTCCTCGGCCAGCTTGCCGTGCTTGGTCCACGCGGTGGCCAGCTCGAACTCAAGGCCGCTGACCGTCTCCTGCAAGGCGAGCTGATCGGGCGGGGCCGGCTGATCCGGGGCGGGCGATGCCTCCGGCGGATCCGCCTCGGGATCGGCCGCGGCCAGCCGCCTGACCACCTGCACCAGCAGGCGCCGGGCCAGTTCGTCGTAGTCGAACCCGGCCGTGCCGGGACCGGCCTCGCCCGCTCCGGAGACCCCAGGGACACCGGGAACCGCCGCGCCAGCGCCAACCCCGGAGACGACACGGGCCGGGCCGACGGCCCGGGCCGGGCCGGGGCCGATCCGGTACGTCCGTTTACCTCGTATCTCGCGGGCAATCAGCCCCGAACGTTCCATACCCGACAGCAGTTGCGCGAACGCCACGCTCGAACCCGGGTAGCCGACGGCCGCGGCCAGCTGCGTGCTGGCCATCCCGTTGGTGTCGTAGAGCTCTCCCGCTTCTGCCAGGTACGCCATGACGCGCTCACGCGTTCCCACGGCCCGTTTTCTGACAGCCTTACGCCCGACCCCCACGTCAGCACCCTTTCCCCAGCCATGGCAATCATGCCTGCCGACGACCTCATGATAGTACTCCGGCCCGTTAGCAGCTCAGATAGCGCCCAGCCGGCCGCTTCGTCGCGATAACGGTGAGATGCCAATCACGTCGCGTGAGACGCTATGAGGTTCCGGGAGGTTTGACGGGTCGGCGCGGCGGGAGTAATGCGGCTGGCGGCTAACGTACGATCAAAGGGCAGTCGCCGCACTTGCGTCACGCTGCCAGGCGAAACTAGCCGTCAGCCGTGCACGTTGTCCTTGATATCCGCACGCACAGCACCTAGTTAGACAGAGCACGTGGACCTGGATGTGGACTACGCGACCACTCTCGTAGCGGCCGTCCTGCTCGGGATCGGATTCGTCCTGCAGCAGTACGCGGCGCAGCAGGAGCCCGAGTGCCTCTTCCTGAGCCCGCGGATCGTCATCGACCTGTTGCACAAGCCCCGCTGGCTGGTCGGCATTGCCTGCATGGTGGCCGGCCAGCTGCTCGCGGCGTGGTCGATCGGCCACGCCGCGCTGACGCTGGTGGAGCCGCTGCTGACCACCTACCTGCTGTTCGCGCTGCTGCTGGCCGTCCCGATGGCGAAGCAGGCGATGCGCTGGACCGAGGTAGCCGGCGCGCTGATCCTGTGCGCGGGCGTGGCCCTGTTGTCGCTGTCCCGGTCAACCAAGCCCATCGGCCTGTCGTTCGGCTCGTTCTCGCACTGGTTCGTGGCCGCGATCATCGCCGGCATCGCGTACGTCGCCGTGCAGATCGGGCTGAGAACGCGCGGCCCGGCCCGTGCCAGCCTGACCGGCCTGGCCGCGGGCCTGGTGTTCGGCATCCAGGACGCGCTGACCAGGCAGACGCTGGAGATCCTGCAGGGGCACCCGCTCACCGTGCTGTTCACCAACTGGCCGCCCTACTGCCTGCTCGCCGCCGGGATCGTCGGCCTGTGGCTGATGCAGAACGCGTTCAGCGCGGGCCCGCTGCACGCCTCGCTCCCAACCATGGCGGCCGGCGAGCCGGTGGCCGGCATCGCGCTGGGCATCGTGGTGTTCGGCGACCGGATCCAGGTCACGCCGGGGATGCTCGCGATCGAGGCCGGCGGTATCGCCGCGCTGATCATCGGCGTGGTGCTGGTGGCGCGGTCATCGGCCTTCAGCAGCCTGCACAAGATAACCGAGGTGATCACGCCGCTCACCGCGCACGTGGATGGTTTCGCGCATCGCCACGAACACCCGGACCGCTTCGCGCGCCGCCCCGACGACCCCAG
>Ga0207675_100004623_pt1 | contig 13267 bp, 12 predicted proteins | sample KBSSwiS42_FD_184305 | JGI IMG/M metagenome (GOLD analysis project Ga0207675, IMG submission 184305) | Switchgrass rhizosphere microbial communities from Kellogg Biological Station, Michigan, USA - KBS Switchgrass S4-2 (SPAdes) (version 2) | ecosystem: Host-associated > Plants > Roots >... | reverse complement strand
GGCTATGTAGTCGCGCGTCGCCAGGCAACCGTGTCCTCCAATGTGACTGGCAAGGTTGCCGAGGTGTACATCGAAGAAGGCAACACCGTCAAAGAAGGACAGGCGCTCGCCCGCCTCGACGACACCACGACGCTACCGCTGCTGGCACTGTCCAAGCGACAACTGGAATCGTCGCGCAAGAATCTCGATGAAGTGCAGGTGCGGCTCGCCGAGGCCCAGCGCACGCTGAAGCGAACCGAAAAGCTGGTCGCGAACAAACTCGTCAGCGAATCGCAGCTCGATTCGGCGCAGTCCGAAGTCAACGCGACCGCCGCCCGCCTCGAAGCGCTCAAGGCAGAGGTCGCCGTCGCCGAAGGGACGGTGAAAGTCCGCAACCAGGACATGGACGATCTGCTGGTGCGGGCGCCGTTCGCCGGCGTGGTCGTATCGAAAGACGCGCAGCCCGGTGAAATGGTCTCGCCGATCTCGGCGGGCGGCGGCTTTACTCGTACCGGCATCGCGACCATCGTCGACATGGACTCGCGCGAGATCGAAGTGGACGTCAACGAAGCGTTCATCAATCGCGTCCGGCCCAACCAGAAGACCGAGGCCGTGCTCGATGCCTATCCCGACTGGAACATTCCCAGTCACGTCATCAATATCGTGCCGACGGCGGACCGCCAGAAGGCGACGGTGCGCGTGCGTATCGGATTCGATCAACTGGATCCGCGCATTCTTCGCGACATGGGCGTCAAAGTGAGTTTCCTGGAAGACGCCGAAAAGAAAGCCGATCAGTCTGCCGTGGTCCGGCCCGGCGTGCGCCTGCCGTCCACCGCAGTGATTCACGAAGGCGACACGACCTACGTATGGCGAGTCAGCGGCAAGCATGCCGAGCGTGTCGCCGTCAGCGTAGGTGGCGAACGCGACGGACAGATCGAAGTGCTATCCGGCATCAACGGCGGCGATACGATCGTCGCCAAGCCGGTCGCGGGCATCGCAGAGGGTATTGCGTTGAAGACACAACCATGAACGATAGCATCGTCCGCCTCAGCGGCGTCGCGAAGGACTATCGCCGCGGCGCCGAAACAGTTCACGTGCTGCACGCACTCGACCTGGAAATTCCCAAGGGAGATTTTCTAGCGTTGATGGGACCGTCGGGCTCCGGCAAGTCGACCTTGCTGAACCTGATCGGCGGGCTGGATCGTCCCAGTGCCGGCTCCATCGAGATCAATGGACAACGCACCGACTCGATGAGCGAGGCACAGCTAGGCAAATGGCGCGCGAGCCATGTCGGTTTCGTGTTCCAGATGTACAACCTGCTACCGACGCTCAGCGCCCAGGCGAACGTCGAATTGCCGTTGCTGCTCACCAAGCTCTCCGGCAGCGAACGCCGCAAACGCGGCACCGCCGCGCTGACCCTGGTTGGATTGGCCGAACGCGCCAAGCACAAACCGCGCGAGTTGTCGGGTGGCCAGGAACAGCGGGTCGGCATAGCACGCGCGATCGTTTCGGATCCGGCCTTGCTGTTGTGCGACGAGCCCACCGGCGATCTCGACCGCAAGGCGGGCGATGAGATCCTGGACCTGCTGCAGGCGTTGAACCAGCAACAGGGCAAGACCATCATCATGGTGACGCACGATCCGCATGCCGCCGCGCGGGCCAAGCATGTCCTGTACCTCAACAAGGGACAGCTCGAAACCGAGGCGTCTCACTGATGAAATACCTGGCGCTGCTGTACGCGAACCTGCAGCGCAAGCGGCTGCGAACCACGCTCACCGTCGCTTCCATCGTCGTCGCCTTCCTGCTGTTCGGCATCTTGGAAGCCATGCGCTTTGCACTGAGCGGCGGCGCACAGATCCAGGGCCAGGACCGCCTGATCACGATCAACAAGATATCGATCATCCAGAACCTCCCCGCGGCCTACGAGAATCGCATTCGCAGCGTCCCGGGCGTGAAGGTGACGAACTCGCAGAACTGGTTCGGCGGCGTCTACCAGGAAGACCGCAACCAGCTCGGCACGTTCGCCGTGGAATCCGAGACGTTCTTCGAGGCGACCCCCGACCTCCAGCTCACCGATGCGGAAAAGAAAGCGTGGCTCGCGGACCAGACCGGTGCGCTGGTGGGCAGCGATGTCGCCGCCCGGTTCGGCTGGAAAGTCGGCCAGACCATTCCGATGCGCTCGAATATTTTCACCCGTCCCGACGGCAGCAACATCTGGGAGATGAAGATCTGCGGCATCTACACCATCCGCAACGGCGACAACACCGGCGTCTATTTCCACTACAAGTATTTCAACGAAGGGCTGAACAGCATGTTCGGCAAGGACCATATCGGCATGGTGGTGCTGCGGGTCGCCGATCCCGCCCGCTCCGATGAGATTGCACGCAACGTCGATGCGCTGTTCGCCAACTCCACCACCGAAACCAAGACCACCACCGAGCAGGCATTCATACAGGGCTTCGCCAACCAGATGGGCAACATCGGCGCCATCATCACCGTGGTCGTCACCGCGGTCTTTTTCACGATGCTGCTGGTCACGGCGAATTCGATGGCGCAATCCATTCGCGAACGTACCAACGAGATCGCGGTGATGAAGACACTCGGATTCTCCGCACCAACCATCGTGAGCCTGATCCTGTGCGAGTCGCTACTGATCACCGTGATCGGCGGCGGGCTCGGCTTGCTGCTGGCCAACGCCGCGGTCACCGGTGTGCCGGCAGGCGTGAAGCAGTATTTCCCCACGCTGGCCATTTCGCCGCAGTCCTACCTGGTCGCCGCCCTCATCATCGTGACGCTGGGGGTGATCTCGGCGGTACTGCCGTGCTACCAGGCCGGGCGGCTCAAGATCGTCGACGCCCTGCGTAAAGCGTGATGAGCAAGACAACAGCATGAGTAACTGGATCGCCCAAGTCTTCGCCATTACGTGGATGAGCATCCGCAATATTCCGCAGCGCCTCGCGCCTTCGATCGTCGCGGCGGTCGGCGTGGCGGGCGTCGTGCTGGTCCTCGTCGGCGTCCTGTCGATGCGCGAGGGCTTTCGGGCGGTGCTCAACCAATCGGGCGCCGACGACATAGCCATCGTCATGCGCAGCGGCTCGACGGATGAAATGGGCAGCAACATCGACCAGTCGCAGACCAAGATCGTCGAGGATGCAGCCGGCATACAACGCGATGACAAGGGGCCGGTCAGTTCGCCCGAACTCTATGTCGTCGTCGATGTGCCCATGCGCAGTGTCGGAACTTCCGCCAACGTTCCATTGCGCGGCGTAGGTCCTCGTGCAGCCGAACTGCGCCAGCATTTTCGCATCACGGAGGGCAGGACGTTCCGACCCGGAACGTTCGAAGTCATCGTCGGACGCGGCGCGTCGCTGCAGTTCGCGGGACTCGAAGTCGGCAGGCAACTGCGCTGGGGCAATACGCAATGGCAGGTCGTCGGCATCTTCGACGACGGCGGCAGCATGGCCGAGTCCGAGATCTGGACGGACGCCAGCGTCCTGCAGGGCGCCTACAATCGCGGCAGTTCGTTCCAATCGCAGCGCGTGCGCCTGTCGAGCGTGGACGCGTTGCAATCGTTTCGCGATGCCTTGTCGAAAGATCCGCGTCTCAGCATGCGTGTGCTGACCGAGCGCCGCTACTATGAAGAGAAAAGCGAAGCGCTCGTCAACCTGGTCACGATCGCTGGCGGCTCGATCGGTGTGCTGATGGGACTGGGGGCAATCTTCGGCGCGCTCAATACGATGTATTCCGCCGTCTCCTCTCGCACACGTGAAATCGCGACGTTGCGGGCTCTGGGTTTCGGCGCCAGCCCGGTCATCGTCTCGGTGCTGGCAGAAGCGATGCTGCTCGCCGCTGCCGGCGGCATTGTCGGCGGTGTGCTCGCCTACATCGGCTTCAATGGCATCCGTGCTTCCACCATGAACGGCTTCAACCAGATGACCTTCGCCTTCGCCGTCACGCCGCAGCTGCTATTGCAGGGAATACTGTATGCATTGCTGCTGGGATTCGTCGGTGGACTGCTGCCAAGCCTGCGAGCCGCCCGCCTGGGAATCACCGAGGGACTGAGAGAACTCTAGTACCGGCTCCTGGCAGCCACGGCATCCGGCGTCAGCCCCCTTGTCGATCGCGCCGGCCGACGCCATGCTTGGGCATCATGCCCGAACTTCCTGACGTCACTGTCTATATCGAGGCCCTGCAGCAGCGCATCGTCGGGCAGCGTCTCGACCATATCGTGCTGAAGAATCCGTTCCTGCTGCGGACCGCGGATCCGACTCTGCAGTCGTGCGAAGGGCGCACAGTGCTGTCGTTGCGGCGCCTCGGCAAGCGCATCGCCATCGGCCTCGAAGGCGATCGCTGGATGGTGCTGCATCTCATGATCGCGGGACGGCTGCATTGGTATGCAAAGGATCATCAAGGCCGCATTCGTGCGCCGCTGCTGCAGCTGGAATTCCCGAAGGGAACGCTGACACTGACCGAAGCCGGCACCAAGCGGCGCGCCTCGTTGTATATCGTAGACGGCGAATCGCAACTGCGCGAATACGAGCGTGGCGGCCTCGAGGTATTCGAAGCCAGCAGCGATGCATTCCGCCAGCGCTTGAGCACTCGCAATCACACGCTCAAGCGGGCACTGACGGACCCGATCATCCTGAGCGGCATCGGCAATGCCTATTCGGACGAGATCCTGCATCGTGCGCGGCTGTCGCCGCTGGCGCAGACCAAGCATCTCGATGCCGAAGAATGGCAGCGCCTCTACGATGCGACTCGCACGGTGCTGGCTGAGTGGACCGACACCTTGCGTACACAAGCCGGCGGCGAGTTTCCGGAGAAGGTGACGGCATTCCACGAAGGGATGGCTGTGCACGGCCGTTACGGCAAGCCCTGCCCTGTCTGCGGCACCTCGGTACAGCGAATCCGTTATGCGGACAATGAAACCAACTACTGTCCGCGATGCCAGACGGAGGGCAAGCTGCTGGCGGATCGATCGCTGTCGCGCCTGCTGAAAGACGACTGGCCCAAGACCATCGATGCGCTGGAAAACCTGAAGCGGCCGGAGCCGTAGACGCTGCGTCGGGAACACTTAGACGCCCGATCGCCCCTTGCGCACGGATCCGCGCGCATCGATGGCGCGCCGTCTTCTGCAGATGCACAACGCGGGTGCAATTTGTCGTACCCACGGCATCGAAACCGCGGAATTCATTGCCTGCGAGCGCTGGCACACCTCGTGCATTAAAGAATTCGAACGCCTAGCGGCGTGTCAGGATTGAGTCTCTTCGGGTTTTAACATGCTTACGACGATGGACGATTATCCCCCTGAGCCATCTCGGATGCAGGCGTGCGTAACACCACGAATGTTACGCACGCTTTTTTTTGCCTGACCGAAAGAGTCCCAGCGTCAGCGCATTGACGCGAGTTATGTCGGCATGACACGCGAAGTGTGACGGCATTGTCGCTCCGGCACCCGTCGCCGCCAGCGAAGCGGCAATTTTATTGCCACCCGAGATCATCGAGAGTTGCTACAACCCGCGCCATTGCTCGCTTGGGCGCTGTTGGCATCGCACTTGCTATGTCTTCAGGTAACCAGCCGACCTCGAGGGTCGGGCGCCATAGGGACGATCACGACGATAAATTCGAGCGACTGCTTCAGCACCACCTCTTCGACGGCCATCCTCCGAGCGTTACCTGCGAGTGCGCTGCTTGCAGCAATGCGCGATCGCTTCGCCGTCGACGTCGCCGGGATCTGCACCATGCCCCGCTCACAACTGCTGCGCATGGTCGATGCCTGTAGATTTCTCAACAGCAATCTGCCGGCTGGGGACACAGCACGCTGCTGCGAGCAGTGTTCCCGGACGATCGTTTAGAAATCGGCGAACTTCGCTTCCAGGACTTCCACCTCGGCGGCACAACCGATTTCGCGGGAGGAGTTCGGGCCGGGATAGAACTGATCCGTCAAGTTCTTGCCACCGGCGGCACGCCAGCGCAGCGTGACCACGATGGTCTTGAAAGTGTGTTTGTTGTCGAGCCAGAGCCGGTTGTTCTTGTCATCGCAGGAACCCGCGAAACGCGTGGCCACAAAGCTCGCTGCCGGTAGTTCGTCGGCTGCATGAACGGCGACGGCGCCCGTTACCAGAGTCGCAAGCGTACATAGCGCCAGCGCAATCTTTCTGTACATCCTCAAAATCGTTCTCCCGATCGCCGCTTGCTCGTTGGCAACCGACCCCCTGCCGCTCTCCCCCAAAACTTGGTCCCGCGTAGCGCCGCCGTCCGGTGTGCAACGACCAAGTGCACGTAAATATAGCCTGTATTCCGCAACGTGGCATGAACGGTGGCGCGCTCTGCCAAAAAATTTCGGGACCTGACGCACAAGTTGCGCTATTCGCCGGGCAACGACAGATCTCCCCGCAGACCAGTCAACGACCGTCATGTTGAGTGTTTTTCTGCGGGCGGTGCCGTCCTATTCCCGACGGGATCGGCACGATGCGACTTTCCCTTACCGCCGAAAGTGCGAATTCCCTTGCACTTCTTGAGGCTGGAACGGATTTCGGACGCGATTTCGTCAAGTTTCGCCACACTCTTCCGCTATCGCCTATGAGCGGTCACGACCGAGAGGGTCCGTTTTTGTTGTCCATTTTCAAACCAGGCGGGAAAAGCGGTGCGAGGGCTGGAGTCGCCTTCGCCGAAGGCGCGTTTTCGCTCGCCCTCGTACGCCGCGATGCCGATGCCAAGCCGACGATCGAGTACTGCGGCACGCATGCCGTGGGCAACGACGTCGGGCCTGCTCTGAAAACACTGCTGGAAAAGCATCGGGCAACGCGGGCCGCGACCTGCGCCGTGATCGACGGTGACGAATACCAGATCGTACAGGTGGAAGCCCCGGAAGTCCTGCCATCGGAAATGCGGGCAGCCATCCGCTGGAAGCTGCGGGATGCCATCCATTTCAACGTGGACGAAGCGGCCGTCGACATTTTCGAGACGCCCGAACCGGTCCGCCGCACGCAGAACAAGATGCTGTTCGCAGTCGCTGCCCGCGACTCGGCAATCCAGCGTTTATCCAGCACGCTCAAGCCGGTAGCACGCGGCTTCAATGCGATCGACATTCCCGAATTGTGCCTGCGCAACCTCTCAGCCCTGCTGCCCCAGGACACCAAGGGCGTGGCCATGCTGGCGGTGAACGACAAGTTCGCCCAGCTGGTGATCACGCGGCAAGGGACGATGTACCTCACACGCCGCATAGATACGACGCGGAACGGGTTCAACCCTAACAACACACAGCGCGGCGAACAGCCTATCGACGCGGCTTCGCTGGCGCTCGAGCTGCAGCGGTCGCTCGACTACTACGAAAGCCATTACGACCAGACGCCCATCGGCGACCTGGTCATTGCGCCCGCGACCGACAAGGTGCAGCGGCTCGCGGTCGATCTCAAGAACGAAACCAGCCTGCGCATCACGGTGCTCGATGCTCGCGAGCTGTTCAATGTCTATAAACCCGGCGAGTTGGTGACGGACTGGCAGTGCCTGATGGCACTGGGCGCGGCACTGCGTACTGACGACGGTTCCTAGCCATGCGCCAGCAGATCAATCTCTACCAGCCGATTTTCAGCGAGGCGAAGCAGCCGCTGTCGGCGACAACCATGTCGATGCTCCTGGTGGCCCTGGTGTCCTGCCTGATCGCCTATTCGGTCTACACGGGCATGCGGGTCGCACGGTTGGCGAAGGACGTCGACGTCCAGCGCACCCAGCAGACACAGATCGAGTCGGAACTGGCGGCCGCTACCACCGCCAATGGCTCCGGCGCCAACCCGGAAGAAGTAGAAGCACGCGTCAAGCAACTGTCCGCGTCGCTGAGCGAACGCAAAAAGGCACTGGAATTACTGCAGGCAGGCGCCGCGGGCCAGACGTTCGGATTCGCCGCCCGGCTGGAAGCGCTAGCGCGACGGCACGTCGATGGCCTGTGGATCGACCGGCTGGTCATCTCGGGAACCAACGGGTCCATGAGCCTGGCCGGGGCCACGCTGAATGCGGACATCGTACCGGCTTACCTGCAAAGCCTGGCGCAGGAAGCGGTCCTGGCCGGCACTCGTTTCGATGAGTTCGTCATCGAAAGCCCGGCAGCGGCCGTGATCTCCGCTGATGACTCATCAACCGAGTCGAAGCAGGCGAAGGAACGTTTCATCCGCTTCCGCGCCGGCAACAAGGCGTTGGAACAGGCGACGGGCCCGGCGAAAGACCAGGGGGCGACATGAAGCTGCCTGCCGCCCTCCAGAGAAACTTCGCCAAGTTCGACAACCTGTCGCTGCGTGAGCGCGCTCTAGTCAGCGCCGCTGTGCTGATTGCTCTCGTCATGATCTGGACCGTCGCGGTGTTCGATCGGATTTCCGCCAAGGAGCGCTTCCTCACCGGCGAAGTGGACACCATCCAGAACGCGATTGCGACGACCAGCCAGTCCCTGTCGGACCTTGCCACCACCGATCCGACCACCATCGCCCTCAACAAGGAGAAAAAACTCCAGGGCGAACTGAAGGAGATCAACGAGCAGCTCGCTTCGCGGTCCGGCGGCCTGATCGCGCCCGAGCGCATGGTCCAGGTCATTCACGACGTCCTTGCGCATCAGCACGGCATCGCACTGGTGAGTTTGCAGAACAAGGGCGTGGCCCCTTTGATTCAACCGGCGACTCAGCCTGCGGCGACCGCTGACGCAGCGGCGACAGACGCAGAATCGCAGGCGGTCAAGGAAAACGCTGGCGCCACCGGGGACGGTCCTTACGTACACACGGTCGAACTGGTCATCGACGGCCAGTATCTCGACATCCTCGACTACCTGCGCGCACTGGAAGCCTTGCCGTGGCGCTTCAACTGGAAAGTGCTCGAACTCGCCGCCCGCCGCTATCCGCTGAATCGCGTGACCATCCAACTGACCACGCTGAGCATGGACAAGGACTGGATCGGCGTCTGACGCCAGGACGACATCGATGCAAACGCTTCACCATCCCTATCTTGCGGCACTGCTGCTGACGATGACCGCGCAGGCAGCGACGGCCGACCGGCTGGCCGATCCCACACGCCCAGCGACTGCCAGAGCGGTCGTGGCCGAAACGGTCGAGACCTTCAAGGTCGAAGCCATCATGAACTCCAACGGCCGTCCGCTTGCGATCGTGAACGGCAAAGTCGTGCGGCCCGGCGATTCCGTCGGTGCGGCGCGAATCGAAGAGGTCCTGAGCAATGGCGTGCGCTTCAAGCGCGACGGCCGCAGCCAGGTTGCCTATGTAGGCAAGCAGGCGATGCAGATCCGTCACAATGTGACTGCGCACGAGGATCGGACATGAAGACGGCTCATCGAAGCGCCTGCGCTTCCGCAGTCTGCGCAACGTTGCTGCTGAGTCTCGGCAATGTCTCGCTGGCCCAGCAGCCCACCGAGACTGCGCCCGCCGCGGCACCCGCTTTCGTTCGCCCCTCGGGTCCGCGTTTCGACGTGAACGTCGATGAAGCGCCGGCACGCGCATTCTTCATGGGACTGGTCGATGGCACGCCCTACAACATGCTGGTCGATCCGCAGGTGTCGGGACGCGTATCGGTGCAACTCAAGCAGGTCACCATCGAAGAAGTGCTCGATGCCGTCCGGGACCTGTACGGCTACGACTATCGCCGCATCAGCACCGGCTTCATGATCCTCCCCGCGAGCATTCAGACGCGCGTGTTCCATCTGAATTACCTGGATCTGGAACGCAACGGCGTCTCCAACACCCGCATCAGCTCGGGGCAGGTCACGCAGAGCGGTAAATCCAGCGATAGTTCCGGTGGCGGCAGCGATACCCAGTCGCAGAGCAGCGGCACGTCGCAGGTAACGGGCACCGCGGTGCTCACTCATAGCGAGTCCGATTTCTGGAAAGCGATCGAAACGGACTTGAGGACCCTCGTCGGCGGCGAATCGGCAACCGACCACAGTGTCGTGATCAATCGTCAATCGGGCGTGATCATGGCGCGCGCCATGCCGAACGAACTGCGAGACATCAACGACTATCTGAGTCGCACGCAGAGCACGGTCACGCGCCAGGTCATCCTGGAAGCCAAGGTGATCGAGGTGCAGTTGAGCGACGCCTACCAGGCAGGCATCAACTGGGCCGCCGTGCTCAAGGATGGCAACAAGACGTACACGTTGGGACAGATGAGCCCGCCAGGCGGCTTCGACGGCAACCCACTCGCGCCAACCAACCACCCCATTACCGTTGCCCCCGGCACCGTCTACAACGGCTTCGTCAATAATGCGCTGGGCGGTGCGTTCACGCTCGCAGCCAACTTCACAGACTTCAATGCGTACATCGAGCTGCTGGGATTGCAGGGCCGGACGCGTGTGCTCTCGAGCCCGCGAGTCTCGACGCTGCACAACCAGAAGGCGATCATCAAGGCGGGCACGGACGAGTTCTTCGTGACCGGCATCCACAGCGACACGACCACCGGCACCTCGACGACCACCACTGTCGAATACGAATTGACGCCGTTCTTCTCGGGCGTGGCGCTCGACGTGACGCCGCAGATCAGCGAAAGCAACAGCGTGCTGCTGCACATCCATCCGACCATCAGCGAAGTCACCGATCAGACGAAATCGTTGTCGGTGCGCGGTAATACCGACGTGCTGCCGCTGGCGCTCAGCCAGATCCGCGAATCGGACAGCATCGTCAAGGCACAGAGCGGCCAGATCATCGTGATCGGCGGACTGATGCGTGAAACGCACAAGCGCGACGAATACAAACTGCCATTGCTCGGCGACATCCCCGGCCTCGGCCGCCTGTTCAAGAGCGAGCGCGACCAGACCAGCACCACCGAACTCGTCATCCTGCTGCGCCCGCTGGTGGTCGCCGACGGCGACTGGCAGCAACTGGTGCAGGAACCTACCGAACGCCTCGAACAGCTCGGCAAGAAGGGCAAGCTGTAAGGCTGCCGCCATCATGAGCGAACAGATCAGACGCAAGAAAGTCCGACTCGGTGAGCTGCTGCTCGAGCAGAAGATCATCACCGACGAACAGTTGCAGCAGGCGCTGGCCGAACAGAAGCGCACCGGCCGCAAACTCGGTCGCGTGCTCACCGATCTCAACCTGGTCCGCGAGGAAAAGCTGAACGAAGTGCTGGCGCAGAGCCTGCAGATTCCGTTCATCGACGTGCGCCAGCTGACGCTCGACCAGCAGGTCGTGCGCATGCTTCCTGAAGTCCAGGCACGCCGTTTCCGTGCGCTGGTGCTGCAATCCGACGCTCGCGGCCTGCTCATCGGCATGGCGGATCCGACGGACCTGATGGCGTACGACGAACTGTCGAGCCGCCTCAAGCAGCCGCTGCGCATCGCGCTGGTGAAGGAAGCCGACCTGCTGAAGACGGTGGATATCGTCTATCGGCGCACCGACGAAATCGCCTCCATCGCGCAGGAAGTCCGCGAGGAAATGCGGGAAGGCGATATCGACCTCGAGCAGTTGAGCGCGGACGAAAGCTCGGCCGAGGCGCCGGTGATCCGCCTGATCCAGACGATGTTCCAGGACGCCGTGCAGGTCCGCGCTTCGGACTTGCATATCGAGCCTGGCGAAAACGTACTGCGCGTTCGTCAACGAGTCGACGGCGTGCTGCAGGAACAGAAGATCGATGGACGCCGCGTCGCCGGCGCATTGATCACGCGCTTGAAGCTGATGAGCAGCCTGGATATCTCCGAAAAGCGGCTGCCCCAGGACGGACGCTTCTCGCTCAAGGTGAAAGACAAGTCCATCGACGTGCGCATGTCGACCATGCCGACGCAGTATGGCGAATCGGTCGTGCTGCGGCTGCTGGATCAATCGGCCAGCCTCATGACACTCGACAAGCTCGGCATGTCCGCTGCCATGCTGGAGCGATTCCGCAATCTCATCAGCCGCAGCGCTGGCATGGTGCTGGTCACCGGACCGACCGGCAGCGGCAAGACGACGACGCTGTATTCGGCGCTCAATCACCTGAACACGGCCGATACCAAGATCATCACGGCGGAAGATCCGGTCGAGTACCGGCTCGATCGCGTCAATCAGGTGCAGGTCAACGCCAAGATCGGGCTCGATTTCGCCCGCGTCCTGCGTACCACGTTGCGACAGGACCCGGACGTCATCCTGGTCGGTGAAATGCGCGACCAGGAAACCGTGGATATCGGACTGCGTGCAGCGATCACGGGCCACCTGGTGTTCTCGACTCTGCACACCATGAACGCAGTGGCGACCGTCCATCGTCTGCTCGACATGGGCGCCGCCGGTTACATGATTGCGGCTGCTGTGCACGGCATCGTGGCGCAACGTCTCGTCCGCCGCGTTTGCGACAACTGCGCCCAGCCCACCGAACCCAATCCGCAACAGCGTGCATGGCTGCAATCGCAGCTCGATTCGTCGCAGCTCGCGAAAATGAACTTCCAGATGGGCGTCGGCTGCACCTACTGCAATCTCACCGGCTATCGCGGGCGTGCCGCGGTCTATGAATTGCTAGAACTCGACCGCGAACTGTCGGACGCCATCCGCAGGAACGATTCGCTGGGCTTCGCCGAGATCGTCCGCAAGCGCGACAACTTCACGACACTCTCCGATGCCGCGCTCGAACTCGTCGCCACCGGCGTCACCAGCGTCGCAGAAGCGATTGCAATCACCAGCGGCCTCGACGAGAACGAGCCGGACGTGCCGCAACCCAAGCTCGCCTCGCAGGCCGAGACGGATTCGCTGCTCGAGGACGTGATGAAGTCAGTGAACATCGCGTAACCCAGCCATGCCCGTCTTCACCTATACCGGCCGATCCCGCCGCGGCGAATTGTCCAGCGGCCTGATGGAAGGCGATACGCGCGATAGCATCGCTGCGCGCCTGTTCACCAACGGCATCACGCCGATCGAGATCCGCCCGGCGCAAACCAAGGAAGACGGCGACGTTGCCAAACTCCTGCGCACATTCGGCATAGGCAAGCCGACGACGAGCGATCTGGTGATGTTCTCGCGCCAGATGTTTACGATCACGAAGTCCGGCATTCCGTTGCTGCGCGGGATCCAGGGACTCGCCGCTTCGACACACAATTCCATGCTGCGCGAGTGTCTCGAAGACGTCCTCACCAACCTGGAAAGCGGTCGCGACCTGGCCGGCAGCCTGGCCCGCCACGGCGACATTTTTCCTTCGCTGTACGTCAGCATCATCAAGGTGGGCGAAGAGACCGGTACTCTCGATGCGTCCTTCAAGCGCCTCGCCGAATATCTCGCGCGCGACAAGGAGATGAAGGACAGCATCAAGGCGGCGACGCGCTATCCCTTGATCGTGA
>Ga0207675_100004621_pt1 | contig 13272 bp, 12 predicted proteins | sample KBSSwiS42_FD_184305 | JGI IMG/M metagenome (GOLD analysis project Ga0207675, IMG submission 184305) | Switchgrass rhizosphere microbial communities from Kellogg Biological Station, Michigan, USA - KBS Switchgrass S4-2 (SPAdes) (version 2) | ecosystem: Host-associated > Plants > Roots >... | reverse complement strand
TGGCCGCGCTGACGCCCGAGGGAGAGCCTGCGTCCCTGAGAGCGGATTGGGGCCACGGTTCGGGCGCGTTCCGCTTCCAGGCTGCAGATCAGGTGCAGGATGGGCGTACGTCCTGGGCTGCTGAGATTGCGATGGCCAACGGAGCAGAGTTGGTGAGGTGCGACTGCTCGGCGGTCCGGGCGGTGGTTAGCGTGAGGCGTCGGGTACGGTTCGTGCCGGGTGGCCTGACCGTGTCGGTTACTGCCAGGGCTGGAGCGGTGCTCGGGCGGCCACCGCCATGAGTCGAGCTGACTCCTCTTCCCGCCTCGGGTCGTGTTCGCGCTGGTGGACTGGCCGTCAGGGCGCCGGGGGGATGTTGCGGTTGACGCGGAACAGGTTGTCGGGGTCGTAGGCGGCCTTGACCCGTTGGAGGCGCTGGTAGTTGGTGCCGTAGGCGTCGGCGGTCCGGGCGGTGTCGTCGTCGGCCAGCTGGAAGTTGACGTAGTTCCCGCCGGTCGAGAAGGGCCGGATCCGCTCCCACGACTTCCGGGCCCAGGCCACATGCGGGTCGGCGGGGGCGCCGGGTGGCCAGGTTGCGGCGAACCCGCCGATGTAGTGGGCGTCGCGGTTGCCGACCGCCCCGTCGTCGGGCTCGTGGTCGTTGAGCGCGCCGGCGACGTGGAAGATGACCGACTGGGACAGCGGCGAAGTCACCCGCAGCGCACCCTCGCGGAAGATGTCCAGGAAGTCGTTCGATAGGCCGGGGAGGAACTCGGCCTTCCAGTAGCGGTGCAGCCACTTGGGCTCCATGACATTCAGCATCGACTGCAGGGCCACATAGGGCTTGGGAGTGACCAGGTCGACGATCGGGTTCCCGAGCGCGCGAACTGGGGCAAGGTCGGCTTCGGCGTTGGGGCCGCTGTGGCAGACCTGGATCCCGGCGATGGGCTTGCCGTGCCAGATCTGGGGCAGGAACGGAGCCGGCGGGGCAAGCCGTACGATCGCCGCGGCGGTCAGCTCTCGCGGCGCCCGTTCGGTGAGGTCGCGGTAGGCGGCCAGCACCTCGGCGGCCCGCTCCGCGCTCCAGACGATCAGCCCGCCGGTGATGGTCGGGCCGACCTCGTGCAGGTGGAAGCTGAAGCGGGTGACGACCCCGAAGTTGCCGCCACCACCGCGCAGGGCCCAGAACAGCTCGGGGTGCTGGTCGCGGTTGGCGGTGCGGAGCTTGCCGTCGGCGCAGACGATCTCGACCTCGACCAGGTTGTCGACCGTCCAGCCGAAGCGGCGGGCCAGATAGCCAAAGCCGCCCCCCAGGGTCAGGCCAGCCACACCAGTCTCGGACACAAAGCCGAGCACGGTGGCCAGTCCGTGGGCCTGGGTTGCCTCGTCGACCTCACCAAGCAGACACCCAGGCCCCACATGCACGACCTTGGCATCGGGATCGACGGCGACCTGGCGCATGCCCGACAGGTCCAGGGTCAGGCCGCCCTCGGCGATGGCGGTGCCGGCGATGTTATGGCCCCCGCCCTTGATGCCGAGCAGCAGCCCGTGGTCGCGGGCGAAGCTGACCGCGGCGGCAACGTCGTGGGCCGAGGTCGGCTGGAGAACCAGGGCAGGGAGCCTGGCCGCCATGCCGTTCCAGATCGAGACGGCATCGTTCCAACCCTGCTCGCCAGCGCGCAGCAGCCGGCCCTGGATCTGCGACTCCAGGCCGTCGAGCTGCTTGGTGGCGAGGCTGACGGGTCCGCCGTCGAGTCCGGCGAGATCGATGGTGTCGGTGGTGGTCATGTCCTGACCTCCTCGAGGCCGGTCCGTTGTCCCAGACCCGGGTCGCCGGTATACTCCAAACGCCAGTAACCGTATGCTTGCGTTTGGAGTATGTCAAGAGCCATGCCCGACTCCTCGCCAACCCTGACGACGACCTCGTACGCCGTCCTGGCCCAGCTGGCCGTGCGTCCGTGGTCCACCTATGAGCTGGCCCAGCAGCGGGTCCGCTACTTCCGCTACGTCTGGCCGCGGGCCGAGAGCGCGATCTACCGCGAGGTCAAGCGGCTGGCCGCCATGCGGCTGGTCGCGGCCAAGCGCGAGTACGTCGGGAAACGGCCGCGGACGGTGTACTCGATCACCGAAGCGGGCCGGCAGGTGCTGCGCGAGTGGCTCGGGACCCCGGTGTCGCCGTTCGCGATGGACTTCGAGGCGATGCTCCGGCTGTTCATCGCGCCCCTGGGAACCAAGGAGCAGATCGTCGCCACCTTGGAGCAGGTCCGCGGCGACGCCCAAGAGATGCTGCGCTTCAGCGGCGCGGTCAAACAGGAGTTCCTGGACGGCCGGGCCGTGCTCCAAGACCAGGTCTACATCCGCGCCCTCGCCGTCGACTTCTTCATCAGCCTCCTCAACACGGTCGATGGCTGGGCCGAGCGCACGCTCGCGGAGATCGAGGGGTGGAAGGACCTGTCTCCCGACGGGAAGAACGACCGAGGCCTCGAGATCATGGCCCAACTCCCGGCGCCAACCCCCGGCGAGCCCACCGATCGCACACCGGTGCCGCCCCGCACTCAGCGGCGACGCCGGTGGTCGTCTGGATCAACCAGCACGCACGGAGGCTGATGCTGCCCACGTTCCGAGCGGCCAGAGAGCGCTCGCGACGGAGCTTTGACGGAGGAGGACGCGGCGCTCCCTGTGGCCGGTCAGAGCCGGTTGAAGCGGACAACCGCACGGGCCAGCAGGACGAACGCGAACCACCGTCCCGCATCGGCGGTCCCACCGCACCTGAAGCGCCTGAAGCAGCAACCTGGCGGCCAGGATGGCCGAGTACGCCAGGCCCGGTGAGGTCGTGGTGAGCCGGGAGGTCGTGGACGCGACCCAGGGCGGGCCGGTGACGTTCACCGAGATCGGTCCGGTGGAGCTGAAGGGCGTCCCAGGGACGCTTCGGCTCCACATCGCCCGCCGCCACGCCTGAAAGGCACAGACCAGTCCCTCGAGAGCTACTGGCCGATGGTTGGCGCGACCCGGAGCTCGGTCAGGTAGCGCTTGGTGATCTGGCCGCCGTAGCCCGTGTCGATCAGGTGGGCGATGCAGCCGAGCAGGCTGCTCTGGGCCTTGGGTTCGAGGGCGCGATGACCCGAATAGGTGAGCAGCAGCTCGAGGTAGCTGACGGTCGTGTACGACCGGTCCCACTCGTACCGGCGGAGCACCGGGGGCCCGAACCGATCGGATCGGTCGAGCCCGTAGTGGGAGCTGGGGATGTCGGTCGCGGACTTGAGCGTCAAGGCGGTCGGGGTCTCGGGATCCCAGCGCACGTAGCAGTTCTGGGCGTCGGCGAAGAACGACTCGTCACCACCGGCGACGTGATGGGTGGTGATGGTCGCGAGCGAACCGCCGGGCCGGAGAGCGTCGGCGACCTTGTCGATCCGCACGGCCGGGTCGATCCAGTGGAACGCGGTCGCGGCCAGGACAAGATCGAAGGCCTCCGCTGGGAGGGGCCAATCCTCGAACGCGGCGGTGACGACTTCGACGTTGGCGAACCCAGCAAGCTTGCGCCGGGCGACGGCCGCCAAGTCCGCACCGAGCTCCACGGCGACGACCCGGCAGCCCCGCTCGGCGAGCGGCAAGGTCGCCTGCCCTGTTCCAGGGCCGATCTCCAGCACCCGGGATCCAGGTCCGATCGATGTCAGCTCGGCCAGATCCTCGAACAGCGCCGCCGGATATCCAGGCCTGGCCCGGTCGTACAGCTCGGCAGCCTCGTCAAAGGTCGACCGGCGCAGCTCCCGATCCTTCTGGGTCAAGGCCTGGATGCCTCCGTCGTGGTCCACCGTTGGTCGATCGGTCGTTGACCGCTGGCCGTCGCTCCCCGAACAGCGAGCCGCCAACCGGACCCGCGGATCCGAGGAGCCCCAACCGGAATCCCTGGGACCCCTGGGATCCCTGGGACCCGAACCCCGTCCCGGATCCTTCGAACCTGGTTCCTGGGAACCCGGGTCCCAGGAACTCCGACCCCGACCCCGGACCCGCTACCGGCGGCCCGCCTGGTCGTCGGCGGCGCGAGCATGGTCTTCGGCTGCCTGGGCGTGTTCTTCGGCGGCGCGGGCGTGCTCTTCGCCAACTGGGGTTCCGGTGCGGTCGTCGAGGCGCTCTCGGCGGACGCTGGCCGGTTCGGGGGGTGGGGCGACGGCGGGGTCGGCGGCTCGCGAACGATCGGTCTGGGAGGGGTCGTCGACCACGGTAGTGCTCGTGTGGTTGTGTGCCGCAGTTGCGGTGGCGACCCGGTCGCGGTTGGTGGCGGCGTCTGAGCGGATGCTGTCGGCGGTGGCTTCGGCGCGGTCGCGCTCGGCGACAGCGTCGGCACGGCCACGGTCGACCGACTCCAGTTCTTCGCGGGTGCTGGTCAGTTCCTTGGTAAGGCGGTCGTTCTCGCGCTCCAGCTCGCCGACCCGGCCCTCGGCGTCGCGGCGTCGAGACTTCAGCTCCTTGCGCCGTGAGCGCCGGGTCCTGGAGGCCCCGAAGGCGAGGAACAGGAACACGGCGACCAGGAAGCCGAGCGCGGCGAACAGGACCAGCAGCTGTCCCTCGGTGAGCTGGCTGAATGAACGGTCGAGCAGGGTGGCGGAGCTCGCGGTGGTGTTCTCGAAGCCGGCGGCGCCGATCACGACAGCGGCCAGCAAGGCGAGCACTATGAACAGTACGGCCATCTCGTGCCTCCTCAGGCTTGCCAGTTCAGGTTCGAGTCGTTGCTTCCTAGCTGCCCCGCCGATCCAACCACCAAACGGGGCAAGCTCGCGCCGGGTCGCCGCTCAGCCGCCGCGCGGCGGACGGCGGAGGCCGGGCTCGTGTGACCTGGCGGCGTCGAGGGCGAGCTGGGCGGCGGCGTCGGGGGTGTCGGCGACGGGGAAGGCGTCGACCTGGTGGGAACCGAGATGGAGGGACCAGGTGGCGAGGCCGATCACCGGGGTGCCGGTGCGCAGGGCGATGGCGATCTCGGAGAGGGTGCCGAAGCCACCGCCGACGGCGATCACGGCGTCGCTGGAGCGGACCAGGAGGAGGTTGCGGCCCTGGCCGAGGCCGGTCGGGACGGAGATGGTGAGATAGGGATTGCCCTCGGCGCGGTCGAGACCCGGCAGGAGGCCCACAGTGGTGCCGCCCGCCGACTGGGCGCCGCGGCAGACCGCTTCCATCACCCCGGGCCCGCCGCCGCAGACCACGATCGCGCCAGCCTCGGCCAGCCGCCGCCCCAGCAGCTCGGCCTGGTCAAGCAGCGGCGGCTCCGGCTGGGAGGCGCCGGCCACTCCGACATAGCGGCTCATCCTCCAGCCCCGGACCCCACCGCGTGGCTCACCGAGCCCGCCGGTCCGTCCACCCCGGCGCCCGGGACAGCCCCCAGATCGGCCAGCAGCTCGTCGAGCAGCCGGACGGCGCCGGCCTTGTCCAGGGGGTTGTTGCCGTTGCCGCACTTGGGGGACTGGACGCAGGAGGGGCAGCCGGTGTCGCAGGGGCAGGAACCGACGGTGTCGCGGGTGGCGCGGAGGTGAGCGAGGGCGCGACGGTGGCCCTGCTCGGCGATGCCGGCACCGCCGGGGTAGCCGTCGTAGACGAAGATGGTGGCCGCACCGGTGTCGGGGTGCCAGGCGGTGGAGAGGCCGCCGATGTCCCAGCGGTCGCACATGGCGAACAGGGGGAGCAGCCCGATCTGGGCGTGCTCGGCGGCGTGGGCGGCGCCGGGGATGTCCTTGGGGTCGAGGTCGGCGGCGTCCAGCAGGGCGGGCGAGAGGGTGTACCAGTAGGCGACGGTCTGGAGCCGGGCCGGGGGCAGGTCGAGGTCCTCGTAGCCGAGCAGCTCGCTGGTCCCGACCCGGCGGCGCTCGTAGCCGACCACCTGCTCGGAGACGTCGACCCGGCCCAGCCAGAGGGTGGAGCGGGGGAGCTCGACCCGTCGGGTCGGCTCGACCACGGTCACGTCGATGTCGCTCCGCGCCTGGGTGTACTCGTCGCCCTTGGCCTCGGTGACCAGGGCGACGCCCTCCTCGAGGTCGAGCTCGGCGACCCGGAAGTTCTCGCCCTGGTGGAGGTAGACGGCGCCCCGGTGCACGGTCGAGGGCGCTCTGGCCCGGTCGACGGTGCCGATGACCTGGCCCGAGTCGGCGGCGACGATGGTGACCGGGCTGCCGCCGGCGTTGCGGATGTCGACCTGGTCGGCCTGGCTGAGGCCGGAGCCGGGGTGCAGCCGGTCCCGGCGGCGGCGCAGCGACCCCTCGGCCTCGAGGGCGTCGGCCAGGGCCCGCGCTCCGTCGCCCCCGAACAGCTCCATGTCCCGGTCGGTCAGCGGGGCCTCGAAGGCGGCGCACAGCAGGTGGGGCGCGAGCACGTACGGGTTGCCGGGGTCGACCAGGGCGGCCTCGTGGGGGCGGCCGAACAGGTCGCCGGGATGGTGCAGGAGGTAGGCGTCGAGCGGGTCGTCCTTGCCGACCAGCACGGCCAGGGACGGCTCGCCCTGGCGGCCGGCCCGGCCGGCCTGCTGCCACATCGAGGCGACCGTGCCCGGGTAGCCGTCGAGCACGACCGCGTCCAGGCCGCCGACGTCCATGCCCAGCTCGAGGGCGTTGGTGGTGGCCAGCCCGAGCAGCCGGCCCGAGACCAGGCCCTGCTCCAGCTCGCGCCGCTCGGAGGCCAGGTAGCCGGCCCGGTAGGCGCGGACCCGGCCGGCCAGGCGGCGGTCGACCGCGGCGACCCGGTGCCGGGCGAAGGTGGCGACCAGCTCGGCCGACTTGCGGGAGCGGGTGAAGCACAGGGTCCGCACCCCGGCCTCGACGGCGGCGGCCAGCCAGGTCGCCGACTCGGTGTTGGCGCTGCGGCGCAGGCCGGTGGTCTCGTCCAGCAGCGGCGGCTCCCAGAGGGCGAACGAGACCGGGCCGCGCGGGGAGCCGTCCTCGGTGACCGCCTCGACCGGCAGGCCGACCAGCCGGCTGGCCAGCTCGGCCGGGTTCCCCAGAGTGGCCGAGGCGAGCACGAAGGTCGGGCTGGCCCCGTAGCGGGCGGCCAGGCGGCGCAGGCGGCGCAGGATCGCCGCCACATGGGAGCCGAACACCCCGCGCAAGGTGTGGGCTTCGTCCACGACCACGTAGGAGAGCCGGCCCAGGAAGGCCGCCCAGCGCTCGTGGCCGGGGAGGATGCCGCGGTGGAGCATGTCCGGGTTGGTCAGCACCAGGTTGGCGCTGCGGCGGATCATCGGCCGGTCGGCCGAGGGGGTGTCGCCGTCGTAGGCGGACGCCCTGATCCCGGCGAGCGCGAACGAGCGGACGGCGCGGAGCTGGTCGCGGGCCAGCGCCTTGGTGGGGGAGAGGTACAGGGCGCTGCGGTGGCCGTCGCCGAGCAGGGCGTCGAACACCGGGAGCTGGTAGCAGAGGCTCTTGCCGGAGGCGGTGCCGGTGGCCACCACGACGTTGCGGCCGGCGCGGGCCAGGGCGACCGCCGCCGCCTGGTGGGACCAGAGCGCGGTCAGGCCCCGGGCGGCCAGCCGCGAGCGGACCACCTCGGGCAGGTCGTCCGGCGGGTCGGCCAGCCGCGCCGGCCGTGCCGGCAGGCGCTCCAGGTGCACGAGCTGGCCGCGGTAGTCGGGGTCGCCGGTGAGGTCGTCCACCAGCACGACAGGGTCGTCCACGCCGTCATGGTATCCGCGATCCCGACATCACCGACCGCTTCATCCCAGCCCACGCTTCGACCCGATCGCCCGCGCCGAGTCCCCCGGTGGGGGAGCGTAGTCGAACGGCGGGGGCGAGGCGCATGCTTGTCCACAGGCCCCAATGGACCCCAGGTCAGCCCAGCTTGCCGGCCCGGAGGCGGCCGAACAGCGAGTAGGCGCCTGGCTGGAGGCGGACCACCGAGGCGCTCCCGGCGCTGCCGGCGACGCTGGGCACGGGGACGTTCCTGATGCCGCTGGCCGGGACGTCGGTGGCGATCAGGGCCAGGCGCAGCAGCTCGGGGAACGGCAGGTCGGTCTTGACCTCGTCGCGGATGATCCCGAGCCAGGTCAGCACCTTGGTCGGGTCCTCGGCGACCTGGCGCTGGTAGGTGGTGAGGCCGCCGAGGAGCAGCTGGCCCTGGTGCCGCGAGCGGTCGAAGTCGCCGCCGGGAAGGGTCTTGCGGGCGCGGGCGTAGGCGAGGGCCTGCCCGCCGGTGAGGTTGCGCTTGCCCTTGTTCAGGAAGGCGCCGGCGAAATGGTCGCGCAGGTTCATGTCCACGTTGACCTGGACCTTGCCGACCTTGTTGACGATGTCGGTGAGGCCGTCGAACGAGGTCAGGGCGTAGTAGTCGATGGTCAGGCCGGTGAGCTGCTCGAAGGTCGCGACCAGCAGCGGCGGGCCCCCGAAGGCCATGGCGGCGTTGATCTTGTTGGTGCCGTGCCCGGGGATGGGCACGTAGCTGTCGCGGGGGAAGCTGACCACGGCGCCCTTGCGCTTGGTGGTGTCGATGATGACCAGCTGGAGGGCGTCGGCCCGGCCGCTCTCCATGGCGCCGCCGCGGCCGAACTTGGGCGCCCCCGAGTCCGACCCGATGGTCAGGAGCACGACCCGCCGCTTCAGGGTCGGTGTGGCCGACCCCGCATGCGCCCGCTGGACCGTGACCGCCGCGGCGTCCTGGGCGGTGGCCGGCTGCCGGGGCGAGGTCGCGACCACCAGGCCGGCGGCCAGCGCCGCCACCAGCCCAAGGGCGGCGATCAGCGTGAGGCCTCGTCTGGTCACTTGGGCGGTCCTGTCCGGCTGTCGAAGGCGGCGATCCGCCAGCCTTCACCGGTGGCCAGCAGCTGGAGCACCGAGCGGAGGTGGACCTGCCCGCTGCCCTGGGCGGTGTCGGCGGTGCCGTCGAAGGCGAGCCGGACGGTGGCCGCCTCCGGCCGCTGCTCGCCGTACAGGACCACCGCCCAGGCGCTGGCCCGGCTCGGCCGCACGGCGCTGACCTTGGGCGCGTCGGTCCCGAGGGACAGGGCGTCGAGCTGCTTGCGGGCCGAGGCCCGGACCGGCTTGTCGAACAGCCCGATGAGGCCGTCCCAGCCGGCCTCGCCCCCGGCCGCGTTGACGAAGGCGACGGTCAGGTAGCGGTCGAGGAACCGCTCCAGCCCGGGTTCGGCCTGCGTGGCCGCGCTCTTGGGGCTCGGCCCGCCCGGGGGCACCTTGGCCATGGTGACCAGCTCGACCTTGAGCGGCTGGGCCGGCGCGGCCGGGGCAGCGGAGGACCCGGGCGCCTGCTCGTCGGTCCCCGACCCCCCGCCCGAGGTGCAGCCTCCGGCCAGCAGGACCCCCGTCAGAACACCGGCCAGACCGGCCATTCGGAACTTCGAGTTGTTGCGTGCAGCCACGATCACCAGTTCTCGGGAGGAGGTTTGCCGTGCGCTGCGTAGGCTACCAAACCCCCCTGACGTTGCTCGGAGGCGCCTCGGCAGCCTATCGTTGCACGTCCTCAGCCCGCGAGACTGGAGAGAGGATGGATCTCGACCTCAACGTGCACAAGGAAGGCGACCACTCGGTGCTCGAAGTGGCCGGCGAGATTGACGTCTACACCGCGCCAAAGCTGCGCGAGCAGCTGATCGAGCTGGTCAGCGACGGGTCCTACCACATCGTGGTCGACCTGGAGAAGGTCGACTTCCTGGACTCGACCGGGCTCGGGGTGCTGGTCGGCGGGCTCAAGCGGGTCCGCAACCACGACGGCTCGCTGCAGCTTGTCTGCACCCAGGAGAAGATCCTCAAGATCTTCCGGATCACCGGGCTGACCAAGGTCTTCCCGATCCACAGCTCGGTCGCCGACGCCATCTCGGCCCCGGTCGAGTAGCGGCGCGGCCGTGGATGCCGACGCCGGCGGCGTGCCGGCCACCGTCCGCCTGGCCTTTGCCCCGGAGGCACGGCTGCTGGGCACCATCCGGCTGGTCGTCGGCGTCGTCGCCCGCAAGGCCGGCATGGGCGAGGAGGGCATCGAGGACCTCAAGGTGGCCGTCTCCGAGACCTGCGCGGTCGCGGTCGGCGACCTGAACCGGGCCGGCCTGCCCGACCAGATCGAGGTCGACCTGGTCGAGGCCCCCGACCGCTTCGGCATCGAGGTCCGCGACCGGGCACCGGCGGCCTCGGCCGGCCCCGAGGGCGCCGCCGGCGGTGAGGTCGACGACCGCGAGCTCGGCCTGGCCCTGATCGGTGCCCTGGTCGACGACCTCAAGACCTCGACCCTGGAGGGCGGCGGCAACCGGACCAGCTTCTGGCTGCGCCGGGGTCCTCAGGGGCTTGGCCCGATCCCTGGCGTCGACCTGCCGTCGCCCCTGACTTGAGGCGTGGGCAACCTTTTCACGGCTTGCCCGGTTCTCGGGCCCGTAGCTATGATCCGCCCAATCCTCGCGGGCTCGCGGGACGGCCGGTTCCCTGGGCAGGCAGCTGGGACGACGCCGGGCCGGGGCCCGCGCTCGACATTTTCCGCTCGATTCGTCCAGGGCCTCGGCCCGGACCCCGGGCTTGATCCAACGCCCCAGCGCTGGGGCGTCGAGGAGGTCTGATGAGCCCAGTACGGCTGCTGGCGCAGGAGGCAAGCGCCGACGTCGAGTTCGGCTCCGGGGAGCACCTTGCCCTGTTCGCCATCATGGCGGTCTGCCTGCTGGCCCTGCTGGTCGCGTTCATCCTGGTCAGGCAGGTGCTGGCCGCCGACCAGGGCACCGACAAGATGCGCGAGATCGCCCGCGCCATTCAGGAGGGCAGCCGCGCCTACCTGAGCCGGCAGTTCCGCACCGTGGCCGTGTTCGTCGCCCTCCTCTTCTTCCTCCTGCTGCTGCTGGAGGCCGACACGGGCGCGGTGCGGATCGGCCGCTCGGCCGCCTTCCTGGTCGGGGCCGTCTTCTCCGCCCTGGCCGGCTACACCGGCATGAACCTGGCCGTCCGGGCCAACGTGCGGGTCGCGGCCGCGGCCGACCAGGGTGGGCTGCTCAAGGCCATGCCGATCGCCTTCCGGGCCGGCGGGGTGGCCGGCATGTTCGTGGTCGGGCTGGGCCTGCTCGGCGCCGCCGGGGTGGTCCTCGTCTTCCAGGGCGACGCCGCCAGTGTGCTGTTCGGGTTCGGCTTCGGGGCGGCCCTGCTGGCCATGTTCATGCGGGTCGGCGGGGGCATCTTCACCAAGGCGGCCGACGTCGGGGCCGACCTGGTCGGCAAGGTCGAGCAGTCGATCCCCGAGGACGACCCCCGCAACGCGGCCACCATCGCCGACAACGTGGGTGACAACGTCGGCGACTGCGCCGGCATGGCCGCCGACCTGTTCGAGTCCTTCGAGGTGACGCTGGTCGCGGCCATCGTGCTCGGCCTGGCCGCCTTCCCCGACCGGCCCGAGGTCGGGCTGCTGTTCCCCCTGGTCGTGCAGGCCATCGGGATCGTCTCCTCGATCGCCGGGATCTACCTGGTCCGGCCGCGCTCGGAGACCGAGAGCGGCATGCGCACCATCAACCGTGGGTTCTTCGCCTCGGCCGGCATCTCGCTGGTGCTGGTCGCGATCGCCTCGATCGTCTACGTCAAGGACTGGCGGCCGGTGGCCGCGGTCGCTCTCGGGCTCGCCCTCTCCACGGTGATCCAGCTGATGACCTCCTACTACACGGCCACCGAGTACAAGCCGGTGCAGGAGATCGCCGAGGCGTCGGAGACCGGGCCGGCGACCACCATCCTGGCCGGGTTCTCCACCGGCCTGGAGGCGTCGGTCTACGCCATCCTGGCCGTCGCCGGGGCGATCGTCGGGGCGGTGATCATCGGCAGCGGCGAGGGCCTCGACTTCCAGCTCTACATGATCTCGCTGGCCGGCATGGGCATGCTCACCACTGTTGGCGTGGTCGTCTCCATGGACACCTTCGGGCCGATCAGCGACAACGCCCAGGGCATCGCCGAGATGTCCGGCGACATCGGGCCACGGGGGGCCGAGGTGCTCACCTCCCTGGACGCGGTCGGCAACACCACCAAGGCGATCACCAAGGGCGTGGCCATCGCCACCGCCGTGCTGGCCGCGACCAGCCTGTTCGGCTCGTTCCGCCAGGCCCTGCTCGTCGCCGGCGTGCCTCTCGAGAACGTCGACATCCCGATCGAGCAGCCCAGCGTCCTGGTCGGCCTGCTGATCGGCGGGTCGGTGGCGTTCATGTTCTCGGCCCAGGCGATCCGGGCCGTGGGCCGGGCCGCGGGCCGGGTGGTGTTCGAGGTCCGCAAGCAGTTCCGCGAGCACCCCGGGATCATGACCTACGACGAGCGCCCCGACTATGGCGCCGTGGTCGACATCTGCACCAAGGACTCGCTGCGCGAGCTGCTGACCCCGGGGCTGCTGGCGGTGCTGGCCCCGATCGCCACCGGGTTCCTGTTCAAGTCGGCCGCCCTCGGCGCCTACCTGGCCGGCGCCATCCTCACCGGGCAGCTGCTGGCCGTCATGCTGTCGGTGTCCGGAGGGGCCTGGGACAACGCCAAGAAGTACGTCGAGGACGGCCACCACGGCGGCAAGAACTCCGAGCCCCACAAGGCGACCGTGATCGGCGACACCGTCGGCGACCCGTTCAAGGACACCGCCGGCCCGGCCCTGAACCCCCTGATCAAGGTGATGAACCTGGTCGCGGTGCTGATCGCCCCGACCGTTGTCGCCCTCTCCGACGACGACCTGCTGCGGTTCGGGATCGCCCTGGTGGCGGTGGCCGTGCTCGCCTGGGCGCTGTGGCGCTCCAACCGCCTCGGCGGGGTCACCATGGGCACGCCGCCCGACGAGCCACCCCTGCCCAACCAGCCGAACCCCCACCCGAAAACCTCGACACCGTCCTCCTGAGCGGCCCGCCAAGGGGGCCTGTGGACGGCCCGGTGTACGGTCATCAGGAATACGGGAGGCTGTTCCGGCCTTGACAGAACAGGCGGGCGGTCGGCAACACTACGCCGTTCCACCCGATCTCCCCACGATGAACAAAGGATTTCCATTGGCACGCAACCTGGTCGTGGTCGAGTCGCCGGCCAAGGCGAAGACCATCGGCAAGTACCTGGGCAAGGACTACGACGTGGTCGCCTCGATGGGCCACGTCCGTGACCTGCCCAAGTCCGACTTTGCCGTGGACATCAACGGCGGCGTCACCGTCACCTACGAGGTGACCCAAAAGGGCAAGAAGGTCGTCTCCAGCATCCGCAAGGCGGCCAAGTCGGCCGACCTGGTGTTCCTCGCCACCGACCCCGACCGCGAGGGTGAGGCGATCGCCTGGCACATCGCCGAGGCGGCCAAGCTGACCGCCGCCTCGACCCAGCGGGTCACCTTCACCGAGATCACCGC
>Ga0207675_100004620_pt1 | contig 13273 bp, 10 predicted proteins | sample KBSSwiS42_FD_184305 | JGI IMG/M metagenome (GOLD analysis project Ga0207675, IMG submission 184305) | Switchgrass rhizosphere microbial communities from Kellogg Biological Station, Michigan, USA - KBS Switchgrass S4-2 (SPAdes) (version 2) | ecosystem: Host-associated > Plants > Roots >... | reverse complement strand
GTCACCAGCGCGCGTTGCCCTTCGAGGCTGCCTTGAGTGATCGTTGACATCTTGGGTCCCTTCGTCCGTCGCTTCGACATCGGGCCGGCTGTACGCGGAGGTTGGCTCGGTTAGGGAGCGGTTCGCATCGGGGTTTGCCTAGTCCTGGCGTCCCTGTGATTAGGGCGACCCCGACGCGAAGGGCGCCCTAGCGGCGCAACGGTCTGGTCGCACCCCGAAGGAAAGGCAGACCATGACTTCGACCGAATGCAACAAGGCGCGAGTTGCTCCGAAGCGAATTTCCAGCAATCGCTTGCTCGGATCGGTGAAGGAGGCGGCCGCCTGGCCGGGGTCAGACCGGAACACGGTGGTCACGCTGGCCCTCTTGCTGGTGGCGGCGCGCGCCGACGCCGACGGAAGCACCTATTTCGCCGACCTTTCCGAGCGGAACCCCGCCGACGCCCTTGTGCAGGCTCTGGCCGGCTTCTTCGCGATCCGCGCAGGCCGTGACGTGGCCGCTGCGGTGACCAGGCTGGACGAGGCCGCGACGATGGAGCCCGGCCTGCCGCAGTACTTCCGCGGCCTTGCGATGGCGGAGTCGCTCCCGCTCGAAAGCACGTCCGGGACGGAGCTTGCCGCCGCGGACACCGGACGGGCGGAGCAGGTGATCGCCGACTTGGAGTTCGTGCTCGTGGCGCGTAACCAGTTCCCCGTCGCACTGCTCCGTGCCGCGCACCAGGGGCTCGCCCGTGCTTACCGCGTTCTCGGGCGACAGCGGCAGGCGGCGGAGGCGCTGCGACGGTCAGGAGTGGGCCCCGTCCCGACGAACGGAATGGCGACGTTCACAAGTTTCTCGCTGACCGCGCGGGACGGGCTTCGGCTGTCGGCGCCGCGCACGCTCAGCCCCGCCCCGAACGTGCACGTCGCCCAGTCCTACGACTTCAGCGACTTCGCGTTCATCGAGACAACCGGCGGAGTCGTCGCGATCGATGCGGGTACCAGCCCGGACCGCGTGCTGGCGGCAATGGCCGATCTCGGCCTCGAGGACCAAGCGCCAGTCAGTCACCTCATCGTCACCCACGCGCACTTCGACCACATCAGCGGGGCGGCGGCCGTGCGTGGCCCTCACACCGAGGTCATCGCCTCCGCAGCGTTCCCGGCTGAGGCGGAGCGATTGCGGCACCACGTCGTCCCGCCCGGGGTGATCGGGACCAGTGCCAGCCCGGAATCCGACCTGGAGCCGGACCGGTTGATCAGCGAGCGCACGTCCCTTGTCGTCGGCGACACCGAGTTCGTGCTGATTCCGGTCAGGGGCGGCGAGACCTCAGACGCGCTGATGGTGTACCTGCCGGCGAGCGGCGTGCTGTTCACCGGCGACGTCCTGATGCCCTATCTCGGCGTCCCATTCTTCGCCGAGGGTTCCCCCGAGGGACTCCTGGACACGCTGCGCTACATCCGCGGGCTCGCCCCTCGGCAGCTCATCGAGGGTCACACGACGCTGACGGAGAACTTCACCATCGAGGCGGTGGCGGGCCTGGAGCCGGCGCTCACAGAGCTGTATGAGTTCGCGCTGGCGAGGATCGGCAAGAACATGACCCTGCCGGACATTCTGGACAGTTGTTATCTGCCGGCCGTGCTGCGCGACCATCCCGCCGCGGTCGTGCCGTACCTGGTCAGCCGCGACAACTTCATCGCCAGGCTCTACCAGCAACGCATCGGGTACTGGCAGCCCGACGGACAGGGGCTCGACCCGCGGAGCGCGAAGGAAAGAGCGGAGGCTCTCGACCTACTGGCCGGGGGAGAGGCGGACGCGTTCGTCACCACCGCTACCGCGCTTGCCGGCCAGGGCGACCTCTCGCTCGCGCTGGACATCATCGCTCCGGGCCTGCTCCGGCATCCTGACAGCAGCGAGCTTGCTGAGCTCCGGCAAGCGGTCCTCGTTCAACTCATGGAGCAGCGCCAGTTGTTGGATCCGTTCGGCTTCGTCGTCTACGCGCAACAGACAGGCGCTCAGCTCTCGCCGATTGGATAGCGGCGTCCGAGCGCATGCCGCGAGCGAGCGCGATTCCGCAACCGGCAGCGACGCCCGCGAGGCTCGTCTGCGGGCGCCGCAATACGGTGGCGACGCGTTGGACACCGATCCGGCCGCATGCGCCCTCGTCCCCGGTTCAATCGGCGATCAGGTCAGCTCGGTGAGGTCTCCGAACCGCGAGGCGAGGATCGACCCCTCGGCCGCAGCGCTCCCGCCTGACGGGTCGGAGCCGGCGGGCCTCTGGAGGCGGTAGGCGACGGTGTAGCTTGCCCAGGATGCTCGGTGACATCGTCGCGCGCGGCACGCGGTCCACGGTGCATGCGTACGGCCACGGCGCGGTGATCAAGGTTCCGGCTGCGTCAACGCCGGAGGATTGGATCCGCTACGAGGCCCGGTACGCGGAGGCCGCCCGCGGCGCCGGCGCACCGGCGCCGCGCCTGTTGGGCGTCGAGCAGGTTGCGGGGCGCGCGGCCACCGTGTGGGAGCGGGTCGACGGCCGGTCGATGTGGGAGCTCGTGGTCGAGCAGCCCCAGCAGAGCGCGGCCCTCGGGCGCATCCTTGCCGATGTCCAGCACGCCCTGTTCGTGCTCGTGCCGCCCGTGACGCTTCCGCGCCAGCGCGACCGGCTCGTCAGCAAGATCCGCCGCGCGGCGGCGACCATCGACGCGTCGCTGGGACGGGCGCTCGAGTTCTTGCCGCCGCCGGGGGGCAGCCCCCGTCTCTGCCACGGCGATCTGCATCCCAGCAACGTCATCCTCGGGGCCGGTGGGCCGATGATCGTCGACTGGTTCGACGCCTCGCGCGGTGATCCGATCGCCGATGTCGCGCGCTCGTCGGTGACGTTGCTCGGTGACGTCACGAATCCGCCCGCGCATCTTCCAGGGTCCGATCCGGCGACGCTGGCGGTGTTCACCGACGCCTATCTGGAGCGGCTGCGCGAGCACGTTGCGATCGACGATGAGCTTCTCGCCCGCTGGCAGGCGGTGAGCGCGGCGGGGCGCATCGCCGAGGGGGTGGCGCCCGGGCCGCTGCTCGAGGTGTGGACCCGGTTCACGGCTGCGGCCCACGGTCACGCGACGGGGAGCTGAACGACGGTCCACAGGTCGTCGAAGACGTCGGGCGTGGCGGCGATCACGAGGTCGTCGTTCTCGGGGCACGGGAGCTCGGCGCGGGCGCCGGCCTCCGCGGCGATGAGCGCGCCGGCGGCGCGGTCCCAGATCTCGGTGTCGCGCTGGTAGTACGCGTCGACCCGCGCGCACGCGACCCAGCACAGCTCAAGCGCGGTGGAGCCGAAGCAGCGCAGGTCGCGTGCGCGCGAGAGGGCGCGATGGGCGACAGCGCCCTGGGCGTCGCGCAGCGTCGCCTGGTAGGAGAAGCCGGTTGCGACCAGAGCGTTCGGGAGCGAAGCGCAGCCGGACACCTCGATCGGCTCTCCGTTCAGGCGCGCGCCACCGCCGAGGTACGCGGAGAAGAGCTCGCCGCGCAGGACGTCGATGACCGCGCCCGCCACGACCTCGCCGTCGAGGGCCGCCGCGATGCTCACGGCGAAGAGCGGGACCCCGTACAAGAAGTTCACGGTTCCGTCGAGCGGGTCGATCACCCATTGCAGACGCGCGCCGGGATCCGTGGTCGCACCCTCCTCGCCGAGCACCCCGCCCTCGGGGGTCGCCTCGCGCAAGCGCTGCCTGATGAGCTCCTCGGCACGCAGGTCGGTCTGCGTCACGACGTCCGTCGGTGAGGACTTGTGACCGACGGCGTCGGGCCTTCCATAGGTCGCGGTCACGAGCGCTGCGGCGGCGCGCGCGGTGGCGGCGGCGATCCACTCCAGCTCGGCGGGGGCGCGCGCGTCGCGATCAGGCACAGCGCACCAGGACGCCCTGGCTGGTCAGCACGTCGACGGCCTCGGGGTCGGCCCCGGTGTCCGTCACCAGGACGTCGATCTCCTCGAGCTTCGCGAAGGTGAACATCTGGCAGTTGCGGAGCTTGGAGCTGTCGACCAGAGCGACGACCCGGCGCGCCCGGGCAATCATCGATCGCTTGATGGTGTGCTCCTCGCGATAGGGCGTCGTGAGGCCGTGCTGGAATGACAGGCCGTCGCAGCTCATGAACAGCACGTCGACGGCCATGTGCTCGAGCTCGGCTCGCGTCGTGTCGTCGACCATGGCATGGCGCTTCGTCCGCACCGCGCCGCCGAGGACCGTGAGGTCGCGCAGTCCCCGCCGGCTCAGGGTGAGCGCGGTGAGCAGCGAGTTGGTGACGACGTGGACATCGCGGTCCACGGGGAACACCTCGGCGAGCCGCTGACCGGTCGACCCGGAGTCGATGATCACCGAGCCGGACTCGGGCACCTCGGCCACGGCCATCGTCGCGATGCGCAGCTTCTCCTCCGCGTTCACCATGTCACGGGCCTCGACCATCGGCTCGTGATTCATCCGCTCGACCGGGATCGCCCCGCCGTGGACCCGCCGCAGCAGCTGCCGGCTCTGCATGTCGGAGAGGTCGCGGCGGATGGTCTCCGTCGTGACGCCGTGGCGCGTCGCCAGGTCGGCGACGTCGACCGAGCCCTCCTTCAGGGCGAGCATGTAGATCGCCCGCTGGCGATCGTGCTGGAGCCCCGGGCCGTTGCGGCGCGTCGCCACTAGCGGGCGTCCCCGATCCGCGCGCGAGCAGGGTCGTGCTCCATCGCCGCGATCGGGCCCTGCGCGGCGATCCGGCGATAGGCCTCGGAGAACTGCTCGCGGAAGCTCCGCGACGCCCTCACGCCGGGCGGGAACACCTCCTCGAATTCGAGGAAGGCGACCGGGTCGCCGACGGCCTCGGAGGCATAGCGGCGTGCCAGGTCTCCGCTGGCGTCGAAGGCCTGGGCGGTCGGGTCGACGGCGGCGAGGTAGTGCGCCCACCCGGCGAGCGCCGTGGCCGCGCGCGCGGTCGGGCCACCGGCCTCGATCTGACCCACGACCGTCGGGACCAGGAACGTCGCGAACTTCGCCGTTCCGTCGACGCACAGGCGAGCGATCTGGTCGCGCACCCCGGGATTGGCGAAGCGCTCGAGCACCGACGCGACGTACTCCTCCCTGGGGTGGCCGGGGATCTCGGCGACGGTGGGCATGGCTTCGCGGTGGAGGAGCTCTTCCAGGAACGACCGGACGGCGGGGATCGCCATCGCCTCGTGGACGAAGGTGACATCCGCCAGAGCGCAAAGGTAAGCGATGGACGAGTGCCCGGCGTTGAGAAATCGCAGCTTGTAGCGCTCCCAATCGTGGATGCGGTCGGTGAAGACCGCGCCGACCCGATCCCATGGCGGCCGGCCCGCGGCGAACGCGTCCTCCATCACCCACTGCCGGTAGGGCTCGGCGACCACGGGCCAGCGATCCTCGATGCCGGCGGTCTGGCGCAGCCACTCCCGGTCGGCCTCGGCGGTCACCGGCGTGATGCGATCGACCATCGAGTTGGGGAACGTGCAGTTGGCCTCGGTCCACGCGCGCAGCCCGGCGTCAGCGCGGTCCGCCGCCGCCAGGGTCGACCGGCGCGCCGCGTCGCCGTTGCCCGGCAGGTTGTCGCAGCTGAGGATCGTCAACGGCCCGGCCGCGCGGTCGCGGCGGACCGCCAGCGCGGCGGCGAGGCGATCGAAGGTCGACGCGCCGGCAGCGACCTGCTCGGCGGGCGGCTCGGCGTAACCGGCCTCGGTCACGGTCAGCGAGAGGATCGAGGTCGTCGGCGCGGCGATCAGCTCGCCCACGGCCGCGTCGTGCCCGGGCGGGGCGTGCACGTAGCCGATGATCGAGCCGACGATCGCGGCCGAGGGCGGACCGGCGCCCTTCGCGATCAGGGTGTAGAGGTGATCCTGCGCGCGCAGCGCATGGGCCATGCGGGCGTCCTGCTCGAGGAGCCCGAGGCCGACGATGCCCCACTCGCCGCCGTCGGCCGCGAGCTCCTGCACGTACACCGCGAGGTGGGCCCGGTGGAAGCCGCCGACCCCGATGTGGACCAGCCGCGGAGCGAGCCGGTCGCGGTCGTAGCCCGGGACCGGAACCCCTCGCCGGGCGACCTCTGCGAGGTGTGCCTGGTCGAGGCTGATGACACTTGACGCAAGCATGGGGCGAATTCAAACACACGTGCTCGAATGCAACAAGCTTTGATGCATCTGCGAATCGTGGGCCTCTTGGCTTGACATCCAACATAAACCAACGCTATAAGTGCGAGCGGTTGCGGAGGAATCCCAACCTCCGCGTTGAAGCAGGAGGAGAGGACCATGAGAGGTACCGTGCGCCTTTCGTCGGCGACGGCGGTGGCCGTGGCCTGTGTGATCGCGGCCGGTTGCGGCGGTGGTGGTTCCAAGAGTTCGAGCTCGGGGGCGAGCGGGACCCCGGCCTCCGGCACCGGCTCGATCAACGTCGCGATCGTCGACAACCCGCAGATGAAGGACATCGCGGCGTTGACGCCCTCGCTCTTCACCGCCAAGACCGGCATCAAGGTCAACTACACGGTGCTCGACGAGGGCACCCTGCGGCAGGTCACCACCCGCGACGTGGCCGCCGGCGGCCGCCAGTTCGACGTGGCGATGATCGGTCCGTTCGAGGCGCCGCAGTTCGGCCAGCAGGGGACGCTCGTCGACCTCACGCCGAAGGCGACCTCCGACGCCGCCTACAAGTTCGACGACATCATCCCCGCAGTGCGCAACGCGTTGTCGGCGGGCGGAAAGATGTACGCCGCCCCCTTCTACGGCGAGTCGTCGTTCCTGATGTACCGCAAGGACGTCCTGAAGAAGGCGGGCATCACGATGCCGGACCACCCGACGTGGGCCCAGGTCGCGGCCGCCGCCCGCAAGGTCAACTCGCCCAGCATGGCCGGCATCTGCCTGCGCGGCAAGCCGGGCTGGGGCGACCTCGGCGCGTCGTTCACCACCGTGCTGAACACCTTCGGCGGGACGTGGTGGTCGGCGAAGCCCGACGGCTCGATCGACAAGGCGATGGTGACCCAGCCCGCGTTCAAGCAGGCGCTGCAGTTCTACGTGAACCTCGTCAAGGACGCCGGCGAGAAGGACGCCGCCAACTCGAGCTTCAACGAGTGCCTCTCCCAGTACAAGGACGGCAAGGTGGCCATGTGGTACGACGCGACCGTCGCGGCCGGCCTCCTCGAGGCCAGCGACAGCCCGGTGAAGGGCAAGAACGGCTACGCGGCGGCCCCGATCGACAAGACCAAGAACGCGGGCTGGCTGTGGTCGTGGGCGCTGGCGATCCCGAAGACGACGACCAAGCAGGACCTCGCCTGGAAGTACATCTCGTTCGCGACGGGCCCGCAGTACCTGAAGGAGGCCGGGTCGCGGATCCCCGGCGGCTGGGCCGCGCTTCCGCCCGGCACGCGCCAGTCGACCTATGAGATCCCGCAGTACAAGTCAGCCGCCAAGTCGTTCGCCAAGGAGACGCTCGACGCGATCTCGTCGGCGCCGATCACCAACCCCGGCACGACGAAGCGCCCGGGCCTTCCTGGTGTCCAGTACGTCGGCGTCCCCGAGTTCCAGGACGTCGGCAATCAGTGCACCCAGCAGTTCTCAGCCGTGATGGCCGGAAGGGCGGCCATCGACGCTGCGCTCAAGAACTGTCAGGGCGTCGCATCCCAGGCGACGCAGGGCTGACGACGGCAGGACACCGCTGACGCCATGAGCACCGCGACCCGGCCGAGGATCACCCGCTCGACCCGGCCGACCGTCCCTCGCATCCCCCTCAGCGAGTCATGGCGTCGGCGGCTGCCGTTGCTGCCGGCCCTCCTCATCATGATCGTGCTCACGCAGGTGCCGTTCGTGATGAGCGTCTACTACAGCCTCACGGACTGGAGGGTGGTGCCGCCCGAGCCGCGGAACTGGGTCGGGTTGCAGAACTACACCAGGCTGTTCGACAACGAGTTCTTCAAGGACGCGGCGGTCACGACCATCCAGCTGACCGTCTTCCCGGTCCTCGGGGCGCTCGTGCTGGGCGCCGGGTTCGCATTGCTGCTCGACCGCAGGTTCTTCGGCCAGGGACTGGTGCGGACCCTGCTGATCACGCCATTCCTGCTGATGCCCGTCGTCGTCGGCCTGATCTGGAAGAACCAGATGTTCCACGGCCTCTACGGCGTGCTGAACTGGGGCATCGACACGCTGGGCGGGACGCCGGTCGACTTCGTGTCGCGCTATCCGACGATCTCGATCATCGTCGTCCTCATCTGGCAGTGGACGCCGTTCATGATGCTGATCATGCTCGCCGGCCTGCAGAGCCAGCCGAGCGACGTCCTCGAAGCGGCGAAGGTCGACGGCGCGACGCCGTTCGCGATCTTCCGCCAGCTCACGCTCAGCCATCTGCGGCCCTACATGGAGCTGGGCATCCTGCTCGGCACCATCTACCTGATCCAGGTCTACGACCAGATCGCGGTGATGACCGGCGGCGGACCGGGGTCGACCAACCTCCCGTACTTCGTCTTCCAGCGGTCGATCGGGGGCGGCTGGGAGTTCGGCCAGGCATCGTCGTTCAGCATCGTGGTCGTCATCGCGTCGATCGTCATCGCGACGGTCGCGCTGCGCGTCCTGTCCGGGCTCCTGAAAGGCGAGGAGATCGCATGAGCCGTGCCGACGCCCAGACCACCGTCGGCGAGCGCCGCTGGGTCAATCGCGCGCTCGGCGTCGCCGCCTGGATCACGGGCCTGGTGTTCTTCTTCCCCGTGTTCTGGATGGTGCTCAACTCGTTCAAGAGCGAGCAGGACGCGAACACCAGCCCGAAGCTCTTCTTCCACCCGACGCTCGAGCGATACCACGACGTCACCAAGAGCGCGGCCGGCCTACTGTCGTTCGGCGACGCGTTCGCCAACTCGGCCGTGATCGTGCTCCTCTCGACGGTGATCGTCCTGGCGCTGGCGATCCCGGCCGCGTACGCCCTCGCCGTCCGGCCCGTGAAGAAGTGGCGCGACATCCTGTTCTTCTTCATCTCGACGAAGTTCCTCCCCGTCGTGGCCTCGATCCTCCCGATCTGGATCCTGGCCAAGAACCTCGACCTCCTGAACAGCCGGCAGGTGCTGATCATCCTGTACGTCGGGATCAACCTGCCGCTCGCGGTGTGGATGCTGCGCTCGTTCTTCCAGGAGATCCCGCGCGAGCTCATCGAGGCGGCCGAGATCGACGGCGCGAACCTGAAGGGCCAGATGACCTCGATCATCCTGCCGATCGCGGCGCCGGGAATCGCGGCCACGGCGCTGCTCTGCGTGATCTTCGCCTGGAACGAGTTCTTCTACGCCGTGCAGCTGAACCCGGTCAAGGGCTCGACCGTGCCGATCTGGGTCACGACGAACATCAGCACCCGGGGCGACTTCCTGGCCAAGCTCTCCGCCGCCTCGGTGCTGGCATGCATCCCCGTCGTGCTCGCCGGATGGATCGCCCAGAAGCGCATGATCCGTGGCCTGGCCATGGGCGCGATCAAATGAGGACCCGCAATGACTGAAGTCAGGTACGAGGAGGCCACGCGGACCTACGACGGCACGGACACCGCCGCCGTCGACCGCCTGACCCTCGACATCGCCGACGGCGAGCTGCTCGTCCTCGTCGGGCCGTCCGGGTCGGGCAAGTCGACGGCGCTGCGCATGCTGGCCGGCCTCGAGCCCCTCGACGCCGGCACGATCTACATCGGCGATCGCGACGTCAGCAACGTCCGGCCGCGCGACCGCGACATCGCCATGGTCTTCCAGAACTACGCCCTCTATCCGCAGCTCAGCGTGGCGGAGAACATGGGCTTCGCGCTCAAGCAGCAGGGCGTGCCGAAGGAAGAGCGCCGCGCCCGCGTGCGCGAGACGGCGCGGATCCTCGACCTCGAGCCCTACCTCGATCGCAAGCCCAGGCACCTGTCGGGCGGGCAGCGCCAGCGCGTGGCGATGGGCCGCGCGATCGTCCGGCAGCCCGCCGTCTATCTCATGGACGAGCCGTTGTCGAACCTCGACGCGAAGCTGCGCGTGCAGACGCGCACGGAGGTCGTGGAGCTGCAGGCGCGGCTCGGCGTGACGACCGTCTACGTCACCCACGACCAGGTCGAGGCGATGACGATGGGCCATCGCGTGGCGGTGCTCAAGGACGGGGTGCTCCAGCAGTGCGACACCCCGCAGACGCTCTACCACGAGCCGATCAACCTGTTCGTGGCCGGCTTCATCGGCTCGCCCGCGATGAACCTCGTCGACGTCGGGGAGGAGCGTCCGCTGCGGCTGGGCGCTGCGACGATCGCCCTCGCCCCGGACGGCGAGGCGGCGCTCGCCGGCGAGGCCGGGCCCGTCACGATCGGCTTCCGCCCCGAGGCGCTGCAGGCCGGCGACGGTCCGCTGCGCGCGCAGATCCGCAGCGTTGAGGACCTCGGCTCCGAGGTCTTCGTGCACGTCTACCTCGAGCACCAGGCCAAGACGCTGCCGCTCGTGTCGAAGATGTTTCCGCCGTTCGACGCCCAGCCGGGCGACACCGTCGGCCTGCAGATCACCGGGGCGACCCACCTCTTCGCCGCCGACGGCTCGCGCATCGCCTCGACCACGGCCACCCTGGACGGGACATCCGCGCCCGCGCCCGAGACGGCGGAGCACTCGAGCTCGACGTCCTGAGGCGCTCACGCCGGCGAACGCTGTACGGTCCGCGCCCGCCCCGCGGGGCCGGTGAACGAAGGAGATCGGTATGGCCAACGTCGTCATTCTCGGAGCAGGGGTCATGGGCTCGGCGATGACCGCGCCACTGGCCGAGAACGGCCATGACGTCCGCCTGGTGGGAACCCATCTTGACGGCGAGATCATCGAAGCCATCCGCGCGACACGCGTGCACCCACGCCTCGCCCGCGAGATCCCGCCGCGGGTCCGGACCTTCCGGATCGAGGAGATCGAGGCCGCGTTCGAGGGCGCCGAGATCGTCGTCAGTGGCGTGAACTCGCTGGGCGTCGAATGGGCCGGCGAGCGCCTCGCGGGCGTGCTGCGGCCCGGCCAGATCGTGATCGCGGTCACCAAGGGCGTCCGGGCGCGGGAGAACGGCGACCTGCGGATCCTGCCCGACGTGCTGGCCGAGCCCGTGCCGGCCGACGTGCGCGAGCGCGTGGGCTGGGGGGCGATCGTCGGGCCGGCGATCGCCGGGGAGGTCGCGGCGCGGCGCGAGACGTGCGTCGTCTTCTGCGGGAGCGAGGAGCCAGTGCTCGATCGCCTGGCCGAGGTCTTCCGCACGGACTGGTACCACGTGTGGACGTCGGTCGACCTGGTCGGCTGCGAGATCTGCGCCGCCGCCAAGAACTGCTACGCGTTGGGCATCGGGCTGGCGGAGGGGGAGCTTGAGCGTCGCGGCGAAGGCGACAGCCGCGACCGCGCCCACAACTACGAGGCCGCGCTGTTCGCGCAGAGCGCGGTGGAGATCCGCCAGTGGACCTCGCTTCTCGGCGGCGACCCCGGCATCGCCTCCTGGCTCCCCGGCGTCGGCGACCTGTATGTCACGGCCACCGGCGGGCGCAACGTGCGCGTCGGCAATCTGCTCGGTACCGGACTCGGGTTCGCCGACGCCGCGGCGCGGCTGGGAAATCCGACGCTGGAGGGCGCCGCCGCGATCGAGGTCTTCGGCGACGCGCTGGGCAAGCTCACCGAGCGCGCCGTCGTCGGCGAGGAGGACTTTCCGCTGATGCGTCAGCTGTACGAGCTCATCGCGCTGGAGCGTCAGCTGGACCTGCCGTGGCGTCGCTTCTTCGGCGGCGAGCCGACGCCTCGCCCGACGCGGTCGGCCTAGTCCTCGGAGGCGCGCTGCAACGCCCCGTGCAGCGGGGCGGTCCGCGGATAGATCTCGCGGTAGACGGCGTAGAGGTCGTCATAGCGCGCGGCCGTCGACGCGTCCGGCGTGTGTCGAGCGCCGACGCCCGACATCGCCTCGGCTGCGCCCACCAGCGACCCGTGCCACCCGGCGGCGGCCGCCGCCTGCATGCCCGCTCCGAGGCTCGTGGTCTCGGCCTCGCGGCAGACGACGACCGCCTTGCCGGTCACGTCGGCCACGATCTGACGCCACAGTGGGCTGCGGGCGCCGCCGCCGGTCATGAGCAGCAGCTCGATGGGCTGTTCCAGCTGCGGCTCCATCCCTTCGAACGCCAGCCGCTGCTCGAACGCGATGCCCTCCATGATCGCGCGGAAGATGTGCTGTCGGCCGTGATGGCCGGCGAGCCCAAACAGGATGCCGCGGGCGGACGGGTCCCAGTAGGGCGTCTGCGCGCTGGCCATGTATGGGACGAGGACCAGGCCCTCGGCCCCCGGCCCCAGCCGCGCGGCGGCCGTCTCGAGCACGTCGACGTCGAGCAGGCCCAGCCCGAGGCGCGCCGTGTCGAGCATGACGATCCGCTCCAGGAACCAGTTGACGGTGTATGTGCCGCCCTGCAGCAGCGTCTCCATCAGGTAGGTGCCCGGCACGGGCGCGAACAGCGTCCGAAACGACCGGTCCCAGGCGTAGCGCTCACTCATCGTGCCGGCGACGACCGCGGTCCCGAGGTTGATGTAGGCCTGACCGGGCCGCGTCGCGTTGGCTCCGAGGGCCGCCGACTGCCCGTCGCCCGCGCCGCCGATCACGGGGAGCCCGACCGGGAGCCCGAGCTCCGCCGCAGCCGCAGTGGACACCTCGCCGATCACCGCTCCGGGGGCGAACAGTTCCGGCACGCGCTCGCGGCTGAGACCAACACGCGCCAGGAGGTCACCCGACCAATCGCCGCGCTCCAGGTCGATCAGGCCGAGCGGATCGGCGCACGCAGTAGTCGTGCGCCACGTCCCCGTCAGCCGGTGCACGAGGAACGCATGCACGTCGACGACCCAGCGGGTCCGCTCGAGCGTCTCGGGCTCGTGCTCACGCAGCCACAGCAGCTTATAGAGGGCGGGCGTGGTGTCGGGCGGCTTGCCGGTCAGCCGGTGGATCGCCTCGGAGCCGAGCTCTGCGACCTGACGCGTGGCTCGGACGTCCATCCAGACGATCGCCGGCCGCACGGGCCGCCCCTGCTCGTCGAGGCAGGCGAACGTCTCGCGCTGGTGCGTGACGCAGATCGCCTCGATGTCCGAGCCGTTCACCGATGCGAGCGCCTGCGTCACCGCGGTCGCGCACGAGCGCCACCAGTCCTCGGCGTCCTGCTCGTGCCAGCCGGGCCGGGGGATCGCCAGACCGAATTCGCTCCGGCCCTCGGCGACCGCCCGGCCCTCGCGGTCCCAGACCACTGCCTTGGTCGCGGTCGTCGACGAGTCGATGCCGATGACGTAGGACATCGC
>Ga0207675_100004618_pt1 | contig 13274 bp, 10 predicted proteins | sample KBSSwiS42_FD_184305 | JGI IMG/M metagenome (GOLD analysis project Ga0207675, IMG submission 184305) | Switchgrass rhizosphere microbial communities from Kellogg Biological Station, Michigan, USA - KBS Switchgrass S4-2 (SPAdes) (version 2) | ecosystem: Host-associated > Plants > Roots >... | reverse complement strand
CTGCCGACCACGCGCGTGACGTTGCCGCCGCGGTCGCGCACCAGGATGCAGTGATCCCAGATCCACAGGTAGTTGCCGTCCTGGCGCCGCACACGGTATTCGCAGGAGATGCTGTCGAGCTCGCTGTCGGGTCCGGCCGCGCGCGCCACGCGCCGCGGCAGCGCCAGCTCGCGATCGTCCGGATGCACCAGGTCTTCCCACCAGCGGCTCACCGGCGCGATCTCCGCGGTGCGGTAGCCCATCAGCTGTTCGATGCCGGAGGTGCGCAGCACTTTGCCGCTGGCGCAGTTCCAGTCGTAGACGAAGCCGGGCAAGGCGCGCGCTGCGAGCTGCAGGCGGGTCTCGCTGGTCTCGAGCGCCAGCGCCGCGAGCTTGCGCTCCGTGATGTCGACCGTGATGCCCACGATGATGATCTCGCGCGCGACGTCATCGGCAGACTGGTTGAATGGATCGCGTTCGCGCAGTTCACGCCAGCAGGTGGCGAGCATCCAGCGATCCTGCGCGTGACCGTCCGGCGCGTGGCGGCGCACCGGGAATTCGAATTCCGCCTTGCCGTCGCGCAGCGCACGCAGCAGGCCGGCCTCGAGGAACTCGTTGGTGGAGGGGTCGAAGCGTTCCGCGCCATCGAGTGCGTACCACTCGCGCCGCGCCGGACGCCACTCCCACATTTCGATGCCGGTGGCGGAACGTGCGAGCCGCAGACGGTTCGCGGCCACCTGCATGGCGTCGCGCGCGCTGGCCGCGCGCGCCTGCGCGCGCTCGACGCGCGTCGCATTCCACAACACCAGCGCGGACAGACCGCAGCACATGGCGGCGGCGAGCAATGCGAACGCGAACTCGATGTTATAGAAACCCTGGCGGTGTCCGGCGAGCGCCAGCAGCGCGAAGGCCAGCGGCGCCAGCACCGTCCAGGCGATGAGGCCGCGCGCCGAACTGCCGGCGGCCGAGGGGCCTAACAACACGGACAGCCAGCCGGCGTCGCCGCGCTGCGCCATCGTTGCGAGCAGCAGGACGCCGGCGACGACGCTGGCCAGCGGCCGCGGCATCAGCGGCGGGTCCAGCCCGAGGCTCGCGAGAACGGGGCTGCCCAGCACGAAGCCGATCAGCGAGGTGGCCGTGACCAGCAGGCCGACCGCGGCCGACCCGGCGCCGAGATGCGCGGTGAGCCGGCCGCGGCTCGGAAGCAACAGCAGCGCGATCGACGTCGCGATCAGCATGATGCAGGTGGCGGCCGGCAGGGCGTTGCCCGGGAGATCGCGCACCAGGTCGTCGATGGGCGAGTGCGGCAGGCGCGCGAACAGCGACGTCACCATGCCGGCGAGTGAAGGCGCGAGCGTCAGCAGGCAGGCACACGTCGCCACGCACTGTCCCAGCACGCGCATCCAGCGTCGCGGAAAACTCACGAGCAGGGCCGCCACCGACAGCAGCGTGCTGCAAAGCGCGGCCAACGGCGTCATGAGCCCGGCGGGGAAGGCGCCGCCCGGCGCGCCATAGCTGCCCGCGAGCAGCACCGCCAGGCTCACCACGAACGCGACGGCCGAGAGCCGGCGCGACGCGCGCATGGCTGCAATGGAGAGAGATTCGGACTTCATGCGCGGCCGCGAGTATTGCAGGCATTAAGGCGCCGTGGCTGTCGGTTCACTCCTACAGCGACGGACCGGTTGCGCGTGTGAGGCTTCGCACGCGGTTGTCATCACATGTGCAGCGCATCCTGTCGGTGATGCACGACAGATTCCTCTGTCGGACGCGGCCGTGCGTGACATGTCGCGCGTGACGCGCATGCAGGTATTTTCCAGCGCGGCATCGCCCGGCGTCCGACGGCAACGTGGAGCGCGGTACGCGAGTCTTGCGGGCATGCAAAGAACTGCCGTCGCTCCCTTCATGGCTCGCTCGCAACTGCTGGCCGGGACCTGGCTCGCGCGGCGCTGGTACTACACGCCGAGGTCGCGGCGCGCGTACAGCGTCCGACAGATCGCGCCCGGCGACCGCAGGCTGCTGGCGGAGTTCGTCGTGACACTGTCGCGCGAGGCGGCCGAGCGCGACCGGGCGGGCATGCAGGAACTCACCGACCTGCTGTTCGACCACGTGCTCGGCGGCGACACGCCGGAATCCGCGGGGTATGCCGCGCTGGAGAACACCGCGGCGGGCGACCGGGTCATCGGCGTGTGCGCCTGCACCGCGCAGTCCGACGACGCTGCCGAGTTTCGCGTGGCCGTCGCCGCCAGCCATCGCGAAGAACAGATCGGACGCAACCTGTTGTCGACATTGTTGCGTCACGTGCGGCGCATCGGTGTCGCGCGCCTGATCGGCGAGATGCACTGGTCCAACCGGCCCATGCACATGCTCGCCTTGTCGATGGGTTTCGTCGTCGAGCCGGTGCCACGCGATCGGAACCTGCGCCGGCTGTCCCTGGCGCTGCGGTGAGTTTGCAACCGTCCGCCCGGGAGGCACGAGTGTCCGAATCCGCCAATGGCGTCGCGATCGCGCGCACCGCGCAACGCGCGGCACGCATCCGTCGCGTGCTGATCATCGTCGAGAACCTGCCATGCCCGTTCGATCGGCGTGTGATGCAGGAGGCGCGCACGCTCACGGCGGCGGGCTACGCGGTGTCGATCATCTGCCCGAAGGCGCCGGGCTACGAGAAAAGCTTCGAGCAGGTCGACGGCATCGACATCCACCGGCACACGTTGCCGCGCGAGGCGGACGGCGCGCTCGGTTACGCGCTCGAATACGGCGTGGCGCTGCTCATGGAGTTCTGGCTGTCGTTGAAGATCCTCTTCGGCCGGGGCTTCGACGTGATCCACGCCTGCAATCCGCCGGACACCATTTTCCTGATCGGCGGCTTCTACAAGCTGTTCGGCAAGAAGTTCGTCTTCGATCACCACGACATCAATCCCGAGTTGTACGAGGCCAAGTTCGCGCGCCGCGGCTTCGGCCACCGGCTGCTACTGGCGCTCGAGCGCATGACCTTCAATACCGCCGACCTGGTGATTTCCACCAACGAGTCCTATCGGCAGATCGCGCTGACGCGCGGCGGTGTGGACTCGCGCGACGTGTTCGTGGTGCGTTCGGGTCCGGACCTGTCGCGGCTGCGACAGGTACCGCCGGACCCGGCGTTGAAACGCGGTCGCCGCTTTCTCGTCGGTTATGTCGGAGTCATGGGCAAGCAGGAAGGCATCGACCTGCTGCTGCAGGCGGTGCAACTCATCGTGCGGCATCTCGGCCGCGACGACATTCACTTCGGCCTGGTCGGCGGGGGCACCGAGCTGCCCGCCATGCAACAGCTGGCGCGCGATCTCGGCGTTGCGGACTACGTGACCTTCACCGGCCGCGCGCCCGACGCCGAGTTGCTGACGATGCTCTGCACCGCGGACATTTGTGTGAACCCGGACCGGGCCAATGACATGAATGACCGCTCCACGATGAACAAGATCATGGAGTACATGGCGCTGGGCAAACCCATCGTGCAGTTCGATCTCACCGAGGGGCGTGTATCGGCGGGCGACGCCTCGTGGTACGCGCGGCCCAACGACGTCGCCGACCTGGCGCAGAAAATCGTGGCGCTGCTGGCGGACGAGCCGCAGCGGTTGCGCATGGGCACGGTCGGCCGCGAACGCGTCGAAAACGCCCTTTCATGGCAACACGAGGCGCCGCGCCTGCTCGCGGCCTACGAACATCTAAATGCTGGAGAACGACAATGAAAAAGTTGCTGCTGGCTTGCTGCGTCATCATGGCGCTGGCCTGGGCCACCAACGTGATGGCGCAGGATGCTAACTACACCGTCAAGCCGGGAGACCTGCTGTCGATCAGCGTCTGGAAAGAGCCGGACCTGCAGAAGGAGACGCTGGTGCGTCCGGACGGGTCCTTTTCGTTTCCACTGGTCGGTGAAGTCGACGCCAAGGGCAAGACCGTGGCCGACCTCAACAAGACCGTCGCCCAGAAGCTCACGCGCTTCATCTCCGACCCGGTGGTCACTGTGTCCATCCAGGAGATCAAGGGCAACAAGATTTACGTGATCGGGCAGGTCAACAAGCCCGGGGAGTTCATCATGAATCCCAGTGTCGACGTCATGCAGGCGCTGTCGATGGCCGGCGGCACCACGCCGTTCGCCTCGCTCGGCGACATCGTGGTCCTGCGCCGTACCACCACCGGCAAGCAGGCACTGCCATTCCGCTACAACGACGTGGTCAAGGGCCGCAAGATGGACCAGAACATCGACCTGCAGGCCGGCGACGTGGTAGTCGTGCCATGAGATCCCGAGGCGGCATGAAATCACTCGGCGCGGCGGCGCTGGGTGTCATCGCATTGCCCGTCGTGACGTCCGCGGCGGACTGGGAGCTGAACCCCAAGGTCGAGGCGGGTTACCTGTTCGACGACAACTATCGCCTGACCCAGCCCGGCACCGAGATCGAGGTGCAGGGGCCGCTGCTGGACGCGGAACTCGAGATGCGCGCGCGTACGCCGTCGGGCGGCGAGTTCAGCGTCACGCCGCGCGTGCGCGCCACCTACTTCCCGAACGAGCAGGATCTCGACGCCGTCGATTACTACACCGATTTGTACTGGTTGCATCGCGGCCAGCGACTGCAGACCGAAGTGCGCGGCGCAGCCTCCCAGGAGGACGTGGTGCGCAGCGAGCAGCCCGACGCCGAGGTGCCGGGAGACGCGAGCCTCGGCCAGCCGGATCTCGGCGATTCGGGCGTGGTGCTGGTCGACAATCGTCGCACGCGCTTCGCGCTCAGACCCGACTTCAGCTACGAGATGTCGCCGCGTCGTGCGCTCGAATTCGGCGCCAACGTCGTGGACGTGAGCTACGAAAACGAGATTCCCGGTGCGCAGGTCGACTACCGGAATGCCGACGTCACCGTCGGCCTGGAGACCCGACTGTCGCCGACTTCGTCGTTCACCACGCGCCTGCGCGGTGCCATGTACGAGATCGACTTCCAGGGCGACTCGACCTCCTACGGCGTCGAGCTGCAATGGGACACGCGCAGCGTCGCCGACACGCAGACCTTCCTGCGCGGCGGTGCGCAGCGGGTGGATTTCGAAAACGGCGGCACGGCGACCGCCTGGCTGGCGGGCGGTGGCGTGAGCCTGGTCCACGGCCGCAACCAGCTGTTCACCGACCTGACGCGCAGCGTGGGCCCTTCCTCGTCCGGCATCGTGATCACGCGCGACCAGCTGCGTTTCCGCTGGATACGCGACCTCACCCCGCGACTGAGTTTCCTCGCGGGCGTGCGCGGCAACTACGACGAAGACGTGAACACGGACGTGCAGACGTTCCGGCCACGTAGCTACGCCACCGGCGACATCGGCCTGTTATGGCACTGGCAGGAGGAGTTCGCGCTGCGCATCGCCGCCAACTACACCTGGCAGAAATTCAAGGACTCACTCACCGATCCCGCCACTTCGAGCGGGGCGATGGTTTCGGTCGTCTATCAACCGCTGCAACGACGGCGCTGAGGGAAACGCAATGGACTCACAGGCATCACCCGAATTTTCCGACTACCTGCATGCCATCGGGCGGCGCAAGGCGCTGCTGTTCGGCATCGCGATCCCGCTCGCGGTGCTCGCCATCCTGCTGTCGGTGGCGCTGCCCGACGTCTACACGGCCTCGGGCCTGATCGAAATCGACGATCCCTCGGGTTCAACCCAGCCGCTGGGCAGCATATCGGTCGACAACGGCGAGTCCGACTATGCCGACCAGTACGTGCAGAACCTGAAGGGCATCGTGCTCTCCGACGACAACCTGCGCAAACTCAACAAGGACAACGACCTGTACCCGGCACTCGCGGACGACGAGGCGGCGATGATCAAGCGCCTGAAGCGTGACATCAACGTGCAGATCGTGACCACGCCCATTCTCGATCCGCGCACCGGTCGCGAACGCGAAGTCGTCGACGCGTTCACCGTGTCGTACGACAACCGCCGTCCGGAGAAGGCGCAGAAAGGCGCGCAGTGGCTGGTTGCCGCGTTCCTCGCCGAGCACCGACGGCAGCGCCAGGGCCGAGCGTCGAACGCCGCGGAGTTCTACGCCAAGGAAGCCGAGCGCATCAAGACACACGTCGCGCAGCTCGAATCCACGCTCGCCGACTTCAAGAAGGAAAACTACGGCCAGCTGCCCGAGCTCACGCAGGTCAACATGTCGATGATGGACCGCACCGAGGCGCAGATCGCGCAGAACGACATGCAGGCGCGCAGCCTGCGGCAGGAGCGGGTGTTCATCGCCGCGCAGCTCGAGCAGCAGCGCTCGCAGGGCCCGGACGCCGCCAGCGTGCGGCAGCTCGAGGACCAGTACAACCGCATGCGCTCGACCTACGACGAGAGCCATCCGGACATGATCGCGTTGCGCCGGCAGATCGACAGCCTGAAATACGGCACCAGCGCCGGCGCCGGCACCTCGCTCCGCTCGCAGCTCAACGCCAAGCGCTCGACGCTCGCCGAGGCACGCCAGCGCTACGGCGCGGAATACCCGGACGTCAAGAAACTGGAGCGCGACATCGCGACGCTCGAGGCGCGCATCAAGTCGGGTGAACGCGGCGACGTTGAAATGTCCGACGGCACGCCGGTCGGCATGCAGCTGCGCACTCAGATCAATGCCATCGACAGCCAGCTCGCGAGCATCGACGCGCAAAACGCGGTGCTGCGCGCCAAGCTCAACGGTCTGGAAAAGAGCGTCACGGCGACCCCCCAGGTGGAGCGCCAGTACGCGAACGCGACGCGCGATCTGTCCATCGCGCGCGAGAAGTATGAGCAGTTGCTGGCGCGGCAGATGGATGCGGAGGTGAGCGAATCCGCCATCGTCGGCGGACGCGCGGACGAGTTCCGCCTGATCCAGGCGCCCATGCTGCCAGGCCTGCCGGCCAAGCCGCAGCGGCTCGCCATCCTGCTCATCGGGCTGGTGGGCTCGCTGGTGCTGGGCCTCACGTTTACGGTGGCCGCCGAAGCGCTGGACCCGAAAGTGCGCGGCGCGCGCGACGTGCGCGACCTGCTCGCCGTGTCGCCGCTGGTCGCGATACCCATGATCCGCAACTCACGCTCGCGACGCCGCGGCGCATGGCGCTTCGCTTTCGCGACCGGCAGCGCGGTGGTCGGCGTCTGGGTGGCGTTCGTGGCCATAAGCAACTTCATTTAGATAGAGAGGCATCAATGAGCACCACCATGGAAGACGCGATCCGCCGGAACTTCACGGAACGGGCGGGCGAACGCCCCGAGCGGCCGAACAGCATCGATTCGTCGAACCTGCGGCAGCGCGTGCGGCGCGTGAGCGCGGCACCGGCCGACCTGCAACACGCGCGGCGTTTCCAGAACGCCAGCGTCGACGTGCGTGCCATGGAGCGGCAGTGCGTGCTGCCGGCGGTATCGGACACCGCGGCGCTGCGCGCCTTCAAGATCCTGCGCACGCGCGTGCTGCGGCGCCTCGACATGCACAAGTGGAGCAGTATTGCCGTATCCGGCATGTCGGTGGGCGAGGGCAAGACGCTCACCGCCATCAACCTGGCGCTGGCGCTGTCACAGGACGTGAACACCTTCGTGTTCCTGGTCGATCTCGACCTGCAGCGCCCGCAGATCGCCAACTACCTTGGCATGAGTTTCGAGAAGGGCCTGTCCGACTACCTGCTCGGCAAGGCCGAGCTCGATGACATCGTCTACAAGCTGCATTCCGAGCGCCTCGGCGTGATCCCGAACGCGCGCGCCTTCCAGCACTCCTCGGAGTTCCTGAACTCGCCGCGCATGGGCGAGTTCCTGCAGGCGCTGGAGCGCGAAGTGCCGCGGCGCATCGTGGTGTTCGACATGCCGCCGTTGCTCGCGTCCGACGACGTGCTGGCATTCGCGCCGCAGTTCGATTCGCTGCTGCTGGTGGTGTCGGAGGGCCAGAGCGGCCGCGCCATGCTGCGCGGTGCCAAGGAAGTGCTCGCCGAGATGAATCTGCTGGGCGTGGTGCTCAATCGCTCCAAGGAACGGAACGAAAGTGCTTACTACTAACGGAGGTCGGCCGGAGAAGGGTACTTCCGAGGTGGTGGTCGAAGAACTGGGTGCAGCCCCCGTTTTTGAGGACAAAAACGGGGACAGCCCCCTGGCTAACAGGCGACGCGGCAAGCCGGCCGCTGCGAAGCGCATCAGCGTTTTCGGGCTGGGGTACGTCGGCGCCGTTTCGATGGCCTGCCTGGCGCGCGACGGGCACCGGCTGATCGGCGTGGACGTCGATCGAGCCAAGCTCGACCTGATCCGCGCCCGCAAATCGCCGATCCTCGAAGAGGGCATCCAGGAGCTGATGCGCGACGTGGTCGATTCGGGGCGGGTCACCGTCACGCACGACGCCGAGCGCGCGGTGCTCGACACCGAGGTGTCGTTCATCTGCGTCGGCACGCCTTCGGCTGCCAATGGTGGCCAGGACCTGACGGCGTTGCTGCGGCTCACCGAGCAGATCGGCAGGGCGCTGCAAGCCAAGCGCGGATTCCACACCATCGTGGTGCGCTCGACGGTGTTGCCCGGCACACTGGAAGAGAGAATCCAGCCGCTGCTCGAGCAAGTCAGCGGCAAACGCTCCGGGGTGGACTTCGGGCTCGCGTTCCAGCCCGAATTCCTGCGCGAGGGCTCGTCGATCCGCGACTACGATCACCCCCCGTATACGATCGTTGGCAGCAACTGCGAGGCCGCGGTGAACGCGGTGCGCGAAATCTTCGAGCACCTGGGGTCGAAATTCCTCGTGACCAGCATTCGCGTGGCCGAGACACTCAAGATGAGTTGCAACGCCTTCCACGCGCTCAAGATCACTTTCGCGAACGAGATCGGCCGCATCGCGCAGTCGCTGGACATCGATTCGCACGAGGTCATGCGCCTGGTGTGCGCCGACACCCGGCTCAACATCTCGCCCGCCTACCTGAAGCCCGGCTTCGCCTTCGGCGGGTCGTGCCTGCCGAAGGATCTGCGCGCGCTCACGCAGATTGCGCGGCAGAACGACGTCGAAGTGCCGATGTTGTCCAGCCTGCTGACGAGCAACCGCGTGCACATCGACCACGCGGTGGACATGATCCTGAAGCTCGGCCGGCCGCGCGTCGGCATGCTCGGCCTGTCATTCAAGACCGGCACCGACGATCTGCGCGAGAGTCCGCTGGTGATGGTGGCCAAGCGCCTGCTCGGCGAAGGTTGCGAACTGCGCATCTTCGACCCCGAAGTGCAGCTGTCGCGGCTGCTCGGCGCCAACCGCAGCTACATCGACGCGAATATTCCGCACCTGGCATCGCTGCTGTGCGCCGACATCGGCGCGATGCTCGACCCGTCCGAGGTGATCCTCGTCGGACTGCAGCAGCCGGCGCTCGACGCCGCCTTGCAGGCGCGGCTGCGCCCGGACCAGTACCTCATCGACCTCGTCAACCTGCCCAATCGGGATTTGTTGCGCTGTCGTTATCAGGGTGCGTGCTGGTAGCCAAGCACCTATCATCCGCTGCCAGGAGGAGCGGATGAAAAACCTGTTGGTGCTGATAGTCATTGCCGTCGGCGGATACTTCGTCTGGCAGAAATACGGCGGCGCGGGCGGCCCGCCAAAGTTCGACCATCCGGTGTACGGCGAGGTCCGCGTCACCGCGGAAGCGCAGGGACGCGAAATCGAGATGGCGCTGTTCATCCGGTCCGCCGACGATGCCGATTGCCATGGGCGTGCGCGCAAGTCATGGGACGGTGCGCTGTCCGGATGCACCGGCTGCAAGATGCACGTGGAAGAAAAGTGTCACGCCGAATTGCCGGCGCGATACGCGAAACTGTTCGACGACGTGCCGATTCCGTCTACCTACCTCAGCGCCACCGCGGGGACCTCCGGCGAGCGTGACGGCCGCATGGTGGTCTACGGACTCACCGACGCCGAAGGAAAGACGCTCTGCGAGCAATTGCGAACCGCGTTGCTCAAGGAGTACCACGGCGCGGCGCATTGCGTGGCGGCGTCCGGCGGGTAGCCATCATTCCGGCACGGCCAGCCCGCCTGTCCGACGGTTCTCTATATATATGAGTGGGCGCTGACCCTCCGGTGGGCTGAACCCGCATCACAATTCCGTGCCGGTCAAATGCAGGGCTTTTCCCCTAAGCGATTGAAATGGCTCATTTGTCGCTGCACGGCGACGTCAGTGGGCGGGAGCACTTTTACTCCAATGCGTTGAAGCGATTGCACGCGGACTCCTAAATGCACCCAGCCCAGGACGGGCGGTGCCAGAGGATTCCGACACATGCACGCACTCGCGCGCACTTCCGTAAGAGTTGTCTTACCGGCGCTCGTACTCGCGTTCGGTTATGGCTGTGGTGGGGGTGGGGGCGGTAGCGGCAGTCCTGGGACACAGGGCTCCGCGCCCGCACCCTCTCCGGCACCGGCCCCAGCGCCGGCCACGGACAATCGCGCACCGACCATTTCCGGCAGCGCCGCGCCGACGGCGCCCGTCGGCCAGCTGTACCAGTTTCAGCCCACGGTCGGGGATCCCGACGGCGACGCGCTGACCTTCATCGTCGACAATCTGCCGCCCTGGGCCACGGTCGACGAAAAGACCGGCAGGATCAGCGGCACGCCGCAGGACAGCGATGTCGGAGAGTACGAATCGATCGTCGTCACGGTGGCCGACGCCACGCACACCACGGCGACTCCAGAATTCACCATCTCGGTCACCGGCGTTGCCGGCGGCGTCGCCACGCTCGTGTGGCAGCAGCCGGTATCCAAGGTCGACGGCTCGCCGCTCGACGACCTGGCTGGTTATCGAATCATGTTCGGTCGCAATGAGGAGCTCCTCGATCACAGCATCTTCATCGGTGATGCTGCGCAGACCAGCTACGAATTCTCGACGCTGTCTTCAGGCGTCTGGTACTTCGCCGTCATCGGTGTGAGCGCCAACGGGCTCGAGGGCCCGCCGACGCCCGTCGCCATGAAATCCATCTGATCCAACTTTCCGCTAGAGGGGTTTAAGGAATGAGCCTTGTCCGAACGTTTCTCTCCGCCGCGGCCGTCGTGTCGCTCGGCGCCACCGCGGCCCACGCCTTGCCGGTAATTCCCGGCGCATCCGGCTTTGGCATCGATACTCCGGCCGGTCGCGGCGGTACGGTCTACAAGGTCACGAACCTGAACGCCAGCGGCTCCGGATCGCTCAAGGCGTGCGTCGACGGCAGTACGCCACGCGTGTGCGTGTTCGAGGTGTCGGGCGTCATCAAGCTCACCGAGGATCTCATGGTCCGCAACGGCAAGCTCACCATCGCCGGCCAGACGGCGCCGGCCCCGGGGATCATGATCCGCGGTGCGGCCCTGAAAATTTCCGCGAACGACGTGCTGGTGCAGCACATCCGCGTGCGCGCCGGCGACGACACGGTCGGCCCGAACCCGGACAACCGCGATTCGCTCAAGATCGAGGGCACCGACGACAGCCCGCGCAAGAACATCGTCATCGACCACTGCACGTTCAGCTGGGCCATCGACGAGAACGCCAGCATATGGGGCGCGCACGACGGCATCACTTTTTCGAACAACATCTTTTCCGAAGCGCTCAACGAGTCGCTGCACATGAGCAAGGACGGCACCGCGCGCGAGCCCCACGGCTACGGCGTGTTGCTCGGCACCAGCGCCAGTGGCGGCCGCGTGACCATGGTCGGCAACCTGCTGGCGCACCAGTCCGCGCGCAACCCGCTGGCGCGCTCGCGGCAGCTGGTGTTCGTCAACAACCTGGTTTACGACCGTGGCGACATGGACTACGACGGCCAGACGGAGTATTCGCGCACCACCACGAGTTCGCTGGTGAGCAACCTGTTCCTCAAGGGTCCGTCCTATAACCGCACCACGCGGCCTATCTACCTGCGGACCGCCGGGACCTATTCGCTGGTCTACGGCAGCCGCGTGTACGTGCACGACAATCTGGCCGACGCCGGCAGCTCGATCTCCGACCTGGTTTCGCTCACCGGCGGTGACGTCATCTCCGGTCTGTTGCAGACCTCGAGCGCACCGGTGTGGAACAGCGGCTTGACGGTCACGGCCAACGCCAACAACGGTGTGTACGATCACGTTCTGAAGTATGCCGGCGCGCGTCCGGCCGACCGCGACTCGGTGGACCGGCGCGTCGTCGCGAGCGTCAGGACCCGCACCGGCGGCATCATCAACTGCGTCGCCGCCAACGGCAGCAGCCGCTGCAACAAGAATGCCGGAGGCTGGCCGTCGTACACCAAGAACACGCGCCAGCTCACGCTGCCGTCGAATCCGAACAGTGTGGCGTCGAACGGCTACACCAACCTCGAGAACTGGCTGCACGCGATGGACCTGACGCTGCAGGGAGTGACTTCGTCGCAGAGTTCGGCCGCGCCGTCGACGCTGTCGGTGCGCTGAGCGCGCTGTAGGATGCCGCCGGGCACGATGTAATCGTCCGGCGATAGGGTCACGGGACAAGGGCTGGCGTCGCGGACGTCGGCCCTTTTCTATTCTGGCTGCGCCATGCAGCCGAACGACCAGTCGCAATTTCACTACGAAGCCAGCCAGCCGATCGTCTTCAAGCGCGGCACGACGCTGGCGGCGCCGGTACTGTTGTGGCTGATGGATGCGCTGCCCGCGATGCTTGCGGGCGTGATGTTCTATCCACTCACGCGCCTTTACGACGTCGAATACGACCGGCCGTTCCTCGTGCTGTCGATACTCGCGGCCACGCTCACGCTGGCGCTGTTGCAGCCGCGCAATTCCACCTCGCAGTTGACCGCCGGGCGTCTCGAGCTCGCAACCAACCTGCTGTGGCGCTGGGCGGTGCTGGTCGCCTGCCTGCTGGCGCTCGGCTACATGACCAAGTCCTCCGAACAGTACTCGCGCCGCGTGGTGGTCACCTGGGTGCTGGTGACGCCGGTATTGCTGGTGCTGCTGCAGCTGGTACTGCATTCGATCACGCGCGCGATGCTCATGGACTCCGCGCACGCGCGCCGCGCGGTCATCGTCGGGTGCACCGGAGCGAGCCAGGAGCTGGCGCGGCGCCTGGCGCTGCACACCGAACTCGGCATGAAAGTCGCGGGCTTTTTCGATGATCGCGGCAGCGACCGGCTGGGTTGCGGGGCGGACGCGCAGCTGCTCGGGCGTTTCGAGGACGTGGCCGCGTTCGTCAACGATCGCGGCATCGACGTGATATTCATCGCGATACCACCGGGCCAGGTGAGCCGCATGCGCGAGCTGGTGCACGATCTCGGCGACACCACCGCGTCCATCTACTTCGTGCCGGACGTGAGCGGCTTCGACACCATCCAGCAGCGCGCCAGCGAGATCCTCGGCATGCCGGTGG
>Ga0207675_100004617_pt1 | contig 13277 bp, 10 predicted proteins | sample KBSSwiS42_FD_184305 | JGI IMG/M metagenome (GOLD analysis project Ga0207675, IMG submission 184305) | Switchgrass rhizosphere microbial communities from Kellogg Biological Station, Michigan, USA - KBS Switchgrass S4-2 (SPAdes) (version 2) | ecosystem: Host-associated > Plants > Roots >... | reverse complement strand
GACCGGTCCCGGACGGCCGACCTCTTCGGCTTCGAGTACGTCCTCGAGATGTACAAGCCCGCGGCGAAGCGGCGCTGGGGCTACTTCGCGCTGCCGATCCTGCACCACGACCAGCTGGTCGGGAAGCTCGACGCGACGGCGGACCGCAAGGCAGGTGTCCTGCGCCTGAACGCCGTCCACGAGGACGTCCGCTTCACCGGCGCGATCACGAAGGGCGTCGACGGCGAGATCGCGGCGCTCGCGTCGTGGCTCGGGCTGACCGTCGAGCGGTAGGCGCCCGCGCCGGCCGGCTCACGCGCCGTGCTCGGCGAGCCGGCGCTCCAGGAACGCGCGCTCGGCGGCGTTGCCGGCGAGATCGAGGGCTCGCGCGTACGCGACCGCGGCCTCGTCGCGGGCGCCGGCGCGGCGCAGCAGGTCGGCCCGCGCGGCGTGGAAGTAGTGGTAGCGGTCGAGCGCGCCCGCGAGCGCGTCGGCGCGCGCGAGGCCGGCGGGCACGTCGCCCGCCATCGCGATCGCGACCGCGCGGTTGAGCTCGACGACCGGGTCGGCCCCGAGCGCGGCGAGCCGGGCGTAGTACGCGGCGACGTGGTCCCAGCGGGTGTCGGCGGCGCTCGCGGCGTTCGCGTGCTCGACGGCGATCGCGGCCTGCAGGACGTAGCGGCCCGGCGGCCCGAGGCGCAGCGCCCGGGCGGCCAGCCGGGTCGCCTCGGCGATCCCCGCGGCATCCCACCGGCGCCGATCCTGGTCCTCGAGCAGCACGATCGCGCCGGCCGCGTCGACCCGGGCCTCGCGCCGCGCGTCGTCGGCGAGGAGCAGCGCCAGGAGGCCGAGCGCCTCGGGCTCGTCGGGCATCAGCTCGACGAGCATCGCCGCGAGGCGGACGGCCTCGGCGCACAGGGCCCGGCGCACGTGCGCGTCCCCGGCGCTGGCCGCGTAGCCCTCGTTGAAGATCAGGCAGACGACGTCGAGCAGCGCCTCGAGGCGCTCGGGGAGCAGCTCGTCCGGCGGCACGCGGAACGGGATCCGCGCGGCCTGGATCTTGGCCTTGGCGCGGGTGAGCCGCTGCGCCATCGTCGGCTCGGGCACGAGGAACGCGTGCGCGACCTCGGCGGTCGAGAGCCCGCCGAGCAGGCGGAGCGTGAGCGCGACCTGCGCGTCGCGGCCCAACGCCGGATGACAGCAGGCGAACATCAGCCGCAGCCGCTCGTCCGAGACGCTCGTCGCCACCGGCTCCTCCGTGGGCTCCGGATCGCGCTCGGCGAGCGTCGCGAGCCACGGCCCGCGGGCGGCCAGGGCGCGCTCGCGCCGGATCCGGTCGATCGCGCGGTTGCGCGCGACGGCGACGATCCACGCGAGCGGATCGCGCGGCACGCCGTCGCGCGGCCAGCGGTCGACGGCGGTCGCGAACGCGTCCTGGACCGCCTCCTCGGCGAGGTCCCAGTCGCCCGTGGCGCGGATCAGCGCCGCGACCGCCCGCCCGAAGTGCTCGCGGAACAGGCGGTCGGCCGCGCCCGTGGCTGCGACGGCCTCGCTCAGGACGCGGCGCGCTCCCCGAGCGCCGCCGCCGCGCGGGCGGCGTAGGCGTCGTAGTCGATGACCGGGCGGATCTCTGTGACGCAGCCGTCGCGGTTCCACGGCGTCCGCTCGGCCCACGCGAGCGCCTCGTCGAGGTCGCGGACCTCGAGGATCACGATCCCGCCGACCTGCTCCTTGGTCTCGATGAAGGGCCCGTCGGTGACGTGGCGCTCGCCGCCGCCGACGCGCACGGTCGTCGCCGTGTGCGCGGCCTCGAGCGCGTCGCAGACGACGAGCACGCCCGCCGCCGCCGCGGCCTCGCCGAACTCGCCCCAGGCCTGCATCGTGCGCATGATGCCCTCGGGCGTGTCGACGTCCTTGAGCGTCTCGTCGCCGAGGAGATTCAGCAGCACCTTCATCTCGTCACCTCCGTCGTTCGCCGCGGCCACGATGTTCGCGGATCATCCAGGGGACGAACGGCAGCGGCCGCATCGACAGCGCCTACGCGCCAACTCCGGCGCGACGTCATCCGCCCCGCCTCGACCCTCGGAGGCGCGGGCCCGGGCCGGGTGGCACGATGGACGGCGTGCAGATCGTCGATCCCCCCGCCTCGAGCGCCCGCCTGCCGGGGTCGGTCGCGGCGTGCCTCGCGGCGATCCTCGAGATCGACGTCGCCGAGGTGCCCGTGCCCGCGGCGGGCCATCCCGCGCCGTGGACCGTCTGGCGCAACTGGCTCGCGCAGCGCGGCCTGGGCCTCGTCCCCATCGCCGATCCGGGGCGCTTCGACTGGCCCGGCCCGTGGCTCGCGGTCCTGCGCGCGGCGGGCGGCGACGGACCGGTCGCCGCCGTCGCGTTCGGCGCCCCGCCGGGCGTCGCGTGGCACCCCGCGGACGGCCCCGAGACGTTCGGCGACGTCGAGGCCGGCTACCTCGTCGCCCCGGCCGACGTGGCGCTCTGGGCGCCGTCTCCGAACGGCGCGCCGCGATCCTCCGGACGCGTCGAGGCGATCGTCATCGCGCCCTACGCCGAGGGGCCGATGGTCCGGGTCGAGCGCGCCGCCGCGCACGCCGGCCGCGGCCTGGAGGGCGACCGCTACTTCGACGACCGCGGGACGTTCTCGAACGCCCACGGCCGCGGCCACGACCTCACGCTCATCGAGGCCGAGGTGCTCGACGCGCTGACCTTCGCGGGCGGGCGCCTCGCCCCCGAGGAGGCGCGCAGGAACGTGGTGACCCGCGGCATCGACCTCAACGCGCTCGTCGGCCGGCGCTTCCGCATCGGCGCGGTCGAGTGCTTCGGCCAGCGCCTCTGCGAGCCGTGCGCGCACCTCGAGCGCCTGGCCGACGAGGCGGGCAAGCCCGGGACGCTGCGCGCCCTGATCCACAAGGGCGGCCTGCGGGTGGACCTGCTCAGCGACGGCGAGATCGGCGTCGGCGCGGCGGTTCTCCCCGCCTCACGCGACGCCCGATGAGTTCCTGGCCGCGCCTCGGTCTATCCGCCAAACATCGAACCGGAGGTCAGTGATGGGAGAAGTGCACGTACACGAGTTCATGAGCCTGGACGGCGTGATCGACGCCCCGACGTGGACGTTCGATTACGGCTTCGACCCCAAGATGGGCGAGGCCATCGGCGCGGTCACGGCCGGGGCGAAGGGCATCCTGCTCGGGCGCACGACGTACGAGATGTTCGAGCCCGCGTGGTCGACGCGGACGGTCGAGGACGACCCCGGCGCGCCGTTCTTCAACGACACGATGAAGTACGTCGTCTCCGGGACGCTCACGGAGGGGACGTGGCGGAACTCGGAGATCGTCGGGCCGTACGACCCCGAGCGGCTCCGCCGCCTGAAGGACGAGGTCGACGGTGACCTCTACGTCAGCGGGAGCGGGCGGCTGGTCCGGGCCATGCTCGCTGACGGCCTGATCGACGGCCTGCACCTGTTCGTCTACCCGCTCACGCGCGGCGACGGCCCGCGGCTCTTCCCGTCGGACGCGCCGCCCGCGACGTTCTCGCTCGGCGCCACGGCGGCGTACGACAACGGCGTCGTCTACCTGAACTATCGCGCCGCGGCCTGACGCCGCCGCGCCGGTCGCTCCGCCCGGGCCACACCGGCCGGGCGGAGCGACGCGACGGGTGACACGGTGTTCGACCTCGAACGGCGGGCGCAAGGTCTGCCGATCGCGGCCGAGCACCGTGCCGTGTTCCCCTCCGCCCCCTCCGCGCGCGTCCGCCGCTGCGCCACCCTCCTCTCTCTGACCGTCCTCGCCGTGCTGGCCGTCGCCGCCCCGGCCGGCGCGATCACCGCGTCGACCGACGCCACGACGCTCGGCACGGCGGCGTTCCGCTCGCCCGCCTCGCTCACCGGCGCCTCCTGGGACATCCCTCCCGCGGGCCAGGCCGCCGCCGTCGCCACCGAGTCGCTCGCCGGCTTCGGCGGCGCGGCGAACCCGTTCCTCGTCCTCTCCAGCGGCGACGCCACGCTCGCCCCGAACGCGTCGCAGGCCCCGAACGCCAGCGTCCAGAACCACGGTGGGACCCGCGGCCAGGCGCAGGACGTCGTCGCGCTGCGTCTGAGCTTCAGGGTCCCCGCCGGCACGAACTGCATCTCGCTGAAGTTCCGCTACCTCTCCGAGGAGTTCCCCGAGTACGTCAACACGACCTACAACGACGGCTTCATCGCCGAGGTCGACCCGACGACGCCGTGGACGATGGCCGGCCACACGATCACGGCGCCCGACAACTTCGCGTTCATGCCGGGCCACCAGTTCGTCTCGATCAACAGCGCGGCGATGAGCGCGGGCGCCGCGGCCGGCACCGTCTACGACGGCGCGACCGACCTCCTCACCGCCGCGACCCCGGTCACGCCGGGCGTGCACTCGCTCGTCCTCTCCGTGTGGGACGACGGCGACATGAACTACGACAGCGCCGCGTTCATCGACGACGTCGCGGTCTTCAACGCGATCCCCGGCGGCTGCACCCCGGGCGCGACGAGCGTCACGCCCGACACGACCGCGCCCGAGACGACGGTCACGGCCCCGGCGCCCGTCACCGGCCCGAGCACCTCGATCGACTTCGCCGCCAACGAGGCCGGCGCGAGCTTCGAGTGCCGCGTCGACGCCGCCGCGTACCTGCCGTGCGGGTCGCCCGCCGTGCTGACCGGTCTCGCCGACGGCCCGCACACGTTCGCGGTCCGCGCCACGGACGCCAACGGCAACGTCGACGCGACCCCGGCGACCACCACCTGGACGGTCGACGCGACGGCACCCGACACGTCGATCACGAGCGGCCCGGCCGCCGGGTCGGCGACCTCGGCCACCACCGCCGCGTTCGGGTTCGACGCCGAGGCCGATGCGACGTACGAGTGCCGGCTCGACGCCGGCGCCTGGGCGGCGTGCACCAGCGGCGCGAGCTACACCGCGCTGGCCGCGGGCGACCACACCTTCCGGGTGCGCGCCACCGACGCGTACGGGAACGTCGAGCCCACGCCCGCGTTCCGCACGTGGACGGTCGACACGACGGCGCCGTCCGCGTCGTTCACCGCCGGCCCCGCGGCCCTCGTGAACGCCGCGACCGCCGACCTCGCGCTCACGAGCGACGACGGCACCGCCACGTTCGAGTGCCGCGTCGACGACGTCGTCGCCTGGACCGCCTGCTCCGCTGCAGTCCACCTCGCCGGGCTGGCCGACGGCGACCACGTCCTGCACGTCCGCGCGGTGGACCCGGCCGGCAACACCGGCGCCGAGGCCACGCGCGCCTGGACCGTCGACACGACCAGCCCGGTGGCCGCGTTCACCGACGGCCCCGCCCCCGTCGCCGGCACGGGCACCGCCCACATCACGCTGTCGGCCGACGAGTCCGGCGCCACCTTCGAGTGCTCCCTCGACGGCGCCGCATGGGCCGCCTGCACCTCGCCGGTCGATCTGACCGGCCTCGTCGACGGCCAGCACGCGTTGCGCGTCCGCGCGACCGACGTCGCCGGCAACACCGGCGCCGTCGCGACCCGGACGTGGACCGTCGACACGGTCGCGCCCGGCGCCCCGGCCGTGCAGCTCGCGACCGCGCCGACGACCCCGAGCTCCGACCCCGCCCCGAGCATCGCCTTCGGCGGTGACGCGGGCGCGACGTTCCAGTGCCGCCTCGACGGCGGCGCCTGGGCGGCGTGCACGAGCCCGCTCCAGCTGAGCGGCCTCGCCGACGGCTCGCACCAGGTCGAGATCCGTCAGGGCGACGGCGCCGGCAACTGGTCGCCGGCGACCGTCCACCAGTGGGTCGTCGACACCGGCCGCCCGGCCGCCCCGACGATCGTCGCCGGCCCCGACGGCACCGTGCGCCCCGGCACCTCCGGCTTCGCCTTCGCCGGCGAGCCCGGCGCGACCCTTCAGTGCCGCCTCGACGGCGGCGCCTGGACCACGTGCGGCACGTCGCTCGACCTCACCGGGCTGGCCGTCGGCGGCCACGTCCTCGAGGTGCGCCAGATCGACGCCGCCGGCAACACCGGCCTCACCGCCGAGCGCCGCTGGACGATCCAGCCGACGCCGGCCCCGGCGCCCGCGGGCGCGGCCGCTCCCGCGGCGACCGCGACTCCGGCCGCCCGGACGCGGCGCGCCGTCGTCGGCACCGTCGGCACGCTCGGCGGCCGCCCCGGCGCGGGCGGCACGGCGGCGGCGGTCCCGACCGCGGTCGTCCAGGGCGGCGACCTGCCCGTCGGCTGCAAGGTCGACAGCGGCTCGATCCGCACCTGCACCGTCGACGTCCGCATCGACGGCACGGTCGTCGGGCACGGCACGGTGACCTACGCCGAGCCGGGCGTCCGCAGCGCGCGCGTGAACGTCCACCTGTCCGACGCCGCCCGCGACCGGCTCCAGACCGGCGCCGGCGCGGTCAAGGCGACGTTCACGTTCCGCGCGACGACGTTCGGCGGCCCGGCCCCGCTCGTCGGCCACGCGACGGCGGCGCTCCAGCCGACCGCGCGCTGGATCATGCCGTCCGACGGCCTGTTCGACACGAGCAGCGCCCACATCGCGCCGAAGGTCCGCCGCTACCTGCGGTCGGTCGCGCCCGCGCTCCGCGGCGCGAAGACGGTGCGCTGCGAGGGCCACACCGACTCGCGCGGCAGCCGGACGAGCAACGCCCGCCTGGGCCTGCGCCGCGCCCGCGCGGTGTGCGCCGAGCTCCGCCACCTGGGCGTCCACGCGCACCTCGTCGCGGTCTCGCGCGGCGAGACGCAGCCCCGCGCGTCGAACCGCACCGCGGCCGGCCGCTGGCGCAACCGCCGCGTCGAGCTGCGCGTCCTGCGGTAGGCCGCGCACGGGCCGCGCGCCGTCCTGCCGGACGCGCGCGGCCCGGGCCGCCGCCGGGCCGGCCCGATCCGGTCCGGCCGGGCCCGGCCCCGAGTCAACGCGTCTGTCAACGCTGTTGACTTCATCGTGGCGCCCGGGTACGGTGCCGCGCCATGGCGGAGGAGAGCCCGGCCATGGCAGCGCTGGATCAGCGCCGCGGACGCCTCGATCGCGAACGCATCCTCGATGCCGCGCAGGCCATCGCGGAGGCCGAGGGCGTCGCCAAGCTCACGATGCGCCGGATCGGCCGCGAGCTCGGCGCGGACCCGACCGCGGTCTACCGCCACTTCCGCGACAAGAGCGAGCTGCTCATCGAGCTCGCCGACCGGCTCTTCGGCATCGGCCCCGAGATCGATCCCGGCCTCGGCTGGCGCGAGACGCTCAAGATCGAGCTGCGCTACGGGCTCAGCCGGTACCGCAGCCATCCCGACCTCGCCATGCGGCTCGCCGTCCAGCCCGACGACACGCCGAGCCTCGAGCGGATCGCGGACCGCACGCTGGGCCTCCTGCGCGCGGCCGGCCTCACCATCCCCCAGGCGACGGCGTTCTTCCAGATCATCGAGAACCACGTCGTCGGCACCGGCGTCTACTACAGCCTCGTCGAGAGCAGCCTCGACCGGCGCCTCACGGACCCGGAGGCGATGCGCCGCGCCTACGCGCTGCTGCCGGCCGACGAACTGCCCCATGCGGTCGAGGCCGCACCGCACCTCTTCCCCGACTTCGACGAGAGCTACGACCGGGCGACCGACCTGATCCTCGACGCGATCGAACGCCAGGCGGAGGCCAACCGAAGCCCTTCCGATCCATCCAGCCCCGACGACGGAGACGGAGCAGCACCATGACGCGAGTCCCCCTGGCGGGCGCGGCCCTCACCGCGATCGCCGCCCTGGCCATCGCCGCGTGCGGCAAGGCCGCGCCGGACAGCAGCACGTCGCAGTCCACCGCGGCGCCGAGCGCGAGCAACACGCTCAAGCCGACGACCCCGGCCCCGACCGGCGAGGCCGGGAAGGTCACGTGGGCCACGTACCGGGACGTCGGGACGATCGACCCGATCCAGGCCTTCGACTACCCGGAGAACACCGCGATCACGACGCTGTGCGACTCCCTCCAGCGCCAGGCGCCCGACGGCACGATCGGCCCGGGCCTCGCGACGCTGACGCACCCGAACGACACGACGCTCGTGATCACGCTCAAGGACGGCCCGACGTTCTGGGACGGCAAGCCGGTGACGGCCGACGACGTCCTCTACAGCCTCCAGCGCGCGGCCGACCCGAAGGCGGGCGGCTTCTACGGCGCGGTCTTCAGCCGCGTGGCGTCGATGAGGAAGACGTCCGGCAACGTCGTGACGGTCACGCTCAAGCAGCCCGACTTCTGGCTCGACGGCGAGCTGTCGCAGATGCCCGGCGTCGTCGTCGAGAAGGCGTTCGGCGAGTCCAAGGGGCGCAAGCTCGGCACGCCGCAGGGCGGCCTGATGTGCTCCGGCCCGTACAAGGTCGGCAGCTGGAAGGCCGGCTCGACGCTGAACGTCGTGCGCAACGACGGCTACTGGGACGCGAGCCACAAGGCGAAGGTCGCCGAGATCGACTTCCGCGGCGTCCCCGACGACGCGAGCATGACCAGCGGCTTCCTCACCGGCGGGATCGACGGCTCCTACCCGCAGGGCCTGAGCACGATCGACCAGCTCAAGGCGGCGAAGGACAAGGTCACGGTCTCGCAGGGCCCGTCGTTCGCGAGCGACGCGATCGTGATCTCGAACCTCAAGGGCGCGCTCGGGGACGTGCGTGTCCGGCAGGCGCTCTCGCTCGCCATCGACCGCAAGGCCTACATCCAGAACGTCTACCACGGCGACGCGCAGCTCCCGCGCACGCTCGCCAACCCGGGGACGTGGGGCTACGGCCGCGACGTCTTCCAGGCCAACTGGGACGCGCGCCCCGACCCCACGCAGGACGTCGCGAAGGCCAAGGGCCTCGTCCAGCAGGCCGGCGCGGCCGGGAAGACGATCACGCTCGGCATGACGTCGGAGGTCCAGCAGCTCAACACCGCCGCGAACGCGGTGCGGTCCGCGGGCGAGGCGATCGGGCTGACGGTGAAGTTCAAGGCCGTCTCGGCGCAGAACTTCATCAACTTCTTCACCGACCCCAAGGCGCGCGTCGGGATCGACGGCTTCCCGACCGTCAACTACCCCGACTACGCCGACCCGGCCGCCTTCTACAACACCGTCGTGATGCCGGACGGCAGCCAGAACTACGACGCGTACGACGACCCCCAGACCACGAAGGCGATGAACGCCGCGCGGTCGACGGCCGACCCGGCGCAGCGCGCGAAGCTCGTCGCGCAGGCGGGCGACCGGATCATGCAGCAGCTCCCGTGGATCCCGATGGCGGCGATCAACACGGTGCTGATCACGTCGAGCAAGCTCACCGGCGCGCCCGCGTCCTTCGCCTACATGGGCGGCCCGTGGGCGAACCTGCTCGGCAGCACGGGCGCCGGCAACTGACATGGGGTCGTTCCTCGCCCGGCGCGCGTTGATGCTCGTGGCGGCGCTGCTCGTGTCGAGCTTCGTCATCTTCGGCTCGCTCGACCTCGCGCCGGGCGACCCGCTGGCGACGCTGACAGGCGGGCGGACGCTCCCGCCGGAGGCCGTCGCCCAGCTGCGCGCGCAGTACCACCTCGACGACACGTTCCTCGTCCGCTACGTGGACTGGGTCGGCAACGCGGTGCTGCACGGCGATCTCGGGACGTCGATCGCGTTCCGCGGCAGTGTGGCCTCGGTGATCGGCGCGCGGGCCGGGGTGACGATCGAGCTCGTCCTCTACGCCGGCCTGCTCATCACCCTCTTCGGCGTCGGGCTCGGCGTCGTCTCGGGCCTGCGGCGCGGCGCGCTCGACACGTCGATCGTGGCGAGCACGAGCATCCTCGCCGCGGTGCCGTCGTTCGTCGCGGCGATCATCCTGCTGTCGGTCTTCTCGGTGGACGTCGGGTGGTTCCCGGAGCTCGGCGCCGGCGAGGGATTCGCCGACCGGATCTGGCACCTGACGCTGCCGGCGATCGCGCTCGCGCTGTCGGCGATGGCGATCGTCGTCAGGGTCACGCGGGTCGCGGTGCGCACCGAGATGAGCCGCGAGCACGTGCAGACGGCGGTGAGCCGCGGGATCCCGTCCTCGCTGGTCGTGCGCCGCCACGTCCTGCGCAACGCGGCGATCCCGGTGACGACCGTCGTCGGGATCACGATCACCTCGCTGATCGCCCTGTCGGCGGTCGTGGAGCGCGCGTTCAGCCTCGACGGCCTCGGCGCGGCGCTCGTGCAGGCCGCGCTGTCGAAGGACTTCGCCGTCGTGCAGGGGATCTCCCTGATCTTCGTGACCGCGTTCGTCGTCGCGAACGTGGTGGTGGACCTGCTCTACGCCGTGCTCGACCCGCGCGTCGCGATCGGGAGCCGGGCGGTATGAGCACGCCCGCCGTCGTCCTCGAGGCCGCCCGCGAGCGCCGCCGGCGCTTCGCCGCGAACAACCTCCTGGTGATCTCCTGCGGCGTGGTGATCGCGGTCGCCGTCTTCCTCGCGATCTTCGGCCCGCTGCTCGCGCCGCACGACCCGAACGCCGCGAACCTCGCCAACGCCTACGTCGGCCCGGTGGCCGGGCACGCGCTCGGCTACGACAGCCAGGGCCGCGACCTGCTGAGCCGCCTGCTCACCGGCGCGCGGACGTCGATCGCCGGCCCGTTCCTCGTCGTCCTCGTCTCGATGGTCGCCGGGTCGGTGCTCGCGGTCACCGCGGCGTGGGCGGGGCGCTGGGTGGACGCGTCGATCTCGACCGTCCTCGACATCCTCTTCGCCTTCCCGGCGATCCTGCTCGCCGTCCTCGCCGCGGCCGTGTTCGGCGCGGGGCTGACGGCGCCGACGCTCGCGCTGGCGATCGCCTACACGCCGTACATCGCGCGCGTCCTGCGCGGCGCGGCGCTGCGCGAGCGGGCGCGCGAGTACGTCGACGCCTGCGAGGTCCAGGGCCTGTCGGCGGTCGCGATCTGCGCACGCCACCTGATCCCGAACCTCATGCCGCTGATCGTCGCCCAGGCGACGCTCCTGTTCGGCTACGCCATGGTCGACTTCGCCGCGATCTCGTTCATCGGCCTCGGCGTGCAGCCGCCGACGGCCGACTGGGGCGTGATGGTCGCCAGCGGCCAGGCGGGCGTGCTGCAGGGCTACCCGCTGGAGTCCCTCACCGCCGGGCTCTGCATCGTGGTCGTGGTCGTGGCGGTCAACCTACTCGGCGAGCGACTCGCCGCGGACAGCGAGGCGCGATGAGCGACGACCTGCACTACCTGTCGGCCGCCGAGGCGCTCGCGCGCTTCCGCGACCGCAGCCTCTCCCCCGTCGAGTTGCTCGACGCCGTCATCGCCCGCGCCGAGGCGGTCGAGCCGGCGGTCAACGCCCTCTGCCACGAGCGCTACGACGCCGCGCGCGAGGAGGCCCGGGCGGCCGAGGCGCGCTACGCCGGGCGCGGCGACGGCCCGCCCCGCGCGCTGGAGGGCATCCCGCTGGCGATCAAGGAGGAGGAGGAGGTCGCGGGCCAGCCGTGGACGCAGGGCTCGCTGATCTACAAGGACCTCGTCGCGGAGCAGTCATCGGTGTTCGCGCAGCGGATGCTCGACGCCGGCGCGATCGTGCACGCCCGCACGACCGCGCCCGAGTTCTCGTGCGCGCTGTTCACCCACTCGCGGCTGCACGGCGTGACGCGCAACCCGTGGAACCCGGAGTTCGGCGTCGGCGGCTCGTCCGGCGGGTCGGGCGCCGCGCTGGCGGCGGGGACGACCACGCTGGCGAGCGGCTCGGACATCGGCGGCTCGATCCGCGCGCCCGCCTCGTTCAACGGGGTCGTCGGCTTCAAGCCGCCGTACGGCCGCGTGGCCCAGGCGGTCCCGTTCAACCTCGACACGTACTGCCACTGCGGACCGCTCGCGCGCACGGTGGCGGACACGGCGCTGTACGAGAACGTGCTGGCCGGCCCGGACCCGTCGGACATCGTGTCGCTGCGGCCGAAGGTGGTGCTGCCGGAGGCCTTCGACGGCGTCGAGGGGCTGCGGATCGCGGTCTCGGTCGACCTCGACGGGTCGTGGCCGGTCGACCCCGAGATCCGCCGCAACACGCTCGACTGCGCCGAGGCGCTGCGGGCCGCCGGCGCGCTCGTCGACGAGGTCGCGGTCGACGTGCCCAACGACCTCGTGATGCGCTGCGCGGCGATCCACTACCGCCTCGGGTTCGGCGCCTGGATCGCGCAGGAGGCCGCCGCGCACCCCGACGAGGTCACCGCGTACGCGGCGGCGTTCGGGCGCGAGATGACCGAGGAGGCGGGCGACGGGGCGCTGCTCGAGAAGCTCGAGATCGAGGCGCGGCTCTACGCGCCGGTCGGCGCGCTGCTCGACACGTACGACGCGCTGCTCTGCCCGACCGTCGGCATGCGCGGCCTCGTCGCCGGCGACGACTACGTCGGCCACGGCCTCGACGTCGGCGGCCGCCACGTCGAGAGCTACTTCCACGCGGCCCTGACGCCGGTGTTCAACATCATGTCGCGGCTGCCGGTCCTGAACGTGCCGTCCGGCTTCGCGGACAACGGCGTCCCGACCGGCCTGCAGATCGCCGGGCGCTCCTACAACGACGTCACGACGTTCCGGATCGGCGCCGCCCTCGAGCGCGCTCGGCCGTGGCTCGACGTGCCCGAGCGCCGCCCCGTCATCGACCCCGTCCCGGAGCGCGTCGCGTGACGGCCGCCCTCCTCGAGGTCGAGAACCTCTCGGCCGAGCTGCCCGTCGAGGGCCGGCGGCGGACGGTGCTGCACGACGTCTCGCTGCACATCGGCGCCGGCGAGGCCGTCGGGCTCGTCGGCGAGTCGGGCTCGGGCAAGTCGATGACCGCGCGCGCGGTCGCGCGGCTCCTGCCGCCCGGCGCGACGACGGCGGGCGCGATCCGCTTCGACGGCCGCGACGTGGGGGCGCTCCGCGGCGGCGCGCTGCGCGACTACCGGGGCGCGGTGGCGATGGTCTTCCAGGACCCGCGGGCGCACGTCAACCCCGTCCGCCGGATCGGCGACTTCCTCACGGAGGCGCTGCGGACGCTGCGCCGCGTGCCGTCCGGCGAGGCGCGGCGCCGGGCGATCGAGGCGCTCGCCGACGTCGGGATCCCCGACGGCGAGCGGCGCCTCGCGCAGTACCCGCACGAGCTGTCGGGCGGCCTGCTGCAGCGCGTCATGATCGCCGCGGCCCTGCTCGTCGAGCCGCGGCTCCTGCTCGCCGACGAGCCGACGACCGCCCTCGACGTGACCACCCAGGCGGAGGTGATGGCGATCCTCGACGAGCTCCGCCGCGACCGCGGGATGGCGCTGCTGTTCATCACGCACGATCTCGAGCTCGCGGGCGCGGTCTGCGACCGGA
>Ga0207675_100004615_pt1 | contig 13277 bp, 5 predicted proteins | sample KBSSwiS42_FD_184305 | JGI IMG/M metagenome (GOLD analysis project Ga0207675, IMG submission 184305) | Switchgrass rhizosphere microbial communities from Kellogg Biological Station, Michigan, USA - KBS Switchgrass S4-2 (SPAdes) (version 2) | ecosystem: Host-associated > Plants > Roots >... | reverse complement strand
ACCCACGGCTGCTTGATTTGCTTCTTGATGTTGTCTTCGTTCATTAGGAAATAGATTGTCCCGATGCGGGAGCGATCTTCGAGTAAAAGATCCATGATCGTCTCGATCGGATCTTTACCGCGCATCTTTGCAACTTCGGCGAGTGTTTTCCCGGTGAGCGGTTTAAGACTTTCTGATTTGAAACTTGCCAACAAGATCCGATCGGGCGAGCCCGTCAGCATGTAGAGATTCTCCCATTCCTTCGTCGGCGTGCGAACAGCCTCGGCAATTTTCTGACGAGTTACCGGATCTTGAAGTCGCTTGTAAGCTGCTTCGCGCCCACCATCAAATACCCACGGTGGTAGTGATGCGTCGAGACCTGTTCCGCCTGCCGGATACGTATACATATCGGCTGTGATCTTTACTCCCTGCTTGCGCGCATCGTCGATCAACTTAAACACTTGATCCATCTTGGGCCAATTAGCTTCGCCAGATGCTTTCAAATGATAGATCTCGGCTGGTAGCCCTGCCTCACGACTAATCCGAATTGTTTCCTGCACGGCCTCGATCAGTTGGTCACCCTCGCTGCGCATATGGGCCGTGTACTTGCCTTTGTACTTTGCCGCGACCTTGCACAACTCGATCAACTCCTCTGTCTTTGCAAAGAATGCGGGCGGATAGATCAAAGCGGTCGTAATGCCCAGCGCTCCCGCTTCCATCTCTTTACGTACGAGTTCGCGCATCTGATCCAGTTGGGCTGGTGTAGGCGGCTTGTCGTCAAGGCCGATAACGTACTCACGGATTGTTGGTGCACCTATGAACGAAGCGATGTTTTGAGGGATTCCGCGTTTTTCAAGCCAGGTCAGATATTCCGCGAGCGTTGTCCACTCGATGTCGAACTTCACATCACCTTGAGACTCACGTCTTTGCCGCTTCATTTGATCGTTCAGCGGTCCCATCGAGCTCTCGCCGAATATTTGTGTCGTCACACCTTGCTTTAGTTCACTTAGCGAACGGCTATCTACGATCAATGACGACTCAGAGTGTGAAAGCATGTTGATGAAGCCCGGAGCAACAGCCAAGCCTTGAGCATCAACAATGGTGGGAGCTGTGGCGTGACTCAAATTTCCGATTGCGGCGATCCGATCGCCTTTGATGCCTACGTCTGCTTTGACAGGTGCGCGCCCGGTTCCGTCGTACACGGTGCCGCCCTTGATGATTAGATCAAACGTTTGCGCCTGGGGTGCACGTCGAGTTCGTCCTGTCACGGTCGTCATGAGCGATAAAGTGACGACGAGCATTAGAGCCAAAGTTTTTTGTAAGTTGGTTTGCATCATTCCGCTAGTCTCATTTCTCATTCACACCGGGCTTTAGCCTGGTGATCTAAACCGCGATCAAACACTGAAACCGTTTCAACGGCATCAATAACTTGACCCAACTGCTTTGCTCCGGAGGAGCAGCATGTTTATAGCATTTGGTGTCCTTCAGGTTGGCGCTCCGTAGGAGCGCAATGTGCAAAGAGACCGAACATTTCGCTCCTACCGGAGCGAAGATCATTAGAGGACACCACAGCTATAAAGATGCTGCTCCTCCGGAGCAAAAGCAGCTCAGGACTTCTTTTTGGATCCGTTGCGCCTGGCTGGTTTTTCATGTCCGTCGGTTACTGCACGATTACGACGTATGGGTTCTTGATACCAGCGAGTACCGGTACGGTAGTCCTCTTCGGTACGACCCAACATGGCGAGCGCTCGCTTCGGTCGCAAGTGCGCGCATGCGACGATGATTGTATTTAACAATGCCATAGGAGCTACGTACGAACCCGTAAAGGAAGGACTAGTCGTAGATGCCACCAGGTAGTCATCGCAGTGTAAGGCAATCGGGGTTGTGTCGCTGTCTGTGATGCCGAATGTTGGAACGCCGCGCGCGTGAGCTCGATCGACTGCTTCCACCGTTTCTCTAAGGCACCTGCCGAAGCTAATCGCGACTACTAGATCATTCGACGCCAGGAGATCGATTTTGTGTTGTAGATTTCCAGTGCTGCCAACGGGCGCATGAGCGTCGAAGCCAAGCGGGGTTAGACCGTACGCCAGAAACCACGCCAACGAAGCTGCTAGATCAACACCCAGAACTAGAATTCGACGAGCACCATGAATCCGCTTTGCCAGCTCCACTGCCTCATTGGCCTCTATGCTCGATCTGAGAACACTCAAACTCTCTGTGTCTAGCTCGAGGCAATGCTTAACTTGATCAGTGATGCTTCGTTTTTCCTGCGTAGCTGCTTTGAGTACCGTGTACGGCGTGATGTGGTTGACGAAATGCTGCCGAAGATCAGCGGCAAAATCCGCGAAACGTTCGTAACCGAGTGCCTGGACGGTGCGGACTATAGTCGCAGCGTCAACGTTGTAACGTTTCGCCATCTCACGAGACGACAGGAAGAAAGTCTGTTCGTGATTGTCCAGAATTTCCCTGATTAATCTACGTCGAGAACCGCTCAGTGAGGACTTGGCAAAACGCACTTCAAGTGAGGTAAGGGAAGACTTGGAGCTATTTGCGTCGCGACTACTGATTACTCTACCAGCCGTCATGTTTCGCTCCTTCGAGTGTTACGGAGTCTTTCGCGATATGTACTCTCGAGTTTCAGTCAATGCTCCAACAAAATCGAGGTCAACGTCAAAACCCAACCCAACCGTGTCTGGAACCGTTACCGTGCCATCCGGTGCAACGGTAACCTCCGGCTGAATGATGTCGCGTGCGAAATAACGCGAACTCGCAGAAATATCGCCGGGCAATGTAAACCCCTTCAAACTCGCCAGGGCTATGTTATGAGCTCGACCTATACCTGATTCGAGCATCCCTCCGCACCAGACCGGTATGCCGCTTGAGTGACATGAATCATGAATGCCGAGTGCTTCCGAATAGCCGCCTACGCGCCCGATCTTGATGTTGATTATTCGACAACTTTTCAACTCGAGGGCAGTTGCCGCTTGTCGCTGGCCCACAATGCTTTCGTCAAGACAGATAGCTGTTTTCATCAGCTGCTGGAGTTTTGCATGATCCAACAGGTCATCATTCTGTAGAGGTTGCTCAACCATTAGCAGATCGAAATCGTCCAGCTTCTTGAGGTGTTCGCGATCGTCGAAGGTGTATGCTGAATTCGCATCAACCGAGAGCAAAATGTTTGGATGCGCGCGTCGCACTTGCGCGACAACGTCCAGATCCCATTCCGGTTTTATCTTCAGTTTTATTCGTTGGTAACCAAGACTGAGATACCGTTCGACACGTTCGAGGAGTTGGAACACCGTCGGCTGAATGCCCAGACTCACACCCACCGCGACTCGTTTGACCGTACCGCCAATGAGGGTAGACAGCGATTGCTGACTGACCTGGGCCAACAAGTCCATATAGGCCAGCTCCAGCCCGGCCTTCGCCATATTGTGTCCACGAAACGACGATAATCGCTTTGCCAGGTCAGCTAAACCTTTGATCGGTTCAGCTAGTAAAGCGGGACCAAAGAAATCCTTGATTACGTGGAATGCGGTGCCGACGGTCTCATAGCTATAGCGAGGCTCTTCTGATGCGACCACTTCACCCCAGCCTCTCAAGCCTTCCGCATGAAGACACACTAAGAAGATCAATCTCGAATCAATTTTCCCAAAACTTGTTTCAAAGGGTTCGTTCAGGGGTAAACGAATCAGACGGATCTCTACGCCTTCGATATTCAGGCTGCGCCTCGGCACGTTTTCCCAGTGATCTGAAATTTCGGATAAGGGGTGCATGGCGCGCGAGAAAATAACACATCAACTTTTGCTGGTGCAACAAGTGTTGTAAGAGAATTGACATGATGCAACGGCCGATGTTATATACCGCTACACTGATTGTCAGGCTGCCGAGGCTTTCTTTCTGATCGGCGCGTTGCTCCAAGTTCCGTTCGTTCCACACGCAGTACAACTGAAGTTCCATGCCAGGCAGGGGTTCCAAATACTCTCTTCGCAGGAGGCGAACTCATGAAGGACATAGACCCAATTCTTGAAAGCAAGGGATGTAAACAGCTCCAACGACTTGGACTGTTAGCCGTTTGTTTTGCGGTTTTGGCTCTCTCTGCGGTAACGCCGACTGCGTTGGCCCAAACAACCGTATCCACGATCGAAGGAACAATAAAGGACGAAAAAGAAAGTGTGGTAGCCGGAGCGAATATTGTCGCGAAGTCAACTACACTCGGCATCGAACGTACGACAACAAGTGATGAGAACGGTTCTTATAGAATCGCCGCGTTGCCGGCTGGAACGTATTCGCTATCTATCTCGCATTCTGGGTTCGCTACGAAAAACTTTGACAACATTGAACTGACGGTCAACAGGACATTGAAGTTGGATATTCCGCTCGAGGTTGGCCAGGTGGAGACCAGGGTCGATGTCGTCGGAGAAGCGCAGTTATTGAACCCAACAACTTCATCCACAGGCTCGACTATCACGCCGCAACAGATCAGGGAAATGCCCACCAACGGTCGGAACTACCTGGACCTGATGCAGCTTGTACCGGGTGTGGTGGTTAACCGGCAGGCGAATGTAGGTAGCGACAATTCCACCCCAGTGCTTGGTGAGCGCGCCGGAAACAATAATTTTCTAATCGATGGTCAGCCAAACAAGGACTCCGTAAATGGCGGCGCGGCTTCGCAATTCAATCAGGAGACGATTGCGGAGTTCCAGGTGTTGACCGCCGGTTTTCGAGCAGAGTTTGGGCAAGCATCAGGTGCAATCGTTAACGTGATTACCAAGAGTGGCGGTAATGAGTATCATGGGCTGGCCTCTCTATTCTTTCGAAACAATGTATTCGATTCGTCCAACTCATTAGATCCGACTCAGACCGACGCACCATTTCTACAACGTTGGGATTACAGCCTTGCGCTTGGTGGTCCGATTGTTAAGGACAAAGTTTTCTTTTTCGGGTCAGGAGAGAGAATTAGAGAGAATCGGCGACTCAACTTTGTCTTCCCGCCGGGTACGCCGCAGATCGCAAGAAACTTTGAACAACAGTTTGACAATCCCTCTCGCGTTTTCGATACGCGCGGCTTTCTAAAGTTTGACGAGCAACTCGGACGCCACAACCTCAGCCAATCAGTCAACTACACTAACGGCAACGTCAGGGAGTTTCTGCCTCTCTCAAACGCTACAGACTTACCATCGCGAAGAAACGATACCGGTGCTCGACACTTGTTGCTCGGGTTTAGCGACACCGTCCTCGCTGGTGACATGGGCAACCCGTGGGTAATAACTTTGCGCGGTGGATATCGTGGCGATACCTCAGAAACGCGTCCGTCCCATCCTGAAGCCGGAGTCGGAACTACGTTCCAAATGTTTAGTTCATTTAATACCGGAGCGCTTTTCGGAGACCTGGGTTCGTTCTCTTTCGGAAATAACACATCGCGGACCGCACTGGAGCAGGAGTACACCTCTTTATCGGCGAATGCCGCCAAGCTGTACAAGGACCATGAGGTTAAGTTCGGTTGGAACTATCTGCGGACTCGCGTTGATGGCACAGAATCGCAGATTCTAAACCTACAGCTCTTTGCTACTGTTCCAGACTTCACTACCTTTGGACCTTTCAACGCGGGTTTCTTTACCGTCACAACCGCTGGAGGTCTAACTCCCGAGGCTAATGAAATTCATTTGCGCAACAACTACAACGCGCTGTTCTTGCAGGACGATTGGAAGTTCCACCCGAACCTCACTCTAAATTTCGGCATGCGCTGGGACTATGACTCTGAATTCGTCACGAAGAGAAACCTATCGCCTCGCGTAGGCTTCGCATGGTCGGCAGCGCCGAACACAATTATTCATGGACACTTCGGAGTGTTTTACGATCAGTTTCGACTTGGTCTGGTTAGAGACGTTCCCGCGTTTGGCGGCGCGGACCGGCGAGTAGTCCAACCCTTCTCTTATCCACGCGGATTCTACGGAAATCCGAGTCTTGCCCCTGCAGCCATAAATGCATCGCTCTTTCCTGGTGGGTTATGTGTATTACCGAACTTAACCGATGCTCAAATCTCTGCAGGCAGTGTTCCGTGTCCAGTCGCTCCTACTAATCTCCCCATTGGCATCGACCGACTTAACAGGGTGGTGGCTGCGGGGCATGCACAAATTCCGGCGAATTCAGTGATTAATCTGAGCAACATACAATCTCTGTCTGGTCTGACGCCCGATCAGTATCTGGCCCAGGCAGCGGCGGCGGTTGGCAAAGCGAATGGCTTCTTCTTCTGGGGCCCATTCGGAGCGTTGTCTCATGCCGCTATACCTGCTCAATTGTTTCCCACTGACATCGATCGAACTTTCAAGACACCTTTTACTACCAGTATCAGCATTGGAGTACAGCAGGAGTTCAGGAACGTCGTAATAGAGGCGGACTACTATCATCGCAACATGAACAACCTGCTTGGTGTGCGTGAAACAAATATTGCGTTTAGCTCACGTGCCGCAAGCCGTAGCTTCTTACCACCCTTTGCGGCTGGTCCCATCCAGACATTTGGCCCATGGTATGAGGGTACGTATGACGGACTCGTCATTAGCGCTACGCGACGCTTCGCCCGCCACTTCACACTCAGTGGAAATTACGCCTTCGCTAATGAAACCGATAACCAGCTTGGCATCACATCATTGCCGTCCGATAGTTTTGTTGGGATCGCCCCACTCGTAACTGAAACAGGTACTGGCAGAACCAACGAGACGAGCTCATTTGTTCGAGCGAACGGCAGGTTTGTCGCGAAGGCCGGCACATTCGTCAACGGCCCCGACCTGGATAAAGGGCCCTCTGATCTTTCCGTCGATCATACATTTCAGCTTAACGGGTTGGTGGAACTGCCCTGGCAGTTTCAGATTAGTGGCATATTTCGGGCGCAGAGTGGTTTTCACTACAGCCGTCAACCTCTGGCACTCGAGGATCCAGATGGAGATGGCACTTTTAACGCCATTGACCACGCAGCCGGCCGTAACTTTTTTACAAGCCCCGCTTTCGTCAATCTCGACATACGATTTGGAAAGAGATTCAACATTACCGAGCGTGTAAAGCTCGAGGCGTTATTTGAGTTTTTCAATGTGTTCAATCATCAGAACCCTGCTGCTGTTCAAGCACAACAGAACATCGTGAATAGTCCGTTTGGCTCGTTGAGGCAAGTGCTTCCCGGACGAGAAGGCCAGGTGGGATTAAGACTGGAGTTCTAAATCGTGTTTGATGTAGAGCAGTTCAAGGTTGAAAAAGGTTTCCGAGGAAAGGCTTTTTGCCATGTCGACTACATCTGCGCCTTTAGGAAACTCGCTGTGATGCATCGAAATTGAGCCGAATTATCTTGCCCCAGAAGGCTATGTTTATAGCCATAGTATTCTGATCTGCGCCGTCGTTCGGAATATCGACTGTCATCGGAAGTTATGTATAGGTTTTTCCGCTTCTCCGAACGACGCACGCGGAAAAGATTTTGGCGCCATAAACATGTCACTACTCCGGACTGAAAACACTTCCCCAAAATCCGAGCCATGAAACTTACAAAACTTACCTTTACCTTTCTTCTCTTGCTCTTTGTATCTCATGAAACCTTCTCTCAAGGTACGAGACTTCTTCGCCATCCAACTGTAAGTCGTGACTCGGTTGCATTCGAGTACGCCGGAGACTTGTGGATCGTTTCGCGCAGCGGTGGAACCGCGCGCCGACTGACCTCGACTCCCTCGGTAGAGACCGAACCATACTTTTCACCTGATGGTTCACAGATCGCATTCACAGCGACGGTTGCTGGAAATACTGATGTCTACGTTGTGCCCACTGCGGGAGGTGATCCCAAACGACTAACCTACCATCCAGGAGAAGATAGAGTTCGCGGTTGGAAGCCGGATGGGAAAAGCGTTCTCTTTGCTTCGGATCGAGTGAGTGCACCACTGGATTCTTACCTCCAACTGTGGACTGTCAGCGTCGATGGTGGGTTACCCGAGATGCTGCCCATGCCGCGGGCATTTGCCGGTACGTATTCGCCCGATGGAAGTCGGTTCGCGTTCGAGGAATTCTCGACCGTCTTTTTTCCTGGGTGGTACGAGACAAGTATGTGGCGACACTATCGTGGTGGCCGCACCCATCCAGTCTCGATAATGAATCTGTCTGACTACTCGGTGCAAAAACTCCCCTGGACCAGCAGCAACGATTCTTATCCGATGTGGGTCGGTAATACGGTTTATTTCCTGTCAGATCGAAACCACACGACGAATCTGTTTGCTTACAATCCGGGTGCGAAACAACCAACACAGATCACGCACCATGATGACTTCGACATCATGACTGCTTCAGCGGGCAGTGATGCGATTGTTTATGAGCAGGCAGGGTATATCTATCTTGTCGACGCCAAATCGAATAAGGCACAAAAACTGAATATTGAGGTAGCTGGTGATCTGCCGTGGGCTCGTGCGCAGTTTAAGAAAGTCTCTTCGATGATCCGGAATGCAACGCTTTCGCCTACCGGAGCTCGAGCTGCGTTTGAGGCCCGTGGCGAAGTCTTTTCCGTGCCGACAGAAAAAGGCGACTTCCGGAATCTTACTCAGAGTTCAGGCGCGCACGATCGTAGTCCCGTTTGGTCACCCGATGGGGCGCATATTGCATGGCTTTCGGATGCGAGCGGAGAATACCAATTGATGATTGGAGACCCGCTTGGCATTGCGCAAGCTCGCGCTATTGCATTGCCATCGACCGCGTTTTTCGACGCACCAAGCTGGTCGCCCGATGGCACTCACATTCTGCTTGAAGATAACCATGACAACTTGTGGGCTATAGATATCGCGTCTGGCAGTTCCACAAGGATTGATACTGACGAATATCCAGATCCAATCCGACAGTTCACGGCAAGCTGGTCTTCCGATTCCAAGTGGATCACTTATACGAAAAACCTTCCCAGCCACTTGCGCGCCGTGTTCGTGTACTCATGGGCTGACAAGAAGTCTTATCAGGTCACAGACGGACTTGCAGATTCCATTTCTCCGACGTTTGATGCGAGTGGTAAATATCTCTACTTCATGGCGAGCACCAACTATGGTCCAAGCACTGGTTGGTTGGAAATGAGCTCACTTGATCGACCTGTACGTCGCGCTATCTATCTGGTTGTGTTGAGTGCGAACGAGCCATCGCCTCTTCTGCCGGAGACCGGAGACGAGCCTAAAGCAGCAGAACCTTCGACTCCGCAACCAAAACCTGATCCAAATGCAAAGCCAACGGTCCGGATAGACCCCAACGCAATCAGTCAACGAATACTGGCTGTAAATATTCCTGTGGGAGACTACAGCAATCTCAGCGCTGGAGCGGCTGGAACGTTCTTCTACACGGAACCGCTTCCTGGAGGAGCGCCTGGCCAGCTGCGCTTGCAACGTTATCAACTGAAGGAACGAGCTGCGGCGCCGTTCCTTGAAGGAGCAGTTCGTTCTTACTCGATCTCAGCGGACAAGAAGAAGCTGCTCTATCAAGCCGGTCCTGACCGATGGGGAGTTGTTGGAACCGATCGTCCGGCGAAAGTAGGTGACGGACCGCTAAATGTCGCCCAGTTGGAGATGCGTGTGGACCCGCGGGAGGAGTGGGCACAAATATATCGTGAAACGTGGCGAATTGAGCGGGAGTATTTCTACGACGCGAAAATGCACGGCAATGATTGGCAGGCGATTTACGACAAATACAAACCACTACTTGCTTACGTTGGCCATCGCGCTGACCTGGGATACTTGATCGCTATGATCGGTGGCGAGCTTACAGTGGGCCACTCGTACCTCCTTGGCGCTGGAGATGTGCCGCGTGAAGATCCCGTATCGGTGGGATTGCTTGGAGCCGATCTCGCAATTGAGAATGGACGCTATCGGATCAAGCATATCTACACAGGCGAGAATTGGAATCCCGATTTAAGAGCTCCGCTTAGTGCGCCGGGTATTCAGGTCTCTGAAGGAGATTACCTTCTCGAAGTCAATGGTCATTCTCTGGTGCCTCCGACAAGTCCCTACAGTTTGTTAGAAGGAACAGCGAACCGCCAAACACTGATCCGGATAAACAATAGTCCGTCTTCTGAGGGCTCACGTCTCGTTACTGTTGTTCCTGTTGCGAGCGAGGGCGCACTTCGTACGCGCGAATGGATTGAAAACAATCGTCGGATGGTAGACAAACTTTCCAATGGAAAGTTGGCTTATGTTTGGCTGCCGAATACGGCTGGTCCTGGGTACACGGCCTTCACTCGCTATTTCTACGCGCAACAAGATAAACAGGGAGCAATTATTGACGAACGTTACAACCACGGAGGCATGGTTGCTGACTACATTGTGAATGAGCTTGATCGAAAGTTGATGGGTTACTTCGCTTTACGCGACGGCAATCCTTCCACCTCTCCGATCGCGGGGATCTACGGACCTAAAGTCATGCTCATTAATGAGTCAGCGGGTTCAGGCGGCGATGCCTTGCCTTACATGTTTCAGCAACGAAAGCTTGGTCCATTAGTTGGCACACGAACCTGGGGCGGATTAGTTGGAACACTCGGTGTGCCCGCAACGATCGATGGGGGTGGCATCACTGCGCCGATACTGGCCTTTTATAATATGTCCGGCAAATGGGCTGTGGAGAATGAAGGTGTATCACCCGACATCGAAGTTGAGTACACGCCGTCGGAAGTGATTAAAGGACACGATCCGCAACTTGAACGCGCTGTCCAGGAGGCAATGAGGTTACTGGAACAGAATCCGGTGAAGCGAGTGCCGAGACCAGCACCGATCGATCGTGTGTCTAAACCTGGCGCTAGATAGTTTCTGCCGGTGCAACTTCTGTTGACCCGGCTTGCCTCGAAAGTCGGCTCTGTCTCGACGAGGGAGAGTTTTGATTCGTGTTCTTAACTGTGACGCACGTGGATCGTCGTTATGTCAGAGAAGTGATCCACGCGCGTCACACGAACAAAAACACGAAAGTTGTTCCCGGAAGTCTTTGAGGCAAAGGAATGTTGACCCACATCTTTGACCTACTAATTCGACTGATGACTAAATACAAAAACAGCTCTACTTCGTTTCTGCTTTTCGTCCTAACCGCGTTACTTCTATTCGTTTCCACTGCCGCGCGAGCCCAGACCGTCAATCTAGATCGCGTGTTACCGGAACTCGAGCCCGAAATACAGCGAACGCTGCTCGCCGGCAATATTCCTTCAGCTTCTGTTGCTTTGATTGCCGGAGACAAAGTTATCTGGACGAATGCCTACGGTTATTCGAATCTCTGGGCGCGAACACCAGCAACGCCTAACACGGTCTATTTGATCGGCTCGACGTTTAAAGCGATGTCCACGATCGCGTTACTTCAGCAGATGGAACTGGGCAAGTTCAAACTGGACGATCGCGTAAATGATTATTTGACCGACTTCAAGATCCAGGGTGAAGACCCGCAACACCCAGTAACTTTTCGTCATCTGCTCACGCACACTTCGGGTTTACCGGCAGACTTTGGGGCGTTTCCTGTTTGGGGAGATACCGTGCCGCCATCACTCGACGACTACTTGCGTAAATCACTGAAAGTAACGAAGCCGCCAATGACTTCCGTCACTTACTCAAATATGGCGTTTACGCTGGTGGCATATCTCGTGCAAAAATTTTCCGGCGTGCCCTACAAGCAATACATTCAAGAGCACATCTTCACTCCGCTTGAGATGACCAGTACCGCATTCGAGCCGCGTCCCGACATGGAAGAGCGCCTTTCCATTCCCTATGTTGTTGACGAGAAGACAGGAAGTCAGATGGGCACGGTGCGCGTGAAAGCCTCAGTGTGGCCCGCAGGGATTGTGTATGGCACAGTGCTTAATCAATCGAACTGGTTAATTGCGAATCTGAACGGCGGAGTCTTCAAAGAAAAAAGGATCATCAGTGAAGCGACCCTGAATCAAATGTTGACGCGCCAGTACGATCAATTCAAAGGCACCATTGAAGGCATCTGGGGCAACGAGACTGCGGGCTTCGGCTTGACCTGGTGGACACAGGTGCGCGATGGCGATCGATACCTCGCACATAGTGGGAGTGTAGCGGGCTACACGGCGTTTCTGCTGGGCAACCGTGATCGCAAACTTGGTTTCGCGATTCTTACCAACGGCAACCGCGCGCATCCGCACCTGTTCAAACTGGCAGACAAAGCGATTGATTTAATGAAGAAGTACAGCAGTGCAGAGAAGCTGTCCACGGCGAAATAGTGGGTGACGCTTCTGAGAAGAGCGCACCACGTCCTGTTCCAATCGATCGCGTCTCCAAGAGTAGTTGTCCGATATGCTTTAGCTTGTCGGCGTGGTCTGCCGAAATATGTTTGCGACAAGCTAAAGCATATCGCACATCGCACTGACGGGGAGAGATAACAATGCAAGCGTCTTCCAAACTAGTCGTAGCTGGATACCGTTGGTTAATCCTCACAGCCTTGGTATTCATGACGGCAGGCGTAGGCAACGCGCAGTTCAAACCTGCTGACTATTCGCGAACTGAAGCAATGATCCCCATGCGGGACGGAGTAAAGCTGTACACCCAGGTCGATGCTCCCGCGCATTCGACTGAACCACTTCCGCTCTTAATCCTCCGAACTCCTTACGGTCTCGGTGATTTGAAAGCAGACCAGGTAGCCACCGCTCTCACGGAATTGTCGGAAGATGGCTACATCATCGTTCGTCAGGACATTCGTGGCAGGTTCAAGTCCGAAGGCCAGTTTGTAATGCTGCGGCAGCCTCGCGATCCCAAAGATAAGAATGCCATCGACGAGAGTTCAGATACTTACGACACCATTAGTTGGCTTCTTAAAAACATTCCGAATAACAACGGGCGAGCAGCTTTGGCCGGTACGAGTTATGGTGCATGGCTTTCCGTAATGGGGATGCTCGATCCTCATCCGGCTTTGAAAGCAATTGTGCAGCAAGCTTCACCAGCCGATATGTGGCTCGGCGACGACTTTCACCACAACGGCGCCTTTCGGTTGAGCTACGGCTTTGAATATGTCTACATGATGGAGTCATCGAAAGAGATCGCAGACGTTACAAAGGTCGTCGATCATCTTGACGCGTACGATTGGTATTTGCGACTTGGCGCGCTTTCAAATGTGGACGCAAAGTATTTCCACGGAACGCTTCCCACTTGGTCCGATTTCGTTAATCAACCAGACTACAACGCTTTTTGGAAACGTCAGGCTTTTGCTCCCTGGCTGAACCGCGTCACCGTGCCAACATTGAATGTCGCGGGATGGTGGGACCAGGAAGACTTCTATGGCCCCGTTAAAATCTACGAGCTACTTGA
>Ga0207675_100004612_pt1 | contig 13282 bp, 13 predicted proteins | sample KBSSwiS42_FD_184305 | JGI IMG/M metagenome (GOLD analysis project Ga0207675, IMG submission 184305) | Switchgrass rhizosphere microbial communities from Kellogg Biological Station, Michigan, USA - KBS Switchgrass S4-2 (SPAdes) (version 2) | ecosystem: Host-associated > Plants > Roots >... | reverse complement strand
CTCCTCGACCACCGACGTGCGGGAGAAGCGTGAGCTCCTGATCTTCGTCACCCCGAGAATCGTGACCAGTTTCCAGAGTCAAGAAGGTGGCGGCGAATAGCCACTGACTTCGAGCCTCGAGGATCCGAAAGGCGCCGGCCAAAAAACCGGCGCCTTCGTCTTTTGGGGGGATTCGCCGTACCATGGCGACATGAGCATGCCTTCCAAGCGCGTGGCCCTGGTGGGCCTCATGGGGGCGGGCAAAAGCCGCGTGGGACGTCAGGTGGCTGCGCGTCTCAAATGGCCCTTTTTCGATACCGACCGCATGGTCGAGGAACGGACCGGAGCGTCGATCGAGGATCTGTTTCGGGAGCGCGGTGAAACAGCATTCCGTGACCTCGAAACTGCGGCCCTCCTCGACGTGAGCCGCATGACGCCGCCGCTCGTGGCTGCGCTGGGGGGTGGCGCGGTGGTACGGCCGGAAAACCGCGCGGTACTCCAGTCCTTCTTTTTTGTGGTCTGGCTCGACGTGGATCCGGATCGTGCCGCAGAGCGCTTGGGCCGTGGAGTGGGCCGGCCCGTTTTGGCCGGACGCCTGCCCAGCGTTGCGCTCCGGGACCTGTGGGCTCGGCGTGAGCCTTGGTACCGGGAGGTGGCGCACTTGATCTTCGATGCAAACTCGTCCGACGCGGCCGAGCTAGGCCGAACCTTGGCCCTCGCCCTTGAGTCGCATTGACCTCTATGTGACAAGGTGTTAGCGTTCTTGCCTTCTTGTTTCAGGTGAAGAATTATGCCGGTCGCACATGGTGGTCGTGGATGGGTACGGGTCATCGCCGGGCGATACCGGGGCCTTCGCATCGAAACGTTCCCGGGAGTGGATGTTCGGCCCACGTCCGACCGCGTTCGGGAGTCTCTTTTTTCGATCGTGGGGGAACGGGTGGTAGGGGCGAGTGTCCTGGATTGCTTCGCCGGCACGGGAGCGCTGGGGATCGAAGCCTTGAGCCGAGGCGCTGCCGAAGCCCGCTTCGTGGAGCGTAACCCCGGCGTGTTGCAGCTCCTTCGCGATAACCTGGAGCGGCTCAAGCTGTCCAGCCACGCCACACTCATTCCGGGGGACGCGCTTACCCCCGAAGCATGGCAAGAGAGGGGCTTCCCGGCTCACATCATTTTCGCCGATCCTCCCTACCGCCAGGGGCTGGCGTTCCGATTCGTCGACGCGCTCTGCCGCTCGAACCGGCTCGAACCGGGAAGCATCGTGATCGTGGAGCACGAGCGAGAGATTGCGTTGTCACATCCGGGCTTTACGCTCATGGACCATCGCGTTTACGGTGACACCGCAATTACGTTCCTGACCTCGCCCGAAAAGGAGAACGCGGCATGAGGACGGGTATTTTTCCGGGCACCTTCGATCCGGTGACCGAAGGCCATCTCGACATCGTCCGCCGGGCGATGAAGGTGCTGGACCGTTTGGTCGTGGCGGTGGCGGAGGGGTATCACAAGGACACCGTCTTCGACGCGGCCGAACGCCAGGATCTCGTGCGCCGCTCGATCGCGGAGTTGGCCGGCGTAGAGGTGGTCACGTTCGATGGTCTTCTCGTCGATCTGGCCCGCAAAGAAAAAGCGACGGTGATCATCCGCGGCATGCGGTTCGTGACCGACTTCGAGTACGAGCTCCAACTTGCCCTCATGAATCGCCGGCTGGATAGCGAGCTCGAGACCCTCTTCTTCATCCCAAGCGAGAAGTATTCCTACCTCAACTCCAGCGTGATCAAGGAAGTCGTTCGATTAGGCGGGGACGTGTCCCAGCTCGTCCCTGAGCCCGCCTTGGCCGCGCTCAAAAGGAAGCTTCGCCCATGACATTCGTGCATGTATCCGAGCGATTGTTGAGTTTGGCCGAATCCCTCACCGTGGCCGTGGAAGTGAAGATCCAGGAACGCGCCGCGCGCGGCGAAGACATCGTGAATTTCGGGGTCGGCCAGCCCGACTTTCCCACGCCTCCGGCGGTGTGCGAGGCGGCGCGCAAAGCGGTGGAAGCAGGCGCTACGCGCTATACCCCGCCCGGCGGAACGAAGGAGCTCCGCCAGGAAGCGGCGGTGTTCTTCCAGAAGCGGGGGATTCCAGCGACCGCGGCGGACACGGTCGTTTCCTGCGGAGCCAAGCATTCGCTTTACAACGCGATGGCGGCGATTCTGGAAAAAGGGGACGAGGTGCTGTTGCCGGCCCCGTACTGGGTGACCTACCCGGAGCAAGTCAAGCTCGCGGAGGCGGTGCCGGTACCGGTCGTGCCGCGCGAGGGGCTCAAGGTCACGCCCGCGGATCTCGATCGCGCTAAAACATCCCGCACGAAACTCTTGGTCATGAATAGCCCCAACAATCCTTCCGGACTTGTCTATGACCGCAAGCAAACCGAAGCTTTGGCGGAATGGTGCGTGAGCAATAGCGTGCTGATTCTCTCGGATGAAATCTACGACCGCATGGTGTACGACGGACGGCAGGCAGTCAGTCCGGCATCGCTCGGTGAACTGGTCGCCGCGCGCACCATCACCGTGAACGGCGTATCCAAGTGCTACTCCATGACGGGGTGGCGCATCGGTTTCGTAACCGGCCCCAAGGACGTCATGGAAGCAGTGGTGCGGTTTCAAGGGCAGACGACCGGGAATCCGGCCGCGGTATCACAAGCGGCGGCTCTCGCCGCGCTTCGCGGTCCCCAGGATTCGGTGGAGACGATGCGGGTGGCGTTCGAGAAACGGCGAAACACCGTGGTCGAGGTATTGCGCACAATTCCCGGAGTGGAGCTGGCCATACCGGAAGGGGCGTTTTATGCGTTCCCTCGGGTTGCTTCGGCCGCGCGCCACGCGGGGGGTTCCGTGGCGCTGGCGGAGCAGCTCATCGATCGCGGGGTGGGCGTGGTTCCCGGCGCGGGCTTCGGAGCGGACGAACACATTCGTATCTCGTTCGCGGTGCCCGACGACCGGCTGCGGGTGGGATTGGAGCGGCTCAAAGACGGTCTCGGCCGCATGGCCGCTGCTCCGCGGTAGCGTATGTACGAGGAGGACAGGGTCAGATAATGCCAACGTATGAATATGAATGTCCGAAGTGCGGACATAAATTCGAAAAATTTCAGTCGATCACCGACAAGCCGGTGCGCACGTGCCCCAAATGCAAAGGGCGCCGGGTGAAGCGCCTCATCGGAACCGGTGCCGGCATTCTGTTCAAGGGTAGTGGGTTTTACGCGACGGATTACCGGGGCAAGAGCTACCAGGAGGCAGCAAAAAAGGACAAAGAGCCGGCGGGCACCAAAGAGGCCGCCCCCGCTCCCAAAGCGGACCAGAAGACCGGCGATAAAAAAGCGGGCGGGAAGAAGAAGTCGGAGGGCACATCATGAGCTATGCAGTGACACTGATTCCGGGAGATGGCATTGGCTACGAATTGACCGAAGCAACGCGGCGCGTACTGGAAGCGACCGGGGTGGAGTTCCGCTGGGACGTACAGCAAGCGGGAACCGACGTCATGGAGACGGAAGGGACGCCATTACCTCCGCGCGTGCTCGAGTCGCTGCGAAAAACCAAAGTCGGGATCAAGGGCCCCATCACCACGCCCGTCGGTTCCGGGTTTCGCAGTGTGAACGTTGCGCTTCGCAAGGAGCTAGATCTCTATGCGTGTCTGCGCCCTTGCAAGAGCTATCCGGGTGTCCGGTCGAAATACGAGAACATCGATCTCATCGTCGTTCGCGAGAACACCGAGGATTTGTACGCCGGCATCGAGTTCCCCAAGGGGTCGGACGGCGCGGCCTCCATTCGTCGCATCGTTCAGGACTTGAACGCCGGGCGGATTCGCGAGGATGCGGGGCTGACCTTGAAGCCCATTTCCGTCTTCGGCACCGAGCGAATCGTACGCTTCGCGTTCGATTACGCGCGCGCCCACGGCCGGAAGAAAGTGACGTCGGTGCACAAGGCCAACATCATGAAGTTCACCGACGGTCTTTGGCTCGAGGTCTCGCGCGATGTGGCGAAACGCTACCCCGACATCGAGTTCGAGGACCGTATCGTGGACAACATGTGCATGCAGCTCGTGCAGAAGCCTGAGCTGTACGACGTCATCGTGATGCCCAACCTGTATGGCGACATCCTGAGCGATCTGTGTGCTGGGTTGGTGGGCGGGCTGGGCGTTGCCCCGGGGGCCAACATCGGTACCGAGGTATCGCTGTTCGAGCCTACCCACGGAAGTGCTCCAAAATACAAAGGACAGAACAAAGCCAATCCCATGGCCCAGATGCTCTCCGGCGTGTACATGCTGCACCACTTGGGCGAAGCGAAGGCGGGCGAACGGCTCGAGCGCGCGATTGCGGACGTGATCCGGGAAAACAAATCGGTGACCTACGACATGAAGGAAGATCGCGATGATCCCACCTCCGTCGGCACGTCTCAGGTTGCGGATGCGGTGATCGAGAAGCTCCGGAAGACGGCTTGAGTGCAGTTCGTCGATGAGGTCGTGATCAAGGTTACGGCCGGCTCGGGCGGACATGGCCTGATCGCGTTTCGGCGAGAGAAGTTCGTGCCTCGCGGCGGACCCAATGGGGGGGACGGCGGCAAGGGCGGCGATGTCGTTCTGGAAGTCGATCCCAATCTGCACACGCTGCTCGACTTCCGGTATCGCGCCCAGTGGAAAGCCGAACGGGGTCAACACGGTGGGGGTTCGGGCCGCACCGGACGCTCAGGCAAGGACGTGATCGTGCGCGTCCCAACGGGGACCCAGGTCCAGGATCCAGCGACCGGAGAGACGCTGGCCGATCTGGTGACCCCCGGGCAGCAGTGGGTGGTGGCACGCGGGGGACGCGGCGGCCGAGGGAATCAGCACTTCGCCACGCCCACCCATCAATCCCCACAAGAGGCCGAAGATGGGCAGCCGGGGCAAAGCCGGGAAGTGCGGCTCACCCTCAAGCTCATCGCCGACGTGGGGCTGGTGGGATTTCCTAACGCGGGAAAGTCCACCCTTCTGGCCTCGGTGACCGCGGCGCGGCCTAAGATCGCGGATTATCCGTTCACCACCCTCGTGCCCCATCTCGGCATCGTGAAGGTGGGGGAGTACGCCTCGTTCGTGATGGCGGACATTCCGGGGCTCATCGAAGGCGCGGGGGAGGGCAAGGGGCTGGGGCATCAGTTCCTTCGCCACATCGAACGCACGCGCGTGTTGTTGTTCCTGATCGACTGCCTGGATCCCGAACCGGATCGAACGCTGGAGATCCTTCGGGGCGAGCTGCGCAGCTATGCGGCCGATTTGCTCGAAAAACCCTACGTGGTCGCGCTTACGAAAACTGATTTGCTCCCGCCCGATGAATCGCCACCCGGGATCTCGCGTCTTCCCATGAAACCGTTTATGATTTCGGCCCCCGCTAATCAAGGCGTGAGCGAGGTGCTTGCAGAGCTGTTTCGTCTCGTGCGCGCGACGTCCGAAATTGCCTGACCCCCCTTACGCCAACGATCACGTCGGTCATTCTTGGAGACCTGCCGTGGACTTGAGCTCGACGCCGCATGCAACAATCATGGAGGCCATTCGTCGTGGAGACTTGCGTGAACAGCGCGCGCTCATCGAATCCCTCGCGCATCAACCGTCCGATCGTGCGATTCAGATCCTGGCCGAGATCCTGGAAGGCGAGTCGTGGTACTTGCGCGACATGGCCGGCAAAGCCATGGCGCGGATCGGCACTCAGAGTGCGCCCAAGCTGACGCAGCTCTGCATGTCGGGACTGTGGTACACCCGCGCCGCGTCGGTGCGGGCGCTCGGACGCATGGGTCACACGGAATCTCTGCCGGTGATGGTGGCGCTCTTGGCCGATCCGAATCTCACCGTGCAAGGCGCAGCGCTCGCATCCATTGCCGATCTGGTGCGAGGTGGCCGTGTGCGGGAGACGGCGCGACTCTTCTGGAACGAAGGGGCGCGGCGCGCCGAGCAGCTGGGACGCTTCCTGCTCGACGTGCACCCGGATGCGGGGAGACTCGTCATGGAATCACTGGCGAACCCCGCTTCGTTCTTGGAGGAAGCCCCGCGCCCGGCGCCCATCGTTCCCGATATCAAGGAAGCGGAACGAAAGAACGCCTGAGTTTGGAAAACCCGTCCTCTATCCGTCCCGGAAATGAGGACATATGACGGCTTTCCGCGTGCTTTCCGAATCGGAAATCCCCGAAGATCTTCGTAACATTCCCGAACCCTGCCGCACTCTTCACGTGCATGGCTCGCTGCCGGATTCTCATTTGCCGCGCGTCGCCGTGATCGGATCGCGCCGGCCGTCCCCCGGAGGGCGACGCATGGCGCACGCTCTCGCGTTCGGTCTCGCGCGGGCGGGGGTCGTGGTGGTAAGCGGTCTCGCGCGCGGCATCGATGCGACCGCACATCAGGGCGCATTGGACGCCGGCGGGATCACGATCGCGTTTCTGGGCTCTGGTCTCGACGTGATTTATCCCCGCACCAGCCGGGACATCGCCGCCGCCATTCCCGAACGCGGGGCATTGCTATCTGAATACGCACCGGGAATGCAGCCCTTGCCCTACCATTTCGTGCGACGAAATCGCCTGGTTGCCGCGTACACGCGCGGCGTGGTGGTGGTCGAGGCCGGACCGGATAGCGGCGCGCTCATCACGGTGTCGAAGTCACTCGAGCTGGGGCGTGACGTGTGGGCAATGCCGGGTGACCCGGACCGATTGAGCACGCGGGGAAGCAATCGTCTCTTGCGGGATGGCGCGGGTTGCGTGCTGGATGCGGAGGACGTCCTCGTTGCGCTGGGACTGTGTCTTCGCGGGGGAACGGATGCCGGTACCGTGTCCGTGCCGCCGGGGCTATCGGACGCGGAGGCTCACGTCTGGCGCGCGCTGCAAGACGGCGGTGCGTCGGACATGGAGCTTCTGGCCCGGCGCACGCGATTACCCATCACCACGCTTCTCGAGGCGCTGTCCTGGCTGGAGCTGGCGGGTCACATCACGCGCGTGCAGAACGCGTTCGTGCTGGGCCGGCGCTCCTGAACTTCAGTGCGCCCCATAGAGCGTTTTCAATCGTCCCCACGTCGTCGGCTGAACGGGAGTGACGCTCAAGCACGGAGCCAATCCCGGATTGCACCCATCGTGATCCGGACCCACGGGATCACCGCCCCATGACACCCACCCCAAACGGTCGTTCGCAAACGTGTCGTCGAAATTAAGGGACGGACACGCCGCCCAGTTCAGCTGGCCGCGATGACGGTACGGAACGACGCGCATGGTTTCCGGGTCGTGTGCAATCACCTCGAAATAGCCGCCGATCGCAAGATCCGTGAAATGACACTGCGGCCACGTGAACGTGTTGCCCGAACCGGAATCCGGCCAGTCGGCTTCCGGCAGCTCTAGATCAGCGCACGCGTGCCAGGACACGATTTCCAGACCCGGACGATCCGTTCGATGCGGGCGATAGGCCACTGCCGCCTCGTATCCCGAAAGGCCGGTTTTTCCGGGAGTCGCGATGAGATACACGAATTGATGCGTGGATCCGTCGGGACTCGCGTCGGCCGACGTGATCACGGAAGCGAGGCTTCCGGGCCCGCTACACGCGCATTCGGTCACCGGCGGCAGAACCGCCAGAAGGACGGCCGGAGGATGACTGGTGAGCGCGGCCAGTCCACATGGCCTGGGCGGAGGGGGCGAGATCGGAGGCGGGGGAGGATCGTCACTCGCGAGCCGCGTGCCGAACATCAGGATGCGGCGCGTGATGCGATCGGACACATAGATGTCGCCTTGATCATTGAGGGTAATGCCCACCCCATCGCGGAATTGTCCGGTCGAGTCACCCGCTTCACCCCACATGGAAAGAACGGCGCCGCTTGGATCCAGCTTCGTCACGTGGTCGCTCGACAGCACGTAAATATTGCCGTCGTGATCGGTGGTGAGCGCGGTGGCATCGAATCCGGACCAAGCGTCCAGGTATTGCGTGTACTTGTTGAAGCGCACGATGCGGTGGTTCGCGGGATCGAGGGTAAGCAGGATGCCGTTTTGCCCAAGGGCGAGATCGCGCGGAGCAAACGTCAGGGAGCGGTTGTGGAGGAGATAACCATCCGCTCCGAATGCCGAGAGCAGACTTGGGCTGCCCGCGCTCACGACGAAGACCCCGTCGCTCGGATTGGCAACGATGCCCGCGCCGGTTTGATTGAAGTAGGCTTGAACGATGCTGACGCTATCGTCGAGCACGACATAGGAACGCGAGTCCATCACGTACATGTAGTCGTTCGCGTTCCGGGTGAGATCGCGGCAGGAAAAAGGGATTGGGTAAAGGAGATGACCATCCCGGGTCGTGCGCTGAACGCCGAACGACTCGGTATTGACGATCCACAGGTTGCCTTGGGCATCCGTCGTGAGCGCTGCAGGTGGGAAGGGCAGCACCCACTCGAAGGCAAACGGAGGAGGCTCGTCGGCCGCTGCTAAGCAAACGGCCGCCGAGAAAACAACCAGAAACGCTCCAAAGGACACGAGCGCGCGCCGCATTTTGCACCGTCCCCCTCACTGCCCGATGCCAGCACTATAACCCTGTTGTTTGCCCAATGCGATAGGAGCCCTGGCTCGTTAATCTATTTTGTTAAACAGGTCCGGGTAATTACTGCCTATAGAGGTTCTTCAGCCGTCCCCATGTGGATGGATTTGTGGCGACCACATGACCGCAGGGCGTGAGCACGGGGTTGCATCCGTCGGTATCGAGCCCAAATCCAGCGCCGCCCCATGAAACCCACCCCAGGCGATCCGGAGGAATCTGCAAGGCGTACTCCATTGCGGAGCAGTTGGCGATCTTGGCCATGCCGGTGTTCGGCCAAGGGATGACGCTCATGGTGGCCGCGCCGCGGGCGATGACTTCGAAGTACCCGACCACGTTGATGTCGGTGCTGTAGTTGTCCGCCCAGGTGGTTGTGTTGCCCGAGCCCGAACCCGGCCAGGTATCGCCGGGAAACTCCAGATCCGAGCACGCGTGCCAGGACAGCACCTCGAGACCGGGATGACCTTCCCGAGTCGCATCGTACGCTATGCCGGCCTGAACGCCGCAGATCTGATACGTGTACATATCGGGCGTTGCGACCATGTACACGATGCTGTGGTGCGCATCATCGGGGCTTACGCTTGCGTATGTAATCACGGAACCCAAGCTCGACAATTCATTGCAGGCCGTGTGCGTGGAGGCGGGTACGAAATGCAGCAGAATCGCGGCGGGATGACTGGTTAAAGGCGGGGGAGGTGGAGGGGGCGGTGGTGGAGGTGTGGGGGGAACCGGGGGATTGTCGTCGGGCTGACGGATGCCGTACATCCGAATGCGATTTTTACCGCTATCGCACACGTAGACGTCCCCTAACGCATTCACGGCGAGCCCCGAAATAGAGGCGAACGTCTGCGCGTTCCCCCAGCACACCAGAAGATCTCCAGATGGGCCGTACTTGTAGACCGTCTGTCCCACTCCGGCGAGCAGGTTTCCATCGGGATGCATGGCGATCGAGATGGGCTCGAGGTCACTTGGCAATCGCCACGTCGCCAGCGCGAGTCCGGTCCCGTCGTAATGAACCAACCGCTTTTTGCTCTCATCGACGAGGAAAAACGTTCCGTCCCCGCCCACGGCGATATCTCCGGGTTCGAAATCGAGATCGAAGATCTCTTCCGTCACACAACCCGGATGAATACGGGCGACCTTCGGTCCGGGAGGAAACCCGGCATCGATTTCTGTGCCGAACGTTTCCCCGTTAACTCCCACCGCTATGGAACGCCCTTGAATCAAGATGCCGCCGCATCCCAAGATGCCATCGGCATGCAACAGCCGCACATCGTTTTCGATGAGAACGAACGCATTACCCTCCAGGTCGCACGCCAGATCCCTGCCACCGGCTAGCCGGGAATCGAGCGGATTCCCATCACGCCGCGCGCGATGCACTTTCGTGGTCTCGAAATCCATGAACCACAAATTGCCGGCCGGGTCGATGGATATGGTTCCCGGAGAGAAGTCCAGCGCCCACTCGAAGGCAAAGGGCGGCGGATCCTCGCCATAAGCTTGATCCGCCCCCAATACCAGAACAGAGACGAGAAGGAGGAGCCGGGCTTTTGCCACGGTGTTTTCCTAGTGGTACAGGTTCTTGAGACGCCCCCACGTCGACGCTCTGGTCGCGACCGGTCCAGTTGCGCACGGCTCGAGAATGGGGTTACACCCATTCGTGTCGAGGCCAAATCCCGCGCCACCCCAGGACACCCACCCCAACCGATCCGGAGGTATCTCGAGCGTGTACTCTTTGGAGCTGCAGTCGGCGAGCTTGGCCACCCCCGACTTCGGCCAGGGAATGACGCTCATGGTCGTGGCGCCATGCGCGATGACTTCGAAGTAGCCCACCACGTTCACATCGGTGGCGTAACGCTCTTGATCCGCCCAGGTCATGGTATTACCGGTTCCGGAAGCCGGCCACGTATCGTCGGGGAACTCCAGGTCCGCGCACAGATGCCAGCCCAAGACTTCGAGGCCGGGATTTCCATCGTGGCTCAGTTCATACGCGATACCCGCCTGAACGCCGCAGATTGCTCCCGAACTTGCGTTGGCTATGGTGTTGGGAGTGGCGACTACGTACACGATGCTGTGGTGCGAATCGTCCGGGCTCAAGCTCTGAAAGGTGATGACGGAGTCCAGGCTGGTCAGGCTATTGCAATCGATATGGCCCGTGGCATTGATGACGTGCAACAGGATGGCCGCGGGATGTTCGGTCAAAGGCGGTGGGGGCGGAGGCGGAGGCAACGGCGGAGTGGTGGGCAGGGGTGGGTTATCGCCCGGCTGCCGGGTTCCATACATGCGAATGCGTCTCTTATCCTGATCGGATATGTAGACGTCGCCCAGCGCATTCACGGCGATTCCGGAAATGGAACCGAACGTGGTTGCACCGCCCCAGCTGACCATCAACGTTCCCAAGTCACTGTATTTGTAAACGTGATCCCCCTGGCCGACCCAAACGTTTCCTTCAGGATCGGTCGCCAATACCGCGAGGGTGTTCCCATCCGGCAGTGACCAAGAATCCAGCTCGTCACCCGATGCATTCTTATGCACGATGCGATCGTGGTCGAGATCCACCATGAAGAGACTTCCATCCGGTGCGACGGTCAAATCACCCGGTTGAAAGTTGAGGGTGAACAGGTCCTGGGTCAGGCAAGGATAGGTCACGCTCACGACATTCGGCCGGGCAGGCGTCCCATACTCCGTTTGGATGGCGTAGATCTGCCCCTCGGCGTTGGTTGCAATCTGGGTACCGTTTGGCAGGTACGCATCGCAAATCACAATGGCGTCCGAGTGACGCAGCTGAGCGCAGTCGTGCTCCAGCGCCCAGCCACTTCGGTCAAAGGCCGCCAAATCTACCGCGTGCCCGTATGAATACAGAATATTCCCATCGCGTTTCGTGCGATGGATTGCGCCGCTGGGAATTTCCAGATACCAAAGCGTTCCATCGGGATCGATGGAGATCGCGCCGGGCGTTACCGCTTCGGGGACGTACCATTCGAAAGCAAAGGGCGGTGGATTCTCTGCCTCCGCCACCGAAATCAGAGGAGCACAACTACTCGCGAACACGAGGACAAAACGCGCACCAAATCGATGGATCATACGCACCGTCCCTGTCAGCCCTGAGTCAATATAGACCTTTTTTTCGGGGGCCTCCACGGCGAAACCACGACATATGGAACTGCCGCAAAGGCATCCGGGTTCCTGAGCGCACTTTGACACTCCAAATGACGTGCTCTATTCTTTTTGACCGGATTCGGAGACATAGAGTTACGCCATCAGGATTAGACGGCAGAGCCAGAGGAGATCCGGTGACCGCTTCCGTGATGCCAACCGATGCCGCCTTCACGCCTCTCATTTGGCGGCGCATCCAACTCGCTGGCCTAAGCGAAGTTGGTGCTAAAATAGTGCAGGGAGAGCGCCTGTCCCTCGAGGACGGAATGACCCTGTACCGGACCTCGGACATCGCCGCCCTGGGTATGCTGGCCAACCTCGCCCGGGAGCGGCTTCATGGCCACCGCACCTACTTCGTCCGTAACCGGCACTTGAACCCGACCAATGTATGCGAGGCGGACTGCCTGTTTTGCGCGTTCAAAGCCGATCCCGGCGATTCACGGGGGTGGACGTTCTCCAAGGAGGACATCCAGTCCCGGATTCAATCCATGATCACGGATGACATCCGGGAGGTGCACGTCGTCGGCGGACACAATCCAGAGATCGGATATGACTACTTCGTGAACACGATCCGCTGGATCAAAGAAGTTCGCCCACAGGTGCACGTCAAGGCCTACACCATGGCCGAGATCTTTTTCTTTTCCACGATTTCCGGAAAGAGCATCGAAGACGTAGTGGAGGATCTCAAGACGGCGGGGCTCGATGCCTGCACGGGCGGCGGCGCGGAAATTCTCGGTGAGCGCGTGCGTAAGAAAATTGTTCGCGGAAAAGTGGATGGGGAGGGATGGCTCGATACGGCGCGGCGCGTCCATCGTCAAGGCGTGAAGTCCAACTGCACGATGCTCTATGGGCATATCGAGACAGACGAAGATCGCGTCGATCATCTCTTGCGATTGCGCGCGGTGCAGGATGAGACGCAAGGTTTCCAAGCCTTCATCCCGCTAGCGTTTCACAACGAAAACAATCGGCTCAAGAAATTGAATCCACCCACCGCCATAGACGATCTCAAAAATCTCGCGGTGGGGCGCTTGCTTCTCGACAACATCCCTCACGTGAAAGCCTATTGGCCCATGCACACGCCGGAGCTGGCGCAACTTTCGTTGCGCATGGGAGTAGATGACGTAGACGGGACGGTTGTGGAAGAACACATCTATCACATGGCGGGAGCGAAGACGGAACAAGCGATGTCGGTGGATGAGATCGTGGACATGATCCGGAAGGCCGGGCGCATTCCCGTGGAGCGCGATGCGCTCTATCACGCGGTGCGAGAGTACGCAGCATGATCCGGGTAGGCGTGGTTTCGTTCACCAACGCCATACCATTGTCGATTGGCTTGGATCGCTTCCTTCCTGAAACGGAAATCGTTCATCTCACGCCCTCCCGCATCGCGGATGCGCTCGCCGACGGCTCATTGGATATCGGCCTTGTTCCGGTAGCCGCTTTGGCAAGCCATCCGGAATGGCACGTGGTTCCGGGGCTCGGCATTGCCTCGGAAGGGCCCGTGCGATCGGTATTGCTGGTCTCCAAGGTCGCGCCCGAACGCATCACGCGGCTCGTTCTGGATCCTGCGTCCCGCACCTCGAATCAGCTCGCTCGCTTATGG
>Ga0207675_100004611_pt1 | contig 13283 bp, 12 predicted proteins | sample KBSSwiS42_FD_184305 | JGI IMG/M metagenome (GOLD analysis project Ga0207675, IMG submission 184305) | Switchgrass rhizosphere microbial communities from Kellogg Biological Station, Michigan, USA - KBS Switchgrass S4-2 (SPAdes) (version 2) | ecosystem: Host-associated > Plants > Roots >... | reverse complement strand
GTTCGAGCGGGCCGATGGGCAGCTGCGCTACCAGGCCGGCGACGACGACAGCGGCGAGGACCGCAACGCCACCCTTCAGCTCAAGCTCTTCCAGGGCCGCGAGTACGTCGTCCGGGTCCGCCTCTACTTCAGCCAGGGCTCGGGCGAGACGGCTGTCATGATGTGGTGAGACGCCTTCACGCGAGGTGGTGAGCCGCCTGGACGCCGACGAGCTGGAGCTGGCAGTGACCACGGCCTACCTCGGTGGCCGGGTCGTCGAGGCGATGGCCGCCCTGCAGCGGGCCGAGCAGGCCTTCGCCCGCCAGGGCGACCACCGGCGGGCGGCCCGCAGCGCCTTCTGGCTGGGCTTCATGCTGCTCGGCCGGGGCGAGCTGGCCCAGGGCAGCGGCTGGCTGGCCCGGTCCAGGCGGCTGCTGGAGCACGAGCCGCCGGACTGCCCCGAGCAGGGCTACCTGCTGATCCCGGCGGCCATGGAGCAGCTCCAGGCCGGGGACCACGCCGCCGCCCAGGTGACGGCGGCGCGCTCGGCCGGGATCGGCCGGCGGGCCGGCGAGGCCGACCTGGTCGCCCTGGCCCAGTTCCTGCAGGGGGCGGCCGCGGTGACCGGCGGCGACGTCCCCGGCGGCCTCGCCATGCTCGACGAGGCCATGGTGGCGGCCGTGGCCGGCGAGCTCACGCCGCCGGTGACGGGCACGATCTACTGCGGGGTGATCGAGGTCTGCCAGCAGGTGGCCGAGCTGCGCCGGGCCCGCGAGTGGACCGCGGCCCTGAGCGCGTGGTGCGACAGCCAGCCCGGACTGGTCACCTTCACCGGCCAGTGCCTGGTCCACCAGGCCGAGATCCTGCGGCTGGGCGGGGCCTGGCCGGAGGCGGTCGAGGCGGCCCGGCGGGCCGCCGAGCGGCTGGCCGAGGCGTCCGACGAGCTGGCCATCGGGGCGGCCTGCTACCAGCAGGCCGAGGCCCACCGGGTCCTCGGCCAGCTCCAGGCGGCCGAGGAGGCCTACCAGCTGGCGAGCCGCTGGGGCCGGGAGCCGCAGCCCGGGCTGGCCCTGCTCCGGCTGGCCCAGGGACGCACCGAGGCCGCCGCGGCGGCGATCCGCCGGGTGCTCGGGGAGACCGGCGACCGGCTGGAACGGGCCCGGCTGCTCCCGGCCGCCGTGGAGATCCTGCTCGCCACCGGCGACCTCGGCGCCGCCCGCGAGGCCGCGGCCGAGCTGGCCGGGGTCGCCGACGGCTACCGGACCCTGGCCCTGCTCGCGACGGCCGACCACGCCCGGGGCGCGGTCCTGCTGGCCGACGGCGACGCCGCCGGCGCGGTGGCCGCCCTGCGCGGCGCCTGGCGGGCCTGGCGCGAGCTGGAGGCGCCGTACGAGGCGGCCAGGGCCCGGCTGCTCATCGGCCTGGCCTGCCGGGAGCTGGGCGACGAGGACGCCGCCGCCATGGAGCTGGACGGCGCCCGGACGGTGCTGGCCGGGCTCGGGGCCGGCCCCGACCTGGACCGGCTGGACAGGCTGGCCGGGGCCGCCAGCGCGACCGGCGGGCTGACCGGACGCGAGCTGGAGGTGCTGCGCCTGGTGGCCGCCGGCGAGACCAACCATGCCATCGCCAGCCGCCTGCACCTGGCCGACAAGACGGTCCACCGCCACGTCAGCAACATCTACGCCAAGCTCGGGGTCTCCTCCCGGGCCGGCGCCACCGCCTACGCCTACCAGCACCACCTCGTCTAGCGGTCGGGGAGAACTACCCATCCCGGGGCTGTGCCGGAGGCGGGGTTCTCCCGATGCCGGGCCGGCGCCGGCGCCCTAGCCTAGGGCCAACCCCGAGGAGGAGAGCGACGATGGACGGGCGGCAGCTGGAACCGGAGCGGTTCGACACGGTGGTCGTCGGCGGTGGCCAGGCCGGCCTGGCCACCGGCTACTACCTGGCCCGGCTGGGCCGCCCGTTCGTGATCCTTGACGCCGGCCAGCGGATCGGCGACACCTGGCGCAACCGCTGGGACTCGCTGCGCCTGTTCACCCCGGGCCGCTACAGCGGGCTGCCGGGCATGGGCTTCCCCGCCGCGGCCTGGCACTACCCCACCAAGGACGAGGTGGCGGGGTACCTGGAGACCTACGCGGCCCGGTTCCAGCTCCCTGTCCGCACCGGCGTGCGGGTCGACGGGCTCACCCGCCGGGGAGACCGGTACCTGGTCACGGCCGGGGAGCGCCGGTTCGAGGCCGCCAACGTGGTCGTGGCCTCGGGCGCCTACCACCACCCGAGGATCCCCGGCTTCGCTCCCGAGCTGGACCCGGGCATCCTCCAGCTCCACTCCACCGGCTACCGGCGCCCGTCCCAGCTCCGCGACGGCGGCGTGCTGGTGGTCGGCGCGGCCAACTCCGGGGCCGAGATCGCCCTCGAGCTGTCGGCCGGCCGGCCGACCTGGCTGTCCGGGCCCCACCCGGGCAACGAGCCGGCCCGGGCCGGCGGCCGGGTCGACCGGCTGACCACGCCGGCCCTGTGGTTCGCCTTCTCCAAGGTGCTCTCGGTCGGCAACCCGGTCGGCCGCCGGCTGCGGCCGAAGCTGCTGACGGCGGCGGCCCCTCTGGCCCGGGTCCGGCGCAAGGACCTGGCCGCCGCCGGGGTCGAGCTGGTGCCGAGGACGGCCGGAGCCCGCGACGGCCTGCCCCTGCTGGAGGACGGGCGGGCCCTTGAGGTGGCCAACGTCGTCTGGTGCACCGGGTTCCGGCACGACTTCGCCTGGATCGACCTGCCCGTCTTCGACGCTGGCGACGAGCCGCGCCAGCACCGCGGCGTGGTCGCCTCCCAGCCCGGCCTCTACTTCGTCGGGCTGCACTTCCTCACCTCGATCGTCTCGCCCCTGGTCGGCGGGGTCGGCCACGACGCCGAGCATGTCGTCAGCGAGATCGCCGGGCGCAAGCCCGCTAAGGTGGCAGCGAGCGCCTGAGCCGGAGGGCTCGTTGCACGAGATCGAACCGCTGCTGCTGGCATTGATGGTCGCCGTGGCCGGGCTGAGCGTCCTGGCCCGGGTGGTTCGTGTGCCCTATCCGATCCTGCTCGTCCTCGGCGGGCTGGTCCTGGGGTTCCTGCCCGGCATGCCGGCTGTCGAGCTGCCGCCGGAGCTGGTCCTGGTGGCGTTCCTGCCGCCGCTGCTGTACTGGGCCGGCTTCTTCGCCTCGCCCCGCGACCTGCGGGCCGACGCCCGGGCGATCTCGATGTCCGCGGTCGGGCTGGTCCTCGCCACCACGGCCGCGGTGGCCGTGACCGCCCATTCCATGGTCGACCGGATGACCTGGCCGGCGGCGTTCGCCCTCGGCGCGATCGTCTCGCCCACCGACCCCCTGGCCGCCAGCGCCATCGGCCGCCGCCTCGGCGTGCCCCGCCGCCTGCTCACCCTGCTCGAGGGCGAGAGCCTGGTCAACGACGCCACCGCCCTGGTCGCCTACCGGATCGCGGTCGCCGCCGCCGTCGGCGGGAGCTTCGTCGCCTGGCAGGCCGGGCTGCGGTTCGTGGTCGGGACGGCCGGCGGCGTGGCCGTCGGGCTGCTGGTCGGCTGGCTGGTGGCCGAGCTGCGGCGGCGGCTCGACGAACCGGTGGTCGAGATCGTGGTCTCGGTGTTCACCGGCTACGCCGCCTACCTGCCGGCCGAGCTGCTCGGCGTCTCCGGGGTCCTGGCCGCGGTGACCGCCGGCCTGTACGTCGGCTGGCGGGCCCCGGAGCTGGCCTCGGCCGCGACCCGGCTGCTGGGCTTCTCCTTCTGGGAGGTGCTGGTCTACCTGGCCAACGCCGTGCTGTTCATCCTGGTCGGCCTGCAGCTACGGCCGATCCTGGAGGAGCTCGACGGCACCGCGATGGCCGTCCTGGTCGGCCAGGGGGCGCTGGTCAGCGCCGTGGTCGTGGCCGTCCGGCTCGGCTGGGGGTTCAGCATCCCCTACCTGGTCCGGCTGGTCGACCGGCGCCCATCCCAGGTCATGCGCCGGGTCGGGGCCAAGCAGCGGCTGATTATCGGCTGGAGCGGGATGCGCGGGGCGGTGTCGCTGGCCGCGGCCCTGGCCCTGCCCCTGGACTTCCCGATGCGGAACCTGATCCTGTTCCTGACCTTCTCGGTGATCTTCGCCACCCTGGTCGTCCAGGGACTGACCCTGCCCACCCTGATCAGGCGGCTCAATTTCGAGCAGGACGACACCGAGGAGCGGGAGGAGATACGGGCCCGCCTGGCCGCGACCCACGCCGCCCTCGACCGGCTGGACGAGCTGGCCGGGGCCGACTGGACCCGCGACGACACCGTGGAGCGGCTGCACGGCCTGTACGAGTTCCGCCGGCGGCGCCTCAAGGCGCGCGGCGGGTACCTGGAGGACGACGGCGCCGAGGACCGGTCCCAGGCCTACCAGCGCCTGCTCCGCGAGCTGCTCCAGGCCCAGCGCCAGGCGATCGTCCGGCTCCGCAACCAGGGCCAGATCAGCAACGACGTGATGCACCGCATCGAGCGCGAGCTCGACCTCGAGGACACCCGGCTGGAGATCTGAAACGGAGGTGGCGTGATGCGCTTGACCAAGTTCGGGCACTCGTGCCTGCTGGTCGAGGAGAGCGGGGCACGGGTGCTGCTGGACCCGGGCTCGTTCTCCGATGGGTTCGAGGCGCTGGAGGGGCTGACCGCGGTCTGCCTCACCCACCAGCACGTCGACCACCTCGACACCGAGCGGCTGCGGCTGGTGCTGGACCACAACCCCGGGGTCCGGGTGGTCAGCGACGAGGGCAGCGCCGGCTCCCTCGGCGAGGCCGGCGCCGACGTCGAGGTCGTCCACGACGGGGACGAGCTGGACCTCGGCGGCCTGGGCGTGGCGGTGTTCGGGCGCGACCACGCCGCCGTCCACCCCGACCTCCCGGTGATCCCCAACGTCGGCTATCTGGTCGGCGGGCGGCTGTTCCACCCCGGCGACGCTCTGACCGAGCCCGGCGCGGCGGTCGAGCTGCTGGCCGTGCCGGCCGGGGCGCCGTGGCTGAAGCTGGCCGACGCGGTCGACTACCTGCGCCGGGTCGGCCCAAGGGTGGCGGTCCCGGTGCACGAGAAGGTGCTGTCGGAGGCCGGCATCCGCGTGCACTACCGGCAGCTGGAGCAGCTCGGCGGGCCGGGCACGAGCTTCCAGGTGCTGGACGACGGGCGGCCGGTCGAGCTCTAGCGCCCCCGCAGTACGCGAGGTGCCGTAGCGGGATCGTACGACTGCATCGGTTCCGGGCTGCGGGTTGGTGCGACAGTCGGGGGGCCTGGCGACGGCGCCGGGCGACGTACCTCGTCTACGCCCAGGGAGCTCGAACTTGCGTCGGAGACGGGGGTCGCGGTGACCGCCGGGAACAACGCCTACCGGTTCCCCTACATCCGGCCCAACACCCCGCCGCCCGACCCCGAGCACCTGGTGACCGTTCCGAGCAACAGCCGGCTGAACCCGGGCACCGGCGACTTCGCGGTCGAGCTCCGGATGCGCACCACCCACTCCTTCGGCAACGTCATCCAGAAGGGGCAGGCCGGGTCCAAGGGCGGCTACTGGAAGTTCCAGCAGCCCAGCGGCAAGATCTCCTGCCTGTTCCGAGGCTCGGCCGGGAGCAGCGCCACCGGCTCGGGCTCGGTCAGGGTCAACGACGGCAACTGGCACACGGTCCGCTGCGAGCGCACCGCCTCGATGGTCACCATGACCGTCGACGGGGTCGTGACCGGCCGGAACCGCAACGCCACCGGCACGATCGCCAACACCCGCCCGGTGACCATCGCCGGCAAGGGCACCTGCGACCAGGTCGAGGTCACCTGCGACTACTTCTCCGGTGACATCGACTACGTGCGGATCGAGACCTCCTAGGCACCTCCGCGCCGAGCAGCCCCGGGCGCACACCCGGGGCTGCTCGGCGTCTGCGGCTAGACTGCGGGTCGAGGAGAGGAGGCCCGATGTCCAGACGGCCGGCGCAGCGCAAGTGGGGGATCCGCAGCCTGTGGTTCCTCGGGCTGGCCGCGGCCTCCATCATCGTGTCCAACTGGATGCGGATGACCGGCAACACCGACGTCATCCTCCTCACCTTCATCGGCCTGCTCGTGGGCCTGGTCGGGGCCACCATCTCCACCATCCAGGGCTTCCGCGCCTGGGGTGGCCGGCTCCCCGGCGAGGAGCCCCCTCCCGACCGCCGCCAGCGCCCGTAGCTGTAACGCCGGCGCCTGCTCCCGGGACTGAAGCCGGACAGGACGTGGGGCGACGAGAGGGGCGATGGACGATGCGGACCGTCAGCGGCCGGCGCGTGCAGGACGTGGACGTCGGCTAACTTCATGACCTCGCCGCCCGCTACCGGGCGGCGACCATCGACCTCGGGACCGGGGACGGCCGCTCTGTGCTGGCCGCCGCGGCCGCCGAGCCGGACCGGCTGGTCGTCGGCGTCGACGCCAGCGCCGCCGCCATGGCCGAGGCGTCGCGGCGGGCCGGCCGCCGGCCCGAGCGGGGCGGTCTGCCCAACGCGCTGTTCGTGGTGGCCGCCGCCGAGGCCCTCCCGCCGGAGCTGGACGGCCTGGCCGGCCTGGTGACCGTCCACTTCCCGTGGGGCTCGCTGCTGCGCGGCCTGCTGGCGGCCGACCCGGCCTTCCTGGGTGGGCTGGCCCGGGTCCTGGTCCTGGGCGGCACCCTGTCGATGCTGGTGTCCTCGACCGCCCGCGACGCCGCCGCCGGGGTCGAGCCGATCGACCGGCGGGCCCTTGACGCGCTGGCCGGCGCCTACCACGGTCACGGGCTGGCCCTGACCAGGGCCCGCCCGGCCACCCCGGCCGACGTCGCCGCCAGCCGGTCCAGCTGGGGCAAGCGCCTCGGGGCCGGCGTCCGCCGCCCGGCCTGGCGGCTGGAGGCGACCCGGGTCCCGCCGGCGGTCAGCTGAGCCTGGTCAGGCGGGCCGCGGCCTGGTCGAGCCGGGACGCGGCCTCCTCCAGGCCGGCCCACGGGTCGGGCGCGGCCAGCCGCTCGGCGATGGAGGCGAGGGTGTGCCGGCCAGGGACGAAGTCGTCCAGCTCCGACCAGTCGAGCGGGACCGAGACGGGCGCCCCGGGCAGCGCCCGGACGGCGTAGGGAGCGGCCATGGTCTGGGCGTAGCCGTTGCGCCCGATGTCCAGGTACAGCCGGTCGTTCCGCTTGGCGATGCGCCCCTCGGTGGTGAAGTCGTCGGGGTGGCGGGCGGCCAGGGCCTCGGCCACGGCGATGCTGAACACCTTGACAGCGTCGGTGTCGGCGGCCGGGACCAGCGGCACGACCACGTGCAGGCCCCGCGACCCGCTGGACTTGAGGAACGGGGCCAGCTCGAGCTCCTCCAGCAGGCCGCGCAGGCTGGCCGCGGCCAGCCGCAGGACCCCCAGGTCCTCCGACGCCGGGTCGAGGTCGAAGACCATCTGGTCGGGGTGGTGGATGTCAGCGGCGCGACTCAGCCACACGTGCGGGGTGACGCAGCCCTGGTTGGCCAGGTAGGCGAGGTCGTCGGCGGTCCGGCAGACGGCGTAGGTGACCTCGTCGCGGACGGTGGCCTGGCGGGTGCGGCGGTTGGGCGCGGTCACCCGCTCGATCCAGTCCGGGAAGTGCCGGCCGACCTGCTTCTGGAGGAAGCCGCCGCGGCCGATCCCGTCCGGGAACCGCTGCAGGGTGACCGGGCGCCCACTGACCAGCGGGAGCATTCTCGGGGCGACCGTCCGGTAGTAGGCGACCAGGTCGCCCTTGGTGATGCCGTCGGCCGGGAACAGCACCTTCTCCGGGTGGGTGATCGGGACCCGGTCGCTCAAGGTGGCGGCGCCTACAGGACGACGGTGCTGACGACCGGCGGCCGGGCCGGCCCGAGGGGGGCCGAGGGGGGGTTGAAGCGCAGCTCGAGCACCTCGGTGCCGGGCGGGGGCGCCGGCACGAAGGTGTGCTGCCTGACGCGGACCATCCCGGCGGCCGGGGAGATGGTGGACCAGTTGACGTAGTCGGTGCCCGCCCGGTCGGACACCTCGCAGCGGCCGAGGATGGCCGGCCGGGGCAGGTCGCCCTCCGGCTCCGGGGTGGCGTAGACGATCGCGTAGCGCAGGTCGAACCAGTCCGACCAGATCTCCAGCGACAGCAGGACCAGCAGGTCGCCCGATGGCAGCGGGTGCTCGCTGACCAGCGGGAGGACCCGCTCCAGGCGGGCCCCGGCCGGCGGCTCCCAGGGCGGCGGCCCAAGGTCTGCGGGGAGCGGTTCCGGGTCGGCCCCGGCCGAGTACACCGAGATGACCGCCTCGCGGAGCTGCAGGAGGCCGGCCCCCAGGTCCTCGAGGGCCCGGGCGGCCACACCGTCGCCCTCCCGGGCAAGCCCCAGCAGGAGGTGCTCGGTGCCGACGCGGTCCTGCTCCAGCTCCCTGGCCTCCCGGGCGGCCAGCCCGAACACGAGCGTGACCGGCTTGGTCATCGGCAGGTGCTCGCTGGCCTCCAGGGCGTCCTCGGTGGCCGGCCCGTCGCCCGGCCGGTCGCCCTTCCCGGGACCGGCGCTCTGCTCGACCCGCCGCCGGAGCGCCTCGACCTCGACCCCCCGCTCCCCCAGGATGGCGGTGGCCAGGCATTCCTGGTCGCGCAGCAGGGCCAGCAGCAGATGCTCGGTCCCGATCCGGTCGTGCCCGAGCCGTCCAGCCTCCCCCCGGGCATGGCGCACCGCCTGCTGGGCGCACTCGGTGACCCGCATCGGCGACACCTCCCGGTCGTGTCGCCACAGCATATCCCGGCCAGGGGACGCTTCCGAAGGGCCAGTGCGCGCCTACCTCCAGGGAGGCTGAGCGCGGCCGGGGCCGCGGTCAGCCGGTGGACCGGGTGGCGACCAGGGTGAGGACGTCGTAGGTGGCGACCTTCTCGGCGTCCTGGTTCTCGACGGCGACGTCCCAGCGGACCTCGCCGTAGGCCTCGCCGTCTCTGGCCGTCTTCTGCTTGCAGGTCAGCGACACCGTCAGGGTGTCGCCGGGGTAGACCGGCTTGAGGAAGCGCAGCCGCTCCAGGCCGTAGTTGGCCAGGCACGGGCCCGGGTCGGGGTCCACGAACAGTCCGGCGGCCGCCGACACCACGAAGTAGCCGTGGGCCACCCGGCCGTCGAAGAACGGGTTGGCCTTGGCCGCTGCCTCGTCCATGTGGGCGTAGAAGCGGTCGCCGGAGAGGTCGGCGAACCGCTCGATGTCCTCAAGGGTCACCGTGCGGGACGGGGTGCGCAGGGTCTCGCCGATGCGCAGCTCCTCGAAGTGGCGGCGGAACGGGTGGGTGGCGTCGCCGGTCGTGGGCGCGCCCGGCGTCCACCTGCCGGTGACGGCGGTGACCATCGCCGGGGAGGCCGAGACGCTGGTGACCTGCATGAGGTGCAGGACCGCGCGGATCCCGCCCAGCTCCTCACCGCCCCCGGCCCGGCCGGGCCCGCCGTGGACCAGGTGGGGCAGCGGGGCGCCGTGGCCGGTCGACTCGCCGGCGTTGTCGCGGTCGAGGACCAGCAGGCGGCCGTGGTAGGGCGCGAGGCCACCCACGACCTGGCGGGCGAAGCCTGGGTCGTGGGTGACCACCGACCCGACCAGGCTCCCCCGGCCGAGGGCGGCCAGCTCGACCGCGTGGCCGGCGTCCCGGTAGCCGAGGACGGCGGTGACCGGCCCGAACGCCTCCACGGTGTGGAGCTCGGGCGCCTCGGGCGAGGAGGCGCGCAGCACCGTCGGGGCCAGGAAGGCGCCCCGGTCGGGGTCGCCCGAGGTCAGCTGGAGCTTGCCGGGGCCGCCCAGGGCGACCTCGGCTCCCCGGCTGAGCTGGGCGACCGCCTCCTGCACCTCGGCCAGCTGGTCGCGGCTGACCAGTGGGCCCATGGTGGTGGTGGCGTCGCGCGGGTCGCCGACCCGGACCTCGGCCAGCCGCTCGGCGAGCGCGTCCACGACGGCGCCGGCGTGGGTGGCCGGGACCAGCGAGCGGCGGATGGCGGTGCACTTCTGCCCCGTCTTCTGGGTCAGCTCCCGGACGACCTCGCCCACGAACAGGTCGAACTCCTCGGTGCCGGGGGCGGCGTCGGGGCCGAGGATCGAGCAGTTGAGCGAGTCGGCCTCGGCGTTGAAGCGGACCGACTCCCCGATCACGGTGGGGTGGCCGCGAAGGCGCCTGGCCGTGGCCGCCGACCCGGTGAAGGCGATGGTGTCCTGCCCGGTCAGGTGGTCGAGCAGGTCGCCGACGGCGCCGCAGAGCAGCTGGATCGACCCCGGCGGGAGCACGCCCGACTCGACCATGTGCCGGAAGGCCAGCTCGGTGACGTACGCCGTCTGGCTGGCCGGCTTGACGATCGCCGGGACACCGGCGAGCACGGCCGGGGCCAGCTTCTCCAGCATCCCCCAGACCGGGAAGTTGAAGGCGTCGATGAACACCGCGACACCCGGCCGGGAGGTGTAGACGTGCTGGCCGACGAAGGTCCCACCCCGGCCGAGCGGCTCCGGCTGCCCGTCGACATAGAGGACGTCGTTGGGCAGCTCGCGCCGCCCCTTGCTCGAGTAGACGAACAGGGCCCCGATCCCCCCGTCGACATCCACCATGGCGTCGCCGACGGTGGCCCCGGTCCTGGCCGACTGCTCGTACAGGCCGTCGCGACGCTCACGCAGGTAGACGGCCAGCCGCTTCAGCGCGGCCGCCCGCTGATGGAAGGTCAGCTCCCGCAGCCCAGGCCCCCCGACCCGCCGCGCATGCTCGACCATGGCGGCCATGTCCACCCCGGTGCTCGACACCCGCCCCACCGGCTCCCCGGTGGACGCGTCCAGCACGGTGGTGCCCTCGTCGTTCGCGGTGTGCCAGGCGTCACGGACATAGGAGCTGACCATCGCCGTCATGTTCTGCCCTCCCCGGAGGCGCCGGCGTCGTCGAGCACGGTGAACAGGGTGAGCTGCATCCCGTCGGGGGCCCGGACGCGGACGTTGCGGTGCCGCCAAGGGGTGACCACCGGCGCGGCCAGCGCCTCGGCGCCCCCGGCGACCAGCCGCCGGGCCGCCTCGGCCGAGTCCGCCACCTCGAGCGCCACCCGGACCGGCCCGGCGACCCGGGACCCGACCTCGACCCGGTCGACCATCTCGGCCTGCCGCACCGAGAGCAGCTCGAGCGTGGCCCGCCCGGCATCCAGCACGACCCCGCCGCCGTCGGGCCCCTCGAACGACTCGACCACCGGCAGGCCGAGCCCGTCCCGGTAGAAGGCGACCGCCTGGTCGTAGTCCTCGACCGTCAACGCCAACCGCAGCTCGCGAACCGCACTCTGAGGCATGGGGTCCTCTCGTTCGACCTCGTTGTCGGACGGCCAGGGTACTGCGGGACAGGACGGCGGGCGGTTGACCCCGGACGGGGCGTCGAGGATCCTTGGCCGATGGCCGTCCAGCTCAACCACACCATCGTGCGAGTCCGCGACAAGCGGGAGTCGGCCACCTTCCTGGCCGAGCTCCTCGGCCTCGGGCCGCCGGTCGCGTTCGGGCCGTTCCTGGTCGTGGAGGTGGACAACGACGTCTCCCTGGACTTCGCCGACGACCACGGCCCGGTGCACCCCCAGCACTACGCCTTCCTGGTCGCCGAGGACGAGTTCGACCAGATCTTCGGCCGCATCCGCGACCGGGACCTGCCCTACTGGGCCGACCCGGGCCGGCGGCGCCCCGGCCAGATCAACACCAACGACGGCGGCCGGGGCGTCTACTGGGAGGACCCGAGCGGCCACTCCCTGGAGATCATCACCCGCCCGTACGGCAGCGGGACCTGACGCTCGTCAGCGCTCCGGGCGGGAGATCAGGAAGGCGCCACCGAGGCGTCGCCCCAGAGCTCGACCCCGGCCACGCGCTGGGGAGCGCGGCCGAGCAGGTCGCTGAGGAACCCGGCCATGACCCGGCGGTGCGGCATCGGGCCGAGGACCACCGAACGGACACGCCATCTGGCGAAGTCCCGGGCCATCTGGCGGCGCAGTGGCGGGGTCAGGTCGGGGGGCCGCCCGCCCCGCTGGATCCGGTCGAGGGTGAGCGAGGTGGTGCTCGGCGGCGCCTCGCGCACCGTGTCGCCGTCGGGGCCGGGGCCGACGAAGTAGCCACCGGGCATCTTGAACCACATGCCGGCCTCGGCCTGCCACAGCATGGCCTGGTTGTCCCGGCCCTTCTGGGGAAACGGGACCAGCAGGGCGACCCCGTCCCGCGGGAGCGTGGTCACCGCCGCACCGGTGAAGAACGGCGGCGTGGCCACGGGCGCGGACGCAAGGGGCGCCGACGGGACCAGGAAGGCGAGCGCCAGGGCGGCGGCGACGACGGCCAGGACGCGCCGCCGCCCGCCATCGGCCCACAGCTCCTCCAGCGCCACCGCCAGCAGCAGCCCGGCGAACAGGCCGGTGAACAGGGCGAGGCGGGCCGGCACCATGTGCCACAGCACCGGCAGCGACTCGACCGCCGCCCAGGGCAGCGGTACGAGGGTGACGAGTCCGCCGACCCGTAGCCGCGACCCGAGCGAGAGGACCATGCAGACCACCAGCATGGCCGCGCCGACCCGCACCACCGGGCTCCGCCGCCGGGCGGCGACCAGGGCGACCACGAGCAGCAGGGGGATGCCCAGGTAGGTCTCCCTGGTGCCGGCGAACTGGTCCCCGAGGCGGACAGCCGGCTCGGGGGCGATCGCCAGCAACCGGCTCGGCGTGGCCAGGGCGAGCAGGTCGCTGGAACCGCGCACCTCCTCGGTGAGGTCGGCGTGGACCCGCGCCGGGCCGGCGATCTGCGCCCGCAGCGGCAACACGACCAGCACCTCGAACACGACCACGCTCACGGCCAGGGCGGTGGCGGCGTAGCGCCCCTTGTCCCGCAGCGCGTGCCGGTTGGCCGCCACCAGCAGGACGACCAGGACCAGGCCGAGCAGGACCATCCCGGCGAACACCTCGGCGCCGGTCAGCAACTGGGCGGCCGCGACCGCGCCGAGGCCCACCCCGAGCCAGACCGGCGACCGGCGCTGGCGGTCCAGGATCTCGTCGAGCAGGACGAACAGCCATGGCAGGAGGAAGATCAGGATCAGGTTGGGGTGGTGGGAGTGACTGACCATCGCCGGCGAGAAGCCGTAGACCAGCCCGCCGCAGGCGGCCGCGCCGTGGCTGGGCACGTAGCGGTGGATCGCGAGATAGGCGCTCCAGGCCGAGAGGCCGTAGGCGAGGGTGACGAGCACGTTGAAGGTCAGCACCGGGCCGAAGAGCAGGGTCAGCGGCGACAGCAGCAGGCCCGGCAGCGGCAGCCAGGTGTTCCACATGAGGTTGAT
>Ga0207675_100004610_pt1 | contig 13284 bp, 12 predicted proteins | sample KBSSwiS42_FD_184305 | JGI IMG/M metagenome (GOLD analysis project Ga0207675, IMG submission 184305) | Switchgrass rhizosphere microbial communities from Kellogg Biological Station, Michigan, USA - KBS Switchgrass S4-2 (SPAdes) (version 2) | ecosystem: Host-associated > Plants > Roots >... | reverse complement strand
GATGGCCCGCCCGGCACTGGCGACCGTGTCGGTGCTGGCGATCGTCGCGAGCTGGAACAACTTCCTGCTGGCGCTGGTGGTGTTCAACGACCCTGCCTGGTGGACCCTGCCGCTCGGCGTCACCCAGTTCCAGGGGCAGTATGCCGCCGATATCGCGCGCGTCCTGGCGTACGTCGTGCTCGCGATGGTGCCCGCCCTCGCGCTGTACGCCGTCGCCCAGCGCCAGCTCATCGGCGGCTTGACGTCGGGGGCGACCAAGGGCTGACGGCATTCCCCTCGAACGCGCGGACCGGGCGGCAGAGCTCGTGTTGCAGCCGCGAGCTCATCAGCAACGGAACGCTCGGATCCGCGCTGCCGTCTCATTCCCGATCACAAGCGTCCCGCTGTGAAGCAGCTCTCGTGCTGTCGTCGGGCCTGAGTTGCACGAAGTTGCATTCGAGATACACCAGCGTTCAGCTAGTGTTAACAATCTCGGGTCACCGCCGCGATCGAGCGGGCCCATCGCAACTGGAGTTCGAAAGATGCGTCTCCCCCTCTCACTGACCGGTCTGTGTGCCTTGTTCGTCGCTTGCGGCGCGCCGGAGCTCTCAGGCGACGAGTCCGGCGACGACGAGCTCGGCGTTCTGACCCAGGCGCTCAGTGAGACATTTTCGGGCACGCTAGCGCAGAACCAGACGGCTGCGCGCGGGCCTCTCGCGGTGCAGCCGGGCTCACAGCTGCGCGTGGTTCTCTCCGGTACCGGCGACGCCGACCTCTATGTCCGGTTCGGTTCGCGGCCCACTCTGACGAGCTACGACTGCCGCCCCTATCGAGACGATTCCGCCGAGCAATGTGTGCTCACGGTGCCCGCCACTGCGACGACCGTATTCATCGACGTCCGCGGCTACACGGCGTCGAGCTATTCTTTGCAGATCGAGCGGGTCGAAGGCGGTGGCGCCGGCGGTGCTGGTGGCGGCAGTGGCGCCGGGGGCAGCAGCGGCAGCAGCGGCAGCAGCGGCGCCGGGGGCAGTAGCGGCTCCAGTGGCAGTAGCAGCGGCGGCTCCGCTGGCATTGGCGGTACTGGCGGTACCAGCGGTGGAACGCCGATCGTCGAGAACTTTTCGGGCGCGCTGGCGCGCAACGAGACGGTCGCCCGCGGACCTTTTGCGGTGCAGCCAGGCTCACTGCTGCGCGTGGCTCTCTCTGGTACCGGCGACGCAGATCTCTATGTCCGGTTCGGTTCGCGGCCCACTCTGACGAGCTACGACTGCCGCCCCTATCGAGACGACTCCGCCGAGCAATGTGTGCTCACGGTGCCCGCCACTGCGACGTCCGCGTTCGTCGATGTCCGCGGCTACACGGCGTCGAGCTACTCGTTGCAGATCGAACGGGTCGCGAGCGGCTCCGGTGGCAGTGCTGGCTCCAGCGGCTCCGGCGGTGTCGCTGGCAGCGGAGGTTCCAGCGGCAGCGGCGCTGGAGTTGCTGGCAGCGGCAGTGGCGGCGCGGCTGGCTCTGGCTCGCAGGGCACGGAGCCATTCGTGATCGCCGTGCTCGGTTCTTCTACAGCCGAGGGCGAAGGCGCGAGCAGCCTGGCCAACTCCTGGGTCGGCTTGCTCGAGCATGCGCTGTCGCAGGTGGCCAACGTGAGCATCACCAATCTGGCCACGGGCGGCTACACCACACTGGAGCTCTTGCCCGGCTCCGGCGCATCCGGCAGCATCGACGCCGCGCTGGGCGAGCACCCTGATTTGATCGTCGTTGCGCTGGCCGGCAGCAACGACCTCGACATCGGCACGTCCACCGCCAGCTATCTGTCGCGCCTCACGCAGCTGCGCGACACGGCGCGTGCTGCAGGCATCCCCACGTTCTTCGTTGGCACCGCACCCAAAGACTTGAGCGACAACGAACGTCTGCAGCTGGCCGATTGGAACGCGCAGATGCGCAGCCGCTTCGCCACCTGTTGGGTCCCGGCCAACGCCGCATATTCACCCTGTTTCGTCGACATATTTGCCGACCTGGCAAACACCGATCTGAACATTCTGTCACAGTACGACAGTGGTGACGGCATTCACCTCAACGATGCGGGTCACCGAGTGCTATTCCAGGACGCCGTCGAGATCATCGAGCCCTACCTGTGTACGGTGAGCGAGTGCCACTGAGCCTCGACGCGCTCGCACTCCGCGCGCACGTCGACAACCCGGGCCAGGGCGCGCGGAGCGCATCCGACGGTCGCTACGGGGGCGTCGGCCGCGTCAGTGTTCCGGTATCTGCAGCGAGGTTTTCGCTGCTGTCGAACAGCAGTTGGCCAATGTAGTCGAAGTTGTGAGCCCAGGCGCCCGGGTCCTTGCGGCTGAGCTGGTAGTTGTGGGCGGCCTGCATCAACGGCGCGGTCCAGGCCGAGAACGCATTGGCCGCGACCGCCTCTGTGGCCGAGCACACGCCGTCGCCGTCGGGATCGGCAAAGAAGTACGGGTACGCTGCGGGGTCGTAGCACAGCCCTGGGGCCCCGGCCGCGCCCCGCATGGCCACGAGCAGGGCAGCCGCCATGCCATCGATCTCTGCCCGCAGCGACTCGCTCACATCCCCATCTCCGTCGTAGTCGGCGAGATGCACCAGGCGCACCTTTTCCGGGTCGCCATTCGCGTCAGCATGACAGACGCCGCAACGAGCATCCCAGGTGTCCGCGATGCGGAAGGAGTGCTGGCTCGCGACCGGATCGTGACACGACGTGCACTGCGCCCCGCCCAGGTGCGCGAGCGGACCGGCATACACGCGGGCGGGGTACTCGTAGCCGACGGCCGCGGCATTGCCGAGCTTCGTGCCCGCCGCTGGTAGGTAGTGAACGTTGACGAACCGAAGCTGCCCGGTCGCGATCTGTGCATCGACCGTCGCCTTGGAGGCCCGACCGCCATGGCAAACACCGCACAGGTTGTCGAAGCCTGGTTGCTGCACCACCTTGCCGCCCGGGAAGGTCGTCGAGCCCGGCGCGAGTACCGCGAACTCGTCTCCGAAGCTCGTATGGCAGGTGCCGCACTCCAGGCCGTTCGCCGTCTCCGGTACCTCGATGGAGGTGCCATACTGCACGAAGAAGCGGAACCCCGTTTGCCCACCGTGGCAACGCGAGCAGCTCGCGTCCACCGCTTCGTCGGCGTCCCAGTGCCGGGCCGCCTCACTCGAGCCATCAAAGTGGCCACGGTCTCCGCGCACCATGCGCGACACGTCCACCTGGACGGTGAGCCCCAGGTTGAGATCCTCGATCGAGTCGTACAAGAGCTCCAGGATATACTTGGCGTTGTGGGCAAACGCGCCCGGGTCCTTCGTGGCCAGCTGGTAGTTGTACGTGGCCTTGACCAGGCGCGCGGTCCACGACGCAAAGGCGTTGCCCGCCACCGCCTCGGAGCTCGAGCACAGCCCATCGGCGTCGGTATCGGCAAACCAGTAGGGATAGGCGGCCTCCGAATAGCACAGGCGAGAGCCCCGCTCGGCGCCGTAGCGCTGCAGCGTGGAGAGCAGCCGAGCCTTCACTCCCATCAGCTCCTGATAGATGCCTTCGGTCGTGTCTCCGTCGCCGTCGTAGTCCCGCCCGGCCGAAGACAGCATGCGGATCTCGCGCGCACCGGCCAGATCGCTTGCCCCGGAGTGGCAGCCCACACACTGAGCGAAGCGCGGTCGCGTCGAATGCGGGTCGTGGCACTCCGTGCACGTGTCGAACGCTTCCACGTGCCGAAAGCGCGTGTCATACACCCGACCGGCGTATTGATAGCCGCCATTGGCCCGCCCCGCCAGCAAGGTGCTGGCGGCAGGGAAATAGTGAATGTTGAGAAAGCCGATGTCGCCGCTGACCTCGTCATCACTGCCCAGCCCCGCCGCAGCGATGGCCTTCTGCACGTCGAGGCCTGAAGCGCGCCCTTGATGGCAGGTCATGCAGCGCGCCTCTCCAGCGAGCCCCGTCAGCTCGAACCCCGAGGGAAAACGCACCGCCGACAGCGCGTTGGCCGCGAGGTTGTGGCAGGCCTCGCACCCCACGCTGGACCCGATCGGCACCGGTTTGTCGACCTGCCCCGGGGCGCTGCCGTCATCGCCGAGGAAGTCCCGGAAGCCAGCGCTGGTGTGGCACTTGGCGCACGTGACCGGGACCGTCCCCTCCGCATCCCAGTGCGTGAACGCCTCCGCGCTCACGTCCGCGTGCGCCGACCCTTGCCACTCTGCCAAGAACGGCACGGCCGAAGCTCCACCGTCCACCGCCAAGCCCAGCCCCACCACGATGGTGTGCTCGCCCTTTGCGCGCGTGTCCCGACCGGTCACGGCGATCTGCGCTTCGCCCACGCTCACGCCGCGTACCAGGCCCTGCTCGGTCACCGTGGCGACCTCCGGAGCGAGGCTCGCGAAATCGTAAGCTGCGTCGTGACCGTCTCGGGTGCTGGCGGCCACGGTCAGCGTCTGGCCCACCGCCAGGGCATGGCCGCCGCTGGTTTCGATGCTGGCCCGCCGCTCCTGCTCGAGCTCGGCACACGCGCTCGCCGCGAACAGCGCCCCGCTCGCGGCGGGCCAAGTGAGCCCGACAGCGGCTCGCAGCAATCCAGCTTGCAATCGATTCATGGTGGGGCTCCCTCGCCAATCCAGCGCAGCACGGCCGCGTATCGTGACGACGTTGAGGTGTAGATGGCGCCACCGCCATGGCCGCGCCCTTGCGCCTTGACGAGCAGGCGGCTCGTCTCCGGTGCGTCGACAGCGACGAGATTCAGCACGGACACGTAGTCATCGGGCGCGCTGCCGCTGAACACCAGCTGGCTGCCCGAGGCCGCTCCCGTCGGAGCATGGCACGAGCCGCAGCTGCCGAGCAGCAACGGATGAATGTCCGCGGCATAGCTCGAGCCGGCGCCGCCCCCCGCTCCGCTCGCGTCCGGCGAGTCCGGGTTGCCGGCAGCGAGCGGCTTGCCGCGACTGAAATCGGCACAGCCAGCCGAGGGCCACAGCACCCCCAGCAAGACGAGCGCAGCAAGCCCGCGCTCAGAATTCATACACGCCCGCCACGCGCAGGAAGTCATCGCGCACCTCGTCGGCCTTCTCGAGCACGAAGAAGTAGTACAGGCCAAAGGTGAGCGGCCCGCGTCGCAGCACGAACCCAAAGTTGTGCGTCGAGCCATCCTCGCGCGTGAGACGCGTATCATCGAGCATGACTCCGCGCCGGTTGTCGAACGTCCGCAGCCCCTGGCGATACTGCAGATACATCAGATCCGTGAGGTAGCAGCGAAGACGAAAGTAGCTCGCGAAGTGGTAGTAGTCCTGCCCCGGGCCCGCTCCCGAAACGTCGGCGCGCAGCAGCCCCAGCTCCGCCGCCAGGTGCTCCAGCACCGGCACGCCGCGCAGCCGCCAGAGCTCGACGTCCGCCGCCTGCAGATACAGCACGCGACCGAAATCGAGACCGTTCACGTACCCCGAATAGAACACCGACAGGGCCTGCCATGACCCGCGCAAGCGAAAGCCGACCGCCATCTGGGCTGCGTCCAAGGGCGAAAAGTCGTTTTGCAGGTTCAGCACCGCCGCTCGCTGCTTCAGCTGATAGCCACGCACCACATACAGATCGAGGGAGCCCGAGAAGTCCCCCTCCGCACGCCAGAAACGCCCGCTCAGCCCCTCCTCTGCCCAGATGGGCGGCAACACCCGCTGATCGAACCCCACCAGGCCGCCGTAGCTCTGGTGAAACAACGGGTCAGGCCCAAACGGCACCAGCAGCTTGCCGGCCTTGATCCAGAGCTGCCCCGCAGACGCCGGCAAGCTCAGGTGGTAGCTCACCTCCCAGAAGGTCAGGTTGATGACCTCCGCGCTGAAGGCCAGCGGGTCCTCCTCGGATTGCCGGCTCAGGAACAGGAAGTGGTGGTAGCTCTGGATCGCGTTGTCGCCGGCTGAAAACGGCTGAGTGTCGAAGTTGCGCCGCTCGTAGTTCAGGTCGAAGCGCCCGTTCAGACGAAAGTGCAAGGGCAAGCTCAGCCCCGTGCCATGAGGCGGGGCGCCCGAGCCGTCCGGCGCCGCAGCAGGGGCGACGGGTGCCACCGTCGCCGGGGCTGCTTCGGCAGCCGACGCAGCCGCCGGCGTCGGCCCCAACGCGCCCGACTGAATCCACTCCAGCAACACTCGATAGGCAGCGCTCTCGGGCGGGAAGAGGGCCCCTCCCGCGTGGACCACGCCGCCGCTCGCCTTGCCGAGCAGCAGGCTGGCCTCGGGCCGCTCCAGGTCCACCCAACGCCGCGCGCTCGCGAAGTCCGCCCCGACCTCGGCGCTGAGGACAAAGCCGCTGTGGCCCGCCGGGGCGCCCAACCGGTGACAGCCAGAGCACGCCTGATTCAACGCTTCGTGCACCGCGGGCGCATAGCTGAGCCCCGCCGCCCTGCTCGGCTCCGGCGCGGCAACCGCCGCGACGGGCGCAGCCGCGGCAGCGACGGGCGGCGCGGGCACCGCCACGGGCGCCGTGGCCAACGCATCGGCGTGCGCTGCATCCGGCGCCGGCAACGCGGCCACGGCAGTGGCCTGTGCGAGCCCGCCGCGCTTGGCGCCGTCGCGAATCCAGCGCGAGAGCAACTGCTGGCCCGGGCTGCCTGGCAAGAAGATCGCTCCCCCCGGGTGCGACACGCCCGAGGCCCGGCGCAACAGCTCGCTCGACTCGGGCTGCCCGACGTTTAGCTGAGCCCGCGTTGCCGTGTAGTCGGCTTCCAGCGTGCCATCGAGCACATACTTGCCGCGGCCCGCCACACCGTTCTGGCTGTGACAAGAGCGGCACGCAGCGAGCAGCCCCTGGTGCACCGCGCCGGCAAACACGACCTCCGGCGCGCCTTCGGGTTTTGCAGGCGCCTTGCTGCCAGCAGGCGGCGGTGCTGCCTTTTCCTTCTCCTGCTCGGCGTCCTTCTCCCGCTGCTCGCTGCCCTCCCCTGTCGGCGCGGCCGCCCCCGGCGGGCGCTTCTTCAGCCCCAGCTGCTCGAGCAGCCGCCGCCGCTCCGCTTCCCGCTCGCTCGGTGCGGGCGCCGGCTGCGCGCCGCTCGCACGCGGCCAGCCAACGCCGAGGCTCGCGCACACGGTGAGCAGCAGCACGCTCCCGTGCCAGGAGGCGAGTCTGCGCCGCCCGCGCTCAGGGCTCTGCATGGCACTCCTGGCAGGCCATCTTCTCGATGGCGGTTGCTGCTGCCGTGCCGTGGCAGGCTCCACAGTAGCGCCCTTGCCGCATCTCGCGATGGCTGAACCCGACGAGAGCCTGAGGGAAAACCCCGGGGTGGCAGGCGTAGCAGGCCATGGCCCCATGCCGCCCATGCGAAAAGGCCGCGGCAACACGCGGCGTACCTGGTGGATGCGGCGCGAGCTGGGGGATGCGCACCCGCTCCGGCACTGCCAGCGCCACCACAGCCAGCAAGAGCACGAGCGCCGGCGCCCTCAGCAGCCTCGCGCGCAACCTCGCTCGACGCTCCATCAATTGCCTCCCATCCGCCGTCTGACGCTGCGCTCTCGCGCGAGCCAGCCCCAGAACGCGCCGGCCATCACCAACGGCATCCCCAGCAAGGCAGCCAACAAGAACGTCGCCGGACTCCAGAAGAACGCGCAGCCGAGCTGAACCGCCAGCCCTGCCAGCACGAGCCCGAGGGCGCGCCGGACGGCGCGAACGTTGGCCGGCGTCGCCACTTCGCTCATCGGAGCTCCGCGTCCCACAGGCGCCCAGCTCGTACCGCCTCGAAGTCGTGAGCCACTCGATGACACGACAGACAGGACGTCGTGCCTGCTCGCAGCTCCGACAAGATGGAGCGGTGCCCGCTCGCTTCGAGAAAGTTTCGAGCGTCCTCGTGGCAATGCAGACAGTTGGAGTTCGGGTAGGGCTGATACAGCGCGATGGGGTCAGCAGCCGTCCCCAGGTAGTGAACCCACACGTGGTGCAGACCGCCTATCTTGGTCTTCACGTCCCCGAACAGCGCGTAGTTCGAGTGGCAGGAGTAACAGGTCTCATCTCGATCAATCAACCGCTGCTGGTAGTGCACGGCCGGCAATGCATTGCGATTGTCCGCGAACAAGCTCATCCCATAGGGCGCCATCTCGTGGCACTGCAGACAGAAGCGCGTGCGCGAGGACTCCCGATAGCCCGCGCCGAGCCCCCCAGCCGTGGCGAAGATCGGCACGACACCCGCGCCCACCAGCAAGACCAGCCTGCCCCAGCGCTGCCCCAGCAGCGCGGGCACACCGAAATAGGCCAGCGCTGCCGTGAACAACGCCAGCGCCAGAGCGACGACGACCACGATATCGAGCATCGCTACGGCCTCCACCCCTCGCCATGTCGCAGCCTCATGCCGAGCAGCAACACGGAACCTGCCGCTCGAGGCGCGACGGACGTGCGAATGCCAGTCTCACCTGGAGCATCAAGCGCCCTCCTCCCGCTCGGGTCCATCCCGGCTTCTGAGGACTCGCGTCACGGAATTCCTGGGCAGGACGTGGCCGCTCCAACCGCCAACATTAGCAACCTTGGTTGACAACCCCCGCTCTGTCAACTAAGGTTGCTAAACATGCCCGCGCTGAAGATTCCTGACGCCCGCAAACCCGACGATGCGCTGGCAGCGGTGGCAGCGTTGCGGCGCCTCGCAGACCAGCTGGAGGATGCGGCGGTCGAGCAAGCCATGCGAGCGGGCTGGAGTTGGCCGCAGGTCGCCGAAGCGCTCGGCGTGACGCGCCAGGCAGTTCACAAAAAGCACGCCCGGCGGCTCATTGCTGCCGGCGTTGCACTGAGGAGACGTTGATCATGAAATTCGACAAGTACCTTCGGACGATCCTGGAGCAAGCCGGGCACCAGGCGCAGCAAGACGGCTCGAGCACGATTGAAGCCCAGCACTTGCTCTTGGCGATGGCCGCTCAGACCGAGACCAGCGAGGCTCGAGCTCTGAGCTCGGTGGGGCTCGATCAGCGCGGGCTGCGCGACGCGCTGGACCGTGAGCTCGAACGCAGCCTGGGCGCAGCCGGTGTCTCCCTCGAGGCCTCTGATCTTGCGCGGCCCAAGAGCTCGCCCGAGGCGGCTCGACAGCTGGGTGCGTCGGTCCGATACGCGCTGGAACGAGGCATGGCCGCGGTCCGGAAGAATCCGCAACCGGCACACCTGCTGCTCGGGATCTTGCAAGCCGAGGTTGGCACCGTACCGCGCGCGCTGAGCTTGAAGGGCGTCGATCGCAGCGAGCTGGTCGGGCGCATCCGCCAGACGCTCAGCGCTGAAGGATGATACGCCCGCCGTCCGCTGCCTGGTCGCGCGTGAGCTGGCTCCGCAGCCTACCCCGCCTGACCCTCCGCCGGCGCGCGCAACGCGGGGATGAGCCGGAGGCCCGTCATCCAGTTGGGGCGCACGAGCAACGTCTTGGGTAGGGCGATGTCTCTTTCGCCGTTGCTCAGCGCGGCATCCACCACGGTGATGCCCAAGGGGACGTTGATGAAGCCGCCGAGCCCGGAGCCCTCCGTCTCCGTCACCGCGCTGCTGGGCAGGCCTGCCACGAAGTACCAGGGCACGCTGGGCTTGTCGATCGTGTACTTGACGCCCAGCGCCGGGTCGTTGTTGCAGTCGAAGGCGCGCAAGTAGACGAGACCGAGCGCAGGATCTTGCGGCGTGCCGATGGCCGCGGTCAACATGGGCAGCAGTGCCGTCTCGACCACGCCGAGCGGCGTGGTGTCTCGGCGCGACTCGGCGCTCAGCGGGTCTTGATAGAACAGGAGCGTGGATACGATCTGTGGTCCCGTGATCTCGAGATAGCCGTCAAACCCGTCGAACAGCGGCAGATCCACCCAGCCCTGCGCGTCGAGCGGAATGTTGGCCGTGAGTGGGGCGGTGCAGTTCACGTCGCGCTGCGCGCAGGCGCGCACGTTGGTCGCCACGGGCACCGTGCCCGCGGCGAGGCTCAGCACCTGCAGCGATTGCACCAGGCGCGCCGCGTTGGCGGTGGAGCGGGTCACCGTCGAGTCGGGCTGGAGCTGACGAATGCACGACCAGTCGCGCCCTGCCGCCGCCATCAGCGAACCCGTCCGCATGTCGACGAAGCCGGGCTGTTCCGGCAGCTCGTCGCTGGCGGGCTCGAACGGCGTGCAGGCCAGCGCGAGCCCGATCGGGCTCAGAATCTTCCGAAGCATACCGCTCCTGCGAGACCGGGCGCACAGCCCGAAAGGCCCACTTGCTCTGGCGTCGGCTCCGCCCAGATGACGGCGATCACCGCTCCGGCGGCCAGCACTCCGGCAGCGCTGCCGCTGATCCACGCTACCTTTTCGGCGCGCTGGCCCTTGTCCAGCTCGGCCGCGCAGCGCTCCCCGCGGCTGATGCCCGGACCGAGGCAGGCCGCGTCGTCGTTCCAGCGCTCGGCATACTTCTCGCGCTCTTGCCAGGCGATGAGCGCGCCGGTGGCGGCGGCCAGGGCGGCGCCGCCCAGTACCCAGGGCAGCCAGCGCGGCGCTCCGCTGCGCTCCAGCGCGACCGGGTCGTTGGACGGGCGCGGCGCGTTCGGTGCCTGCGCGCCGTCGCCGGGCCCCTGCCCGTTCTGCACGCGAGCGCCGCCCGGGCGGTGCGGCGCGAGCCCCACCTCTTCGCGCGTCAGCACACGGGCCTGCACGTTGATGGGGCGTCCCAGCGTGTAGTGCCCCGGCGCTTGCACCTCGAGCAGGTACGAGCCCACCGTCACCTGCAGGGGCTCGGTCATCGGCAGCCTGGCCACGGGCTCCCCGTTGAGCAGCACCTCTGCGCCCGGCGGCCCGCCGTACACGTCGAGCTGCCCCAGGTGCCCCGCCACGACCGACAGCGCATCGCTCAGCTCGTGCTCATGCCGCTGAATGTAAGCATCCCGCGAGCGCGACAGCGCCTGCTGCAGGTAGCTCCGAGCCGGCACCCAGCGCCCGAGCGCCTGATAGGTGGCGCCGAGGTGAGCCAGCACGCGCGCGTTCTCCGGCTGCAGCTCCAGCGCCTGGCGATACAGCTCCAGCGCCTCCGCATCGTGCTGCGCCTCGCGCTGCTGCATGCCCTGGTGGAGCAACTGCTCGACGCGCGCCCGCGTGTCGTCTGCGCTTTGCGCGCAGGCGGGAGCCGCGCTCCACACCCAGCTCGAGACCACGAGAGCGGCGAGCGGACGCCGGCAAGCAGCGAGAAGACGGCCTCGATTCATGCACAGACTCTAGTCGTTCGAGCGGCTCGGTTGCAGCCCCTCAGTCGAGCAAGGGCGATTGATTCGCACCCTGGCGGCGGGGCGTGCGGTCGGCGGACGCGGGCGTTGTCGCGGGGGACACTCTGGTGGCAGTGTTGACAGCGGGTCCCGGCTCTTCGCTCGGTGACACTACCGTTTCCGACGTTTCCGGAGCTGTTGCAGCGCCACGCGGCGAGCGCGCCTTGCGCTCGTGCACAGCCGAGGCCGTCGCGTGCCGAGACGGCTGCAGCGCTCGAGCGCGCGAGCCGACCGCCCCTTTGCTGGACCCTGGCTCGGCACGAGCGCGCGCGACGTCAGCTGACTCGCCGTCGTCCAGCTGTAGACGGCCCGGCACCGCAGCGACGGCCGGGGCGTGCTGGATCGGCACAGGGGCGGCGGCCGGGGACGACGCCGCCGGAGCCGTCTGCAGCGCGACGATGGCGGCGCTGGCGGGCGCCGGCGCTTCGCCTCGCGTCCAAGCTCCGAACCCCGCCGCTAACAGCGCGAGGGCGACGACCGCCGCGAGCGCAGCAGCGGCGATCCAGCCGCCCTTCAGCTTGCCCAGTCGCGACTGCACCGGCAGCGTGTCGGGGACCACGGACAACGCCAACGGCCCGTTCGGCGACCTGGACGAGAGCGGCAACGGCGCTTCGGCACCCTCCAGCGCCGGCGGGCTCTTGAACGAGCTCGCCCACACCACCTGAGTACGCTCTGCCGCGAGCTCGAGCAAGGCCGCGCCCATGTCGCGCAGGCTCGGGAAGCGGTCTCTCGGATCCAGCGCCAATGCGCGCCCGATGATGCGCTCCAGGGCCGGCGAGATGTCGGGACGGATCGCGCTCGGCGGCTCGAACACGCCGCGCGACAGCGCTCCCAGAAGCGCCATCAGCGTATCACCATGAAACGGCGGACGCCCGGTCACGCACTCGTACAGCACCACGCCCAGGGAGTACTGATCGGCGGCGGGCCCGATCTGCGCCGGGCCGCGCAGCGCCTCGGGCGCGAGATACATCGGTGAGCCGATGAGCTGGTTGGGAGACGTGACGATCAGATCGAGCTCCGTGCGCTCAAACGCAAACTTCGAAATGCCGAAATCCAGCACCTTCGGGATCAGCTCGCCGCCATGCTGGTGTTCCAGGAAGATGTTGCTCGGCTTCACATCGCGGTGTACGACGCCCGCATCATGCGCCGCCGAGAGCGCGGCGATCAGCGGCAAGGCGAGCCGAGTGGTGGTGCGGTCGTCGAGCGGCGCGTGGCGCACCAGGTACTTGTGCAGGTCCTCGCCCACCAAGAGCTCCATCACCAGGTAGGGCGTGCCCTCATGCACCCCCAGGTCCGTGATGTCCACGACGTTGGGGTGCGCGATCGAGGCCACCACCCGGCCCTCGCGCAAGAAACGTTCGCGCGCGCCGGGGCTGTCGAGCAACGAACGATCCATCAGCTTGAGCGCGACCGCCTTGTTCAGCATCACGTGCTCCGCCCGGTACACACTCGCCATCGCGCCGCGGCCGATCAGCTCACCGACGACGTAGCTTCCGAACGTGACGCCCGTCGCGAGCTCGGAGCTGAAGGAGGGCGGAGTCACAGGGCGCATTCTACGTGGCGCCGCGGCGCGGAAACCAGTCCCCGAGCACTGGTGGCCGCAAACCCCCGCAACCGTTGCCAGCGCAGTCCAACCGGGTCACCGTGAAACGACCCCGCGCCGCGGCGCGGCGGGCGACCAGATGGGTTGCCGGCAAGCAGCAAAAATGATCACCGCGCGACATGAGCACGCTGAGCAGGAAACCGTGGCGCAACGCCCGGCCCAGGACTCGAGCCCGACTATGCCCCGATCGGTCGAGTTGTCCGCGCGCCGTGCTGTTCACGCGGGCAGCTTCCGAACATCCGCTTGTAGACGCGGTGAAACTGCGTGTAGCTGCCGAACCCCGCCTCGAGCGCAGCAGCGAACAGGTTGCCGTTGCCGCGTTCGAGCGCCACGAAGAAACGATCCATCAGGCGGCGGTTGCGGTACTCCACCAGGGACATGCCGACTTCCACCTTGAACGAGCGGGCCAGATGCCCCGGGCTGATCGAGAGCTGGCGAGCCAAGTACTCGCCGCTGGAGCGCGGGTTTTCCTGCAGCGCGCGCAGCACA
>Ga0207675_100004609_pt1 | contig 13285 bp, 9 predicted proteins | sample KBSSwiS42_FD_184305 | JGI IMG/M metagenome (GOLD analysis project Ga0207675, IMG submission 184305) | Switchgrass rhizosphere microbial communities from Kellogg Biological Station, Michigan, USA - KBS Switchgrass S4-2 (SPAdes) (version 2) | ecosystem: Host-associated > Plants > Roots >... | reverse complement strand
CGGTAAGGAGTTTGTCGAATACGACAACCCCTACGACGTAGGGATGACCGGCCTGGTCGGCTTTGCATCCGGCTACGCTGCCATGAAGAATTGCGATGCTCTCCTGATGCTCGGTACCGACTTCCCATACCGGGCGTTCTATCCGGAGCGTGCAAAAATTGCTCAAGTGGATGTGCGGCCTGAAGCACTTGGCAATCGCTGCTCGCTTCATCTAGGTTTGCTCGGCAATGTCAAGGACACGCTCGATGCTGTGCTCCCTTCGATCAGGGAGAAGACCGATTCTAGTCATCTCAGCGATGCACTGATTGATTACAAGAGAACGCGCAGAGATCTCGACGCCTTGGCGGAAAGTGGTCCGAACGGCGACATCATTCATCCCCAATATGTCACCCGCGTAATTAGCGAATTGGCGGCTGACGACGCGATCTTCACCTGCGATGTCGGAACGCCGATCATTTGGACCGCGCGTTATCTCAAGGTCAACGGCAGGCGGCGCATTATCGGGTCGTTCAATCACGGATCGATGGCCAATGCGATGCTGCAAGCGATCGGCGCTCAGGCGACGTATCCGGATCGCCAGGTCATATCAATGTCAGGCGACGGCGGTTTCAGCATGATGATGGGAGACTTCATCACGCTGACCCAGATGGGACTTCCAGTGAAGGTCATCGTCCTCAACAATGGAACGCTCGGCTTTGTCGAGATGGAGATGAAAGCGAACGGATTTCTGGATACGGGCTGTGATCTCAAGAATCCGGACTTTGCGCTGATGGCGGAAGCCATGGGTGTCCGCGGCATCAAGGTTGAAAAGCCGCAGGAGTTGAAGGGCGCCATCGAGGCAGCGCTGGCGCACAAGGGACCGGTTCTCGTCGACGTGGTGAGTGCTCGACAGGAGCTTGCCATGCCACCCAGGACCACGCTCGATCAGGCTTATCATTTTGGGATGTACATGATGAAGGCGGTTCTCGACGGCCGGGCGACCCAGCTTATCGACCTTGCGAAGGTAAATCTCTCCCGCTGACTGCGGGGAGTAGGGGAGCAAGGACATGATGGGGATCGAGCTTCTGCTGTTTGGTCTAGCGTGGCTCTTTCTCACGGCATTCCACTTCATTGCGGAGGACCGGAGCCGTTCCTTGATAGCACGTGACGTTCGCACATGGTAATACCGGTTCATATATGGGCCTATGCCTTCAGAATATGGTTGGCGGCGGTAATCGCGCTTTACGTCGCGTTTTGGCTGCAGCTTGGAGGAGCCTCATCGGCGGCCGTCACGGTGGCAATTCTGGCGCAACCGACGCGCGGCGCGGCGCTTGCCAAAGCGGCTAACAGGATCGCGGCCACACTTATAGGCGCCACGATGTCCGTCGTGATCGCCGGCCTTTTTCCTGGCGAGCGGATCGGAATGCTCGGCGCTTTTGTTTGCTGGGTATGCGTTTGTGTCTTCGTCGCGAGCTATCTCCGCGGTTATCAGGCCTACGCCGCCGTATTGTCCGGTTACACCGTCGCAATCATTGCGCTTGTCAACATCGATACGCCGCAGAATGTATTCACGACGATGACTGACCGAATGGCGGCAATCACGATCGGTATCCTGTGCGTGACGCTGATAAACGATGTCTTCGGATCACCGCCGGTGTGGCGCGGATTAGATCGCCGGATCAACGATATTTGGCGCGATGTTCGCGACTACGCGCGTGATGTGTTGAGTGGGAACCGGGAGGATTCCGAACGAGCGGGAGCCCTCCTTGCACAAATCTGGGCGTTGAGAGACCAGGTCGATATTGTCTCTCACGATATGGCGGACGGGGGGCGCCGGGCTGCAGGCGCAAGGAGTGCCATGCTCGCGCTTGTCGAGATCGTGCAACAGGTTCGGCTGTTGCGTTTGCTTGCGCACGGCGATCCCATGGCCGTCACCATCAGAGACCAATGTCTTGCCGCTATCGACGACCATCACTCCGAGGCACTTGCCTTCCTGACAAAGTTGCGTGAAACCGAGCTGTCCCGCCCGGATATTGTTGTTGGGGCGGTTTGGCAGATCCAACAGGCTGTCCGCTTCGTGGAATCGAAAAGCCTCCTCGATGACGGACTGCTATCTTTGCGCGAAGGGCTCGAGCCCGCACGCGACATACGCCTGCCGCATCGCGGGGAATTTGCCGTTGCGTTGAGCAACGCCACGCGCATCGGAATTGCGCTAGTCGCGGGAGCGACATTTCTCGTGTTTGCCGGATGGCCCGCTTCTGTCGCTGCCCTGACGATTACAGCGATCCTGTGCGCGCTTAGCACCACAATGCCAAGTCCTTCAAAATTCGCGGTAGCAGCCATGGTGAGCTTTGCGCTCGCCTCGGTGAGCGCTGGAATCGTGCGCTTCTACGTCCTAACGGAGTCGCAGGATTTCGTGAGACTTGCCGTTGCAATCGCGCCCGTCGTGATTTTTGGCTGTTTGCTCAGCGTCCGTCCTGCGATCGCCGGCATCGGCCTGATCATGAACATCATTTTCCTGGTCCTGCTCGCGCCGTCCAACCCTCAGGTCTACAACCCGCTCACTTTCTATTCCGAATGCATGTTCGTCGCTTTCGCCCTCGGGGTTGTGTTTTCGGCCTCCCGCCTGGTGTGGCCAGTGTCCGCGCTCGACAAGCAGCATGCGGTCGTCAGGGCGACTCAGGAAACATTGACGGCATCCGTCTCGGGCACCGAATACAGCCTGCCAGCGCTTGAGTTTAATTCGGCTTCCCGGATCGCCGATTACGTCGCGTCGGCTGCCGACGCACGCCGGCCGCGTCGGGAAGTACTCAAGGCCCTCCTTTCGACCAATGACTTGTCGCTCGCTGCGGCGTCGGCTCACCTTCATTTGGCGCGGAGCTCGGACGACCCGGCAATCCGTTCGAGGATTGGCCAATTGCAGCGCGCCCTTTGGTCCGGCAACAGCCGACGACTTTGCGCTGGCGCCAGATCGATTCTCCGACGGATGCGCGGTAGTCAAGCCGAGGCACGCGAGGCACTTCTGGCGGCGGCGACAGATCTCTGGTCGGCAGGCCTGGTGCTTGCGCACGAGAAGCGAAGGATCCGGCATTTCTGCGACCCTAGCTCGATCCGGAGAGGAAATGTGTGATGGTCGTTGCACTGAAGACGAGAAGACGGTCTGCGTTCAAGGTGCTCCGTTATGTTGCAACCGGCATTCTTGTCGTCGCGGCGCTTGTTGCCGCGCGCCATGGTTGGCGGATTTACATGACATCTCCATGGACGCGCGATGGAATGGTCCGTGTGCAGGTCGCAAACGTGGCACCACAGATCTCGGGGCAGATTGTTGAGGTGCGAACACACGACAACCAGCATGTTCACAAGGGAGATGTGCTCTATGTCATCGAAAAGTTTGATTTCGAGGTGGCGCTGGACAATGCCAAGGCGACCATCCTGACCCGAGAGGCCGACCTCGCAGTCAAGAAGGCGCAGAACGCCCGGCGGGCGATTCTTACGACGTTGTCCACCTCGATCGAGGAGAAGCAGGTGTTCGAGGGCAACGCGAAGATGGCGGAAGCCGCGCTTGCGAGCGCCAAGGCTGGACTCTCGCAGGCCGAGATCAATCTTCAGAGGACGGAGGTACGGTCTCCCGTCGACGGTTACGTCACAAACCTTCTGATGCGCGTGGGAGACTTTGCCCGGGCTGGTACGCCGAACCTGTCGGTGATCGATGAGCATTCCTATTGGATCGATGCCTATTTTGAAGAGACAAAACTCGCACATATCCATGTCGGCGATCCGGTTGAAGCGACGCTGCTGGGGTTTCAAGATCCGATCAAGGCGCGGATCGAGAGCATCACGGGCGGCATCAGCGCTGCGAACGCGGCAAGCAGCACACAAGGTCTTCCGAACGTCGACCCGATCTTCACTTGGGTTCGGCTTGCGCAACGAATTCCGGTGCGTGTCAGGATCGAACAAATCCCGCCGAAGGTACCGCTCGTTGCAGGAATGACCTGCAGCGTCTCGGTTGTCGGAGGAGAGGAAATGCCGGTGGCCAGGCGCGACCGGGGGCTCTTCTATCGGCTGGAAAACCTGCTTTAGGAAATCCAATGGGCGCACCAAGGGATATCGATTTGGGAGGCATCCTGGTGACTCCGTTTGTGCGTTATCTGTTTCTCGCGCTGGTGATCCTGATTGCCGTTCGGTTTGTTGTCGGTCGCCTCGGATTGAGATCAATGTTCGCGAATCCTCCACTGGCAGAGGCGGCCCTGTACGTCTGCATCCTCGTTTCCCTTGTGGCGCTTTGGCTCTGAGCCAGCCGGCGTTCCGGACAGCTCTTGTTGCCGGCGAACGGCCCGCGCCTAGCCCCGTCGTGCCGGCATCCAATTGAAAATAAACAGTTTTATTCTGTTGGGGCATTTGCCCATAAAAGGGGCATTCGCCCATCTTTAACAGTTCAGAACGCTACTTAACAAGCCAAAGAGGGCCCCTTGCTGCACTCTCTTTCCGGTCCGAAGCCTCGGATAGTTCGTCGAGGAGTGATCATGGAAGGACTTCAAACGACCGCATCAGATTCTTCTGTTGCAGACGACCAACAGTTTCACTTCGTTGCGAGCAGCCTGGCCCGGCTGCTTGAAACCGCAACGCGAGAGCTGGAGCGTGATCGGGAGGCGGCCAAGGCGTCACTGGTCACAGCATCTCACATCCTGCAAGCGGAGATTGAGCGCTGTTCGGGCGCTAACGACTCCACAATGGGCGGTCTGGCGGCCTGGCAGATCGTTCGCGTGCGATCTTACATTGACAGCAATTTACACCGCACCATTCACATCCGGGATCTCAGTGCGGTCGCGCGTCGAAGCAAGGCGCATTTCTCTCGGAAATTCAAACTGGCTGTTGGCGAGTCGCCACATGCTTACGTGGTGAGAAGGCGTCTGGAGAGAGCCTGCCACCTGATGATGACCAGCGCGGCATCACTGAGCGAAATAGCCTTGAGCGTTGGCTTCTCGGATCAAGCACATCTATGCAGGCTCTTCAGACAGGCCTTTGGTCAAAGCCCAGCCCGCTGGCGACGCGAGCGCGGAATCGCTGGCGAAGTCACCTCGAGAACCGGCGCGGACGAGAATATCCCATGAGTGGTCAGCACGGGACAGTCCTGAGCTTCGGCCCTTTCGAACTGTCGATCGGAAACAGACTTCTGACAAATGGCGCAAAGGTCGTACCACTTGGCGCGCGCGCCATGGACCTCTTGATCGTCCTAGTGGAGCAGGCAAACAAGGTTGTCGACAGGAGAACCCTGATCGAGCGGGTTTGGCCAAAGAGAGGAGTCGAACAAGTCAGCCTCCGTGTCCATATCTCAGCGCTACGGAAGGCTCTCGATCAGAGTGACCCTGGCAGGCGATATATCGCGAACGTGGCCGGCCGGGGGTACAGCTTCGTCGTACCGGTAACGTCACTTTCCTCGCCAACGTCGGGGGATCTCAAACCATCCTCGAGGTTCCGACTGCCAGCGCAGTTGATGCGGATGCTCGGACGAAGAGGCGCCCTGGCCGCGATCCAGATAAAGCTGGCCGAACAGAAGTTTGTGACGATCGTCGGTCCTGGCGGCATCGGCAAGACCACGGTAGCGGTGGCAGTTGCCCATGAGGTGAGCGCTACTTTCAACAGCCAGATTTATTTCGTCGACCTGAGTGCTCTCGGCGGCGCTTCGCTCGTCGCACCAGCCCTGGCCGCAGCACTCGGTGTGTCGGTACAAACAAATAATGTCGTACCGGCCTTGATCGATCGTTTGCAGGATAGGCCAACCCTCATCATTCTCGACTGTTGCGAACACCTTATCGATGGAGCGTCGGCTCTGGCAGAAGAACTGATTCGCCGTGTCCCGACACTGCATTTGCTCGCGACCAGCCGGGAGGCGATGCGTGTTGAAGGTGAACATGTCTATGAACTCTGCCCGCTTGCATGCCCTCCCGAAGGTAGCAGATTGTCGGCACACGATGCCCTGCAATATCCCGCTGTTCAACTGCTGGTCGACCGCGTGCGGGCCGTGCGAGGTGACTTCGAGTTGATTGATGCGGATGCGCCGATTGCCGCGGGAATGTGCCGGCGGCTTGATGGAATTCCATTGGCGATCGAACTCGCAGCCGGCAGGGTTGACATATTTGGCCTCAGCAAGACCGCGAGCTTGCTCGACGAGCGACTAAACCTGTCATGGGTTGGACGTAGAACGGCCCTGCCGAAGCACCAAACCTTAAACGCCGCGCTGGAGTGGAGTTATGATCTGCTAGGAGAGGCAGAGAAGCGTGTACTGAGCCGGCTCAGTGTTTTTGCCGGCGGATTTACGTTCGAAGCTGCGGTCGCCGTTGTCGCTGACGAGACGATAGATGAAGCAACTGTCTCGGATTGCCTTTGGGAGCTTCGTTCGAAATCGATGATTGCCGCTCGGGGGCAGGAGGGGCGGCTGCGTTTACTCGACATCACTCTTGCCTTTGCTTCACGACGACTTGCCAATAGCGACGAGGAGAACGACTGTCGCCGGCGCCACGCCCTCTACTTCAGCGACTTGTTCAAACAAGGCGCTTCAATGGATATGCCTGAAAGGCTCAGGGCGCTTGGGAGCGAGGTCGACAATCTCAGAGCCGCTCTGAGCTGGGCTTTCTCCGTCGAGGGTGATGCGAAAACTGGCGTTGAACTTGCTGCCGCCTCGGCAAGTACCTGGATGGCAATGGCTCTTCTTACCGAATGCCGGGAGTGGATGACGAGATCCATCAGTCGACTCGACGATGCAAGTGCCGGCTCACGGCAAGAAATGATAATTCAGTCCGCACTCGCCAGTTGCATGATGTTCACAGATGGTATGACCGAAGAGTCGTACGCGAGCTGGGCGAAAGCGCGCCTTCTTGCCGAGTGCCTCAACGACACCGAATGCCAGCTCGATTCTCTGCTTGTTCTCTGGGCTCACCAGATACGGCTTCCAAGTTATGCCGAAGCAACAGAACTGGCAGATCGATGCGGCGATGTCGCTGAGGGGAGCGGCAATCGTGGCGCGATCGCAACGGCTAATTACATGCGCGGCGTAACATACCACCACATTGGGCGAATATTGCAGGCCGAAACTCATTTCGAATTGTCCCTGCATCGCGATGATGAAGCGTCTCGACAATCTCTCATCAAGCGGTTTGGCTACGATCGGAAAGTCGACGCTCTGGCCGTATTGGCCAACCTGGCCTGGCTCCGGGGCTGTCCTGATCAGGCGCGGCGCCTCAGCCTGATGTCGATCGTTGAGGCGCGCCAATTAGATCACGCGGTACCGCTCTGCGTGGCGCTCGCCTGGGCAAGCTTCACCACGTACCTGACAAGTCCCGACGATCCCGAGACTGAAGCGCTCGCCAACGAACTTGTCGACTACGCCGGAAAATACGCCGTGGAGAGCTATCACGGCTTTGGCCTCAGCATGCAGGCTCTCTGCAGGGTCAGGCGGGGCGAGGGCGATGCAGCTTCGGCGACGCTCTACCGCGGTTTGGAGAAGTTGTCAGCGGCGCGCTATGGAGTCTTCAATTGGATCCTGCAAGCAGAGTTTGCAAGATGTACGGCGGTCGCCGGTCGGCCCCGGCAAGCACTTGCTGTCTTCGAACGAGCGAAGATCAATCTTGACGATACCCAATGGTACGCTCCGGAGCTGCGTCGTATCAGGGGCGAACTGGCCCTTGGCAACGGCGAGGGACTTACAGTTTGCAGGCAGTATTTTCTCAGTGCGCTCGAACTATCGGACAGACAAGCAAGCTTGTCGTGGGCGCTCAGGGCCGCGACCAGCCTTGCAATTGCCGAAAAGTCGGCCGGGCGAAAGGAGGCCGCGTGGCGGACCTTACAGGCCACTCACGCGAAATTTCGAGAGGGGTTTGATACTCCCGATCTACGGTTGGCCACGCAGGTATTGAACGGCTCATACCGGCCCGATAGCGCCATCAACTCGTTACACTGACCGCTTGTTGCTGGAGGAGGTTTCGGCTAACATTTGGTGGGGTGGGGTGCAAGCGGCCTAAGGCCATGCTCAGGCGCAGCCTGGCGAATGAAACATTCATCGACCGGCCCTGCTCCGTGGCTTCGACGATTGCGCGCCCCGCAACGCGGATCAATAAACTCCAATTTATTGGTCCTCGAATCGTCCGCCCCTTACTATTTGCACAAGACTGACGGCGAACGATCGAATCGTCGAGGATCTTGGCGGAATAACTCATGTCGATTCAACAAATTGGCTCACCGGGTGCAATCCGGCTCCGGTTTGGCCCATTCGAGCTGAATGTCGCCGAGCGCTCTCTCAAGAAGGCAGACCAGGTCATTCCGCTTGGCGGCAGGGCCTACGACATCCTGATTGCTCTTCTCGAAAAGCCGGGTGAGGTTGTCGCGAAGGCCGAGCTGATCGCAAAGGCGTGGCCTGACGTAACGGTCGAGGAAGGCAGTCTTCGCGTCCATCTATCGGCGCTGCGCAAGGCACTTGGCGACGGTCAGTTCGGCGACAAGTATTTCGCGAATATCCAGGGGCGCGGCTATAGCTTCATCGCGCCGATCACGTGTCTTCCCGCAGACCGCGACAGGGGTGGCGCGTCTGAGGGATTGTCCAACCTACCGCCCGCACTGGGCCGCATGGTCGGTCGCGACGATGTTGTTCTTGAAATTCAAGTCAGGCTCCAGACGGAACGTCTGATTACGATTCAGGGTGCCGGCGGCATAGGCAAAACGACGGTTGCTCTGGCCGTCGGACACTCGGTGTTGGCGCACTTCTCCGGTGCGGTTTTCTTTGTCGATCTTTCGACAGTTAGAGACAAGGAGCAGGTCATAGGCGCCATCGCTTCCGCGATCGGGCTCGACCCGTACTTAGTCGATACAAAGGAGGCGTTGCTTGAATTTCTACGCCCCCGCAGGGTGCTTATCATTCTTGATAGTTGCGAGCATCTGATCGAAGAAGCCGCGGAGATCGCTGACTATATTTTCCATATTGCCCCCGACATCTACATCCTTGCGACCAGCAGAGAGGCGTTGCACGTCCCTGGTGAACGCGTACTTCGTCTTTGTCCGCTGGATTGCCCGCCAGAGCAGCAGCCGGGACAGACGGCGTCAGAGGTGCTTGCCTATCCGGCCGCACGGTTGTTCGCCGAGCGTGTAAGTGCTCGCCGCGGCGAGTTTTCGCTTCGTGACGACGAAGCTCCCATGGTTGCCGAGATTTGCCGCAAGCTTGACGGCATTGCGCTCGCCATCGAGCTCGCCGCCGGAAGGGCCGCTATCTTTGGCATCAGGAACACGGTGGAAAGACTGGGTTCGCGCCTCGATCTCTTGAAGTTCGGCCGACGAACCGCAAATCCACGGCATCAAACGCTCATCGCAACGCTGGACTGGAGCCACGACCATCTTTCGGAGATCGAACGAGTCCTCTTGCGACGTATCGCAATTTTCGTGGGGCACTTCACGCTGGAGGCAGCGCTCGCCGTGGCGGAGGAAGCGGGGATAGACGGGTCTGAGATCGCGGGTGCGTTAGTAAATCTCGTCAATAAATCCCTGATTGAGGTTTGGACCAGCTCTCGAGGACTGCGCTACCGGTTGCTTGATACGACGCGCGCCTACGCTTTGGAGAAGTTGGCCACCAGTGGCGAGCAAGATTCTATTGCCGAGCGGCACGCGAGCTTCTCGATTGAAATGCTGGAAAGCAACCCGGTCGACCTCTTCGATCTGGAGTCCATGGAAGCTGCAGCCAACGCCGCGCGAGACTATCTTGAAAATATCCGTGCCGCACTTGAATGGAGCTTTGGTCCCAATGGAAACGACCTCAAGGCGATAAGATTGGCGGCGGCGGCTTCGCAGCTACTCCTGGCCATGTCGCTTCTTTTGGAATGCCGAACATGGATGGAAAAGGCGATCGACCGGATGACGCCGGACTGCGATCCTCGGCATCAGATGAAGATTCAGGCAGCGCTGGCTTTGTCGCTCATGTACACCGAAGGGAATAGTGAGAGGGTTCGCGAGGCTTTCCATGCAGCGCTGAACTTTGCGCAGCGGCACGAAGATACGCGCCTGCATTTGTCGCTACTTAGCGGAATGTCGATGTATCTTCATGGCATTGTCGACGCAGCAGGAACGTATGAACTCGCACTTCGTAGCGAGGCCGTCGCACGGAGAACCGGAAGTCCAGACGATGCGGCCGTCGCTGATTCCATGCTGGGGGCAGCATACTGTCTGCGTTCTGACCAACTGCGGGCGCAAGAGCATCTGAAACGGTCATTGTATGGCTTGCCTCAGCTCCGACGGTTCAACGCGAGCCAATACCTGTTCGATTTTCGGAGTTCTTCGCTTAGCGTTCTTACCCATTCACTGTTTTTCTCGGGCAATCTCGACCAAGCCGTCCACTATGCCAAAATGAACACTGAGGAGGCCGCAAGGTCAGGGCATCCAATCGGACTGTTTCGGGCGCTCACCCACCCAATGCGGCTCTATTTTTGGATCGACGATTTAGAGCAGGTCGAACTTAATCTTTCAAAGCTCGAGCATACCGCTGAGAGCTATTCGTTGGCACCAGCTCGTGCGGTCGCTTTGGGGCTTAGGGGCCGCTACTTGGTCCGTGTCGGCCGAATGGCAGATGGCATACAACTTCTGCAAGAGAGTTTGGAAAAACTTGCAATTCACCGGCACGAAGTACTGACGAGCGATTTTGTCTCTGACTTAACGGTTAGCTTGGCGAAGCAAAACGCGCGCTCGGAAGCATTGGCGCTTATCGATCGATCGATTGCCGCCGTTATCAAGGCCAAGAAGCCTCTTCACCTGCCCGCATTCTTCCTGGCGAAAGGCTCGGCGTTCGCGTCCGGGGACGGGCCCGAGAGTCTCTTGGCAGAAGAGTTTTTCGCGAAGGCGATGATGCAGGCACGGCAAGAATCAGCGCGGCCGTTCGAATTGCGTGCTGGATTGGAACTTGCGCGTATCTGGATAGGGCGCGACGAAGTGCAGAGGGCCCATGATTTGATCAGTCCCGTCTACAGTCGGTTCTCCGAAGGTCTCACTACACCCGATCTCATTTTGGCTAGGCGAATCCTCGAACAGACGAGCGTTCGGGCGCGGCAAACCGGGCGAAGGGTGGCGAAATCATCAGGCAGAGCGAAAGCTTGAACGGACGGTTGCCCGAATGGCAAATAATTGAAACATAAGCCGAATCCAAAACGTCGTTTGTTTCTAGCGCTGCGACCACCGAAACTCTCGAGGAGTAGTGCCGAGCATATGACGGAAATGACGCGCTAGATGACCTTGGTCGAAAAAGCCCACGGCGAACGCAATTTCCGCTAACGGGAGATCCGTTTGAACCAACATCTCCTGGGCACGTTCGATTCGCTTTTGCGTGAGATAGGCATGCGGGGGCATCCCGGCGGATTGCTTAAATTGTCGCGCAAAATGATGCACTGATAGTCCGGCGACTCCAGCCAGCATCGACAGATCGATGCTTTCGCCCAAATGCACTTCCACGAATTCCCGCACCCGACGCATCGCTCCGGGCGACAATCCGCCCTGTGCTTGCGGTGCTGGTGGCAGCTTTGAAATATCGATCGAGCCCAGGCGCGGGCGCGTGTGCAGGTTGGCGTCAGTCATGGGGTGACCGGGTGGTGTCACAAGCGCTGGCCGGCTGTCATTGCTGCCGGCGATCAGCAATCGCGCAGCGATATCGGTCGGGTCCTGGCGCCGGAAGAGGTCGATGTTTCGCTCGAAAATCGACCACAAGCTGGTACCTGCATGGAGCCCGCGATCATCGAGCATGAGGGACGTGCGCGCGGCCCGGTTTGCGCCGACGATGCGTTGGTTGCCGGCAACCGCCAGCAGCATATCTGAAGCGCCTCCTTCCGGCGGCGCTACCGCGACGATCCACTCTCGACAAAACTGCTCACGAAAGAATCGTTCTTCTATCGCGCGCGCCGATCGTACCGTGAGCACGCCAGTCAGCGCATGCGCTCGTTCGGAGAGTTCAGGATCGATGGCAGAGACGTCCAGGACTGCAATCAGTCGCCCATCGACCCCGAACACCGGCGCGCCAGAGCAGCTCAAGTTGATGTGTCTGGACCTGAAATGCTGGCTTCTGTGAACAGTGACAGGCCGCTCTTCGGCGATGACGGTGCCGATGCCGTTTGTGCCCTCCACCTCCTCGGACCAAACCCCGCCGAGCCAGGTTCCCCAATATTGGAACTGGCTTGCCAGCGCGTTTTCACCACGATGCGCGACTGCGACGCCCGAGCTATCACAGAGCAAGACGGTGTATCCAGCCTCACGAACCACCTCGTACAATTCATCTATCTCCTGCCGGGCAGTGAAGATGAGCTTATCCAGCGGTTCGCGAAAATGTTTCAGCTCAGCAGGCGTGAGGATGCGTGGCGCCTGGCTATCGAGTGGATCGAGGCCGTGTTTTTTTGCTGATCTTTGCCAGGAGCTTGATACCGGTTGTATCCCCAGCGGAGGCGCTGCCCCCTCGGCAACCGAATAAACGTGTTCAGCGTGCCCCGCGATAGTATCGAGCGAGCTTGCAGACCGCTCCGAGAGTCCCATCACCGCACCTGGTTTACTATGGACGCGCTCCTGGCGACGGCGCGCCATCCGGTTTCCCACCGTTCCGAAACGCGCTGTCGCCACGAATGGCGCCGCAGCTCATCGAGGCACCGCGGACAACCAAAGCGGCTCTGCCGAAGTGGTATCATGATACGCCGCGGGTATCCGCAATCGCGGAGGGCGATTGTCGGAGCTGTTTCCGCCTGTTTAGCAAAATGCGCGCAAATTGCCGATTCCGAAGTAGCTGGATTTGGGCATTGAGCCCGATCCTTCTCTTGGAGGCACAACAGCCCGAAATTCCGCAAAAAAAGCAAAGGCCTCCGGGCCGGATCAAGCTCCTCCAAGAGGGGATTGATCATTCGGGGCGATCCTTACGCCGCGGGACAGGCCTTCGCGCGGTCTTGTGCTCCGCTCCGAAGATGCAAAGGAGAGCCCTATGATCGACATTGGACATCTGGGCGCCGCGCCAGACGATAGTGAAAAGGATTTTGATGCCGCCGCACTAGTCCGAACCCAATCCCTGGGCTCTGACGCGCGCCTTGGGTTGCGTGCTATTTTCCCGCAGGTCCGGTCCCCGGCTGTACGACCAGCACCGAGGGCCGGCTCGGCGATGGAGGTGATCTTGTCTCGCAAAGAGGCAAAGAGCCAAACGCGAGCTCGCAAGCTTCACCCGCCCGAAGCGAAGGCACGCATTGCTCGCGCTCGCAAGACCCGCGCCAATCTCGAACAGGAACTCAAGGTATGCAGACGAGAGATCGCC
>Ga0207675_100004608_pt1 | contig 13285 bp, 10 predicted proteins | sample KBSSwiS42_FD_184305 | JGI IMG/M metagenome (GOLD analysis project Ga0207675, IMG submission 184305) | Switchgrass rhizosphere microbial communities from Kellogg Biological Station, Michigan, USA - KBS Switchgrass S4-2 (SPAdes) (version 2) | ecosystem: Host-associated > Plants > Roots >... | reverse complement strand
CGCCGTCGATCTCGCGCTCTGGCACGAATCGATCGCGCTCGTCGGCGCGGGGCTCGGCACCGTGATCGCGAACGTGCAGGTGGTGTTCGTCGCGGTGGCTGCGTGGTGGCTGTTCGGCGAGCGGCCGACGCAGGCGCGGATCCTCGTGATTGCCGTGGTGCTGGGCGGCGTCGCGCTCACCTCCGGCCTGGCGCGCCACGACGCCTACGGATCGAATCCAGTGGCCGGCGCCGTGATCGGGCTGCTCGCCGGCCTGTTCTACGCGGCATTCCTGCTCGTCTATCGCGAGGCGAACCGGACGCCGGGCCCCCGGTCCGGTCCGCTGATGGACTCCACGCTCGGCATGGTGGCCGGCGCGGTGGTGTGCGCGATCTTCGACCGCCATTTCACCTTCGCGCCGGGACGGACCGCACACCTGTGGCTGCTGCTGCTGGCGATCGGATCGCAGGTGATCGGCTGGCTGCTCATCGGCCGTGCGCTGCCGGAGCTTCCGGTGCTCGAGACCTCGATTCTGCTCCTCGGCCAGCCGATCTTCACCGTGCTGTGGGGCGTGTTGCTGTTCGACGAGCGGCTGTCGGTGCTGCAGTGGCTGGGATCGGCGATCGTGCTCGCCGGCGTTGCGACACTTTCGATCCAGAAAGGTACGTAGTGTCCGCCTTCAGGCGGACCGTCCGGCTAAAGCCGGACACTACGTACGAGAGCTACGTCGCCGTTTTCTTCAACACCTGCTTGGCGAGCGTGTGCGTCGCGGCGACTTCGGCGGCGGCGCGGCGGCCGCTTTCCACCGCGCCGTTCATGTAGCCCTGCCACTTGATGCTGGTGTGCTCGCCGGCGAAGAACAGCCGGCCGGCGGGCCGCGCCAGCCACGCGCGCAGCGCGGGATCGAAGCCGGGGTCGAAATAAGCGTAGCCGCCGCGCGCGAAGGGATCCTGCTCCCACACGATTTGACGCGCGACCGTCGGCTCGGTGTGCGGGCCGAGCCAGTCGAGCGCGTCCGCCAGCCCGCGCATGCCGTGCTTGGCGACGATGGCCTGCGTGGCGTCGCTGGCGCTGCCGCCGGCGAGCAGGCTGAGGATGCCGGAGCGGCCGCGCTGCTCCTCGTTGGCCTCCCAGACGGCGCCGAACGGCAGCCCCGAGCCGAACGCCCGCGCCCGTCCCGCCGCGCGCCAGAACCGGCTGGGAAACTGCAGCAGCGTCTTGGTCGCGCGTCCGTACTTCAGGCTCGAGATCGCTTCGTGCTGCTGCGCCGGCAGCGCGGGCGTGATCGGCATCCGCCGCAGCAGCGAGGCCGGCACGGCGAGGATCGCGTAGTCGCAGTTGATCTGCGACAAGGCGCGCCCGTTCTTCACGCTGACGCGGACCGTGCTGCCGCGGTGCGACAATGCGACCACTTCGGCGTTCAGGCGCAGGCGATCGCCGAGCGGCGCCGCCAGCGCCGTCGAGAGCCGGTCGTTGCCGCCCTCGATGCGATACATGTGGCCGGGCGCGGCCGAGGCGTTCTCCGAGAACTGATCGACGAGCGCGATGAGCGACAGCTCGTCCGGATCGGCCAGAAAGAACCCTCGCAGCCCGACCGCCGTCGCGCGCAGGTCCGTGTCGGCCTTCACCTGATCCAGCCACGACGCCACCGACCGCCGCGCGAGGTCGGCGGTGACGGGGGAATCCCACCGGCGCTCCGCGAGCAGGTACGGTTTCGAGAGCGGCCCGAGCTCCTTCGCCATGCGCTCCCAGCCGCGCGAGGCGCTGCGCGCGACGATTTTCGGCTGGCCCGCCGCGTCCGCGCGGACGTAGCCGAATCCGCTCCGCAGGATGGGCACCAGCTTCAGCCCGAGCCGCTGCGCGAGCTCGCGGATTTCCTCGTGGTCCTCATCGATGAGATCGCCGCCGGCCTCCCCGTGCTGGCCTTCCGCAAACCCCTCGCGCCACGTCCAGACGCGGCCGCCGACGCGGTCGCGCGCTTCCACGACGGTGACGATGGCGCCCTGGTCGGCGAGGTCGCGCGCCGCCGCAAGGCCGGCGAGGCCCGCGCCTGCCACCAGCACCGAGACGTCCTTAAGGGTGTGCACGCACACACTCTAAATGGAAATGCGCGCCGCCTACGGTAAACTTTACGAATGCTTCCCTTGTTCGCTCTGCTCGCCCTGGCCTACGCGCATCCGGAGCAACTCGTCGAGACCGACTGGGTGGCCGCGCACGCCGCCGACGCCAACGTCCGCGTGGTCGACATGCGACAGGGCGGCTTCGACGGCGGCCACGTGCCCGGCGCCGTCTACCTGTCGCCGGTCGCGATCCGGGACGCGAACAGCCCGCCGACGTTTCTGCCGACGCCCGCGGCGTTCGAGGCGATGATGGCCCGGCTCGGCATCTCCGACGCCACGCGCGTCGTGGTCTACGACGAGCGCGGAGGCATTTACGCCGCGCGGCTCTGGTGGATCCTGAACTACTTCGGCCACGCGAACGTGGCGCTGATGAACGGCGGCTGGATCAAGTGGACGGCGGAGCATCGAACCGAAGCGAAGGACGCGCCGGCGCCCGCGGCAGGCCGTTTCACGGCGCGGCCTCAACCCGCCTGGGTCGCGACCGCCAGCGACGTCGTCGCAGCGATCGACAAGCCGGGCGTCAAGATCATCGACGCGCGCACCGCGGCGGAAATCGACGGCAAGGAGCTGCGCGGCATCAAGCGCGGCGGGTTCGTGCCCTCGTCGATCCCCATCTACTGGGAAGACCTGCTCGATCCGCAGGCGAAGACATTCCGGCCGGCCGAGGAGCTGAAGAAGATCTACGAGGCCCACGGGATCGTCCCGGCGCAGCAGGTGATCGCCTATTGCCAGGTCGGGATGCGCGCCTCGGTCGACCTCTTCGCCCTTCACCTCATCGGCTACGACAAGCTGAGGAACTACTACGGCGCATGGGAAGAGTGGGGCAACCGGGATGACTTGCCGATCTCTAAAAAGTAGTGTCCGGCTTCAGCCGGACCATAGCGGTCCGTCGTGGTAACAACGACGATCAACGCAGAGACCGCAGAATTCGCTGAGATATATCCTCTCTCTGCGGGTTCCGCGAGTTCTGCGTTGTACGTCGTGTTACAGAGGACTGACGGTTCACTCAGCGAATCGTCCACAGATAGATCGTCAGGCCGTTGACGTCCCGGGTCTCCTCGGGCGGCCACTCGTCGCCCATGTCGAACTGGTGCGACACGATGCGCGCGCCAGGTCTCAGCTCGCGTCTCAGCTTCGGAATCAGCTGCTGGTTCAGCCGCGGCAACAGGAACAGGGTGACCACGGTCGCGGGGCTGATGTCGGCCTCGAACAGATCCTGGTTGACGAAGGTGACCCGATCGGCGACGCCCGCCTTCGCGCGGTTGTCGATCGCATCGCGAAGATAGAACGTGTCGATCTCGATCCCGACGCCGCGCGCCCCATAGGTCTTCGCCGCCGTAATCGGGATCCGCCCGTCGCCGGACCCCAGGTCGTAGACGACGTCGGCAGCGGTCACGTGCGCCAGCTCCAGCATCGCGTCGACCGCGCTCTGCGGCGTCGGCACGTACTTGACGTCCGGCGGACGCAGGCGGGTGATCTGCCCGGCGCCCGCCGTCGCCGCGAGCGCGGCGACGGCAAGAGCGATCGCGGCTCGCCTGATTGTGATCGGCATATCGCTCGGCTCACGCCTTCATATCGCTCGGCTCACGCCTTCGCGCTACTTTGCGCTATGTGCCCGACGCGAAGCGCTTGAAGAAACTCGCGTCGTTCCACTTGGGCCGGTCGGTGCGGTTGGCGATGCGGACCGCGAGATCCCTGACGACCTCCACGTACTTGGCGGCGGCCGACCGGTCGATCGGCTGGCTGAGATCGTCCGACGGCGCGTGGTAGCGCTCGGCCGTCCACCTGGCCGCGATCGCGGCCTCGGGACTCTTCTCCTCGTAGCCGACCTTCATCGCGAGCGCCGGGATGCCGTGCTTGATGAAGCTGTACTGATCGCTCCGCACGAACCGGTTCCGCTGCGGCTCGGGATCGGCCTGCACGGTCACGCCGACGGCGGCGGCCGTCGCGCGCACATCCGCGCCGAGATCCGATTCGTCGAGCCCCAGGACCATCAGCAGTTTCATCGGGAACAACGGCAGGAACATGTCGGTGTTGATGTTGGCCACGATGCTGGCCTGGGGCACGGTCGGCCGCGCCGCGAAATAGCTGGAGCCGAGGAGCCCTTTTTCCTCCGCCGTCACCGCGACGAACAGAATCGATCGGGCCGGCTTCGTCCCCGCCTCGTGGAGCGATGCGGCGACCTCGAGGAGCGCGGCGATCCCCGACGCGTTGTCCATCGCACCGTTGTAGAGCGAGTCGCCGTTGATCGCGCCGCCGATGCCGAGATGATCGAGGTGCGCCGAGAGCACGACGTACTGGTCGCGCAGCTTCGGGTCGGCGCCGCGCAGGATGCCCGCGACGTTCTGCGATTCGACGTTCGATCGTTCCACCTTCGTCGTCGCCTTGAGGCGCGCCGGCAGCGCGAAGCTCGGCACCGGCTTCCCGCCGTCAACCAGGGCGAGCATCTCCGCGAACGTGTGGCCCGAGCCGGTAAACAGCGCGTCGGCGCGCGCCGGATTCATCGTCAGCGACAGCTTCTGGCCGGGCGCTTCGTCGAGCGACGGGTCGGCCAGCGACATCGCCGGCTGCAGCCGTGCGAGCGTGGACCGCTCCCACGGAATGTCCATGCTCTTCGGGTTCGCGATGCTGATCGTGCCGATCGCGCCCGCCGCCTGGTACATCTTCCATCGCTCGCCGGCCGACCCGAAATGCGCCTGCAGGGGCCCCGGCAGCGACCGCGGCGTCGAGGCCACGTACACGACGATCGCCCCCTTCAAGTCCACGCCGGCAAAATCGTTGATGCCGCGCTCGGGGATGTTCAGGCCGTAGCCGACGAACACGAGCGGCGCCTCGACGGCCGGGGCCGGATCGACCCGCAGGCTGATCGTCGCATCGTCGCCGAGCGTGAGCGGCACGGTCTGGCCGTCGCGCACGAGCGCGAGGCTCGACTCCGCTTCGACGATCTTGCGGGTCTTGAAGCCCACCGGCTGGATGTAGCCGTTGACGCCGGCGGGCTCGAGGCCGGCCTTCTTGAACTGGGCCGCCACGTACTCGGCGGCGCGCTTGTGCGCGGGGCTGCCGGTGTTGCGCCCCTCCATGCCGTCATTGGCGAGCGCTTCCACATGAGAAAACCATCGCGCGGCCGTCTTGTCGTCGGCGTGCAGGCCGATGGTTCCCGCCAGCATCGCCACAGCCGCGATCGTGAGCATTCGGCGCATGGGTCGTGACCTCCGTCGGGATATAGAATACTCGCGGCCCCGGTGTTTCGTGGTCGAGTATGGTGATGAAATGAAAACGATGGCGCGAACGGCCCGGTTTCTTGCGTGCGGCATCTTTCTCGTCGTGGCCCAGGCGGCGGCGCAGGGCCCACTGCAGAGCAGCGACCTGCTCAAGATGCGCTCGGTGACGGCGGTCGAGGTGTCCCCGGACGGTGCCCGCGTCGCCTACGTCGTCGAGAACAACGACGGCACGGGCCGGCCCTACGGACAACTCTCGGTGATGACGCTCGCCGACGGCAAGAGCGTCCGGTTCGGCAAGGACCACGAGCCGACGGGCAACCCGGAGTGGTCGCCGGACAGCCAGTCCATCGCCTACCGCGGCACCATCGGCGGAAAGAGCGGACTCGTCGTCGCACGCCCCGACGGCGCGGGCGCGCGTTTTGTCGCGGAGATGTCGGGCTCCAATGCGCCGCTTCCCGGCAGCGGCCGGACGGTCGCCTGGTCGCCGGACGGCAAACGCATCGCCTTCGTCTCGTCGGTGCCGGGGCCGGAAACCCCGGATGCGACGGGCGATCCGATCGTCATCACGCGGTATCTCTACAAACCGGACGCCTCCGAAGGCATGACCCGGTTCAACGACAACCGCCGTCTGCACCTGTTCGTCGTCGACGTGTCGTCGGGCCGCATCGAGCAGTTGACCGAGGGCAACTACTACGAGCACTCGATCGACTGGTCGGCGAAAGGCGAACTGCTGTTCCTCTCGAATCGCGATGCCGACCACGACGAGTTCTTCAACTACGACCTGTTCGCGATGAAGATGGCCGACAAGTCGGTCCGCCGGCTGAGCGCGACCGAGAGCAACGAGTACCATCCGCGGTGGTCGCCCGACGGTTCGCTGATTGCGTTCGAGGCCACCAGGCGCGGCCTGACCGATCGCGAGACGACGATGGAGGACACCCATGTGTGGGTGATGAACGCCGACGGGACGAACCGGCGCGAGATCGGCACGATCGACAATCGTCAGGGGCCGCCGGAGTGGACCGCTGACGGCGGCGCGCTGCTGTTCACCGTCCAGGATCGCGGGCAGGTGCGGCTGTATCGCGCCCCGGTGTCCGGCGGCACGCCGGAGATCATCGTGAACGAGCGCGGCGCAGTCGGCAGCGTCTCGACGGCGAAGGACGTCGTGGCGTACACGTTCCTGAGCCCCTCCGATCTGGCGCAGTTGTACATCCTCGGCGGTGCCGCGGGGACCGGCGCGCGCACACCCCGCAAGCTGACCGACCTGAACGCGGCGGTGCTCGGCGGCAGGCGCCTCGCGGACGTCGAATCGTTCACGTTCGTCTCGAACGACAACAAGTTCGAGGTCGAGGCGTTTCTCACGAAGCCGGCGGGGCTACCGGCCTCGGACTCCGCCGCCGGAAGCCGCACCAGGTACCCGCTGATCGTCAACATCCACGGCGGCCCGCACGGGCAGCAGGGGCCCGGGTTCGTGTTCAAGAACCAGGTCTACGCCGCGCGCGGCTGGGCGACGCTGATGGTGAACTACCGCGGCTCGACCGGATACGGCCAGAAATTCGCGGACGCCGTGTTTGCCGATCAGAACGGCAACGAGGCGCAGGACGTGCTCTACGGCGTGAGCGCCGCGATCCGCCGCTTCCCGTGGATCGATCGCGATCGGCTGGGCGTCGAGGGCACGAGCTACGGCGGCCAGTTGTCGACCTGGCTGATCACGCAGACCAACATCTTCAAGGCGGCGATTCCCACGGCGGCGATCACCAACATCATCAGCTACAACTACACGACCTACTACAACCAGTACGAAGCGATGACGTGGGGCGTCTATCCGCACCAGGGCGACCTGATGGACACGCTGCTGCAACGCTCCTCGATCCGCCACGTCGCCAAGGCGCACACGCCGACGATGATGGTCCACGGCGAGAGCGACAACGACGTGCCGATCGAGGAAGCCGAGCAGTTCTACGTCGCGTTGCACGACGTCGGCACGGAAGCCATCATGGTCCGGTATCCCCGCGAAGGACACGGCATCCGCGAATCGAAACACATCGTCGACTTCATCGATCGGAGCATCCGTTGGTACGAAAAGCATTTCCCGCCGGCCGCGCCACGCTCGTAGCGTCGGTGGCGATGGTCACGGTTCTGCTCGCCTGGCCGAACGCGCGGACGCAGGAGGCGCCGGAGGCCACAGGGGCGGCCGCGGTGGCCAGCGCATTGTTGTGGGGCCGCAGGATGCCGCCGCCGGAGACGACTGCGAAGCTCCCCTGGGACGTCCAGCGAGGTCTGGAGGAGTACCGCAAGCGCGAGGCGAGCTTCCGCAGCGGGCTGACCCCGCCGCCCGGGGCGACCTCGGAAGAGCAGCGCGTCTTCGCTCAGCGCGTCGGCATCGAGCGGGTCGTCTTCTGCCTGTTTCCGCGGCGTGAGAGCGCGAAGATCGCGGCGCTGTATGCGCTCGATGTGGACGTGTCGTTGACCTGGGAAGGATCGCCCGAGCTGCCGCGCCGGGAGGCGGCCTTCATCAACGGGCTGCTGAACGATCTGCCGCAGCCGTGGCTGGCGCCGTACCTGAACCTCATCGCCGGGCACCGCCAGCTGTGCGCGGGCGAACTGGAGTCCGCCGCCTCCGACCGCGAACGCGGCGCCTCGCTGCGCGACGCGCAACGTCAGCTCGCGGCGGCGCAGGACTTCGGCAGCCCGCTGATTCGCACCGTCGCGCAGTACCTGACTACAACTGCTCGACCGTGTAGCCCTTCGCTCTGAGCATCGCGACCACGCCGTCCGGGCCGACCAGATGCGCGGCGCCGACGACGACGAGCGCGCGGCCGCTGCGGCCGAACAGCGCCTCGATCTTGGGCATCCAGTTCTTGTTCCGATCGACGAGCAGCCGCTGGTAGATGAGCGGCTCCGCCTTGAGCTCCGCCTGCACGATCCGCTCGACCGTCGCCGCGTCGCCGATTTTCCAGGCGTCGGCCAGCTTGCCGACGCTCGCCAGCTCGGTCGCCAGCTCCCTGAGCGTCTGGGCCAGCATGCGATCCTGCTGCTCCATCGTCATCCCGTCGAAGACCGAGATCTGATAGTCGGCCGTTTCCAGCCCCTGCACGCTCTTCCCGGCTTCGATCGCCCGATCGTAGAAGTGCTTGTCGAGGCCGAGCTCCGGGTCGAAGCCGGCCTTCTGCAGCTCCATGCCTTGAAGGGCCACCGCGAGCATCCACGGCTTGAAGCGCATGAGCGGTCCGCCGGCCGCGCCGAGATCTCCGGTGGCTTTCCTGACGAGGGCGAGCGTCGCGGGCGAGAGCAGCTTGTCGAGCGACTGATCGCCGGGCAGCATGCCGCGCGACAGGATCTTCATCTGCGCCACCGGATCCAGCATCTCGGCCATGTCGACCTCCTCGACCAGGAGGTCGGCATCCTTGAACGCCGCTTCGAGCGCCGGGTTCAGCGGGTAGAAATCGGGCGTCATCACGTGAATCGATCCGATCAGGTAGATGACGCCGCCTTTCCCGCTCGCTTTCCAGCCGAAGGTCCTGGCCTCCGCGGCGTGCGCGGCGGCCGCGCAGGCCATCGCGATGGCGGCGACGCGCAGCGCGAAGGCGCGGCGCCAGATCAGCTTGCGGGTGCTTTCAGGCATAGGTCAGTGTACGTGCAGGAATCGTTTTTCGGGGGTTTCGTGAATTTCGTGGTTCTGTTAGACCGCGATCATCTTGCCCGGGTTCATCCGGTTGTCGGGATCGAGCGCGCGCTTGATCGTCCGCATGACCTCGAGCGCGGGACCGTGCTCGGCCTCGAGATACTTCATCTTGCCGATGCCGACGCCATGTTCGCCGCTGCAGGTGCCGCCCATGGCCAACGCCCGGAGCACCATCCGCTCGTTGAGGCGCCGGGCTTCCTCGAGCTCCGCGGCGCTCGCCGGATCGAGGACGTAGATCAAATGGAAGTTGCCGTCGCCGGCGTGGCTGACGAGGCAGATCGGAAATGGCGCGCCGGCGTTGTCCTTCTTGGTGTCGACGACGCACTCGGCGAGGCGTGAGATCGGCACGCAGACGTCGGTCGTCCACGCGCGCGCCCCGGGCCGCAGCGCGAGCGCCGCGTAGAGCGCGTCATGGCGGGCCTGCCACAGCCGCTCGCGATCCTCGAGCCGCGTGGCCCACTCGAAGGCGCGGCCGCCGCGCTCGGCGGCCAGCGCCTGCACCGCTTCCGCCTGGTCGGTCACGTGCCGCGCGCTGTCGCTGTGGAACTCGAAGAACAGCGTCGGCGCGACCGGATAGCTGGTCTTGGAGTAACGGTTCACCGCGTCGAGCTGCACCTCGTCGAGCAGCTCGATGCGCGCGACCGGGATGCCGAGCTGAATCGTCGCGATCACTGTGTCGACCGCGCCCTGGATCGAGTCGAACGCGCAGACCGCCGCCGACACCGCCTCGGGCAATGGGTGCAGCCGGAGCGTGACCTCAGTGATCACCCCCAGCGTGCCCTCCGAGCCGACGAACAGTCGCGTCAGATCGTAGCCGGCGGATGACTTGCGCGCGCGTGTCCCGGTCCTGATCACGGTGCCGTCGGCGAGCACGACCGTCAGCGCCAGCACGTTCTCGCGCATGGTGCCGTAGCGGACGGCCGTCGTGCCGGACGCGCGGGTCGCCGCCATGCCGCCGATGGTCGCATCGGCGCCCGGATCGACCGGGAAGGTCAAGCCGGTGTTGTTGAGCGCCTTGTTCAGCTGCAGCCGCGACACGCCGGCTTCAACCGTCGTGTCGAGATCCTCGACGCTGACCCGCACGATCTTGTTCATCTCGCGCAGATCGATGCTGATGCCGCCCTGGATGGCGTGGACGTGGCCTTCGAGCGAGGTGCCGGCGCCGAACGGGACGACCGGCAGCTGGAAGCGCGCGCTGATCCGCAGAATCTCCGCGACCTCGTCGGTCGTGCGCGGGAAGCAGACGACGTCGGGAGGGGAGGGCACGTGGTACGACTCGCCGTGGCTGTGATGGTCGCGCACCGCCGGCGTGTCGTTCGCGCGACCGTCGAGCAACTCCTTGAGCTCGACGATGGCCTGCTCCATCGAGGAGGCGCTGACCGGACTGCCCATGACAATCAGTGTAGCGGTTTCACCGGCAGGCGCACGCGGAACGTGGCGCCGTGCCCTTCGCCCGCGCTCTCGGCGAGGACCGACCCGCCGTGGAGCTCGACGAGGTGGCGCACAATCGCCAGACCGAGACCGAGCCCGCCGTAGCGGCGCGTCGTCGCCGCTTCCTCCTGGCGGAACCGCTCGAACACATGGGGCAGGAAGGCCGGCGAGATGCCAATCCCGGTATCGGAGACGAGCAGATCCACCGACCCGTCGACGCGGCGCAGGCGAATCGTGACGCGGCCGCCGCTGGGCGTGAACTTGATCGCGTTCGACAACAGGTTCCAGACCACCTGCTGCAGGCGCACCGCATCGCCGCTCACCACCCCGAGCGACGGATCCGCGTCGGTGTCGACGCGGATGAACTTGGCCTCCGCCGCGGGGCGCAGCGTCTCGACGCCGTTGCGCACCAACACCTCGAGGTCGACGTCATGCACCTCGAGGCGGAGCGTCCCGCCGATCGCCTGGGACACGTCCAGCAGATCGTTGATGAGCCGCGTCTGTGCGCGCGCGTTGCGATCGATCGTGTCGATCGCGGTCTTGCGGCGGCGCTCATCGAGGTCGCCGGAGGCGAGCATCTGCGCCCAGCCCTGGATCGCGGTCAGCGGCGTGCGCAGCTCGTGCGACAGGGTCATCAGGAATTCGTCCTTGAGACTGCTCGCCGCTTCCACTTCCGATCGTGCGCGCCGCTCGCCCTCGAGCGCCCCGGCCAGCCGATCGTTGATCTCGCCGAGCCTGATCGCTTCGACACCCTGCGCGTCGGACAAGGCCCGCTCCGCACGCCGCTTCTCGTCCATCTGGCGGAACAGGACGAAGAGCGTCCCCGCCATCGTGGCGACGAGCGCGAGGAAAAACAGCCCCGACGCGCGCACCTGGTGGCGATACTCGGTCAGCACTTCGTTCTCGTCGAGCGACACGGCGACGATGAGCGGAGGCGCGGCGATCGTGCGAAACGCGCTGATGAGGGCGGGAGCGCCAGGGCGCAGCGGCGCACGCAGACGTCCGGAGCCCCTGCCGCCCTTGGCCTGGGCGAAGATCGGATTCTCCGCGGTCTCGTCGCCGAGATGTTCGGCCGTCGAGGGCTCGCGGAACAGCACGACGCCGTCGGGATGGAAGACCCAGACGGCGCCGCTCTTCCCGACGTCAATCGTGCGGAAGAAGCTGCGCGGCGCCGCGGGGATGAACGACGCGACGATCAGCCCCTCGAAGGCGCCGGCTTTCGTGGTCAGCCGGCGCGCGATCGGGATGATGAACTGCCGGGGCTCGCGCACGGTGAGAAACGGCTTGCTGACGACCAGCTCGTCGCTCGCGGCCGTCGACAAGCGCGTGAAGGCGTAATCGCTGCGGCGCGACTCGCCGACGATAACGGGCTGGGTCGAGTAGCGGATCGTGCCGTGTGCGTCGACGACCGAGATCGACCCGATGCCCGAGAGGCCGGCCCTGGCCGAGGTGAGGCTCGGCAGCCACTCGTCCTCGGATGCCCCGGGTCCGCCGACTCGGCGGCTGTGCACCGCCAGCTGCCGCAGCGATGCGTCGCCGGCCGCGAACATCTCGTGCATGTACTCGGACAGGATCGTCGAGAGATTGGCCGCGCGCGCCTCGGCGGCGTTCAGCGTCTGGGCGCGCCACTCGCGGAAGTCGGCGAGGCGAATCCCCGCGAATATCAGCATCGCCCCGGTCGTCAGCAGCGCGATCAGCAGTTTGGACACGGCGTGAAATGGAACGCGCGCGATGGCCGCGTCAGTCGTCGTAGGAGAGCGCGCGCTCGCGCCTGACGTAGCGCCCGCCGTCGGCCGGTTCGAAGACATGGCAGGACGTCATCTCGCCGCCGTACACGTGCAGCGTGATCGACGGCCGATCGAGGGCGTTCGCCAGGATGTGATATTCGAACGGCGGGATCAGGCTGCCGGCCGATCCGACCGCGGCATGCACGCGGCCTTTCTCTTCGAAGCGGTACCCGGCGAACGCGGGGCCCGCGTGATCGTCGATCAGGTCGAACTGGGTGACGTCCATCCCTCCTTCGACCACGCCTTCGACGCACCAGATGCCGGCGTGATCGTGCAGCGGCGTGCGCTGTCCGGGTCCCCACGTCATCACGACCGCGGTGTAGCCGAGCGCGTCGTTGCGATGCAGCAGGCGGCGCGCGTAGCTGTCGGGGCGGAGGCGATGAAACCGCGCGGGGAGCTCGACCGTGCGGGCACGGATGGCGTCCTGCAGCTCTTGTTTGATCCGCTGCGTGATCGCGTCGGGGTCCCGCAGGGTCACGGCCTCGTCGATCCGGGCGATGAGCTGGCTGACGCCGTCGGACACGAGATCAGTATAGCGAAGGGTGGGAACAAGCCGGATGGAACGCAAAGCCCGCAAAGGCCGCAAAGGAGCATCCCCGGAAGTTCTCTGCGTGCTTTGCGGGCTTCGCGTTCAAACGTCGTGTTTTCACAGGCTCTTCAGCCGAGCGGCGCCTGGAATTCCGCGAACGATCGCTGAATGCGATGCAGGAACGCGGCGTCGAATTCGGCGCCGTGGCCGAGGTCGCGCAGCAGGTTGGCGATGGCGAAGCCGCCCGCCTCCTCGATCAGCCGGCGCACGGCGAGGGCACTGGTCGCATAGGCGAGCTGCGCAGCGTCGCCGGTGAACCGGCCGAAGCCCGCCTGCAGCGCGCGCAACGGGATCGGCTTCGACTGGCGCTGGACCTGGTGTTCGGCCCATTCGAGATCGCCCGCTTCGAGCGCCGTGGCGAGCCCTTCATTCAGCCACGCGGGCACGCCGCGCGGCGCGAGGCTGCGGACGAGCGCGTGGGTGAACTCGTGCGAGAGCACGCGATCCAGCTCTTTCGGGTTGTCGAGCGCCCCGCG
>Ga0207675_100004607_pt1 | contig 13286 bp, 10 predicted proteins | sample KBSSwiS42_FD_184305 | JGI IMG/M metagenome (GOLD analysis project Ga0207675, IMG submission 184305) | Switchgrass rhizosphere microbial communities from Kellogg Biological Station, Michigan, USA - KBS Switchgrass S4-2 (SPAdes) (version 2) | ecosystem: Host-associated > Plants > Roots >... | reverse complement strand
GGGACAACCGCCGAACCACGACATCACCGATCTCGCGTTGCTCGCGGCGCGCGCGAGAGAGCACGACGTGCCGAGCTTGCTCGCTTCGGGCGTCGATTCAGGCTCGACACCGCTCGGATGGCCTGGATGACAATCGCGACACCGGCTTTCATGTCGAAGATTATGTCATCCAAAGCCTTGCTTGGCTCCACACTTCCGAGAGATGAACCGGGTTTGAAGTCGGTGGCGACATCTGCCTCAAACCCTTCTTTCTCGCCGGCGGCTTTTACCCCATCAGGAGAAGTCAGAGATGAAAGCAGATTCTTTGCTCGCTGCTCCAGCTCGTCTTTCGCGCGCTGCTTCTTAACGAGATCAGCAATCTGAGTCTTCACCTCATCAAACTCAGGAATGCGTGGCTCTTTCTTGTCTACGAAGATCGGGATCGCAAACCCGCCCTTGATCCCGGTTGGCTCAGCTATGTCATTCGGATTGTTTAGCTGACCAACCGCCGACTCAAACTGTTGGTTAGTGCCAATGTCTTTAACGTCATCGCCGGGTTTGATGTAAGGCGTCTCACGAACCATGTCGGCAGCATTCATGTTTGCTTCGGGGGCAAATTCCTGAGCCACTTTCTGGACGTCCTTGGTTTCCTTCAATCGCTGATAGGCCTTATTCGCAACCTTCGAGGCTTCGACAAAACTGCGGCGGTTTCTAAGTGAAACCAAAATCTCTTGTTTCGCAGCTTCAAAAGTTTTCGGCACCGCGTCGCCACGGCGAAGGATGTACCAGTTGCCCCCATATCTGATGGGAATATCTGACACTTCGCCTGGCTGCATATCAACAGCGCGGTCATAAAGTCCGTGAGGTTTGTTTGGATTCTTCTTTACAGGACTTGCAAGATAGCCGCCTTTGCTCGCCGTAGCTGGATCTTCAGAGTTGCCCCGAGCAGCCTCAGCAAACGCTTTCTCATCTCCCGTGCCTGATTCTCCACGGAGTTTCGCAATTAAGTCCTTGGCCTTCTGCTCAACTTGAGCATCGAGATCTTTTCGCGCGACCTTCAACACAATTTGTTGGACTTTAACTCCCGCCTGTTTGAATTCCGGTGCCAGTCTGTCGTATTCGGCCTTAAGCTCCTGATCTGAAATCTGCAGCTTGGAAGCTGCCTTCTCCTGGTCCACAAAGATATAACGAATCTTTCGTTGGGGCTCGAGGTAACGAAGATCTGTTTTGTGACTATCGTAGTAGCTGCGTAAGTCAGCGTCCGAAGGCTGGATCTTTTCAGCGAGCTTCTCGGCGCTGACGATCGCGAAGCTGACATCGAAAGTCGTCTCTTTGCGTTTGTAGTCTTGCTGGACCTCATCGTCAGACACATTCACGCTCGAAGTGATGAACGCGCGCAGTTTCTCCTGGGCGATTTCATCACGCAGTTCGTTCTCAAACTTCTCGACGCTGCCATACCGGGGTATGACGCTCTCTTTGTATCTATCAGATCCTACAAACACGCCCGATGCATCTGAAAACTGTCGCCTGATTCTTTCCGCCACTTCCGCGTCGCTCGCCGACAGACCGAGGCGCTCGGCTTCCTGCCTCATCACGAGCTTAGCGATCAAGCTCTCGAGGAAACTCCGGTTGCCCCCTAGCTGAGCAAGCGAAATCTGCCCGCCGAAACGCTGACGGACGTTCTCGCGCACCAACATCAGGTCGGCGACGGTAATCTTGTCGGAGCCCACTTTGGCAATGACTTCGGCGCTTGTTGCGGGGTTTATGGTGGTCGCCGAGCGATTCGGCGCATAAAAAATGACGAGACTCACGGCCATCAACGCGGCGAAGCCGATGATGATGGTCTTTTGAGTTCGTTCAAGACGTGCAAGTTGTTTGAGCATCTAGTTCCCTTTCCAGCGAATCGCGAATTGTACGAGACGTCAAGTACAGTCGCAACTCTCCACGAAATGTCGGTAATCGGTAGTCCGTTGTCAGTAGTCCGTGGCCGTTGTCCACGCTCAGTCGTCTCGCAACGAACAACTGACAACGAACTACTGACAACGGACTACGGACTACGGACTACTGACAAAGGACTATGGACTTCTGACCGATTTGCTAGAGCCAAACTCGGATGCTATTGTTACTGCCCTGCATGGACGCAATTAGCGGTTCAACATGGCTCTGGATTGGGTTTAGTGTCTTTATCCTCACGATGTTGAGCCTCGATCTCGGTCTCTTCAACCGTAAAAGCCATACGATTACTTATCGCGAGGCGTGGATCTGGAGCGGTGTCTGGATATCGCTGGCGATGATGTTTGCCGGGGTCGTGTTTGCTTACTACGGCTCCGACCTCGGTCTTAAGTTTCTAACCGGATATCTGATTGAACTTTCTCTGTCCGTAGACAATCTCTTCGTCTTCCTGCTCATCTTTTCGTACTTCAAGGTTCCCGCAAAGTTTCAGCACCGCGTTCTGTTCTGGGGCGTCATGGGCGCCCTGGTAATGCGCCTGACGATGATCTTTGTAGGGGCCGCGCTCATCGATCGGTTTCACTGGATCATCTACATTTTTGGCGGCTTCCTCGTCTACACCGGCATCAAGATGTTCAAGCAGGAGGAAACTGAAATCCAGCCGGAACATAATCCGGTCGTCAGGCTAGTAACACGCTTCCTTCCAATCACCCGCTATTACGAGGAGAGCAAGTTCTTTACGCGCGTGGGTCGTCGCCGAACGGGGACGCTTCTTCTCCTGGTGCTCATCGTCGTTGAGGTTACGGACCTCGTTTTCGCTGTCGACTCAATTCCGGCAATCTTTGCCATAACTACCAATACGTTTATTGTCTACACATCCAACGTGTTTGCGATCCTCGGCCTGCGTTCAATGTATTTCCTCCTGGCCGGCGTAATAGACAAGTTCCACTACCTGCGCACCGGATTGGCGATCGTCCTGACTTTCATTGGCGTAAAAATGCTGCTGGTCGCGGTGCATATTGAGATTCCGATTTGGGCGTCGCTGATCTTCGTCGCCCTTGTCCTGGCGGGTTCAGTGGTCGCCTCCCTGATTATCAAGAGAGATAAAGGCCATTCGATCGATGTCGAGCTTCCTCCGGGATTCGGCGACGCGCCAGCTGAGGACCCCGAGCAATCTGCCCAATCAGCCGAGAACTCTGAAAAAGCCCTGAAAAAAGCTAGCGACGTGGGGATCAATTCAACCTTCGGTTCCGACGGCCGTCCTGCGATTGAGACCGATCCAGCCGAAAAAGTTCACTAAATTACCGCAAAACTCCTGCCTCCGGTGATAAACAGTCTTGAACCGCGGTCTGCGGCTATGTTAGATTTCCTACGGCAGCTGCATTGCTGCTAATCCGTCACCTGCCGCCCACGCCGCGGCGATCGTAATTACACTTGAGAAGAGCGGATTAAGCGGGTTTAAAGTCGCTCGGCTTTTTGCACGCAACAACTCAAATCTGCCCCTCAAAGAACTACCGACCCTCCATGCCCAATAAAACCAGTCGCTTCGCTTTTGATTGGTGGATCATTCAGAAGCGGTTTGTCTATCTGATGATCGCCTTGTTCATAACCTGCGGCATCGCCGCCGGCGCTGCGCTCTACGTGTGGAAGTACGGCAATCCGCTCAAACACGTAGCTGAAGTCAAATCGCTTACCGGGGCGCGGTTCACCTCCTTCGAAGGTGATGTTCGCGTCGTGAGGGCGGCAACGCGCGAGACTATCCAGGCGAACGCCGATACCGAACTCTATCCAGGCGACACTGTCCAGACACAGGCTAGCGGCCGAGCCCGAATTAGCCTGGCGGATGGATCGACTTTGGTTGTTAAGCCGAACAGCACGATCATCGTGCGCGATAACGCGCGAGCTGACGACGGCAAGAAGACCAACGTTCACGTTGTGGTCGACAGCGGCCAACTTTACGTAAAGACCGAAGTGCAAGGCGAAGGAACGACGAACGTAGTCGAAACACCGAAGACGAAAAACAAACTCGGCGAGCAAACGGGGGCGAGCTTTGGTGTTAACGATGAAGGCACGGAAGAAATTCGAGTTAACGCTGGTGCGATTGAAACAACCAACCGGGCCGGAGAAAAGACTTCGATTCACGCTAACGAGTACGTCTCGGTTAATAACCAGGGAACACTCTCACGCCCACAAAAGTTGCTCGACGTGCCTATGCCCTCTGAGCCACACGATCTGCAAAAAGTTTTCGTTGGTGACAATGGTTCAGCCGGCGTTGGACTCAAGTGGCAGCGACCTCAATCAGGCACAGCATCGTATTACCGCGTTGAAGTGGCAACCTCTCCGTTCTTCGTTGCAGACGGAAAAGTTATCGAACGCGATCAGTTAGTGGCGACTGAATTCGGCGCGAGTGACTTGCGACCGGGCGTTTACTTCTGGCGTGTGCGAGCGACAGCAACAAGTGGACAAACCAGCGACTGGAGCGAACCGCGAAAGTTCGTTGTGACGCAACGTGGCACTGGATCGCAAGTAGCCGTTTCTAATCTCGCTGCAGAGTTTCTCGGAGGCAATATCTATTTGGTACGCGGTCGCGCAGAACCTGGTACCACGATTCGAGTCAGTGGTCGAGAAGCACTGGTTCCCAGCGATGGGAGCTTTCAAATACAGATCTCCGTTGCAGGATCGCGTGACGTCGTAGTAAACGCACAGGACCCGCAGGGTAATACCAGTCAATACAAGCTGCCGCTTTCGAACCGAACGGCACGAAGAGGTTGAAAGTCGTCAAGGTAAGGGAACAATGGCGAGTCACGTAGTCTTACTAACTGATGCTCACGAAGCGCCTGCTTACGAGTTAATCGAGGCGTTGAGGTCAGCTGGTGTCAAAACTCTGATCGAGGGACTGCGCGAAGTCGAAGTAGAACTAACCATTGCGCGCGAACGTGAATCTCAGCCTGCATCAGAGGCACTTGGACCACCGCCACTGGCAGTTCTTTATGAAGTAGTTAGCGGAGCCGACATGGTTGAGTTGCACACCGCGATCGACCATGCGAAAGCTTTCTGGCCGGGCGTCCCTCTAATCGCCTGCCGCCGCCATGTTTACGGGTTTCAGAGCCATAATCTTAGGAGTCTTGACGGCGCTACACTCAAACGGCTGGGTTTCCGCGCGATTGCAGACAAGGCGGCACAACTCCCTGCCCTCTTAAGAGAGATCGAAGGACAGGGCACTGGTGAAATTCGACTTTCAGGCGCAATCGATAAGCCAGTCACTGCTGCATCTCTTTCTTTACCGAAACGACTGAAGAGCAGCCACCTTCGTTCCGCATTTGATCTCGTTTCGGCGTTACATTTCATCGGCGATCAAAACGATGCCGCCAACAGCGCCCTCAAAGGTCTGCAGAAACTGATCCATGCCGATCGTTGGACCATCTACCTTGTTACAGAATCGAAGGGCTTTGAGGGCTCCGCTCTGGAAGTAATCGCTGTTAGAACTGCAGATCAAACTGACGAAGTTGAGAACGACGAACAATGGCGACGCACTCTCACGGGAGAATCCCGTGTGCCTTTGGGCACAGAATCCAGGGCGGTAAAGCTAGCGGCTAATGGTATGGGGACCATCAAGCGGAAAGAGCGCGGAAATTTCATCGTCGCAGTGCCGCTGATCTGCGGTGAACGTATCCTTGGCGTGATCGAAGGAGTACGCGAAACTGCGAACGGTAGAAACTTCAAACATTCGGAAGTAGTATTGCTCGATTCGTTGGCCCATCCAATCGCTTCAGCCTTAGCGAACGCCGTTCGCATTGCAGAAGCTGAACGCTTGTCGCAAACCGACGACCTGACAAAGCTCCACAATGCTCGCTATCTGCGACAGTTCCTACTGAATGAAATTCGAAGGGCGAGACGTTATGGTTCGAGCGTCGCTGCCTTGTTTTTAGATCTCGACGACTTCAAGCGAATTAATGACGAATATGGCCATCTCGTCGGCTCTCACGTGTTGATGGAAATGGCCGCGGTTATTCTCTCTTCTATCCGCGACACCGACGCAGTTGCCCGTTACGGCGGAGATGAATTTGTAATTGTTCTGCCGGACACGGGAACCGAACTCGCCGGTGCTGTCGCTGAACGCATTCGCCAAAAAATATGCAGATACCAGTTCACCGGCGGACGACGTCTGCATCTTTCACTCACCGCAAGTTTTGGTGTTGCTGCCTTCCCACTTCACGCCTCATCCCCCCAACAATTGATAGCCTGTGCCGACACCGCGATGTACGAAGCTAAAGCAGCGAGTAAGAACTGCGTGAAGTTCGCGGCAGGAGTTGCGTCGAGCGAACCTGGCAACGCTGAGGCACTCAATCCGCAAGGCGACACTGCCGACGCGAGTATCAAACCTGAAACGGTCAATTGAGATCGACCCCGATTCGCCAAACCCTTTAGAAGTTTCCGGTTTACGGTTAAACGTTCACAGTGTATCTTAGGTAGTTCGGACGTGTTTGGTGCGTCTACGAGAGTAAGGAGCCTCCCGACATCCCCGGAGCAATAGGACCACTTAGAGTCGTCAGAGCCGGGCAATTGGGATTCGCTAGTTACTAACAATACCGCCGATCCCACCCGAAGTTTCATTCTAAAACCGGGAAGTGAACCTATATAGATGGCTTTGAAATCGATCTTTAGTCTGTTTTCGAGCGACCTGGCGATTGATCTGGGAACGGCAAATACGCTGGTTTACGCAAAGGGACGCGGTATCGTCGTATCTGAACCGTCAATCGTTGCAATCAACAAGGTTACCAACCAGGTTGAAGCGGTCGGCCGCGACGCGAAAGACATGCTCGGCCGCACGCCCGGGAACATCGTGGCGATTCGTCCAATGAAGGATGGCGTCATCGCCAACTTCGAAGTAACCGAGAAGATGCTTCAGCACTTCATTCGGAAAGCCCACAACGGCAAGACATGGGTTAGCCCGCGCGTCGTAATCGGCATCCCTTCAGAGATTACCCAGGTTGAACGACGCGCCGTTGAAGATTCGGCATATCGCGCGAAGGCTTCAGAGGTGTATCTCGTAGAAGAGGCCATGGCCGCGGCAATCGGCGCCGGATTACCGATAACCGAACCACACGGCAACATGGTCGTAGACATCGGCGGCGGAACCACTGACATCGCCGTAATCAGTTTGAGCGGCATCGTTTATTCGCGCGCGGTTCGCGTTGCGGGTAACGAGATGGACGAAGCGATCATTCAATACATCAAGCGGAAGTACAACCTGCTGATTGGTGAACGCACTGCTGAAGCAATTAAGATCGAACTCGGTTCAGCCTACCCACTGGATGAACCACTTTCATACGAAGTTCGCGGTCGGAACTTGATCGAAGGTATTCCGAAGACGATCACTATCACCGACGAAGAAGTGCGTGAAGCATTGGCTGATTCAGTTTCGACGATCATTAACGCGGTCCGCGTGGCGTTAGAAAGAACACCACCGGAGCTGTCGGCTGACATTGTCGAGCGCGGAATCGTACTGACCGGCGGCGGCGCACTCTTGAAGAATCTCGACAAGCGTCTCTCAATCGAAACAGGCTTGCCCGTTTCGTTGGCCGATGATCCACTTGCCTCAGTGGTGCTCGGAACCGGCAAGATGCTCTCAGACTTCGATCTGTTGAAGCGTGTGAAATGGGAAAACACGATCACGAGCGGCATGTAGCGGCGGCGAATATCTACTGAGTATTAAAGATGGCCACTGTTCGCACACAAAGAGAAATTCGACAAAAGGCACCGCTATGGTTGATTGGATTGCTGCTCGCCAACGTGGTGATTATGGCAATCGACGCCCGCGACAATCAGGGTCAACAACAGATTGTTCGCGTTTGGACGCAAACAGTCGCTACACCTGTTCAAAACGTCTCGTCGAAAGCCGGCGGCGCAACTTCAAATTTCTTCCGTCAGATATTCAGTTTCCGAAGCATTGCTGCGGAAAATGAACAACTCAAACAGCGTGTAACGGAGATTGAGAGCGAACTTCATAACGCCCGTTTGCAGGCAGCTGAAAACGAGCGCTTGAAGGGCCTGCTCGATCTTCGTAATCAGTCTACCTATCAAACGTTACCGGCTCGTGTGATTGCGCGGGATCCATCCGTTTGGTTCAACACGATCACAATCAATCGCGGCACCAGTGCAGGAGTTAAGATCAATATGCCGGTTGTTTCCGCAACTGGTATCGTCGGTCGTGTGATAACCGTTAGCCCCTGGGCGTCGCAGGTTATGCTCGTGACTGATGAAAAGGCAGGCGCTGGCGCAGTGGTTGGCCAGCTTGGTGAATCAGGCGCGCTCGGTTCTGTTCGAGGTCGTCCGGATCTCGGGCTGATCGAAATGCGTTACGTTTCAGGTCTAGAGAAAGTGACGTTGGGTGATTTCGTCATGACAACCGGTCAGGACGGAATCTATCCTCCAGGATTAAAAGTAGGAGAAGTCGTGGACGTAAAGAACGGCACGGCAACTCAACCTCATCAGATTCTGATCCGCCCAGGCGCAGGATTGGACCGGTTGGAAGAAGTAGCCGTCCTGCTCTATGAAGCTCCCCAACGAACGGCCCCAGCCCAAACACTTCCCAACGTTGAGAAAAAGAAACAATGAGACTATTGCCGATTGCCGGTTGCCGATCGCCAATTGTCAATCGCGCAGATTTTGTTGGAGAACACTCTCCGAGCACCAGTGGGACCAATTGGCGACCGGCAATTGGCAATCAGCAATACCATAATGCCTCAACTTAAGATCGCCGCAGTCTTAGCTCTCTCAATACTGTTGCAGCTATCCCTGCGCGTCCTTTGGCCACCCCTCTCCTACATCGACTTCCCGCTCATCGTAGTGGTTTACATAGCGCTGCAACGCGACGCCTGGCGGGCATTACTTGTCGGCACACTGGCGGGAATAATCGTCGATGCGTCCAGTGGAGGTTTGATCGGCGCCGGCGGGTTTTCAAAAACGCTTACCGCTTACATCATCTATTTCGCTGCGACGAAGGTGAACCTGGAAAATCCCCTTGTCCGAATTCCAGTGTTGGCAGCGGCGACGGTTCTCGACTCAACGATTTACGTCTTCTGGCATCGTCTGCTCGGATATCCACCGGTACTGCCTTTAATGCAAACGATCTCTTACAGGCTAATTGCCACCACCATCGCCGGAACGCTGGTTCTTTACATGCTTGATTCACTCATCGCCGATCGCTCGGCACAGCAAAGACAATTTGCTACCAGACGGCGAGTTGCGCGAAGATCTACCGGGACGTTGAGGAGACGATGAGGCTGACATGAAATTCGAGGACACTTCTCAAAACCTTCGCGCTCGATTGCGCTTCATCCAGGTGCTGATGGTGATGATGCTCACGCTGCTGGGAGTAAGGCTGTACGTCTTGCAGGTGGTGCGCGGTGAGCGGTATGGGGAGATTGCCGAGAACCAGCGCCGTCGGCGTCTCCCAATCACCGCGCCGCGAGGAGTTATCTTTGATCGCGAAGGTCGAGTAATCGTCGACTCGCGTCCAATCTACAATGTCATCATGTCGCGTGAAGACGTTAAGGATCTTCACTCGCTGGTAGAACCGCTTGGCGAAGGCCTGCAAATTGATAAAGAGATTTTGAAAGAGCGCTTTGACCTCGTGAGCTCAATGCCGGCATTTGAGTCGATTCAGGTGAAGCAGGACGTCACGCCGGGTGACATCGCCTGGGTTGAAGCACACAACCTCGAGTTTCCTGAGCTGCGGGTCGAACAACAGCCGCAGCGACGATATCCGCCTGACGGCATGCTCGCGCACGTGCTGGGCTACGTTGGTGAAATCAGTCCCGAACAGTTGAAGCAGACGTCGTACAAAGAGAAAGGACTGAAACCCGGCGACGTTATCGGGCAGAGTGGTATTGAACAGATCTACGACGACTACTTGCGTGGCAAAGATGGTTATCGCGAAGTGGTTGTCGATAGTCGCGGTCGCATTCAAGATGAAATTGAAACCATTGCTCCGATACCAGGTCGTGACCTGGTCACTACGATCGATCTCGACCTGCAAATGGCCGCCGAGGAACAACTCCGAACGTCGGTCACGCGCCGCGGCGTGATTATCGCGATGGATCCTAACAACGGTGAGATATTCGCGCTGGCATCATTTCCAAACTTCGATCCGAACATCTTCTCGCAGCGAATCACAACGAAAGAAGGCAAAGCTGAGTACGCTGCGTTGCTCAACGATCCAGAAACGCCGCTACTGAACCGTGCGGTTCAGAGTCGTTATCCTCCGGGTTCAACGTGGAAGATTCCAATGTCAGTCGCAGGACTGGAACAAGGCGCGATAACCCTCGATCACTCAAATCTCGTTTGTGGTGGCGGTATTCAGGTTGGGAACAAGTTCACGCGCTGCATGGGTAACCACGGATCACCCGATGTGAAAACTGCAATCACACATTCCTGCGACGGCTACTTCTATCGTCTCGGTTTAAAGATGACCATCGGCGGCATCATGAAGATGGTCGACGAGTTTGATCTGAACAAGCGTACCGGCATCGATCTGCCAAACGAAGTTGTGAGTTGGACGCCGTCACCTGATTTCAAACGTCGGATGCAGCCGCGCGATCCCGAGTGGCGCGACATCGACACAGTCTATTCCTCGTTCGGTCAGGTCTACGATGTTGTTACACCGATAGCCCTGCTGCGTACAATCGCCGGAGTAAGTACCGGTGGAGACTTATACATTCCCCACCTTCTCAAAGAAGTTCGCGCACTCGGAACTCCCGGAACGCCTGACTACAAGCAGCCGGCCGGGTTTCAGCCGCTTGATCCTGCGAAACCAAATCCCAAGAAAATAGGAATTCCGGAAGACATTCATCAAACCGTCGTCCAGGGAATGTGGCAGGTGGTGAATGCGGGAGGCACAGGTGCGGGCATTCGCATGGCCGGCTTTGATATCGCAGGCAAGACAGGCACTGCTCAGGTGGTCGGCCTCGGAAAAGACGTTGGCAAGAACAAGGACCATTCGTGGTTTGTTTCTTACGCTCCTGCATACCAACCAGAGATCTCAATGGTGGCACTTATTGAAAACTCCGGATTCGGAAGCCAGTTCGCAGCGCCAGCGATACGACGAATCTACGACGTCTATTATCGAAAGACACGACATGCAGAACCGCCGGGAACGGTGCAGATTGCTCAGAAGTAAATGGTTGCAATAATACATAAACGTAGTTGGCGCGATTTTGATTGGGTGCTGGCCTTCATGGCCATCGCCATCGTCGCGTTTGGTACAGTGCAAATTCACTATGCACAACCCACCCAGTCCTACTGGGTCAAGCAGCTGATCGGATTAAGTATCGGCCTCGTGGCGATGCTGGCAATTGCCTTCACTGACTATCGCCGCTTACTGAATCTGGCTCCGCTATTTTATGTGTTCGGGCTAGTTCTTTTAATCATCGTGCTCGTACCCGGCATCGGCACTCGCGTCAACGGTCAGCAAGCATGGATCAAAGTTCCCGGCATCGGTCAATTTCAGCCTTCTGAGTTTGTGAAGGTAACGACTGCGATGATGCTTGCTCGTTACTTCGGCAAGAATCGCGCCCAGGCTCTGACGGTGAAAGAAATGATCGTCGGCGGGTTAATACTCGCATGTCCGATCGCTTTGATTATGCTGGAACCCGACGTTGGGTCGGTACTCACCTACATGCCGATTCTCGCGGTCGTACTTTTTCTATCGGCGATACGCATCCGGCTCGTTGTTGCAACGGCTCTTCTGGCCGTAATTATGATTCCACTCACCTACTGGATCGGGGTGAAAACAAATCTTGTTAAGCGTTACCAGCAGGAACGAATCAACGTGATCTATGATCCGGAGAATGCCGACAGAAGAGGGATTGGCTACCACACCTGGCAATCAATTCTGACCGTTGGTGAAGGCGGTCTATTCGGGTCGCGCTCATCCGCCGAACATTCGCAGAGCAGTTTGAAGTTCCTCCCTGAACCGCACACTGATTTCATCTATGCAGTTACCGCCGAGACTACTGGTTTTGTCGGCTGCGTGATGGTCCTGGTGGCTTACGCAGTATTGTTGTCGCGATTGATCACAGGGGCGAGACGGTCGTCTGACCGAATGGGCATGCTAGTGATTATGGCTGTGGTGGGTGGGCTGACATTTCAGATCTTCATCAACATAGGCATGGCACTGGGAATCTCGCCTGTGATTGGTGTACCGCTACCCCTGATGAGCGCTGGCCTGGCGTCGCTTATCGCGACCTTCATCGCCATCGGCTTTGCTATCAGCGTGCAACTGCGAAGATTCGTCAACTAAGCCCTGATGTCCGATATGCTTCAGCTTGTCGATGACTCGCGGCAAATTCGACTTACATCGCAGCTTGACGCCTCGCCACCTCATCGACAAGCTGAAGCATATCGGACATCAGTCGCCCGTTTGGCACATTAGCATTCAATCCCAATGCAATTATCACCTGCCTACGATCTGTTGGTGGAGCGCAACTTCCTCAGCGAATCCACATGCAGAAACATCATCAACGAAACGAGCAACGGCGCATTTCAACCGGCAACTGTCTATGGCCGGACCGATTCAGGTTCGGTCGATGAACGTGTACGAAAGACGACGCGGCTGAGTGTGTCAGATGAAACGTTTCAATTGGTGAACCAGCGACTGCTGGATTATAAGCCGCGCATCGAAGAGCACTTCCATGTTTCGCTTCGTGATTGTGAGGAGCCGCAGTTCTTACGCTACAACGTCGGCGACTTCTTTGTAGCCCACCAGGATGGGAACACTGGCATGATCCGTCTCGCCTCTGATGCCGAACGCAGGATCTCCATCACTCTTTTCCTAAACCAACAAAGCGAAGATTCAACCCCAGGGACTTACAGCGGTGGGTCGCTTAAGTTTTCTGATTACCGAAAGCCCCTGCCAGACCGAGAGTTCTGTATGCCCGTTGAAACCGGACTACTCGTAGCCTTCCGCTCAGAACTCACCCATGAAGTGACACCGATAACCCGCGGCGAACGCTATTCAATTGTCAGCTGGTACAGATGAAACATGCAGAATGATGCCGTACAATTACGGCCATGAAGCGTTCGGGAATCGCAGATCTGCCTCTTCACGGAGGTCGTGTGCCTCAGTGGCTGGCGACGCGGATGACCAAACTCGGCACTGCGATTACCGAAACAATCGTTCACGACTACGGCACGTCAGCTTTTCTTTCCCGCCTCAGTGATCCGTTTTGGTTTCAAGCTTTCGGTGCTGTTATGGGCATGGACTGGCATTCGTCTGGCATCACGACGTCAGTCATGGGCGCACTCAAAAGAGGACTCGCGTCACGTTCCGATGAACTCGGACTATACATCTGCGG
>Ga0207675_100004603_pt1 | contig 13293 bp, 10 predicted proteins | sample KBSSwiS42_FD_184305 | JGI IMG/M metagenome (GOLD analysis project Ga0207675, IMG submission 184305) | Switchgrass rhizosphere microbial communities from Kellogg Biological Station, Michigan, USA - KBS Switchgrass S4-2 (SPAdes) (version 2) | ecosystem: Host-associated > Plants > Roots >... | reverse complement strand
CACGATCTCGATCAGCGGTTATCACATTCGCGAGGCTGGATCGACAGCCGTGCAGGAAGTCGCTTTCACGCTCGCCGACGGCATCACTTACGTCGAAGCGGCACTCGCCGCAGGTTTGGCAATCGACGATTTCGCACCGCGCATATCGTTCTTCTTTAACGCGCATAACAATCTGCTCGAAGAGATTGCGAAATTCCGTGCTGCTCGACGGCTGTGGGCGCGCATCATGCGCGACCGCTTTAACGCGCGCGATCCCCGTTCGTTGATGCTTCGTTTCCACACTCAAACCGCCGGCTCTTCGTTGACGGCCCAACAGCCGGACGTGAATGTCGTGCGCACGACGATCCAGGCGTTGGCGGCTGTGTTGGGTGGAACGCAGTCGTTGCATACGAACTCGATGGACGAAGCGCTGGGATTGCCGACGGAAGCCGCGGCGCGCGTTGCGTTGCGAACACAACAGGTAATCGCTTACGAATCGGGGGTGGCGGATACGGCAGATCCGCTCGCAGGTTCTTATGCAATTGAGGAACTAACCGACAAGGTCGAACACCTGGCCGACGAATACCTGAACAAGATCGAAGCCCTCGGTGGCATGTTGCGCGCCATCGAAACCGGCTACGTCCAACGCGAGATTCAGGAAGCAGCTTATCGTTACCAGCGCGCGATCGAGTCGCAGGAAGAGATTGTCGTTGGCATGAATCGTTTTCAGGTTGAGGTTGAGTCTGCCGTGCCGATCTTGCGCATCGATCCCGCGCTTGAGCAAGCGCAGGTTGAACGTGTTCGTGCGTTGCGTGCCCGACGCGACGCGCAGGCAACTAACGACGCGCTCGACAAACTCGAACAAGCGGCGAGGACGAATGAAAACCTCCTGCCCCGAATTCTCGAATGCGTTGAATCGTATGCGACGGTCGGCGAGATTAGTAACTGCCTGCGACGTGTGTGGGGCGAGTATCGCGAGACCTCAGTGCTTTAAGAAACGATGATGAAAACCAAGCTCTCACTGCTCAGTTGCATTCTTCTTGTGCTCTCCGTCATCGCGAACGCCCAGACCGCAACAGCGCCGGAGCCGTCGCAATGGCTGCGCTACACAGTCAAAGGCGAAGAGTTTTCCGTCACCTTGCCGGCAGACCCGAGAATGAAGACGTCTGACGTATTCATAATTCGACTAAAAAAGAGTCGGATGGAACGAGTGCTGGAGGCGAAAGTAGGCAACGTGGTCTATAGGATCTACGTTTATGAGAACCCGAAACCGCGGCAGTCGTTAGCCGAGTTTATCGCCGAACAAACCGCAAGCTCCGAGTTGAACCTCACGTTCGAAAGTAATCTGGCCGCCGGTAAGTTCGAGGGCAAACAATACGCATCGCACGATCGCGGCCTGCCGTCCACCGAGCAGTTCTTTGCTACTGAAGGACGCTTCTATCGTTTCGTCGTGCGAGGCGCGACCGCGGACAATGCCGGCGCGAGGCAGTTCTTTTCCTCAGTCATGCTCGGAAAGAAACAGGAAGGTATTGAAGTTCTCGAGGGCTGGGGAACGCCTGAATCGTCAGGTGGTATCGGTCCGGGTCTATTCCTTGGAAAAGATGTTGACACGAAGGCTCGCCTTATAAGCAAGCCTGAACCTAGTTACACCGATAGGGCGAAACAGAACCAGGTAGTCGGTACCGTAGTTTTGAAAGCCATTTTTTCAGCGTCGGGAAAGGTTACGAGCATCCGAGTGGTCCAGGGCCTTCCTGACGGTTTAACGGAAAGAGCGATCGAAGCCGCGCGGAAGATCAAGTTCATTCCCGCTTCCAAAGAAGGCAAGTTCGTGTCGATGTGGATGCAACTCGAGTACAACTTCAATCTCTACTGATCCACCGATGCCGCATCTACTCGAAGTTAAGAATCTCCAAACGCATTTCCCGACCCGCGCAGGATTGGTGCGTGCGGTTGATGGAGTGAGTTTTTATCTCGACCGCGGCGAACTGCTCGGGCTTGTCGGTGAGTCGGGCTGTGGAAAGTCGATGACTGCGTTGTCAGTGATGCGACTGATCGCGCCGCCCGGCAGGATCGCCGGCGGTGAGATGCTTTTTGACGGCCGCGATCTACTCAAACTCTCCGACGCTGAGATGCGCGAGATGCGCGGCGACGACATCGCCATGATCTTTCAGGATCCGATGACGTCGTTGAATCCAGTATTCACAGTTGGCGAACAGATTGGTGAAGCGCTGCGTCTGCATCGCAAGATGTCGCGCAAAGAGGCGCGCCAGGCAACGATCGAGGCAATGCGTGAAGTCGCGATTCCCGATCCCGCGCGCCGCATCGACGACTATCCGCATCAACTTTCAGGCGGCATGCGCCAACGTGTGATGATCGCGATGGCGTTGGCCTGTAATCCGAAGTTGTTGATCGCCGACGAACCGACAACGGCGCTCGACGTAACGATCCAGGCGCAGATTCTCGAACTACTCAACGACCTACGAAAACAGCGCGACCTCGCAGTGCTCTTGATCACACACGATCTTGGTGTTGTTGCGGAGGTCGCAGATCGCGTAGCTGTGATGTACACGGGTCGAATAGTTGAGGAATCGCCGGTCGAGGAGTTGTTTGCACGTCCGAAACATCCGTACACCGAAGGATTGCTTCGTTCAGTACCGAAGCTTACGAGCGTGGACGTCGCGAGAAAGGAACGGCTGGAGACGATCGAAGGAGTTGTGCCAAGGCCGACCGACTTGCCGCCCGGCTGTCATTTTGCGCCGCGTTGTCCGCATCGCATGCCGCGTTGCACGGAAGGAAGGATTCCGCTTTACCAGCTTGAAGGTGACGTACAGGTGCGTTGTGTTCTTTACGATCTCGCGGCTGCGGTAACGGCAGACAGTCGGGCCACCGATTTCAAACAAGAGTAATGCAGCAGGTTCAAACTCAAGACCAGACACAGATCACTTCTTCAACGCGCGAGACGCTTGTGAGTGTGCGCGGACTCTTCAAGCATTTTCCGGTTGAAGGTTCAGACGACGTCGTGCGCGCTGTTGACGGTGTTTCTTTCGACATCGTGGCTGGTGAGACGTTAGGTCTTGTCGGTGAATCAGGCTGCGGCAAGTCGACCGTGGGACGTTGCCTGCTGCGTTTGATTGAACCAACTGCGGGCCAGATCGTTTTTGAAGGGCGGGACATAATCGCGCTCGACAAGAAACAATTGCGCCAGCTGCGGCGCGAGATGCAGATTATCTTTCAGGATCCGTACGCTTCACTAAACCCGCGCATGAAGATCGGCGACATCATTGCCGAGCCGTTAGTGATTCACAACCAGGGCAGGCCCAGCGATCGCCGCGATTGGGTGGCGAAGCTCCTGGAACGCGTCGGACTCGATCCCGATTACATGAACCGTTACGCGCATGAGTTTTCCGGCGGTCAACGCCAGCGCATCGGAGTCGCGCGTGCGCTCGCGCTCAATCCGAAATTGATCGTCGCAGACGAACCTGTTTCGGCGTTAGACGTCTCGGTCCAGGCGCAAGTAGTGAACCTGTTGCAGGAGCTTCAGGAAGAGTTCAAACTCACTTACCTGTTCATCTCGCATGGACTGGCTGTCGTGGAACACATTTCGACGCGAGTCGCAGTGATGTACCTGGGCCGCATCGTTGAGATTGCCGACGCGGCTGAGTTATACGCGCAACCTCTGCATCCGTACACGCAGGCTTTACTGTCGGCGATACCGGTTCCGGATCCGCGTGAGAAACGCAAGCGAATCACTTTGCAAGGAGACGTTCCAACGCCGATAAATCCACCGTCGGGTTGTCGTTTTCGCACTCGTTGTCCGATCGCGATCGAAGAGTGTGCACACATCGATCCCGAGTTGCGAGAAGTTTCGCCCACGCATCACGTCGCCTGCATCCGTGTGCCGGGTTGGGACCGCGGCCAGATTTAAAGACAGATATTAGAACCAATCGAGTAAATAGAACCCAACACTGAAACCTTGTTTTGCCGTAGGTCGTATGAAGCTAGTCCGACAAACCCTCTAGGAGAACAAACCGATGAGCGCTCCCCAAGACCCCAATTTTCAGGCGCCACCACCACCTCCGATGCCCGAAGAAGAACCAGTTGCTCCGCGACCGACAAAGAAACTATGGCCCATCGCAATCGGCGTTTTTGTGCTTGGCTTGATCTTTGTCGTTGGTGGAATTGCAAAATTTCTTTCCGGAGGCATCGGCACCGGCGGTGCGCTGTGTTTCTTCGGTGCTCTGTTATTTGGATTGAGCTTTGTCCGGTTGCCGCTGGTGCCGAATCCCGAAGCGCCGCTTTCGTGGTTTGAAAAAGTTACCGGCATCTTCTACGAGCCGTCGCGCGTGTTTCGCAACCTGCGCTCTCAGCCTCTCTGGATCGGCGCGTTTCTAACAATCTGGGTGCTGACGACGATCTACACAACGGCGTTTATTCAGCGAGTCACTCCTGAACGCATCGTTGAGCACACGGTAGAAAAGATCAGCCAGATGGGCCCGCCGTTCGCTCCACCACCCGAGGCGATCGAGGGCATTCGCGCGAATCAAATGGAAGCGCTGAAGAATCCGATGCAACGCGTGGGCGGTGTGCTCAAGTCGGCAGTGACAGTTTTCATCTTCGCTTGTCTGGCCGCTGCACTCTCGTTCCTTGGCATCCTCGCGTTCGGAGGCAGAATCAACTTCTGGCAAGCACTCGCCGCAGTCTTTTACGGAGCGGTTCCCGTCATCGCGATTCAGAAGCTCCTGGGATTGGTGATTCTTTACCTGAAGAGTCCGGATGACTTGCATCCGATTCTCAACGCCGAAACGACGTTGCAGGACAATCTTGGAATACTCTTCACGCCCGCGGACCATCCGGTGCTTTTTGTGATTGCGAGCTTTATAGGCCTCACGTCGTTGTACGGGCTGTGGTTGCGCGCGAGAGGATTGCATCTGGCCGGCACGCGCGTGAGCAAAGGCACAGCCTGGGGCGTCGCGATAACGTTGTGGATCTTGTTACTGCTCTTCGCGACGATCGTCACCGCGCTATTCCCGGGCTTCATTTCCTGAGCCGGGGGAGTTACTCGTAGCGCAGCGATTCAATGGGATCGAGGCGGGCTGCTTTCCACGCGGGCCAGAGGCCGAAAATGAGGCCGATGCCGACGCTGGCGATCAGTCCGCCAATCGGCGCCCAAAGTGGAACGTACGAAGGAAGCAGCAGGCGCAGCAGCAGCGTCAGTCCCCAACCAATCGATAGACCAACAATTCCGCCAAGGCCCGTGAGGGTCGCCGCTTCAATCAAAAACTGCCACATGATGTCGGCTTGTCTGGCGCCGATTGCTTTGCGCACGCCGATCTCGCGCGTTCGCTCAGTGACCGAAACCAGCATGATGTTCATCACGCCGATTCCACCAACCATGAGACCGACGGAAGAGATCACCACCATTGCGATCGCCAGTCCCGCGGTGATCGACCGGAAGTTATCGAGAATGCTTTCCGACGTTTCCATGCCAAAGTTGTCGTTCGCGGCAAACGGCACTTGCCTTCGCACGCGCAACATGTCGCGAACCTGATCTTTCCCTTCTTCCATCCGTCCGGGTCGCGCCACGGCGAGGATGTAGATGTCGTCGGCGTTTGGTTTCAGTTTCTGGGCCACGGTGAAGGGAACGTAGATCACATTGTTCTGGTCGTCGCTGCCGCCGCCAATGAGAAACTGTTCGCGTTTTTCCAACACGCCGACAACCCGAAACTCCTGCGTTCCTATCTTGATCGTTTGCCCGACAGGCGATCCGATCTTGAAGAAGTCGTCAGCCACTTTCGAACCTACAACGCAAACTTGCTGGTTCGTATCGTTTTCCGTTTGCGTAAAGAAACGGCCTTCGGAGATAACTTGCGTTCCAGCCTTTTCAAACTCCGGCAGCGTGCCTTGCAGCGCCACCTGCGCAGACGTTTTACCACCGCCCGAGACCATCAATTTGCCGCCAAACCAGTTGTTGGTAATGTCGAGGAAGGGAACTGAGAGCTCGATGGCCGGCAACTGCTGCAGTGCGACTGCGTCGTCGTAGGTCAGCTCTTTACGCATTCTCTCTTCGCGCGACATGCGGCCGATGTGAATGCCCGGATTGTATTTGCTGATGTAGATCGAGCGCGTTCCGAACGATTCGACTTCGCGCGTGACTGAGACGTCGATACCGCTGATGATTGACGCGATCAGCATGACGGTGATGATGCCGATCACCACGCCGAACACGGTTAAGAACGAACGCAGCTTGTTGGCGCGCAACGTTGCGAGCGCCATCATGAGATTTTCAAAAATGTCGCTTCGAATGATTCGCATGTTCAGTCTGCTCTCAGTGCTTCAATTGGGTCGAGCCGCGCCGCCTTCCACGCCGGAAAAATTCCGGAAAGAACACCTGCGCCACCCGATGCTGCAAGCGCTCCCAAAATTGCCAGAATCGATAAGTAAGTCGGAAAGATCCACGCACTCACAACGGCGCCGACGACCCATGCCAGAAAGATACCGACCGCACCGCCGATTACTGCCAGTGTTACAGCCTCGACGAGAAACTGTTTCAGTATATCCATCTGACGCGCCCCGAGAGACTTTCGAATCCCAATCTCTTTCGTGCGTTCGGTGACGGACACCAGCATGATGTTCATGATCACGATCGCGCCTACTACAAGCGCAATGCCTGGGACGGCGATTGCGACGATGAAGATCGTGCCGAAGAGCCGATCGCGCAGGCCGGTAATAGCGTCTGGCGTCACGATTCCGAAATTGTCTTTCTCGCTTGGTCCAAGCTTACGTCTAGCGCGCATCAGAAAACGCGCTTCTTCGACAGCATCATTGAAGGTGTCATCGGTTTTTGAAGTGGCGACGAAGTAGACCGAGCGTTGCCGGATCAAACCGCCGTAGTTGACGGAGTAAGTCTTTAATGGAAGGACGATGAAGGTGTCCTGCGGAATACCGAAAACTGTTCCTTTCGCTGCTTCGACACCGATGACGCGATAGGGCAGACCGCGGATGCTGATCTCACCGCCTACTGCGTTGCCGGCGGGGAAGAGTTTGTTGGCAACGTCGGCGCCGATGTATGCGACTCGCGCAGCACCTTCGTTTTCGGGATCCGCGATGAAGCGCCCGTCAGCGACGTCGCGGTTCTCGATGTCCACGCAGTTGGCGGTTGCGCCCGATACAAAAACGTCTTCAAGTACTTCGTCGCCGCGCTTTACTTCCGACGGAGTGCCACGGGCGCGTGCACCGATCTTACCGATCTGCGTCGCTCGTTCTTTCAGGTACTCGTAGTCGTCGAGCGTGAGTTCTTTGTTGCGACGCTGGGCGGCTGCAATCGTGTCGGTATCTTTGAAGTCTTCGAGCGGGTTGAAACGTTGGACCGTGAACGACTTTGCGCCAATGCCCGCGATTTTTTCGTCGACGTAACGATTGAAACCCTCAATTAGTGACACGACCACCACAAACGCCGTGACGCCGACGATCATTCCCAGCAGCGTGAGCGCAGAGCGCAGCTTGTGCGCCCAAATCGCCGCGACGGCAAGTTTAAGAGTCTCGATAAATTTCAAAGTGAATTATTCCCAGCGCAGCGCGTCGATTGGATTCAAACGCGCAGCTTTCCATGCGGGCCACAGCCCAAAAACTATTCCGACTGCCGCTGAAATTCCAACGCCAACGGCGATGGCCCACAAAGGCACGAACGCCGGCAGCGGTGAGTACTTGTTCATCAACCACGCCAACAGTTCACCGATTGTCAGGCCGGTAAGTCCGCCAATCGCCGTCAACACTACGGCCTCGATCAGGAACTGCACGAGAATATTCATCTTCGTCGCGCCCACGGCCTTGCGGACGCCGATCTCCCTGGTCCTTTCCGTAACGGAGACGAGCATAATATTCATAACGCCGATCCCGCCAATCATCAAAGCCACAAACGAGATCGAAGTCAGGACCAGCGCCGTCGCTCCAGTCAGCTGATTGTAAACGTCCAGCAAAGAATCCTGCGACGAGATTCCGAAATTGTTAGGCGCGCCCGGTGGCACGCGGCGACGTCGCCGCAGGATGTCGGTTATCTCGTCGATCGCAGACTTCACATCGGCTCGTGAACGCGGCCGCACGATTACGAAGAAAACTACTTCCGGAAAGGGACGGTCAGGATAATACTTGTCGAACGTCGTAATGGGAACAAAAATCGAGTTGTCTCGCGACTGGCCGAAGAAATTTCCGAGGGGCTCCATCACACCGATAACACGAAACGGATTTCCTTCGATTCTGACGTCCTTATCGATCGGGTCTTCATAGGGAAACAGCGCCTGTTTCACGTCGACCCCGATGATGACTACGTTCGAACGATCCTGCATGTCGATCTCGTTGACGAAACGGCCGTTGGCGACGTATTGCGTATGCACAAACTCGTAGTAAGGAGTGACGCCAAACAGAATCGGCGTATCAGTCTGCTTGTCCTGGTAGCGAATCGTAGCCGCGAGCTTGCGATGAATCGGCGACACACCGACGATCGACGGCGCTTCGGTGCGCAATGCCTCGGCGTCGTCCATCGTCAGATCCTTACGGTGAATCTCTTCCGGTCCGGGCGGGCGTCCAAAGCTCGGCTCAAACTTCGCCACGAAGATTGTGTTCGAGCCGAGTGACTCGATCTGATCGGCGAACGCTTTGTTCAGGCCCTGAATGATCGAGACCATGAAAATGACAGTCAAGACGCCGACACTCACGCCGAGGATCGTCAACGACGAGCGCAGTTTGTTTACGCGAAGCGTGTCGAGCGCCATCAGCGCGGATTCTTTGACGTCGTCAAGTCTCATTTTGTTATTGGCGATTTTCGATTGCCGATTGCCGATTTAATTGATTTCCGAGACTAGCGATGATCCACAATCGACAATCGACAATCGACAATCGACAATCGGCAATCGGCAATCGGCAATCGACAATAGTCTCATTCAGCTCTCAGCGCCTCGATTGGATCCAACCTGGCAGCGCGCCACGCAGGCCAAAGTCCACTGACAATTCCCACCAACGATGACACTCCGACTCCCAATACCGCCGAAGTGACACTGACCAGCAATGGAAATCCGATCAGCGCGGAGATCACGTAGGCCAATCCATACCCGGTTCCAACCCCCATCGCTCCGCCAATCGCCGTCACCAAAACTGCTTCGATCAAAAACTGGGTCAGTATGTCTTTGCGGCGCGCGCCGATCGCTTTGCGAATGCCAATCTCTTTGGTCCTCTCCGTCACTGAGACCAACATGATGTTCATCACTACGATGCCACCGACTATTAACGAGATACTCGCCACGCCGAGCGTCACATAGTAGATGTTTGAAGTGGCAGCGCTGTAGAGATTCAAGAACACGTCCTGGGTCTCCAGTGCAAACCCCTCGTCTTCTTCGTCTCCCGCCAGGTGGCCGCGCCGGTTACGCATGACGGTGCGAACCTGATCTTCGGCAGCTTCGAGTTGCTCGGCAGCCTGCACTTGAATGAAGACGACCAGCGAACGGCGTGCGCCATACGCCCTCTGATAAGTCGAATAGGGAATGTAGACCACGTTGTCGCGTGAGAAACCGAAGATCGATCCCAAAGGTTCGAGTACGCCAAGGATCACACATGGCCGGCCCGCAATTCGAATCTCGCGGCCAACTGCGCGATCGGCGGGCGCGTCTGCGAAGAGGTTCTTCAGCATGTCGGTACCGACGACACAAACGTCGCGGCCGGACGCCCCTTCGCTATCGGTCCAGACACGGCCGGCGTCGATGTTCACACCGTCGATATCAAACATCGTCAACGGCTGAACACCGCGAATGCGAACGTTCTCCGCCTTTTGATCCTGGTACTTAACTGTTTCGATCGCGTTTGCCGCGATTCCGACGCGCCAGCACGCAGTGCACAAACGCCCAATCGCTTCCGCGTCCTCGTGTGTCACGTCTTTGCGGCGGTTGAACTTTACGAACTCTTCGCGCGACTTAATGATCTGCGGGTTCTTTGAGATTGTGAATACCGTCGAACCTTGCGAAGAGAACGTCTGTGCAACTGTCTCATTAAGACCATCGATAATTGTCCAGACCGCAATCACCGCACTCACGCCGACGACGATGCCGATCAACGTCAACGCCGTGCGCAACTTGTTCGCACGCAAACTCGCAGTGGCGACACGAAACGCTTCCCAAATCGCCGCGATTCGGAAAAGCGGAAACGACTTGAGCCGGCCGGGAAAGACAGCGCGAGCGTACGTGTAGCGCGGTGGCCCCGCATGCTGGTCGCCACTTCGCTCCATCTCGTTTCTCCTACCTGATTCGTTCGTCTTTTTCGATGAGGCCGTCGCGAATCGAAACTACGCGGTGCGCACGCGCGGCGATGTCGTGCTCGTGCGTCACGACGATGATCGTATTGCCTTCGGAATGCAGCCGTTCGAAGAGATCCATGATCTCCATGCTGGTGTGTGAGTCGAGCGCTCCGGTTGGTTCGTCTGCCAACAGGATCGACGGGTGGTTAACGAGCGCGCGCGCGATTGCGACGCGTTGTCGTTGACCGCCGGAGAGTTCATTCGGTTTGTGAGTCATGCGCTCGGTAAGGTCAACCGCCTTGAGCGCTTGCTTTGCCATTTCGTGACGTTGTGACGCGCCGACACCGCCGTAGATCAATGGCAGTTCGACGTTGTGCAACGCAGTCGCACGGGCCAGCAGATTGAACGTCTGAAAAACGAAGCCGACTTCCTGGTTGCGAATGCGCGCCAGTTCGTCGTCGTCCATTTCGGAGACGTTCTTTCCATTGAGCCAGTACTGGCCTTGCGACGGTGTATCGAGACAGCCGATCAGGTTCATCAGCGTCGATTTGCCCGAACCCGAAGGACCAACGATGGCGATATATTCGCCGCGCGGAATGTCGAACGAGACGCCATGAAGAGCATGCACTTTCTCAGTGCCCATCTGGTAGGTTTTCCAGATGTTGCGCATCGAGATCATCATCGACGGATCGTGGCCGTCAACCTGAGTCTGAGGCTGGATCACGTTTTCTGTCGGTGAAAGCGTGAGAGTCGCGTCACTCATTAGCTGCCCTCGCTCCCGTTGGCGTTGCCCGGCTTCTTAGTCTGCCGTTTGACGGACATTCCGTCTTTGAGAGTCTTCAGCACACGGCTTGGACCGCGCACAATCTCCTGTTTTGCTTGTAAGCCACTCGTGATTTCGATGTCCGCTTCGCCCGTGATGCCGGTGGTCACTTCGATAAATCGAACCTTGTTGTTTTCGATGATGTAGACACCTTTGAGCGCCTTCGGCTTGTTATCGCCGGGCGACGGCGAAGGCGTGTTGCCCGCGATGGTTGCCGCAGGAGAAGCCGCCGGCGTCGGCGCCTTTTCAACAATCGCTTCGAGCGGGACCGCGAGCACGTTGTTCTTTGTGTTCGTCGTGATCGTTACGGTCGAACTCATTCCCGGTCGCAGAGCGGTCTGAATATCTTCCGGCAACTCGCGCAGCTCGAGAGTGACTTTGAACTCTTTCGCTTCCTGCACGTTGACGCGGTTTGAAAGTCCGCCTGTCTGGTCTGACTTTGCGATGGCGAGCGGGTTTCTCTGAGTTACGATTGCTTTGAGTTCCTTGTCGCCAAGTGCGTCGACTTTAACTTTGGCCTCCTGGCCCACTTTGACGTTGTTGATTTCAGTTTCGTCAACGTTCACTTCGACGTTAATCTGCGACATATCGGCGATAGTCATCAACGGCGTCGTTGACAGACCCGCAACAGCGAATTCACCGACGCGCGTCGGAATGTCAGCGATGACGCCTGTCAGCGGCGACAACTGCGTCGCTTTTGAACGCTGGCTCACTTGTCCACGCAACATGGCCTGTTGCTGGTTCGCGCGCATCTCTGACGACTTGATGCTCGTTTGCGCTTCCTTCACCGCGATTTTTTGCTGGTTAGCGCGTTCCGACGCTTCTTTGACAGCGATCCTCTGGGCCTCTAAGTTTGCTTTTGCGGTCTCGAGTGAAATCTTCGCAGTCTCAAAATCATCGCGCGCCCTGTCGTACTCGAGACGAGAGGACACTCCGGCTTCAACCAGTTCAGTATAACGTTTGAGTTCGCGTTGGGCCGTGTTCAGGGCCACCTGCGCCTTCTCGACGTTGGTCTGAAACGCGACGACCTGTTGCTGCGCGGACGCTACGGACTGCTCTGCGACGACCAATGCCTGTTGGGCCTGGTTGACAGCGTTGCGAGCGTTCTGCACGTCGTTCAGTGACGCCTGTGTGGCGGCCCATTGGGCCTCCTGGTTTGACTGCAACTGGGTCGGATCGATGCGGACCAGTGGCTTGCCTTTAATGACCTGATCGCCGGCAGTGACGTAGATCTCTTCAATACGTCCCGGCACTTCGCTGGTGAGCTTAATGTAGCGGACCGGGCGAACTTCGCCGGACGCCGTCACTGTTTGCTTGAGTTCAGGCCTGACTTCAATCTTGATTGTGACAACTTCCGGTTCTTCCTTCCGGGTGGCAATTACGCTGATAACTACAATAGTGGCGAGCACGACGCCCACAACCACGCCAATAATGATCTTCTTTTTTCGACTCAGTGCCATTCTTAGAGTTCCTTCGATCAGGAGCTTAAATTCTTGATTGAAAACGAGGTAGTGGTTCTAATCGGGACCGCTGACGCTAAACCGGTACGCTCGAAGTAGCTCTTACGTGCAAACTTATCAAACTGTTTCATTTAAGAGCAACCAACAAGGGCACTTGGAAGCATAGACGAACCAAATGGTTGCGGCGTTAACAGTCGGAAAGTGGTGTTGGCGCAATAGGCATGTTTCGCGTTAGAATTGCCTGCTTCTCTGAGAGTCCTGATGATTACCTGCGATCGCTGCAAAACAGAAAACCTGGACGGCTCGCAATACTGTGACGAATGTGGCGCCCCGCTTCGTGCCCGCACTGCCCTGGGTATCCGAATTCGCGGAGCTCAACGTCCGGACCTACGTGACGGTCGGCGGTAAGCCTGGCGTGTACTTTTTCAGCCTTGATGCCGAGAGCGCCCTTGCCGTCGCGGCGGCGCGGTCGCTGCTGCATCTCCCCTATTTCACGGCGCAGATGCAGGTCCACTGCGAGGCGCGGCGTGTCGACTATTCGAGCCGCCGCGTCGGCGACGGCGCTCCGGCGGAACTGGTCGCCCGTTACGAGCCCGCTGGTTCCCCGTTCCACGCTGAGCCTGGCACGCTGGACCACTTCCTGACGGAGCGTTACTGCCTGTACAACGTCGACGCACGATTTCGTGCCTACCGTCTCGAAATTCATCATCCGCCGTGGACGTTGCAGCGGGCCGAGGCCACCTTCGCCCTGA
>Ga0207675_100004600_pt1 | contig 13296 bp, 13 predicted proteins | sample KBSSwiS42_FD_184305 | JGI IMG/M metagenome (GOLD analysis project Ga0207675, IMG submission 184305) | Switchgrass rhizosphere microbial communities from Kellogg Biological Station, Michigan, USA - KBS Switchgrass S4-2 (SPAdes) (version 2) | ecosystem: Host-associated > Plants > Roots >... | reverse complement strand
GAGACGTCGTCGACCTTGATCACGACCCCGTCGATCTCGTGCTCGACGTCGTGGCGGTGCTCGCCGTAGTACTCGATGAACTCCTGCGCCTGCTCGAGACCCGGAACCACCTTCGCGCGCTCGCTGGTCGGCAGTCCCCAGTCGCGCAGCGCGGCGTACGCGTCGGACTGGGCGGTGGGCTCGAACCCCTCGCGGAAGCCGATGCCGTGGCAGACCATGGCGAGGTCGCGTGTGGCCGTCACCTTCGGGTTCTTCTGGCGCAGCGAGCCGGCGGCTGCGTTGCGCGGGTTGGCGAACATCGGCTTGCCGGCCTCGGACATCGCAAGGTTGAGCCGCTCGAACGCCGCCACCGGCAAGAACACCTCGCCGCGCACCTCGACCCGCCGCGGCACCGGGTAGTCGTCGGTGGCGCTGAGCCGGTGCGGGATGTTGGCGATCGTCTTCACGTTGGGGGTGACGTCCTCGCCGGTGCGCCCGTCGCCCCGGGTCACGCCACGCACCAGGCGCCCGTCCTCGTAGAGCAGGTTGATCGCGAGGCCGTCGACCTTCAGCTCGCACAGCAGCGCCGGGTCGTCGACGCCGTCGCGCCGGAGCCGCGCCGCCCAGGTCTGCAGCTCCTCGAAGGAGAACGCGTTGTCCAGGCTCTGCATCGGCTCCAGGTGGTCAACCGCCGTGAACATGGTCGAGACCGCACCGCCGACCTTCTGCGTCGGCGAGTCGGGCGTGCGCAGCTCGGGGTACTGCTCCTCGAGTGCCTCGAGACGACGCAGCCGCAGGTCGAAGTCGTGGTCGTCGAGGGTCGGGTCGTCGAGCACGTAGTAGCGCCAGCGGGCGTCCTCGACCTCCTCGGCCGTGCGGGCGTGCTCCTCACGGGCCTCCGGCGGTGCGGGCGTGACGTCGGCGTCGGACTCGCTGCTGATCTCCGTGCTGATCTCCATGCTGATCTCTGGGACGGTGTCGGCGGTCTCACTCACAGGCAACATCTTGCCGTGCCCCACCGACGTCACCCATCCGCGGAATAGGTCGCACCGAACGTTCCTTGAACCAGCCGAGGAGGACCTGCCATGCCCGGACCGTTCGACGGCGCGCCCAGCGACGCCCGCGCCCTCGACCGCCGCGCGCCCGAGGGCACGCCCCGCGGCGTGGTGCTGATGCTGCACGGCGGCACGCCACACAGCCTCGAACCCGTCGGCACCCGCAGCGGCTCGCTCTGGCGGATGCAGGTGCTACGCGACGCGCTGCGGCGCGAGGTCCTGGATGCCGGTCACGCGCTGTGGCTGCTGCGCTACGCCCGGCGCGGATGGAACGGCGGTACGTCGCTCAGCCCGGTGCCGGACGCACGCTGGGCGCTGGACCAGGTCCGCGCGGCGTACGGCGACGTGCCCGTCGTGCTCGTGGGGCACTCGATGGGTGCGCGCGTCGCGAGCCGGGTCGCCGACGACCCCAGCGTCCGTGGCGTGGTCGCCCTGGCCCCGTGGTTCGACGGCGGCGACCCGGTCACCGCACTGGCCGGCAAGGACCTCGTGGTCGGTCACGGTCTGCGCGACCGGATCACCTCGGCCCGCGGCAGCCGGGCGTTCACCGAGCGCGCCGCGGCCGTCGCCGCCCGCGCGGAGTTCTACCCGCTCGGGCGCGCCGGTCACTACCTGCTGTACCGGCCGACGCGATGGAACCGCTTCGCGCTGCGCCACGCCCTCGACGTCCTGGCGCGCGCGGAGCACCGCTCGGACACGGTGGAGTAGGCCAGTCGTCTAGACACAGCGGGCCTGGAGACGGGCTGGGGAATGGACTTGCGGGTCAGACAAGTTGCCTTCTATGCTCAACTTGAAACGAAACCGTTTCGTTTCATCCGTGAACGGGAGGTGGTCCGGATGGTGCCCATCCGCCCCCGGGTCGAGGGCGAGCGCGAGGACGAGATCCTCGATGCCACGCTCGCGCTCCTGGTCGAGGTCGGCTACGACCGGCTCACCATGGATGCCGTCGCGAAGCGGTCGCGCGCCAGCAAGGCCACGCTCTACCGCCGCTGGGAGACCAAGGCGAGCCTCGCGATCGACGCACTGCTGCGCGCCAAGGGTGCCCCGCACGTCGAGCTGCCCGACACCGGCACCCTGCGCGGCGACCTCCTCGCCACCTTCTGCGGACCCAAGGGGCCGGCCGGCCACGCGGGCACCCGTGCCCTCGCTGCCGTCGTCACCGCGCTCTCCAGCGACCCCGAGTTCGCCGCTGTGTTCCGCGAGCGCTTCATCGCCCCGAAGCTCGCCGTCTCGGCCGAGATCTACCAGCGGGCCCAGGCCCGCGGCGAGATCCGCGACGACGTCGACCTCGAGGTGATCGGCCCGGCGCTGGCCGGGATCCTGCTGCACCGCGCCTTCGTGATGGGCCTTCCCACCGACGACTCGATCGTCGCGCGCGTCGTCGACCACGTCATTCTCCCCGCCGTGCTCCACCCGGACCCGGCAGCCACCACCCAGACCCTGTAAGAGAGAGCAAGGACCCCATGAGAGACGCAGACACCACCCCGGGTTCGGTGACGACGGCACAGCCGTCCACCCCCGGTCACGGCCACAGCCACCTCGGCTGGGCGCTCGTCCTGATCTCGGTCGCCCAGCTGATGGTGGTGCTCGACGCCACGATCGCCAACATCGCCCTGCCGTTCATCCGCGAGGACCTGGACATCAGCCAGGCCAACCTCCAGTGGATCGTCACCGGCTACTCGCTGGCCTTCGGCGGCCTGCTGCTGCTCGGAGGCAGGCTCGGCGACCTCTACGGACGGCGCCGGATCTTCATGGTCGGCGTCAGCATCTTCGCGGTCGCCTCGGCCCTCGGTGGCCTCGCCCAGAGCGAGATGCTGCTCCTCGGCGCTCGTGGCCTGCAGGGCCTCGGAGCCGCGCTCGCGTCACCCACCGCGCTGGCGCTGATCGCGACCACGTTCCCGGCCGGTCCGCCCCGCAACCGCGCGTTCTCCGTGTACGCCGCCATGTCCGGCGTCGGCGCGGCCGTGGGCCTGATCCTCGGCGGCTGGCTGACCGGGCTGCAGCCCGACATCCTGGGGATCAGCGTGGACGGCTGGCGGCTGACCTTCCTGATCAACGTGCCGATCGGCCTGGCCGCCGCCGCGCTCGCACCGCGGGTGCTCGGGGAGAGCGAGAGCCACCCCGGCGAGCTCGACGTACCGGGCGCACTGACCGGCACGTTCGGTCTGATCGCGATCGTCTTCGGTCTCTCACGCGCCGGCCAGCAGCAGTACGGCTGGGGCGACACCTGGACCTTGGCGTCGCTGGTGACCGGCGTGCTCCTGCTCGCTGTCTTCGTGCTGGTCGAGCGCCGCGCGGAGCACCCGCTGCTGCCCTTCCGGATCCTCACGAACCGCACCCGGGGCACGGCGTTCGCCACGATGGCGATCGTGCCCGCGGCCATGTTCTCGATGTTCTTCTTCCTGTCGCTGTTCGTGCAGAACGTGATGGGCTACTCACCACTGCAGACGGGTGTGGCGTTCCTGCCGTTCAGCTTCGGGCTCGTCATCGCGGCGACCATCGCTTCCAAGCTGGTCAACGTCATCGACCCACGCTGGATCGCCGGCACCGGCACGGCGGTCGCGGGCGTGGCATTGCTCGGGTTCTCGCGACTGACGATCGACGCCAGCCCCGCGCACCTCCTCAACCTCGCGGCCTCGGGCGGCCACCTCGGCGGCAACGTGAGCTACTGGGCGGACATCTTCCCCTTCATCGTGCTGATGTCCCTGGGCATGGGCGCGACCTTCGTGCCGATGACGCTGGCCGCCGTGCACGGGGTCAGCAACCGCGACTCCGGCGTCGGGTCGGGCGTGCTCAACACCATGCAGCAGGTGGGCGGCGCGCTCGGTCTCGCGACCCTGTCGACCGTGGCGGTGCACTTCGCGCAGGCGAAGACCGACCAGCTCGTCCCGGCCCTGCACCAGCTGGCGCCACAGCTCGACCCGAGCGCCATCTCCGGACTGGCCGGCCTGGCCGGCTTCACCACCGGTGCCGCACACGCCTTCCTGACCGGCGCGTTCATGATCTGGACGGCCAGCGTGATCGTCTGGATGTTCCTCAACGTGAAGCACGAGGAGCTGGCGACCGACGGGGCGCCTGAGGGTGTCGGGGTGGCCTGAGGGGATAGAGGGGGGCTGGATACCACGGTCCCGTGGTATCCGGCCACTTCCCCAGCGCTACAGCCCGCGGGAAGCGGCAGCTCGCGCAGGGAAGTACGACGAGTCGCGCCCGAGCCGGGCCCGGGTCAGCGGGGCCCCTCCCAGCGCCCGGCGAAGAGCTTGATGTCGCTCGTGGACACCGCGACGGACCAGGTGAGGGTCCGACCACCGGCGGCGGTGTTCGGCCCGACGTTTCCCGCGCGGTCCGCGATCCGGACCAGCCGCGCGGCGTCGAGGTCGTAGACGTACGTCCCGGGCGGGGTGCCGTGATAGCCGTAGGTCGTAGCCGTGACGAAGCCCCGGCCCACTCCCCCGGCCTCGAGGCCGTCGCCCTGGATGGTGACCAGCGGCCTTCCGTCGGTGGTCACCACGTGCATCCGGTCGTCGCGGATCCCGTGCTTCGTGCCGCAGTACTCGCCGAGCCCGATCACCCCCCGGGCGACGCTCAGCGACAGCTGGTTGCACCGGTCACCGGACTGAGGGTCGAACGAGTGCTCCTCGCCGGTCTGCAAGTCACGCACGGTGACCCGGGAAGCCGGCGCGCTGGAGGTGTCGGTCCACACGAGCGTGTTGCCGTCGATCCCCCAGGCGCCCACGTCGGTCACCTTGGTGGGCGGGCCGGAGCCGTCCAGTGGCATCGACCAGAGGGGGCCCCGGTCGCTGGGGCCGGAAAGGGTCTCGGTCACGAAGTACAGCCGGTCACCCGAGATGGCGACGCCCGGCAGGTAGGTCTCCCCGCCGCCGCCACCACCGTTCAGCGCCGTCACGTCGACGCTGAGGTGCGACCAGGTGCGGGTGCCGAGGTCGTAGACATCGATGGGCACCGGCGCGCGCTCGGGGTCCAGCCATACGACGGTGTCGCCGTGCACGGCGACGACCACCGGCCCCGAGGGGGCGTGGTCGTCGGCGTAACGGGCGTCGGGAGGCGCCGGCAGCCACCGCAGCTCGCCGGTGACCGGGTCCTGCAGCCCGAACCGCTGGTACTCGGTCACCATGTCGTCGGGGTCGCGCCGGGTTGCCTGGCTGACCAGCACCCGGCCATCGGAGGTGACCTGCTGGTAAAGGCGTCCGTTGCCTGAGCGTCCGTTGCCTGAGAACGGGTCGTCCACGTTGAGGTTCACGTGCGACGCGAAGACCCTGACGTCCTGGTCCTGCACGACGGGCACCGCGGCGGGGTGCACGACCGGGCCGACCGGCTCCGTGTGCGCCACCTTGTCGGCACCGGTGCCGCCGGTCAGCTCACGGACCACGCCGTAGCCGACGCCGGCGACCGCGACCACCGCCAGCGCCGAGCCGGCCGCCACCAGCCGGTGCCGGCGTCGCCGGGTGCGGGCACGCCGGAGAATCGCGCCGGTGTGGTGCGGCTCGGCCGGCGGGTGCTGGACGCTCTCCTCGAGCAGGTGGCGCAGCTCGGTGACCATCAGGACTCCCTTCGGCCGACGACGCTGACGACGAGGTCGTCGTCGCGGATCGCGGCGTAGGCGGACTGCAGCGCGGCGAGCCCGCGGGACGTCTGGGACTTCACGGTGCCCTCCCCGACGCCGAGCATCCGGGCCACCTCCACGACCGGGAGGTCCTCGTAGTAGCGGAGCACCACGCAGGCACGCTGTCGTCGCGGCAGGGTCGCCAGCGCCTCGAGCAGCGCCATCCGTTCGGAGCTGGGGGCGGCGTGGTCGGGAACGGTGCCGGCACCGGTGACCGAGGTGTCGCTCACCAGCTCGGTAGCGGACCGGCGACGGCGTGCGTCAAGCGCGGCACTGACCACCGCCCGCTTGGCGTAGGCGTGCAGCCGTCCGTCGCGCTCGAGGCGGGGCCAGCGCCGGTAGACCCGGATCAGGCCCTCCTGCACGTAGTCGGAGGCGAGCTGCCAGTCACCGCAGAGCAGGTACGCCGTCCGACGCAGTGCCGGCTGGCTGACGGCCACGAAGTCCTCGAACTCCCGGTCGTCCCGCATCGCGCCTCCTCGTCGATCGCGTCCCCTCAACCTTCACAACGTGGTGGGGGACCCGCGAGGTTGCACGCTAGTCGCGTTCGATACGTGCGTCCGCCTGGTCGAGCCGGCCCGCGGCGGCCCGCGCCTGCTCGAGCGCCCGGCGCGCCCAGGCCGGTGACGCGCCGGCCAGTCCGCACGTCGGCGTCACCACGGTGCGCTCGGTCGGCGCCAGCCCGAGCATGTCGAACAGCCGGTGCACGGCCGTGCTGGGCTCGCGGTCGTCGGCACTCACCGGATCGACCGACGGGACCACGCCGAGCAGCGCCCACTCCCCCGCCTCGAGTGCGCTCGCGAGTGCGTCGTACGCCGATGGTGCGAGTGCCGTGACGTCCACCGAGATCCCCTGCGCGCCCGCGCCCCGGAGCAGGTCGACCGGCACGTCGGCAGCGCAGCAGTGTGCGATCGGGGTGGCTCCCGCAGCCGAGATCGCGGCGAACACCTCGGTCAGCAGCGCCGATGCCTCCGGCGGGTGCACGCTGCGGTGCCGGCCGAAGCCGGACGCGGTGGGAACCTGGCCGGCCAGCACGGAGGGGAGGGCCGGCTCGTCCACCTGGACCAGCAGCGACGCTTCAGGGAACCGGCGACCGAGGTCGGCGAGATGCTCCCCGAGCGCGGCGGCGAGTGCCTGGGCCAGCTCGTAACGGGCACCGTGGTCGGCGAGCACCCGGTCCCCGCGCGGCTTCTCGACCGTGGCCGCGAGCGTCCATGGCCCGGCCACCTGCACCTTGAGCGGTCCGGTGATGCCCTGCGCCTGCTCCTCCACGGTGTCGAGGTCCTGTGCGAGCAACGAGCGCGCCCGGCGCTGGTCGATGCCGGCCGCATCCGTGAGCCGCCAGCCCGCGGGCTGCAGGTCGGCACCGAGGTCGACGACCAGCCCGAGAGTGCGGCCCGTGAGGTTCGCGACGGCGCCGCGGCCGGGGAGCTCGGGCACGTGCGGGAGGTCGACCTCGCCGAGCACGATCCTCGTGGCCTCGGCGTAGGCGCGGGCGTTGTCCTGCTCCTCGCCCACCGCGCCCCCCGGCATCGAGCCGACGCCCGAGGCGTAGGTCATGCGACCGCGCTCGCGATCGTCGCAGAGCCCACCACGCGCGTGCCGTCGTAGACGACCACCGCCTGTCCGGGCGCGATGCCGGTGGCGCGGTCGAGCAGGCGTACCTCGACCTTCTCCTCGGTCGGGCCGGTCGACGCCATGGTCACGACCGCCCGGTGCTCCTCGCCGTGGGCGCGGAGCTGCACCGTGCACTCCAGCGCACGGTCGGGCACGGTGCCGCACCACACCGGCCGGATCGCGGTCAAGTGCTCGACCGCCAGCGCCTCGCGCGGGCCGACGGTGACGGTGCCGGAGACCGGCTCGATGTCGAGCACGTAGCGCGGCTGCCCGTCCGGTGCCGGGCGCCCGATCCGCAGGCCCCTGCGCTGGCCGACGGTGAACCGGTAGCTGCCGTCGTGCTCGCCGAGCACCTCGCCGTCGCGGTCGACGATCGACCCGGCGTGCGCGAGCTCGCGGTCGGCCAGCCGCTCGGCCAGCCAGGCGCCGGTGTCGCCGTCGCTGATGAAGCAGATGTCGTGGCTGTCCGGCTTGGCGGCGACGGCGAGGCCGCGGTGCTCCGCCTCGCGACGTACGTCGGACTTCGCACTGTCGCCGAGCGGGAACAGGGCGTGGCCGAGCTGGCGCTGGGTGAGCACACCGAGCACGTAGGACTGGTCCTTGCCCATGTCCTCCGCGCGGTGCATCTCGACCAGCCCGTCGGCCCCGATGCGCAGCTGGGCGTAGTGGCCGGTCGCCACAGCGTCGAAGCCGAGTGCGAGCGCCCGGTCGAGCACGGCGGCGAACTTGATCTTCTCGTTGCACCGCAGGCACGGGTTGGGCGTGCGCCCCGCGGCGTACTCGTCGAGGAAGTCCTCGACCACGTCGGCGTGGAAGCGCTCGCTCAGGTCCCAGACGTAGAAGGGGATGCCGATCACGTCGGCCGCGCGCCGCGCGTCGTTGCTGTCCTCGATCGTGCAACAGCCGCGGGCGCCGCTGCGGTAGGACTGGGGGTTGCGCGACAGTGCGAGGTGGATGCCGGTGACGTCGTGACCGGCCTCGGCCACCCGCGCGGCCGCGACCGCCGAGTCGACCCCGCCGGACATCGCCGCGAGGACCTTCATGTCACCGACCTCCGAGCCCCGCCACCGCGCCGGCCTCCGCCGCGCGTTCGACGGCGGGACCGATCGCCTCGACCAGGGCGTCGACGTCGGCCGGGGTGGACGTGTGCCCGAGCGAGAAGCGGAGCGAGGAGCGGGCGTCCTCGTCCGAGCAGCCCATGGCCAGTAGCACGTGCGAGGGCTGCGGGACGCCCGCCGAGCACGCCGATCCAGTCGAGCACTCGACACCGCGGGCATCGAGGAGCATGAGCAGGGAGTCACCCTCGCAGCCCGGGAAGGTCAGGTGGGCGTTGGCCGGCAGCCGGCGCACCGGGTCTCCGTTGACGATGGCGCTGGGCACCACCTCGCGCACCCGCCGGACCAGGTTGTCGCGCAGCGCCGACACCCGGGCGGCGTACTCCGCCCGACGCCGCACGGACAGCTCGACCGCGGTGGCGAGCCCGACGATCGCCGGGGCGTCGATCGTGCCGGAGCGGATGTCGCGCTCCTGCCCGCCCCCGTGCTGCAGCGCGGTCACGTCCAGCTCGCGTCGTACGACGAGGGCGCCGACGCCGAACGGGCCGCCGAGCTTGTGCCCGGTCAGCGTGAGTGCGTCGGTGCCCGACGCGGCGAAGTCCACCTCGACCTGCCCGACAGCCTGCACCGCGTCGGTGTGCACGGGGATCCCGTGGGCGCGCGCCAGCTCGACCACCTCGGCGATCGGCTGGAGCGTTCCCACCTCGTTGTTGGCCCACATCACCGACACCAGGGCCACCGACCCCGGGTCGCGGTCGACCGCCTGCTTGAGTGCCTCGATGTCGAGCCGGCACTCGGCGTCGACCGGCAGCAGCTCGACTGCGGCTCCGTCGCGTTCGGCCAGCCAGTGCAGGGGGTCGAGCACCGCGTGGTGCTCCACGGCGGTGGACAGGATGCGCGTGCGGCGGCCGTCGCCGGTCCGACGCGCCCAGAACAGTCCCTTGACCGCGAGGTTGTCGGACTCGGTGCCGCCGGAGGTGAACACGACCTCCCCCGGCCGGCAGCCCAGCGCGCCCGCGATCAGCTCGCGGGACTCCTCCACGACGCGCCGCGTGTCGCGCCCCGAGGCGTGCAGCGAGGAGGCGTTGCCGACCCGCACCAGCTGCTCGCTCATCGCCGCGACGGCTTCCGGGAGCATGGGCGTCGTGGCGGCGTGGTCGAGGTAGGCGCGGCGCAGTGCCGGGGCGGCGTGAGTCATGGCTGATCCAGCGTACGGCGTCCGTGCGCGGGTTTGACGGTCCGCCCGGATCAGTCCAGAGTCGAGCGATGGGGATCAGCATCGAGGCATCTTCCCCTGAGTCGCCCTTCGCGCAGCTGCGGGACCAGATCCGGCGCCAGGTGCTCTCGGGTGAGCTGACGCCCGGCACCCGGTTGCCCACCGTGCGCGCGCTTGCGACCGACCTGGGACTCGCCGCGAACACGGTCGCCCGCGCCTACCGCGAGCTGGAGGGTCTCGGCATGATCGAGACCCGCGGCCGGGCCGGCAGCTTCGTCAGTGGCGAGGGTGCCGAGCGGGCGGCGCGCGAGGCAGCACATGCGTTCGTCGACCAGCTGCGGTCGCTGGGCGTCGAGCGCGACCGCGCGATCGCCCTGGTGCGCCGGGCCTACGGCGGATGACCCGGCACCGGTCATGAGCGGTCCAGCTCCGCCACCAGCGCATGGTGGTCGGTGCCCTCGACGTCGACGGTGCGGGTGCGCACGCCGGCGAAATCCCTGGTCACCAGCACGTGGTCGATGGTGATCACCGGCCGCAGGTACCGTGCGCGCGACTCGGTCGGCCACGTCGGTTGCCAGCCGGCGTCGGCCTGTTCCGCCGCGTCGTGCAGGCCCAGGCCCAGGATCTTCCGGAACGCCGGGTGGTCACGCGTGGCGTTGAAGTCGCCCACGACCATCGTCGGACCCGCACCGACGGCGGCCGCGGCCTGCCGCTTCACCTCGCTCAGGTCGTCGTGCCAGCTCGTCGCGGCAGCGACCGGCTGCGACGTGTGCACCGCGAGCAACCGGAACGGCCGCGGCGCCCGCACGTCGACCGCGATCCCGCCGTTTCCGAGTGCAATCGCACGAGCGTCTCGCAGCCGGTCGCGGGAGAACACCATCGTGCCGGCAGCTGTGATCACCGGCTCGCCGGCACGGTGCGGCAGGAGCGCGGCCAGCCCGGCCCGGTCGAGCGCGATCAGCTCGGAAGGCGTGACCTCCTCCAGGACGAGCACATCGACCTTCCCGTCGGCTACGGCGCGCACCACGGTGTTCGGGTCGCCGAGCCCGAACCGCAGGTTGGAGGTCATCACGACGAGGTCGGTGCGGGCACCCGACGCTCCCGCGAACAAGGGCGCGAGCCAGTAGCCGTGGGCGACCGCGCCCACCAGCGCGAGCACCAGTCCCGCGATCACGACGGGGCGCAGCCTTCCTGCACGTCGTACCAGTACGACGAGGAGGACCAGCGCCAGCAGGAAGCCCAGCACGGCGTACGACGCGAACGACGTCGCCATCACCGGCAGCCGGGCCGAGGTGTCGACGAACCGCAGAACCGTCAGCGTCGCGGCGCCCGCGAGGGCGACTGCGGCAACGACACCCACGAACCCCCGGAGTGTCCGCAGGGGTCAGCCCTTGCGCTTGTTGATCTCCTCGGTGGCGGCGGGCAGCACGGTGTGCAGGTCGCCCACGACCCCGAAGTCGACCAGCTCGAAGATCGGCGCCTCGTCGTCCTTGTTGACCGCGACGATCGTCTTGGAGGTCTGCATCCCGGCCCGGTGCTGGATCGCGCCGGAGATGCCGCTGGCGACGTAGAGCTGAGGTGAGACGGTCTTGCCGGTCTGCCCGATCTGGAAGGCATGCGGGATCCAACCGGAGTCGACGGCGGCCCGCGAGGCGCCGACGGCGGCGCCGAGCGCGTCGGCGAGGCCCTCGACCTCGGAGAAGTCACCGCCGGTGCCCCGGCCACCGGAGACCACGATCGCCGCCTCGTTGAGCTCGGGACGACCCGACGCCTTGCGCGGCTGGGAGGCGACGATCTTCGCCTTCCTCGCCGACTCGGAGATCGACGCCGCGAACTCCTCCGTGGCGGCAGCACCCTCGACCTCCTCGGGCGTGGCCGCGTTGGGCTTGACCGTGATGATCGGGGTGCCCCGGGTGACCTTCGCCTGGACCGTGTAGCTGCCGGCGAACACGCTCTGCGTGGTCACCGGGCCCTGCCCATCACCGGGCTGCACGTCGGTGGCGTCGGTGATCAGGCCGGATCCGGTCTTGATCGCCAGCCGGCCCGCGATCTCCTTGCCCTCACCGGAGGAGGAGATCAGGACCGCGCCGGGGGTGGCCTTCTCGACCAGCTGCGCGAGCACCTCGGCCTTGGGGGCGACCAGGTAGCCCTTGATCTCGACGTCGTCGACGACGTAGACCTTCTCGGCGCCGTACCTCTTCACCGCCTCGACCACCCCGTCGGCCTTGCCCGCCGCGCCGATGAACACCGCGGACGGCTCGCCGAGCCGCCGGGCGATGGTCAGCAGCTCGTGGGTGGGCTTGCGGACCGCGCCGTCGACGTGGTCCACCAGAACCAGGATCTCGCTCATGCTCGTTGTCTCCCTGTCCCCGGGTCTCAGATGAACTTCTTGGACGCGAGGAACCCGACCAGCGCCTCGGCGCCGCTGCCGTTCTCGTCGGTCACGATCTCGCCGGCCGTGCGCGGCGGACGGGCCTCGGTGGCCTCGACCCTGGTCCAGGCCTGCTCCAGGCCGACCTCGCCCGCGTCGACACCGATGTCGGAGAGCGACCAGGTCTCCAGCGGCTTCTTCTTCGCGGCCATGATCCCCTTGAACGACGGGTAGCGCGCCTCACCGGACTGGTCGGTCACCGACAGCACCAGCGGCGCGGTCGCGCCGATCACCTCGGTGGCGGTGTCACCGTCGCGCTTGATCCGGAACTCCCAGGAGTCCCCCGACGCCTGGCTCTCGACCACAGACCCGAGGGTCACCTGCGGGAGGTCGAGGCGTTCGGCGAGCATCGCGGGAACCACCGACATCGCGGCGTCGGTCGAGGCCATGCCACAGACCACCAGGTCCACTCGCTGCCCACCGCTGGCGATCTTCTCGACCGCGGCCGCCAGCACCCGGGAGGTGCCGACCGCGTCGGAGCCGGCGATCGCGTCGTCCACCACGTGCACGCCCTTGTCCACGCCCATCTGCAGCGCCTTGCGGATCGCGTCGGTCGCCTTCTCGGGTCCCACGCAGAGCGCGGTGACCACGGTGCCATCCCCGTCTGCGCCCCCGTTCTCGTCACTGGCGGACTTCTCCTTGATCTGCAACGACTGCTCGATCGCGTACTCGTCCAGCTCGCTCAGCAGCCCGTCGACACCGACCCGGTCGACGGTGAAGTCATCCTCGAAGTGCCGATCGGCCGACGCGTCGGGCACGTACTTCACACAGACCACAATGTTCATGCCCGGCAGCCTACCCACGCGTAAGGCGCGTGTGCGCGGGCCATCGGGTGGGTCTTGTCACACCGGTTTACGTGACGTGTGACGACGTCCTGGAGGGTCCGGACAACACGCTCATGGGCGCACCACCCCGGCCAGCAGGCGGCCGACGAGGAGGTAGACGAGCGCCGCGATCCCCCAGTTGACCAGGGCCTCCTTGGCCACCTCGTTCGCGCCGTGGAACTGGAAGATCCCGGTGTCTCGGCCGAACGGACCGTCGACGAAGTCGCAGAACCTGATGATCGCCTCCACCACCGGGTTGTCCGTGTTGATGTTGTGACGCAGGGCCACCAGGAGTGCCCCCAGCGCGAGCATCGCCGCGGTGAACGTGAACACGAGCAGGATCACGCGCGCGGCCACCAGCCGGACCCGGACCAGAGCGCCAGCCCCGCCCTTCCGACCGGTCGTCTGGCCGGCCTTCTGGTCGGCCATCAGGCGCCCTTGAACTCGGCCTTGCCCGGCCCGTTCTCGACGAACGAGCGCATGCCCGCTGCCCGGTCC
>Ga0207675_100004598_pt1 | contig 13298 bp, 10 predicted proteins | sample KBSSwiS42_FD_184305 | JGI IMG/M metagenome (GOLD analysis project Ga0207675, IMG submission 184305) | Switchgrass rhizosphere microbial communities from Kellogg Biological Station, Michigan, USA - KBS Switchgrass S4-2 (SPAdes) (version 2) | ecosystem: Host-associated > Plants > Roots >... | reverse complement strand
GGGCGTCGATCCCAAGGTGGCGGAGAGCTGGTCCGACGTGTTCGGGATCAGCGGCGTGTGCAACGTGCTGGGCGCGATCAAGACCGCCCGCTTCTACGGCCTGGGGCCGAAAGACGCCGTGGTCACGGTGGCCACCGACGGCTTCGACCGCTACCCGTCGGTGCTGCAGCGACTGAGCCGCGAGCAGGGGCCGATGAACCGCGACGAGGCGCGGCGCCGGCTGTCGATCTTCCGCGGGCAGAAGTCCGACTGGATCCTGGAGGGCACGCGCGAGGTGCGGCGGCGCTGGCACAACCAGAAGTACTTCACCTGGGTCGAGCAGCAGGGCAAGACGGTGGACGATCTGCGCGCGCAGGAGGATCCGGCGTACTGGATCTCGCACCAGGAGCGCGCGGCCGTGATCGACCGGCGCATCGTGGAGCGGCGCAGCTAGCAATCGCCAAGAGCGTCGGCGCGACGAGGCAGTGGCGCGTCGCTGGCGACACGGGGCGCGGGGTGCGCGGTCTCGCTCCGGCCGCGCACATGACCTTATTGAGGACGGCGCGTGGGGCCCCACCCACGCGATCAGCAAAAAGGAGCTATTCGTGCGCGGCCTCCGCTACGACCGCTATTACCCCACGCCCCTACGTGAGCGCCAGCGACGCGAACACCGCAAGCCGTCGCGACGTCATCGCTACTTGTCCCAGCGGACGGTCTGGCCACCCTTCATCACGAATTGCACGCGCTCGAGCTCCGCGATGTCCTTCAGGGGATCGCCGGACACCGCGATGATGTCGGCGTAGCGGCCGGCTTCGACGGTGCCTATGTCCGCTTCGCGGCCGAGCAGCTCCGCGCCCACGCGCGTGGCCGATTCGATGGCCTGCATGGGCGTCATCCCGTAGCGCACCATGTACGTCAGCTCGCGCGCCTGTGGCTCCGTCCAGGCGTACCCGCCGGCGTCGGTGCCGTAGGCGATCTTGACTCCCTTGCGCAGCGCCTTGGCGAAGGCCTGCTTCTCCAAGTCGACCATGGTCACCCAGATGGGCGCCCCCGCCTTGGCTCGCCCTTCGGCCACGTAGACGCCGACGAAGATGGTGGGGCACCAGTACACGCCGCGCCGCACCATGATGTCCATCGTCTCTTCGTCCAGCCCGTCGCCGTGCTCGATCGTATCCACGCCCGCGTTGAGCGCGGACAGGATTCCCTCGCGCCCCATGGCGTGGGCGGCGACCTTGCGCCCGAGGCGGTGCGCCTCGTCCACGATCGCTTTCGCCTCCTCGTCCGTGAAGTTCACCCAGGAGTGCAGCGCGCCGTCTTTCATGAAGTAGCGGCGGTCGGAGTAGTACTTGATCCAGTCCGCGCCGTATTTGACCTGCTCGCGCACCGCGTGACGCAGGCCGTCCGCGCCGTCCGCGATCTGCACGCCCTCCGGGACCTTCAGCTCCCACGAAAATCCCAGCAGGGGATAGGTGCCGGTGGGCGCCAGGGCGCGAGTGGCCACGAACATCCGTGGGCCCGGGATGACGCCGCGATTGATGGCATTGCGCACGTCCACGTCCGCGTACATCGCGCCCTCCGTCTCGAGGTCGCGCATGGTCGTGAAGCCGTGATCGAGGGCCGTTCGCGCGGCCATGGTGGCGCGGATGGCCCGATAGGGAATCGACTCCTTGAGGAGCTGGTCCTCGTATTCGGCGTTCGTGATGTCGCCCTGGAGCAGGATGTGCGTGTGGTTGTCGATGAGGCCGGGCAGGCAGGTCGCGCGGCCGAGATCGATCACCGAAGCGCCCGGGGGAGTGGCGAGGCCGCGCCCGATCTGACGGATCCGATCGCCCTCCACCAGGATCGTCACGTCATCCGACGGAGTGGCGTGGCGCCCGTCGATGAGGCGTCCGCAGTGCACGGCGACCGACGCCGCGGGATCCGCGGCGCGCGCGGCCTCCGGCGAGAGCAGGGCCAGGGCGCAGGCGAGCAGGGCCGCTTTCGTGCGTGGTGATGTCATGAGGCCTCCGATCGAGCGATGGAGTATCCCCGCGGGCCCGAGGTGTGGCAAGGCGCCGCCTCTCCCGTAACATACGTGCGAAGCCGGAGGAGGATGGCCACGCCGATCGACCCCTCGACGGACGGAACACCGCAGGCGTCGCCGAGAGCCGCATGAGCGCTTCCGTCGTGTCCGGCCTCGTCTGCCTGCGCTGCGGGCGCCGCGCGAAACGCGGACTCGACGGCCCGTGCCCGCGCTGTGGGCCGGAGGGCGTGCTCGACATCGAGTTCGACCTCGGGAAAGCGCGTCGCACCCTCACGCGCCGCGCGCTGGCCTCGCGTACGCAGGACATGTGGCGGTACCGCGAGCTGCTGCCCGTGCCGGAGGGAGCGCCGCGTCCGCCCGCGCCGGTGGGCTGGACGCCGATCACGTCCGCTCCGCGCCTGGCCGACTGGGCCGGGCTGCGCACGCTGTTCGTCAAGGACGAGGGCCGCAACCCGACGGCGTCGTTCAAGGACCGCGCGAGCGCGGTCGGGGTGGCGCGGGCGGCCGCCCGCCGCGCGCGCATCGTCGCCTGCGCCTCCACCGGCAACGCCGCCTCGTCGCTGGCCGGGGCCGCCGCCGGCCTCGGGCTCAAGGCCGTGATCTTCGTGCCCGAGTTCGCGCCGGAGCCCAAGGTGGCGCAGCTCCTCATGTTCGGCGCGCGCGTCATCCGTGTGAGGGGCACCTACGACGAGACCTGGGAGCTGTGCCAGCGCGCGTGCGAGCGCTACGGCTGGTACAACCGCAACGCGGCCGTGAACCCGTCGCTCGTCGAGGGCAAGAAGACCTGCGGCCTGGAGATCGCCGAGCAGATGGGGCGGGAGGTCCCGGACTGGGTCGCGGTCTCGGTGGGGGACGGCTGCACGCTGGCCGGCACGTGGAAGGGACTTCAGGAGATGCATGCGCTCGGCTTCATCCCTCGCGTGCCGAGGATGCTCGGCGTCCAGGCCCAGGGCGCGCGACCGCTCGTCGACGCCTTCGAAGCGGGGGGCGACCTCGTCCCCGGCCGCGCGCAGACGATCGCGGACAGCATCTGCGTGGGTCATCCGCGCAACTGGCGCAAGGCGCTGCGGGCCGTGCGCGCCTCCGGCGGCACCTTCGTCGCCGTCCCCGACGAGGCGATCCTCGACGCCATGCGCGAGTCCGGCCGCCGGGCGGGCGTCTTCGGGGAGCCGGCGGGCGTCGCGGGCCTGGCCGGCTTGGCGCAGGCCGTGCGTGAAGGAATCGTCGCGCACGATGAGACCGCGCTCGCGGTCGTGACGGGGAGCGGGCTCAAGGACGTCCGCACCGCCATCCGCGCCGCGGGCGCGCCCGTCGACCTCCCGCCGGACGACGCCGCCCTGGCCGACCACCTTCACGAACGTCCCGTCTAGAATCGAGCTGTCCCCATGCTGCTGCGCAACGCGATCCTGGCCACCCTCGACCCGCCGGCGGTGGCCGCGGCCGACCTCCGGATCGGGGGCGACCGCATCGTGGAGCGTGGGGCGGGCCTCGCCCCCCATCCGGACGAGGAGGTCCTCGACCTGGAAGGCGCGCTGGTGATGCCCGGGCTCGTCAACTCCCACACGCATCTCTACAGCGCCCTCGCCCGCGGCATGCCCGGGCCCGCCCTCCATCCGCGGAACTTCCGCGAGATCCTCGAGCGCGTCTGGTGGCGGCTCGACCGCGTCCTCGACGAGGAGATGGTCTTCCTCTCCGCGCTCGTCGGAGCGGTCGAAGCCGCGCTCTCCGGGACGACCGTGCTCATCGACCATCATTCGTCCCCGTCCTTCATCCGGGGCTCCCTGTCGTGTCTCAAGCGCGCGATCGAGTCGGTGGGCCTGCGCTCGGTCCTCTGCTACGAGGTGACCGACCGCAACGGACCCGAAGGCCGCGACGCCGGCGCCGAGGAGAACGTCGCCTTCCAGCACCACGACCAGTCGGCGCTGACCCGCGGCATGATCGGCGCGCATGCGACCTTCACCCTGTCCGACGAGAGCCTCTCCCGCCTGGCCCAGGCCGTGCGCGACACGGGCAGCAGCGTGCACGTGCACGTCGCGGAGGACCTGGCGGACGTGGCGGATGCGCGTGAGCGGCACGGCTCGTCCGTGACCGGCCGCCTCGACCGCCACGGTCTCATCGGCGCCCGCACCCTGCTCGCGCACTGCGTCCATCTCAGTCCCGACGAGGTGCAGGACGCGCACACGAAGGGCGCCTGGATCGCGCACAACCCGCGCTCGAACATGAACAACACCGTGGGCTACGCCCCCGTGACCGCGATGCGCCGGGCCGCGCTCGGCACCGACGGCATGGACCAGGACCTCCTGGCGGAGGCACGCGCCGCTTTCCTCAAGATGCGCGAGGCGGGCCGCGAGGACGCGTACGGGGCCGCGCTCGAGATGCTGGCGGGCGGCCACCGTCTGGCCGCCGCCCTCTTCGGGATCCCGTTCGGCAAGCTCGACGTGGGCGGCCCCGCCGACGTCGTCATCTTCGACTATCGCCCGCCGACGCGCCTGCACTCCGACAACCTCGCCGGCCACGTCCTTTTCGGCGTCGATCGCAGCCACGTTCGCTCCGTGCTCGTCGCCGGACGGTGGGTCGTGAGCGACCGGCGGATCACGGGGCTCGACGCCCGCGCGGCGTTCGCGCGCGCGCGCGACACCTCGGCTGCGCTCTGGCAGCGGATGGCCGATCTCCCGTAAATCGTTCAGCCTGTGACGGCTCTCACATGCTTCGCGCACCGGTGTGTACTACTTTTGGCGGCGAGACCGGGTCGGCCGGTCTGCCCTCCTGCCCAGAGCAAACCCGGGGCAACCCGGGGACGCAGAGCCGCGGGGCCCTGAGACGCACAGGGCCAGCCGGGCCGCCAGGAGCCTTTGCTGGTGGCGTCGCGGGCGCTCCAGCACCGGGAGGACGATGGACCTGGGCTGGAGCACCACCCTCCGCGCGCTTTTCCTGAAGCCGTTGCGCTTCGGCAACCCGCTCGCGGGCCGTGACGCCGATTCCCTCCTGACCGCCGCGATCGACCGTCTTCCCGCCGCGGTATGGGCCACCGATCACGACCTGCGCCTCACTTCGTTCCGCGGCGGCGCGCTGCCGAAGGTGTACGGCGACGGGCCCTCGTACGTCGGCCGTCCCCTGCACGAGATGCTCGGGCTCGGCTACATCACGGCGATCGAGGCCCACCAGCGTGCGCGGGCCGGACAATCCACGGAGTTCGAGCTCCTCTGGCGCGGCCGCCTCTTCAACGGGCACGCGGATCCCTGGACGGGCCGCGACGGCCGCCTGGGCGCGCGCGCCGTCGTCCTCGACGTCACCGACCGCCGGCGCGCGGAAGAGAAGCTGCGTCACGCCGTCCTGCACGATCCCATCACCGGCCTTCCGAACCGCACGCTGTTCCTCGACCGCGTCCGCCAGGCCATGGCCCGCGCCCGCCGGCACTCGGACCACTCGTTCGGGATCCTCGTCCTCGACCTCGACCGCTTCAAGGGCGTCAACGACAGCCTCGGCCATCTCGCCGGTGACGACTTCCTGGCCGCGGTCGCGGGGCGCCTTTCTCCCTGCGTCCGTCCGCAGGACACGCTGGCCCACCTCGGCGGCGATCAGTTCACCGTCCTCGTCGACGACCTGGGGGAGCCGGACGACCTCGTGCGCGTGGCCGATCGCTTCCGCGCCGCGCTGGCCCGGCCCGTGACCGTGCGCGGCCAGGAGGTCTTCGCCTCCGCCACCATCGGCATCGCGCCCGCGTCGCCCTCGTACACGCAGGCGGAGGCGCTCCTCCGCGACGCCCACGCCGCCATGCACCGTGCCAAGCTGCAGGGCCCGTCCGCGTTCCAGGTCTTCGACGACGGCATGCACGCGCGCGCCCTGGCCCGCCTGCGCCTGGAGACGGAGCTGCGACGCGCCATCGAGCGCCGCGAGTTCCGCCTCCACTACCAGCCGATCATCTCGCTGGACACGGGCCGCCTGGCCGCTTTCGAGGGCCTCCTGCGTTGGGAGCACCCCGACCGCGGGATGGTCATGCCGGACGACTTCATCCCGCTGGCGGAGGAGACGGGGCTCATCCTTCCCATCGGGCAATGGGCGCTCCAGGAAGGCTGCCGCCAGATGCGCGAGTGGCGCGAGGTGAACGGCCACGGCGTGCTGCCCACCATGAGCCTGAACCTCTCCGGCCGCCAGCTCACGGAATGCGACCTCGTCGGCGACGTGGGCCGCATGCTGGAGGCGGAGCGCCTGGAGGGCCACGAGCTCGACCTCGAGGTCACCGAGAACGTGATCATGGCGGACACGGACTCGACGCGTGGCTGCCTGGCCGGGCTGCGCGCGCTGCACCTCGGCGTCTCCATCGACGATTTCGGCACCGGGCACTCGTCCCTCAGCCACCTGGACCGGCTGCCCGTGGACACGCTCAAGATCGACCGCTCCTTCCTGCGCACGCACGGCGGGCATCCGCACAAGACGGAGATCGTGCGCACCATCGTCGGCCTCGGCCACAGCCTCGACCTCGAGGTGATCGCGGAAGGCGTGGAGACGCCCGGGCAGCTCGCGGAGCTGCGCGAGATGGGCTGCGATCACGGCCAGGGCTACCTGTTCGCCCCGCCCGTGGAAGCGGACGCGGCGCGGGCGATGCTGCACACGGCCTGAGCCGCCTCTCCCTGGCGGCGTCCCTTTCGCCGTGATCTAATCGTCCGCATGCCACGCATCGTCCGCTGCGGCCTCATCCAGGCCAGCAACGTGCTCTCTCCGGACAAGGCCAGCCTGGCCGAGGTGCGCGAGGCGATGATCGCCAAACACCTCCGCCTCATCGACGAGGCGGCCGCGCGCGGCGTGCAGATCCTCTGCCTGCAGGAGCTCTTCTACGGCCCCTACTTCGCGGCGGAGCAGGATCCGCGCTGGTACCAGTTCACGGAGAAGGTGCCCGACGGGCCGACCCTTCTTCTCATGCAGGAGATCGCGAAGAAGCACGCGATGGTGATGGTGGTCCCCGTCTACGAGGAAGAGGCCAAGGGCGTCTACTACAACACCGCCGCCGTCTTCGACGCCGACGGCAGCTACGTGGGGAAATACCGCAAGAACCACATCCCCCATTGCCTGCCCGCGTTCTGGGAGAAGTTCTACTTCAAGCCCGGGAACCTCGGCTATCCCGTGTTCAAGACCCGTTACGCGACCATCGGCGTCTACATCTGCTACGACCGGCACTTCCCCGAGGGCGGCCGCATGCTCGGCCTCCACGGCGCGGAGATCGTGTTCGTGCCTTCCGCCACGACCTCCGGGCATTCGGACAACCTCTGGAAGATCGAGCAGACCGCGATGGCCATCGCGAACGGGTATTTCGTGGGCACCAACAACCGCGTGGGCCGCGAAGCCCCCTGGAACTTCGGCGAGTTCTACGGCAGCTCCTACTTCTGCAACCCCTACGGAGAGATCCTGTCCATCGGAAGCCGGGACAAGGACGAGCTGGTGGTGGCGGACCTCGATCTCGACCTGATCGACAAGGTGCGCGCGCACTGGCAGTTCTATCGGGACCGGCGGCCGGAGAGCTACCAGGACATCTCGCGCGACGTGCTCTGAGCGGAGCCGAAGGTCTCCGCGGGAATCCCATGGCCCTCGATCGGGTGTTGAAGGGCGGCCGCCTCGTGGACGGGACGGGCGCCGCCGCCCGCGTGGCCGACGTGGGCATCCGCAGTGCCCGCGTGGCCGCCATCGGGCACGGCCTGAGCGCGCCCGAAGTGATCGACTGCTCGGATCTCGTCGTCTGTCCCGGCTTCATCGACACCCACAGCCACTCCGACGTGAAGGTGCTCGCCGATCCCCTCCTGCCCATGAAGGTGCGGCAGGGCATCACCCTCGAGGTCTTCGGCCAGGACGGCATCTCGGTGGCCCCCGTGCGCGCGGAAGAGCGCGCCGTCTGGAAGCAGAAGCTGTCGGGTCTGCTCGGGGATTTCGGGGTCGAGTGGGACTGGTCGACCGTGCGCGAGTACCTTTCGCGCGTCGCACGGGCGGAGCCAGGGCCGGACGTCGCCTATCTCGTCCCCCACGGTGCGATCCGCCAGTGCGTGCTCGGAGGCGACGACCGCCGCGCGGATGCGGCCGCGCTCTCCGCCATGCAGGACCTGCTCCGTGAGTCCCTGGCCGAGGGAGCCTGCGGCCTCTCCACCGGCCTCATCTACCCGCCCTGCTGCTACGCGGACACGGAGGAGCTGATCTCCCTCGGCCGCGTCCTGGCCGAAGTGAGTCGTCCCCTCGTCGTCCACATGCGCAGCGAGAGCGACCGCATCCTCGATGCTCTGGACGAGATGATCCGGGTCGCGCGTGAGTCGGGGTGTCCCGTACACGTCTCCCACTTGAAAGTCGCGGGGCGGGAGAACTGGCCCCGCGCCGGCGAAGTGGCCCGGCGCCTGGAGGAGGGCCGGCGCGCCGGACTGCGCCTCACCGCCGACCAATACCCCTACGTCGCGGGCAGCACGCTGCTGGGGGCGATCCTGCCGCCGTGGGCCCACGACGGGGGCACGGAGGCGACGCTCGCGCGGCTCGCCGATCCCGAAGCGCGCCGGCGCATGAAAGCGATGATGGCCGACCCCGCCCCCGCCGATTGGGACAACTTCTGGAAGTGGAGCGGGCCGGAAGGCATCCTCGTCGCGGACATCGCTTCCGGACGGCACGCGGAGTGGCTGGGGAAGACGCTGGCCGACGTGGCCCGGCTTCGCGGACAGGATCCGTTCGAAGCCGCGTTCGACCTGCTGGCCGAGGAGCGCATGGGCGTGGCCATGGTCTCGTTCTCGCAGGACGAGGAGGTGGTCGAGCAGTTCCTGCGCCTGCCGTTCGTGAACGTGTGCACGGACGGTCTTCTCGGAGGCCGCCCGCACCCGCGAGCCTACGGGACGTATCCGCGCGTCCTCGGCCGCTACGCGCGCGAACGGGGCGTGCTCACCCTCGAGGAAGCGGTGCGCAAGATGACGTCGCAGGCCGCGGAAGCGTTCGGCTTCGCGGACCACGGGCTGGTGGCGGAAGGGCTGCGCGCCAACCTCGTCGTCTTCGACCCCGTCCGTGTCGCCGACCGGGCCACCTTCGAGGATCCCGTGCAGTTCCCGTTGGGCGTCCGCGACGTGTTCGTGGGAGGCGAGGCGGTGGTGCGTGACGGGGAGATGACCGGCCGGCGAGCCGGGACCGTGGTGTCCTGAAGGGGGACTTGGGTTGCCGGTGCTCACCGATCCGATGGGCTGGTTCACCGTCGAGGTTCCGGAGGGCTGGAACCGCCGCACCGAAGACTGCGTGACCACGCTGACCAGTCCGCGCGGGATCGGCATCCTGTACCTCTCCGCCGCCCGTCACGCCAAGGGGCGTCAGGACAGCTTCGGGGGCGCCGATTTCCTGACGCGCTTCCTGAAGAGCCTCGGCCTCGACGTCGAGGAGTCGGAGATCGCGCTCTCACCGGGCCTGGGCTGCCGGATCTACACCTACGTGCGCGAGACGGAGAGCGCGCGCTGGACCTTCTGGTCCGTGACCGACGACGAGACCGCGCTCCTCATGTCCTACGCCTGCGCGCTCGAGGAGCGGGACCGCGAGCTGGAAGAGGTGGCAGGCATCGTGCGCTCGGCCCGCCTCTACCACTCCGCGCCCATCCACTGAGGGCGGAGGCAGACGGCTCACAGGGTCACGGGGCGCCTGTCCCTCAGGCGGCTGGCCTAGGGCCGCACCTTAGCCGCGCCCTGACGCTCTAGCATGCCTGCATACGAGCTGGAATGTTCTCGGCGTCAGCGCGTCAGCGTGCCGTAGACGTGCCAGTTACCGCAAAAGGACGTGGTCGCCGACTCCGAGTAGTCGAGGGCATTCTCGTGGAAGGCCGCCGACACACCTGTTCCTCGGATGGTTCCGCAATCGGGGTCGTTCGTAACCGAGTTTCCCGAGCCGCCCTGGCATCCGGACACAAACCCGGTGGCATCGACCTGGCACTGCACTGGCGGTAGCTCCACGCTCTCCGTCCCGAACGTGATCATCCCGGTGATCGTCACCGATGCCCTGGACTGGTTCACGGTGAGGGTCGCCCTTCCATCAGCCACTCGTGAGTTATCTACGTCGACATGGAGTGTCCCGGCGTACACACCCGCGACGTTCGGCAGCTTCGATGCCGACGAGTCCGTCAGAGAATTGCCGCCTCCGCAGCCTGCCAGCGTGATGAGGGTTGCCAGGATCAACAGCTTCTTCATTCGTCACTCTCCCTTGCAGGCCGAGATAGCCATCCTCCGTCAAATGCGTGGCCAAGGGGATGCCCGCCGATACGATCGCGCCAGTTGTTCGGGAGTATGAGTCAGAGATCGCAAAAATCGAGGTTACGCTTGCGCAGCCACGCCCCGTGACTGTAGACAAGGTCCGGCTGCGGGCAGCGCTGGAGCAGCGGACGAAGGAATGGCGTGACACGCTACGCGCTACGCGCTACGCGCTACGCGCAGAGCCCGAGGTCGCCGCACTCGACTTCATGAAGAGCGCGAGTGGCATCGGGCAGGGGAATATCGGAGAGGGGGACATCCTATGGGGAGCGGACATCAAGCCGGAGGCCACCGCGGATGGCCTCGTCGGTGTCCCTCTTAGCCGATGGCGGAACTGATCGGCGCGCGTTTCGGCGCCCTCCTCCGGCGCATGCTCCGCGAGCACGAGCGCGAGCAGAAGATCTACGACCTGCCGGCGCGGAAGTTCTGGCACGGGGCGGCGGACCTCGACACCTCCGTGCTCTTCCACGGGCAGCGCGCGTCGAGCCCGGTCGGCCCCGCGGCGGGTCCCCAGGACCAGATGGCGCAGAACATCGTGCTCTCCTGGCTGGCCGGCAGCCGCATCCTCGAGCTCAAGACCGTCCAGATCAACGACCGCCTCGTCCTGCCGCGCCCGTGCATCGACGCCACCACCGTGGGCTACAACGTCGAGTGGAGCCAGGAGCTGCGCCTGGCCGACAGCCTGCGCGAATACGTGATGGGCTCGATGCTCCTCGACGTCCTCAAGGCGGAGAACCTGCTCGGCCTGCCGTCGGACCGGCTCAAGCAGGACACCATCCTGGACATGAGCGTCGGGTACGACCTGGCCGGCATCCGGTCGCCTCCCGTCCGCGCCTGGATCGAGTCGATGAAAGACGCGCGCGTGGAGGTCGAGGCCCTGCGGCGCGAGATCCCGGACGACCTGCGGCGCTGGCGCGACCTGGACTACACGACTCGCCTCTCCGACCAGATCACGCTGTCCACCTTCCACGGCTGCCCGGCGGGCGAGATCGAGGGCATCGTCCGCTTCCTCCTCACGGAGATGGACGTGCACGTGACGGTGAAGCTGAATCCGACCCTGCTCGGCCGGGAGGCGGTCGACGGCCTGTTGCACGACGTCATGGGTTACGACGAGGTGCGCACGCGACCCGAGGACTTCGACAAGGACCTGCAGTGGGAGCAGGCCCTCGAGATCACGGACCGGCTGTCCGAGGTCGCGCGCGCGCGTGGCCGGACGTTCCAGGTCAAGTTCTCCAACACGCTCGTGGTGCGCAACCACCGCACGTTCTTCCCGGCGGGGGAGTCGGTCATGTACCTCTCCGGCGGCCCCCTGCACGTCATCACCATGGCCCTCGTCGACCGGTACCGCCGCGCGCGGCCGGAAGTCCCGATCTCGTTCTCGGCGGGCGTGGACGCGCAGAACTACGCGGACTGCGTGGCCCTGGGATTCACCCCCATCACCACGTGCACGGACCTGCTGCGGCCGGGTGGGTACGGCCGGCTCCCGCGCTACGACGCGCTCCTCGCCGAGCGGATGCGCGCGCTGGGTGCGCCCAGGATCGGGGACTTCGTGCTGCGCGCGCTGGGCCAGGGGGAAGCGGCCGTGCGGGAGGAGGCCCCGTCCGGCCCCGTGCTCGACGCGCTGCTGGCCGCGCTCGCGGGCGGAGGAGACCTGCATGCGGCCGCCGCTCCCGGCCCGCCTGGTCTCTACGACCGCATCGTCGCCCGCGCCGCCGTCCTCAACACGCCGCTGGTCGCGGCCCGTGCCGCCGCGGAGCCGCGCTATCGCGCGGAGAAGAACCGCGCGCTGCCCCGCAAGATCGGTTCGCACCTCGTCCTCTTCGACTGCATCAACTGCGACAAGTGCATCCCCGTCTGTCCCAACGACGCGAACTTCGTCTACGAGACCGCACCGCTGACGGTGGACTACGAGCGGTTCGTCGTGCGCGGGGAAACGGTCGCGACCGTGCCCGGCGGCCGGTTCGTCGCGGGCAAGGCGCACCAGATCGCCAACTTCCAGGACTTCTGCAACGAGTGCGGCAACTGCGACGTGTTCTGCCCGGAAGACGGCGGCCCCTACATCGAGAAGCCGCGCCTGTTCGGATCGCTCGAATCGTGGACGGCGCTGCGTGACCGCGACGGCTTCTTCGCTCGCGGCACCGAGGACGGGCACGCGATCTGGGCGCGCATCCGCGGGCGTGAGTATCGCCTGGAGGTGGACCACGGTCGCGACCGCGGGGTCTTCACCGACGGCGTGATCGTGGTCGAGGTGAGCCATCGCGAGCGCCGGGCCGTGGGCGCGAGCGTCCGGGAAGGCGCGCCCGAGGGACACGCCGTGGACTTCTCGGCCTATCTGAACATGGCGCTGGTCGGGGACGGCGTGCTCGACGCCCGCCGCGCGAATCCCGTGAACGCCGCGATTCCCTCGGCAAAGGCCACGTAGAGCCATGCCGCGCCGCCCTGGCGGTGCGGCGTGGCGAGGGGGGTTCCAAGGGGGGGTCGCGAACGCCCACCTCGATGTCGCGTGAGTGCCCCCCCTTGCCAAGTCAAGACGCCGCCGCGCGCAGCCGCGTCTTGTACACGCGCTGCCGCGGGATGTTGTACCGCTGGAGCCGCAGGTAGATGGTCCTCCGCGTCACGCCCATGAGCCGGGCCACGCGGGCGATGTTCCATTCGTTCCGGTTCAGCAGCAGCAGGAGCTTCTCCCGCTCCAGGTCCTGGACGGGCGTGCGCTCCAGGTAGGTCTCCCACCGCTCGGTGCTGGTGCGCGCCTCTTCGCGGCGCGGCTCGATGCCGGTCACCGCCTTGGCCACGATGCGGGTGAAGCGGCTCATGCGGTCGATGTCGTTGGGGCCGCAGAAGTGGGGATCGAAGCTGTCCACGTAGAGCAGGGCCACCAGCTTCCCGCCATTGAAGACCGGCATGACGATCAGGCTGGCCGGTCCTCCGGGATCGCGGCGCGGCAGGCGGCGATCCTCGTCCCGGTTGCCGATGGAGAAGGTCTGCCCTTCCTGGAGGCTGTCTCGATAGCGATTCCAGACCGTGCCAACGGCCTCGAGGACCTCCTGATCGAT
>Ga0207675_100004597_pt1 | contig 13303 bp, 7 predicted proteins | sample KBSSwiS42_FD_184305 | JGI IMG/M metagenome (GOLD analysis project Ga0207675, IMG submission 184305) | Switchgrass rhizosphere microbial communities from Kellogg Biological Station, Michigan, USA - KBS Switchgrass S4-2 (SPAdes) (version 2) | ecosystem: Host-associated > Plants > Roots >... | reverse complement strand
GCACGAGCAGGTCGAACAGGGTGTGGCCGATCTGCGCGTCGCGGTTGGCGTCGTTCGACGCCTTGGCGACGAGCTCCTTGACCAGGCTCGCCTGCGTCTTCTGGGCACGCACCTCGGTGCGCGCCCGCTTGGTGTCGAGCGTGTAGGTGATCGTCGGCGCGCCGCCCGAGGGCACGCCGGTCGACGCGCTGATGAAGTCATACGCGGCGCCGCGATAGCTCGAGTCGAGCGAGCGGCGCAGCGCGCCCGCGCCCGACTTGACGAAGCCGACGACCTTGAGCTGGTTCGGCGCGGCCGTCGCCTGCACCTGGAGGGCGCGCCACGCATCGCTCGCGCGGTCGAGGTAGAACTCGACCAGGATCAGGCGGCCGACCTGCGGCCAGCCGCCGTCGTGCAGCTTCTGGTTTGCCTCCCACGCGCCCTGCGCGACCATCTGCGCCGAGCTGCCGGCGGTGATGCCGGTGCCGCCGCTGCCGATCAGCGTCGCCGCGAGCTCGAACTCGGCCGGCGGGCTCTCGCCCTCGGCAAGCCGCTGCGCGTAGGCGATGACCGCCTGGCGGACCGTGTAGACGAGGTCGACCGCGCGCAGCTTTCCTTCCTCGCCGAGGCCGGTGACGACGACGGCGAGCGGGCGCGCCATCGCCAGCACGTTCTCGGGGTCCTTCCTGACATTGCCGAAGACCTGGTGCGAGCCGACGCGGTCGGGATAGACGCCGGCGGCGAGCGAGCGGCTCATCGCCCGGCCGACGAGCCGGTCGACGACGCCTTCGGTGCCGGTCAGCGCGAGCGAGCGGTAGTGGCCGACGACGAGCGGCTGGTGCACGAACTTGAGGTCGGCGTTGAGGACCGAGACGTGCAGCGCGCGGCTCGCCGTGCCGGCGCGCGCGCCGTCGCCGGTCGCGCGCGCGTCGCCGCCGAGCACCTCGGCCGGCGTCGACGGCGGCGCCGACGGCGTGCGGCCGCGCGACGGCCGGCTGCGCGCGACGCTCGCCGCGGCGTCGACAGGCGGGCGCGTTGCCGCGCCGGCGCCGGCACCGCGCACGCCGATCGTCGACGCGTCGAAGACATCGAGCAGCGCCGTCTCGCCGCGCGTCAGCAACTCGAGGTAAGCCGGGAACGCCTTCGCGACCTTGGGCAGATCGCCGTGGACGGCGTCGAGCTTCCAGGTGCGAATGCCGGGCAGGAGCGCGCTCGTCAGCGGCACGCGGCCGTCGCCGCCGCCGACCGCGTCGGTGTATTCGAGGCCGGCATCGCCCAAGACGATGCCGCCCGGCGTGAACGGCGCATGGCCGATGACGAGGAGTGTCTTCGCCGCGTCGGGCAACGCCGTGGCCTGCGCGTCGAGGCGGCGCCTGAGCGCGACCGACTGGTCGAGCACGCTCTGCGGCGGCGCGCTCCATCCATAGATCGCGCGCTGCACGACCTCGACGTGCCAGAGGCTCTTCTCGAGCAGGCGCGCCATATCGTCGCCGGCGAGCTTCTGCCAGGTCTCGCTGCGGTCGAGGCGCAAGGCCGGATCGAGCAGGCCGGCCTGCAACTGCAGGAATCCCGGCATGCCGGCCATCACGTTGCGTGCACCGCCGCAGTCGAACAGCGAGCCGAAGGCCGCCAGGGCGTTGCCGAAGGTGTCGTCGCCGGAGAGCGTCTGCATCGGCGACCACGAGCCGCCGTTCGGCGTGCCGAGCATCAGGAAGCGGGCGCCGTCGCGCGCCATCATGCGCTGCCACGTCTCGGGCTTCTCGAGCGCCATCGTCCGCGCGACCAGGCCGCCCATCGAGTGGGCGACGATGCGAACCGGCTGCTGGCTGCTCGCGCGCGCGCTCAGCGCCGCCTCGACCTCCTCGCCGAGTCGGCGCGCCTCGTCCTCGACCGGACGGCGCCAGTCGTAGGCGAAGGGGATCACCTCGTGGCTGTCGGCGAGGCGCTCGATCAGATCTCCGTACAGGCTGCCGACGGGCCCGTCGGGCTCGACGCTCGCCGCCGTCGCCGGGTCCCAGGCGAGCAGCTTCAGGCCGTTGACGATGCGAAAGCCGAGCCAGATGCGCTTGCCGTCGCGCTTGAGGTTCGAGCCGACGATGCCCGGGATGACGAACACCGCCGGCCGGTCGGCGCTCCCGGGCGCCTCGCCCGCCGTGGCGCCGCGCGAACGCGCGACGGCGACGGCCGCGCGCGTCCCGCTCGCGTCCTCGCCGGCCCACGACAGCGGCCCGATCGCGGCGAAGTCGACCGGCGCGTCATCGAGGAGTGCGCTGGCGATCGCCTGGACCGTGCGATCGTTGCTGAAGTAGTTGAAGTGCGAGACCTTGCCGCCCTTGTCGAGCAGGAAGCGCGCGCCGCTGCCGCTCGCCGTCTTCGCACGCGGCGCGCCGCCGTACATCGAGCGCGTCTGCACGACCAGGTCGTTGTCGGTCCAGTAGAAGGCATCGGAGAGGAGCGTCTTGACCCACGAACCGATCGAGTCGCCCTCGAGGTCGCCGGCAATGACGCGCAGCTCGCCCGGGATCGTCTCGGTGGCGCCGTTGAGCCAGGCGACGACCGGGCTGTCCGGCGTCATCGCCTCGAGGCCGGGCAGCTCGCTCGGCTCGGCGCGCCGGCGCGCGACCTCGTGCAGGAAGTCGACGACCTCGGGGACGACCGGGATGCTGGCCAGCTCGAGGCACCAGTTGAGGATCGACAGGTAGGCGTCGAGCCGCTTCGACGCCAGCAGCGTGCCGCGCGCCGGGCAGCCGACGCGAACGGAGCGCTCGCAGCGGATCCCTTTCGCCTGCGCTTCCTTGACGAGCGCGCGCAGGTCGCTGCGGTGCTCGGCGTAGTCGGCGCCAGCGAACAGGTCGAGCACGTCCTCGCCGAGCGGCGCGCCGCCGCAGGCGCGCGCCAGCGCCTCGGCGACGAGGCCGCCGCGCGAGTGACTGACGAGATGGACGCGCGCGCCCGCGGGCAGTGCGCGAACCAGCGTCAAGGCGTTGGCGATCGGGCTGACGCCGAGCGTCGGATGGTCGAGCCCGTAGACGCGATCGCCGTAGCTCGCGAACAGCTGGCGCACGGTCGCGGCGTGCAGCGTCCAGAGCTTGGAGAAGGTGCCGACGGTGTCGGAAAAAGTGCCATGGACGAAGACCAGCAGCGGTCCGCCATCGGCCGCTGCCGGCACGGCGTCGAGCTTGCGGCCGCTGCCCTTGAGCGGCTCGAGCGCATCCGCGCCGAGGCGGTAGACGCCGGCGTCGACCTTGCCGTCGATCTTCTTGGTCACGGCCGCCGCAACGAGCTTGGCCGCCGGATCCTTGGCCAGGCCGGTCAGCACCTGGAAGCCGCTCAGCACCGCCTGGCCCATCCAGCCGCGCGTGCTGCCGCGCGTCGCCTCGGCCTCGAGGCCGGGCCAGCCGAGCTGCCCCGGCACGACGACCTCGCTCGCGCCCGCTCCCCGCGTCGCCACGGCGAGCGCGCTGCGCGTCGCGGCCGCGCTCTGGGCCAGCATCAGGTCGCGCGCATCGGCGGGATGGAGGACCAGCGTCGGCCCATTGGCGACGTTGAGGACGACGACGTCTTCGCCCGGGCGCGCGCTGACGCGCACCGGCTCGCCGCTGCCGCGTTGCGTGCCGACGCGAACCGACGCCCGCACGCGCGCGCCGGTCGCCGAGCGCGCCGCCGGCTGCTCCTGCCCCGGGACGATGAAGGTGATCTCGCTCGTGCCGCTTGCCATGGACGCTCCCCGGCTCACGCGCACGAGGGCGCGCGCAACCGCATCAGACGCTGAACGGCTTCTGCGCCAGGAACTCGCCCGCCGCCCCGAGCGTGAACAGGTTGGGCGACTGAGTCGCCGGCAAGCGCGCCTTGACGCGCGCATGGAAGTTGCCGTAATTGCCCTGGAAGCCGCCCTGGTTCCAGACCTTGAGGACCTGCTCGGTGAAGGCGCCGTTGTGCTCACCGTCCATCGAGGTCTGGTTGTCCTGGCAACCCGAGATGAGGATCACCGCCGGATTGAACTTGGCGACGATGCCCGAGAGGCGCCCGCTCGCCGCGACCTGGGCGAGCGCCGTGTCGGGGTCGACCACCTTGTTGCCGGCGGCGGCGGCGACGTCTTTCTGAAGCTTGTCGTAGAACGCCTTGTGTTCGCGGTAGGTGCGCATCGCCACCGCCTCGGGCATCAGCTTGGGCCGCTGGCTCGGAATCGTCGCCAGCGGCATCGCCGCTTCGCGCGTGACCGTGCCGCTGTGGCAGCTGTCGGACAGGACGAGGATGCGAACGCCTGCGCCGAAGCGGCTGAGCTCGAAGTAGAGCTCGTCGTCGATCAGCTGGCCGTCGTAGAGGCACCAGGTCTCGTCCTTCTTGTCGTCCTCCTCGCCGGTGACGTCGGGCACCTGGCCGCCGTGGCCGGAGTAGCTGAGGAAGAACAGGTCGCCGTCGGCGAGCACCTGGGCGGCCTTGCGCATCTCCGCGAGCACGGCGGCGCGCGTCGCCTTCTTGGTCAGGAGCGTCGTCGGCCGCATGCCCTGTTGCTTGGCGATGGCGGTCATGTCCTTGGCGTCGGCTTCGCAGGCGGCGAGCGGACCGGTCCAGCCGCCGTAAGCCGCGCCGCTGACGCTGTTCAGGCCGAGGTGCAGCGACATGCCCATCGCCTTGCCTCTCGCGTTGCCCTTTGCCTTGCCCTTGGTCTTCGCCGCTGTCTTGGCCATGTCGTCTCTGCTCCTGAGTGAGTGATCGCCGCCTGCGCGGCGCTCGGCCGCATCATCGTTGCGCGCGTCGAGCGAGGCAAGCGCTGCACGCGCCGGCGATTGGAGCATCGCGCGAGCGCGCGCTGCAACCCTCGGAGTGTGGACGGCGTCGAGCGGTCAGAGCGAGCTCGAGTCGATGCGCACGACGCGGCCGCCCGCGCCACGGACGGCATCGACGAGATGACGCGTACCGCCCGGCCCGTCGCCGCCGCCGCCGTCCCACAGGCAGATGCAGATCAGCTTGTCGGCGCCGTACGCGAGCGCGCACGCGAGCAGCCAGAGGTTGGCGCGAACGAAGGCGTCCTCGCCCGGCGCGAGCGGGCCGAGCTCGGCCGACGCTTCGCGCGGCGGCTCGTCGAGCCGATCGACGACGGCGCGAAAGCGCGCATGCCACGCGGCGCCATCGACCACCGGCAGCAGCGACGCGGCGACGAACTCGCGCTCCGGCAGCGGCAGCAGCAGGCGCAGTGGCACGGCGCGGGCCAGACACGCCTCGGCGAACAGCAGGTCGCCACCGGCTGCTCCCTGCGTCAGCGCGAGGTCTTCGGATCCGGCGTCGATCTCGTCGAGGACAGCCGCGATGCGACGCGCCGCGGCGTCGATTCGCGTCGCCGGGAAGCGCGGCGTCGCGCGATCGGGCGCGTCGACCATGTGGCCGGTGAAGAGGATCGTCCGGCGCGGCGCGTCCGGCGCGCGCGGGCCGACATTCATCGCCGCTCGATGACGATCGGCACGACGCCGAGCGCGCTGCGCGCACGTTGGGCGACGGCGTCGGCCTCGTCGCGGCTCGGATAGGGCCCCGCCTGCACGCGGTAGGGCGCCCCGTCGCCGAAGATCGCCAGCAGCGGCTCGAGCCACGACGATTCGCCGTCGGCGCCGACCCGGCGCCGGAAGCTCTCGGCGCCGTCGCGCTCACGGAACGCACCGACCTGGACCCAGAAGCCGCGCGTCGCTTCGGCGGCCGTGCGGCCGGACCGCGACGGCGCGTCGAGCGCGGCGACGCTCGGCGCCGTCGCGGGCCTCGGCGCTGCGGCGACGTCCTGCGCCGGCCAGACCGCCGGCGCGGCCGCGAAGGCCACGTCCTGCGCCGGCACGTCGACCGCGGGCGGCCCCGCTGGCGCCGGCGGCGACGCACTCGGCACGTCGGCCGCAGTGGCAGCGGCCACCGGGGCCGGTGCCACCCCTGCGCCCGCGCCAGCGAGCAGCGCCGCGCCGCCGCGCCAGGCACCGGTGCGAATGTCGTCGAAGGTGATCCGCTCGAGCTCGACCGGCGCGACGCCGCGCAGCAGATCGAGCTTGAACGCCGCCGCATAGCTGAGATCGACGATGCGGCCGGCGACGAACGGACCGCGGTCGTTGACGCGGACCAGCACCTCGCGGCCGTTGGCGGGGTTGCGGATGCGCGCATAGCTCGGGATCGGCAAGGTCGGGTGCGCGGCCGTCATCGCGTACATGTCGTAGACCTCGCCGCTCGCCGTCCGGCGGCCGTGGAACTTGCGGCCGTACCACGAGGCCAGGCCGCGCTCGCGGATGGGGACGTCGCGGGTCGCGGGCACGTATTCGCGCCCGAGTGCCTGGTACGGCTTGTTCGGCCCGCCAGCGCGGATCGGCTCGATGCGCGGCTCGGCGTCGGCGAGGCTCGCCAGGTCCGCCGGTGGATTGGCGCCGGGACCGTCGGCGTCTGCGGGCAGGCCGCGTGACTCGGCCGGCGATGTTCGCGTGGCCTGGCGCGACGGCCCCGAAGCGCAACCGCAGAGCACCGCCGCAAAGGCGAGTGCCCAGCCGAGTCGCGCCGTGCCGCGCGCCGTCATGACGAAGCGCATGGGGCCGCACCTTACCCGAATGCGGCGCACGCCTTGCCACCGCGTCTGCGGCTTTTGCCCTCGTTGGCGAGCCCCGGCGCTTCGGCTGCGCGCGCCGACGGCAGCGCCGTCAAGGCGGCGGCAGCGGCGCCGCGCGGGTCGGAGCGGCGCGCGCCGCGGCGTGTCGCGCCGCCAGCGGCTCAAGCCCCCGCGCGGCAGTCGACGGTTTGGAACTCGACGCGGCGATCGAGCGCGTCGCGCAGGTCGTCGGTGCCCAGGCCGACGATCACCTCGCGCGAGCCGACGCCGTCGGCGGCGATGCGGGCCGCGAGCTTGCGGTTCTGCCGCTCCAAGTTCGACTTGATGAAGGCGGCCCGCTTCTGCGACAGGACCTCGTTGGCGGCGGCGTCGCCGGTCCGGCTCGTGTGGCCGACGACGCGCAGGCAGGTCTCGCGGGTGCCGAACTGGGTCGCGACCTCGCGCAGCCAGACCGCGTATTGCGCCTGCAGGTCGGCCGATTGCAGCAAGGTCGTGGTGCCCGGATTGAAGAACAGCTTGATCGGCAGCTTCTTCGAATCCAGGCCGATGCCGACGATCTTGCCGAAGGTCTCGGCCGCTTCCTTCTTGCGGCCGGTCTTCCAGCTCGTCGTGTAGAGGCCGTTGAGGACGCGCAGGTCCTCGGGATCGGCGACGGCGAGCGCTTCGTGATAGAGGCGGTACGCGTCGGCCGGCTTGTTGTCGGCGTAGGCGAGCATCGCCTCGTTGATCACCGCCTGAGCCGGCAGACGCTGCAGGTACCCCGGCGCGATCGGGTCGCCCGGCGAGCTTCCCTGACACGACTTGATGTAGGCAAGCGCCGTCGCATCGAGCGCCCAGGTCGGGCTCTCGCGGTATTGCGGAAGCGGCTCGGCGTCGACGCTCGCGAGCGTCGCCCGATCGACTCGCTTGGCGACGAGCTTGTTGGTCCTCAGGTCGATGAGCACCAGGCAGACCCGGAACGCGTCGGCGTTTTCGTCCTTGACGTTCTTGGTGTTGATCGCCGTGAGGGTGCCGATCAGCAGCAGCGGCCGGCCGGCGAGCGCGCCGCGCGTCAGCGGCTGCACGTTCCAGGTCGGCACGCGGCGCGTGATCAGGCCGGCCAGCTGGGCGCCCATCTGCACCGTGCTGTTGGTCTGCTGGCCGGTGCTGGCATCGATCAGCGGATCGATCACCAGCTCGCGCGGGCCGCTGCCGAGCGTGGCCTGCGCGTCCTGCAGCAGGCGCTCGCCGGCGCGGGCGACGGCGTCCGCGAAGGGCGCCGCGACCAGGGGCGGCGGCGCGGTCGGCGGGGCGGGCTGCGCCGGCGTCGGGGCGGGCGCTGGCGCGGGCTTGGGCGCGTCGCTCGCCGGCGGCGCAGCGCAGCCTGCGACGAGCAAGGCGAAAACCGCGACGGCGCGGCCGAGGAAGGGCATCGCGAGGTTCTTCGTCGGCATGTCGATCCGCGGCGAGCGTCGAAGTGAGAAGGGGGAGCGAACTTTAGCCCCGGCGGATGCGCTTCGACAATCGGCAAGACGACGGATGACCGGGATCGCTGCCTGCTGGAGAAGCGCCATGGATTGGCTCGATCTCGTTCAATGGCCGGCGATGGTCGTCACCGTCCTCGCCGCCTGGCTCGTCGCCTCGACGCACAAGCACCGGCGCGAGATCGGCTTCTGGGTCTTTCTCGCCAGCAACGCGCTCTGGATCGCCTGGGGTTGGCACAGCCAAGCGTGGGCGCTGATCGTGCTGCAGCTGTGCCTCGCCGCGCTCAACATCCGCGGCGCCAAGAAGGCCGCGCCGGCGGGCTGACGGCCGCGCCGGCCGTGTCCTACGCACGTCGCCTGCACACGCCGACAGAACGCGGCCGCCGACGCTGCGACAGTGGAACTTCGACAGCGCGGCTTGGACCGCGGCTTCGATTCCAGCAACCGTCAGCAAGAGGACACCGCATGAACAAGGACCAGGTCAAGGGCCGCGTCGAGCAGGCCAAGGGCAGCGTCAAGGAAACCACCGGCAAGGCGCTCGGCGACCGCGAGTTGCAAAGTGAAGGCAAGGTCGACAAGACGGCCGGCAAGGCGCAGGCGACCTACGGAGACGCCAAGGAGAAGGTCAAGGGCGCCATCGACAAGGCGTGAAGACGCGGAGCCGGTGCGTGCGCTGACGCGGCCCACGCCGGCTCCCCCAGGTCGGGCCGACGCCGAAACGACGGCGGCCCGTCACCAGCGGCAGTGTCGGGGCAGCCCGGCACTGCCGCTTTCTCTTCAGGACCAGCGCGAGCGCACGCGCGCGGCGATGTCGACGCTCGCGCCCGTCGCCGCGCCGGCGTCGCCCTCGCCGCCAGCGGCGACCGGCCCGACGTGCTCGAACAGCCCGTGCAGCGCCGCGGGCAGGAAGCGGCTGATCGCGCCGTAGACGTGGCGATCGCCGCGCGCCGCCTGCTGCGTCACATAGAAGCGCTGCGGCACGAGAAGATGCAGATGGTGGCGTGCCCGCGTCATCGCGACGTAGAGAAGTCGTCGCTCCTCCTCGATCTCGGCGGCGTTGCCGGTCGCCATGTCCGACGGCATGCAGCCGTCGACGACGCGCAGCACCGAAACCGCGCTCCACTCCTGTCCCTTGGCGGAATGGATTGTCGACAGCACCAGGTAGTCCTCGTCGTCGCCGCCGGGGCCGGATTCGTCGCTCGTCGCCGCCGGCGGATCGAGCGCGAGCTCGGTGAGGAAGCGCTCGCGCGACGGATAGCCCGCGGCCAGCCGCAGCAGATGAGAGATGTCGGCGGCGCGCGGCGCGGCGTCGTCGTGGAGGCGCTCGAGCAGCGGCAGATACCAGCGCTCGACGGCGCCGAGCTCGCCCGGCCACGGCGACCCCGGCGTGCGCAAGGCGGCGAACAGCGACGCGAACGCCGACCATGCCGGCGCGACCGCCGGCGTCGGCACGAACGCGAGCAATCGCGCCGCCGGCTCGTCTGCCGCGGCGAGCGCGGCGACGAGCCGACCGGCGTTGGTGGCGCCGATTCCGGGGACGAGCTGGAGCGCGCGCAGGGCGGCGCGCTGGCCGCGTGGGTTGGCGGCGAAGCGAAGCACGGCGAGGATGTCCTTGACGTGCGCGGCATCGAGGAAGCGCAGGCCGCCGTACTTGACGAACGGAATGTCGCGCCGGGTCAGCTCGAGCTCGAGCGCATTGCTGTGCTGCGCGCTGCGAAAGAGCACGGCCTGGCTCTTCAGCGTCAGCCCCGACTCGCGCAGGGCGAGGACGCGCTCGGCGACCCACGACGCCTCGGCGGCCTCGTCGGCGACCCAGACCAGCGCCGGCCGCTCCGCGCCGCGCCGATCGCTCCACAGCTCCTTGGCGTGGCGCTCCGCGGCGAGCGCGATGACCGCGTTCGACGCCGCCAGGATCGGTGCCGTCGAACGATAGTTCTGCTCGAGCGTGAGCACGGTCGCCGCCGGCACGAACGAGGCGGCGAAGTCGAGGATGTTGCGCACCTCGGCGGCGCGGAACGAGTAGATCGCCTGCGCGTCGTCGCCGACGACGGTGAGGTTGCTGCCATCCGGGCGAAGGCGAAGGACGATCTCGGCCTGCAGACGATTGGTGTCCTGGTATTCGTCGACGAGGACGTGGTCGAAGCGCGACGCGATCTGCGCGCCGACGACCGGGTCGGCCATCGCCTCGGCCCACCAGACGAGCAGGTCGTCGAAGTCGAGGACCCGCTGCGCCTGCTTTTCCTCCGCGTAGGCGGCGAACAGGCGGCGCAACGCCTCCTCGTGGTCGCGGCACCAGGGAAAGGTGTCGGCCAGCACGTCGGCGAGCGGTCGCCTGGCGTTGACGGCGCGCGAGTAGATCGCGAGGCACGTTCCCTTTTGCGGAAAGCGGCGCGCTCCGCTTGCCAGCCCGAGGCGCTGGCGCAGCAGATGCAGCAGGTCTTCGGAGTCGGCGCGATCGTCGACGGTGAACGATTCGTCGAGCCCGATCCGCGCCGCAACGCCGCGCAGCAGGCGCGCGCCGACGCTGTGGAACGTTCCGCACCAGGCGAGCCGAGGCGCCTGCTGCAGCGAAGCGAGGCCGAGCGCTTCGTGAAGGACGCGGCCGACGCGCCGCTCCATCTCGAGCGCGGCGCGGCGCGAGAACGTCAGCAACAGCACGCGGGTCGGATCGGCGCCGGCGAGTACGAGGCGGGCGACGCGCGCCGCGAGCGTCAGCGTCTTGCCCGATCCTGCGCCGGCGACGACGAGGAGCGGGCCGATCGGCGCCGCGCCGACGCCATCGACGCCGAACGCGGCGGCGTGCTGCTGGGCGTCGTTCAGCCCGGCGAGGAGCGATCCCGGGCGAGCGGCTGGCGAGGGAACGCGAACGGACATCGGCGAGAAGAACGGCGCCTGGCGCCCGGGTCGAAGACGACCGGACTGTAAATCCATCCAGCCCCATCGGCGCAAATCCTGCACACCTCGACCGCCCGTGCGCCTTCACTTCGGCCTGGCGCTGCCGATGACTTCCCATGAATCGGGACCGGTCCGCCCCTTCGTTGCCGCGCGGCCGCCCGTCGCGCGGAGCGGCCCCGCTCGCGGCGCGAGCGACGCCCGTCCCGCGAACGCGCCGCGGCGCGGGCACGACGTGAGCGGCGCCGACACCGGATCGGCCGCGCTCTCGGATCCCGAGCTCCTGCTGGCGCGAGCGGCTGCGCCGTCGGCCAAGGTCTTGCCCGACCTCGACCTCGGCGCCGCCGCGGCTGCCGGCCGTGCAGGGGCCATGACCCCCGGCGAAACGCGCTTCTCGCGCCAGTTCACCGCCGAATGGCTTGCCTTGCTCGTCGGCCTGGCGGTGCTTGGCGCGCTGATCGCCTGGTCGCTGTTCAAGGCGCACGACGCGCTCGACGCGACCGAGCGCGACCGCCTGCGCGTCCAGGCGCGCGTCGTCGACGACAACGTCGGCCAGCAGCTCGACGGCATGTACCGGGCTCTTGCCAGCGTGCGCGGCGAATTCCTGGCGACGCCCGTGCACAGCGTCTCGACGCTGCTCTCGATGCGCCTGAAGGCGCTCAGCGACGCCATCCCCGGCGTTCGCTCGATGGTCCTCCTCGACCCGGACGGCACCGTCGTCGCCAGCAGCGTCGGCACGCTGCTCGGCCGCGATTTCTCGGACCGCGAGTACTTCCGCAAGGCCCGCGCCGGGCAGGGTGCGGACACGCTCTACGTGGCGCCGCCGCTGAAGACCGTCATCAACTCGTACACCGTCGTGTTCGTGCGCTCGATCTACACGCCGAACGGCGCCTTTGCGGGCGCCGTCGCCGCCGCGCTCGAGCCCGAATACTTCAAGGTGCTGATGCGCTCGGTGCTGTACGCGCCCGACATGTGGGTCGCGCTCGGCCACGGCGACGGCAAGGTCTTCGTGACAGTGCCGGAGGACCCGCGCCGGGTCGAGGGCGAATCGCATCCGGCGATCGCTGCGATCGGACAAGTGCGCGGCGCGACCGCGTCGGAGACGCCGATCGTCATCGGCACGATCGGCGGCTCGAGCGAGCGACGGATGACCGCGCTGAGCCAGATCTCGCCGCCCTCGCTGGCGATGGACAAGCCCCTGGTCATCGCCGTCAGCCGTTCGCTGCCCGAGCTGTTCGCGCCGTGGCGCAAGCAGGCGCTCGCCAACCTCACCTTCTTCGCGCTCCTCGGCGCGGGCGCGGCGTTCGGGCTCTATCGCGGCCAATGGCGGCGCAAGTCGTACGCGCTGCTCGAGGCGAGCGCCGAGCGCGAGCGCAGGAAGACCGCCGAGCAGCTCGAGCTCGCGCTCGAGGGCGCCGACCTGGGGTTGTGGGACTGGGACGTCCGCAACGACCGCTTCAACCACAACGAGGTCGTGCGGCGCCAGCTCGGCTATGCCCCCGGCGAGCTCGGCGATTCGGGATCGGCGTGGCGCAACATCGTCCATCGCGACGACGCCGCGCGGCTGATCTCGTCGATCGAGGCGCATTTCAGGCGCGAGAGTGCGGCCTACGAATGCGAGTTCCGGGTCCGCCACAAGGAAGGCCACTGGGTCTGGCTGCTGAGCCGCGGCAAGGTCGTCGAGCGCGACGCTCTCGACACCCCGGTGCGGATGACCGGCACCCACATGGACCTGACGCGCAGGAAGAGCGCCGAGGCCGACGTGCAGCGCAGCGCCGAGATGCTGCGCCGCACCGGCGAGCTCGCCAACATCGGCGGCTGGGAGCTCGACCTGGCGTCGATGCGCTACGACTGGACCGAGCAGGTCTTCCGCATCCACGAGCTCGAGGCCGGGCCGACGCCGCGTCTCGACGAGGCGATGAGCCATTACCCGCCGGAAGGGCGGCCCGCGCTGCTCGCCGCGATCGAGGCCGGCGCGCGCGAAGGCAAGCCGTGGGACCTGGAGCTTCCCTTCGTCACCGCCAAGGGCAATCCGCGCTGGGTGCGCGCCCAGGGTGTCGCGGTGTGCGAGGACGGCCGGCCGGTGCGCCTGCTCGGCGCGTTCCAGGACATCACCGAGAAGAAGAACAACGCGCTCGAGCTGCACCGGCTCAACGAGGAGCTGACGCGCCTGTCGACCACCGACGCCCTCACCGAGATCGGCAACCGGCGTCTGTTCGACCAGACGCTCAAGTCGGAGTGGCTGCGCGCGGCGCGCCGGCAGGGGCCGATCGGCCTGCTCATGATCGACGTCGATCATTTCAAGGAATACAACGACCACTACGGCCACCCGGCCGGCGACGCCGTGCTGCGCCAGATCGCGCGCATGGTCGGCGAGTCGGTGCGGCGCGGCGGCGAG
>Ga0207675_100004595_pt1 | contig 13305 bp, 10 predicted proteins | sample KBSSwiS42_FD_184305 | JGI IMG/M metagenome (GOLD analysis project Ga0207675, IMG submission 184305) | Switchgrass rhizosphere microbial communities from Kellogg Biological Station, Michigan, USA - KBS Switchgrass S4-2 (SPAdes) (version 2) | ecosystem: Host-associated > Plants > Roots >... | reverse complement strand
CGCGAGCTCGAGTTGCGCCTGGAGCGGCTCTTCAGGAAGCAAGACGCCGTCCAGGGCGGCCGTACCGATCGTGAAGGCCCAGACACCGTGGCGCGCAAGGGCGCGGATCCTCTCCGCCGAGTCGACCGATCCGGCGGCGATGACGGGCAGCGACGTATTGGAGACAACCGCGTCCACAAGCGCCTCGACATCGCCGTCGTAGCGGTAGGCGAGCAGATTGACGCCGTCGAGGCCGAGCGCCTGTGCGCGGCGAGCGTCGTCGGCGATCTCCTGGATCGAGCCGCGGAGGAGACACGGATGGCCCACGACCCGTCCGACATACGGGAAGAACTTGATCCCGGTGCCGGCGATGATTTCCTGCACTGGCTCGATCAGCGTGCCCCCGATCAGGTAGTCGGGTTGGATCTCGGCGGCCGCGCGCGCCGAGGCGAGCGTGGCCTCATCCGACTCGGACACGACCTCGAGATAGGACGTGTGGCCATTGCTCTCGATGTCGGAAAGGAGCGCCTCGAGCTCTTTGCGCGGGAGGCCCACGTCCTTGCAGCCGAAGTGGCGCACGCCTGTCGCCGCGACGGACGCATAGACCTCACGCGCATCGGCGAGCGTCTCGTCGTTCCGCGTGAGCATGAAGATGAACTCCATCTGCGCGCCTCCCAAAGTTGTCAGACAACTTCGATATCCTAGCCGCGTGAGAGCGGCGATCTGGGAAGGCCCGGGGGCGATGTCGGTCGGAGAGGTGGCCGACGCTTCTTGCCCCGAGAGCGGCGTGCTCCTTCGGGTCACGGCCTGCGGCATCTGCGGCACCGACGTCCGAGCCTTCTACAACGGCGATAGACGGATTTCGGCTCCCTGGGTGCTCGGGCACGAGATCAGCGGGGAGCTGATCGAGATCGGGAGCGGGGCGACGGAGGAGGTGGATGCAGCCGGCTTTTCGATCGGCGACCATGTCCATTGCATCTCGACGCTCTGGTGCGGCACATGTCGCCTCTGCCGGTCGGGTGCCGAGAACCTGTGTCTCAACGGCGAACTCATGGGGTTCGACCACCAGGGCGCCTACGCCGAGCTTGTGGCGATCCCCCAGATCGCCCTGAAGAACCTCTTCCGGATTCCGGATGGCCTTTCGGACGTCCTCGCGACCTTTGCCGACCCGCTCTCGGACGCGATCTGTGGACACAAGGACATCTCCGTCTCGCTCGACGACACGGTGGTTGTGATCGGCGCCGGTCCTGTCGGCACTGCGCACGCGCTCATCGCCCGTCTCCAAGGGGCGGGCCGGGTGCTCATGCTGGAGACCGCGGCGCGACGGCTCGAGCTTGCGCGCGAGGTTCTCGGTGACGAACGGCTGACCTACCTCGACACGTCGGCTGCAGACAGCATCGAGACAGTGCGTGCTGCCACCGACGGGATTGGAGCCGATGTCGTGATCGTCGCCTGTTCCAGCGACCTCGCGCAGGAGCAGGCGATGGACATGGCCGCTCCGCGCGGGCGAGTGCTCTTCTTCGGCGGCCTCCCGAAGGGCACGACGCACATGAAGTTCCCCTCCAACGTCCTTCACTATCAGGAGGTGCAGGTGCACGGGTCCTACGCCTCTCGCCACCGCGATCAGGTGCACGCCCTCGACATGTTGGCCGACGACCTCGCCGGAATCCGACGGGTCGTGACGGACGTCGTTGCCCTGGACGCAGCGCCGAGTGCTTTCGAGCGGATCCGTGCCGGCGAGGTCTTGAAGGCCGTCGTCACTCCGTGAAGGCGGACGCGGCGAGCCGCCGGTCGCTCGGCCACGCAGTCGCCAAAACGCTGCGCGAGCGGATCGCCGGCGAGCGACTCGAGCCGGGTGATCGACTGCCTAGCGAGCCCGAACTGGCGCGCGTCCTCGGCATCTCGCGGCCTTCGCTTCGGGAGGGTATCGCCCTCCTCGAGGAAGACGGGGTCGTCCGTCGCCTACGCGGCTCGGGTACCTACGTGGCCCACCGATCCGGCGTCCGGAATGACCTCAGCCGAAATTTCTCGGTTTCGTCGCTGATCGAGGCCATGGCCCTGCAACCGGGGAGCAGGTCGGACGAGTGCGCGGCGGAGCTTGCACCGCCACGCGTGGCAGCAGCGCTCCGCCTCGAGGCGGGCGCATCCGTATGCGCGCTTCGCCGAGTGCGGACGGCGGACGGCCGGCCAGTGGTGGACTCGATCGACTGGTGCCGACCCGACGTGCTTCCCCTCCAAGCGATGGCCAGCCTGGATGGAGGCTCAATCTACGCCGCGCTCGCCGAGCGAGGCCTGCCGGTGCACCACGGCGTCGCCTCGATCGAGCCTGCCACGGCGAGAGGCAGCGTGGCCCGACGGCTGGGAGTGCGGGCCGGCGCGCTGCTCCTGACTCTCTTCCAGCTCGACAGCACCGCCGACGGAACAGTCGTCCTGGTCTCGCAGGAGCATCACTTGGCCGACGCGTTCGAGTTCACCGTCTACCGGCGCGGGCCCGGGGACGAATCGGATGACGCAAAGTGAAGACGGAGCTGGTTGTCGGGGTGGATGTCGGCTCGCAGGGCACCTGCGCCCAGGCGCTGACTCCAGAGGGAGAACAGGCGGCGAAGGCCTATGTGCCGCATACGCTCTGCTATCCCCAGCCTGGGTGGGCGGAGCAGGATCCACGCGAGTGGCTGGGCGCCGTCGCGACGGCGCTTGCCGAGGTACGTCGCGCCGTGAACGGGGCCGCGGTGCGCGCGTTGTCGTTCGGCTCGCAGCTCGACGGGCTGGTCGCGACCGACGCCGACGGGGAGCCGGTGGGCTCTGCCCTGATCTGGATGGATCGACGGGCGCAGGCTCAGTGCGATGAGGCGGCTGAACGGATGGACCCGCATCGCCTTCGGGAGCTGAGCGGATGCAACCTGGATCCCGGCCACGTCGGCGCGAAGATCGCCTGGCTCCGCGACAACCGCGCCGATCAGCATGCCGGTTCGCGCTGGTTCCTGCTCCCCGGCTCGTTCGTCGCCTGGCATGCGTCCGCGGAGCTGGCGGTGGATCCCTCGAATGCCTCATCGTCAATGCTCCTCGACGTCGAAAGCGCCGACTGGTCGCAAGAGGCCTGCGCCGCCTTTCAGATCGACTCAGGGTCTCTTGCCCCTGTCCGGCCGGCGACTACTGTCCTCGGCCCGGTGTCGCCATGGCTCAGAGAGGCAGCCGGGCTCGATCCGTCGACCCAGGTTGTCCTCGGCTCCGGCGACGAGATGGCAGCGACCCTCGGCGCGGGAGTCGTCGACCCTGGCTCGGTCTGCGACGTCATGGGGACGGCCGAGCCCGTGTGTGCCGTCGTGCCCGCTCCCGTGTTGGACCCGGACGGTGTCACCGAGCTCCATCCGCACGCGGTACCCGATGGCTGGCTGCTCGAGAACCCCGGCTGGCTGTCCGGAGGTGCGTACCGCTGGTTCCGCGACGAGCTCGGGTCCGTCGAGGCGGCCGAGGCCGCGGCCACGGGAGCCGACGTCTACGAGCTCCTGAACTCGCTGGCGGAAGATGTGCCGGCAGGGGCCGACGGGGTCTTGTGGGTGCCGGCGCTAGCCGGGGCGACTGCCCCGGAATGGAACGCGGCCGCACGGGCGGGGTGGTTCGGCCTCGCCGCGTCCCATGGTCGCGCTCACCTCGCCCGGGCGTTGCTGGAGGGCAACGCCTTCGCGCTGCGCGACGTACTGGAGGCCATCCGTGCGGCAGGTCACACGGCGACGGAGCTCGTCTGCGTGGCGGGCGGAGCGCGGGGCGACCTGCTGCGTCAGATCCGCGCCGACGTGACCGGGCTGCCTGTGACGCGGCCGGACGACGTCGAGACCACCGCCCGAGGCGCCGCGATGCTCGCAGCAGCGGGCGTAGGCCTGCACCCAGACGTACCTTCGGCTGCCCGCGTCATGGAAAGCCCCCGTTCCGAGCCGCTGCTGCCGCGGCACGAGTGCGAAGAGGTCTACGACACGCTCTACCGCCGGCACCGGGAGCTCTACTCCGCACTGCGGCCGCTTTTTTCCTGAGGCCAGCGTGGGGCTAGACGGCCCTCTCGTACCGTTCGCGCTCCCAGTCCGAGACGCCCTCGCGCCAGGCCTTGAGTTCCCACTCGCGCGAGACGGCGAAGTAGTCGCTGAAGCGTTCCCCCAGACGAGCGCGGAGCTCGCCGTCGGCACGGAAGGCGGCGAGCGCGCTCTCCAGCGAGCCGGGCAAGGCCGGCAGATCCTCCCGCGCATAGGCGTCGCCAACGACAGGTGGAGGTGGTTCCGCTCCTCGGCGGAGCCCTTCCCCGGCGGCCACCGCGAGCGCGGCGAGGGCGAGGTAGGGATTCGCGTCCGCGCCGGGGCGCCGGCACTCGATCCGGCAGCGCTCGGGCTGTGCGGATGACGAGACGACCCGCAGCGCCGCCGAGCGGTTCTCGATCCCCCAGCTGGCGTTGACCGGCGCGAACCAGCCGGGCACGAGCCGCTTGTACGAGTTCACCGTGGGATTGAGGAGCAGCGAGGCGCCCGCCAGGTGCTCCACCATTCCGGCCACCGCCTGGGCAGCCGGCGTGGGGAGATCTGGTCCGTCGCCTGGCGCGAATGAGTTGGTCTCGTCGTTCCAGAGCGAGAGATGCAGGTGTCCGCTCGAGCCCTCCTCGCCGGGAACCGTCTTGGCGAGGAAGCTGGCGCGGAGGCCGAGCGTCTCCGCGACACCCTTGGCGGCGAGCTTGACGAGCGCCGCGTCGTCGGCCGCGCGCAGGCCCTCCCGCGCAGCCAGGTTCAGCTCAAGGAGGCCAGGGCCGGCCTCAGTGTGGATCGCAGTGAGCTCGATTCCCAACGCGTCGAGGGCAGGCGCCAAGGCCGAGACAAGCTCGTGATACCGCCCGGCCTCGACGATGCTGTAGCTGATCCCGGTCGAGAGCGGCCGGCCCTCTGCGTCCCAGATCCGCAGCTCGTACTCGAAGGCGGCCCTCGTCTCGTAGCCGAGCTCGCGGATGCCCTCGAGGGCGTGTCGGAGCACCTCCCGTGTCGCGAGCTCGCACGGCGAGCCGTCCCGCCAAAAGGGCGTGGCGAGGCAGACGCTCCACCCTGGCCTCCAGGTGAGCTCGTGCAGCGTCTCGACATCGGGTCGCACGACGAGATCGCCCGCGCCGGAACGGATCCCGAACTCCTCGTAGTCCGAGATCGGCGTGTCGACCGGGTCGAGCGCGAGGAGGAGGTCTGTCATGACCGTCCCGTTTTCGGCGGCTGCCTTGAAGGCATTCATGCTCAGCGCCTTGCCGCGCAGGTAGCCGTTCACGTCCGGCATGGCCAGGAGGACGTATTGCGAGTCCGTCACGCGAGGACGCTCTTGATCCGGCTGTCGACGTCGCCGAGCGTCGCGGCCAGCCGGTCGATCATCTCGGCGAGCTCGGTATCCGTCGCCACGTAGGCGGGCGCGAACAAGGTCTGGTCCGGGGCGAACCCGTCCGCCGCGCAGTGCGAGGTCGTGATGAGGAGCCCGTGCTCGAGCGCCGTCCCGTCGACGAGGCTGGAGATCTCGACCTCTCCCGGGAGAAACGATTCCCCGTCGCGCGGGTCGACGAGCTCGACGCCGAGGAGGAAGCCGCGGCCGCGTACCTCGCGGACGATGTCCAGGTCGCCGACTGCCGCGTCGAGCTCATCGCGGAGGCTCGGGCCGCGGCTGCGGATTCGTTCGACGAGGCCTTCGGACTGCAGCGCCTCGAGAACGGCGAGCCCAACGGCGCAGAGCTGAGGAGCTCCATCCCATGTATGGCCGTGCTCGAACTCGCGTGACCCCGACGCCACAGCCTCGTAGACGTGCTCTGCCGCCAAGATTCCAGCAAGCGGCGCATACCCGGCGCCGGCCGCCTTCCCGAAGCTGATGACGTCCGGCTGGAGGGGCAGCTGCTGGTAGGCAAACCAGGAGCCCGTTCGCCCGAAACCGGTTACCACTTCGTCGAAGACGACGAGGAACCCGTATTCTTCGCGCCGCTCCGCCACCCCCTCCCAAAAGTGAATGGGCGGCGAGTAGCCGGGCATCGCTGCGGCACTCACGGGCTCGCAGACGAACGCGGCCACCGTGTCGGGCCCTGCCTCCTCGAGCGCCCGGTCCAAAGCGGCAAGAGCCTGCTTGCCCGTCTCGTCGAGCCGGGCCGTGCTCGGAGGAATGTGGAGGTGATGCGCGAGGTAGGGCTCGTATGGGGCTTGGAGAGAAGGTCGGCCGGAGAGCGCCAGAGTCCCGAAGGTCGCTCCATGATAGGCGTGCGCCGGCGAGATGACGCGCCAGCGACTTTCTCCGCGCTCTGCGTGATAGCCGCGCGCCAAGCGCAGGGCCATTTCGTTCGCCTCCGACCCTCCCGTGACGAAGCGAATGCGCGCGAGCTCGGGCGCCGCAACCTCGAGGATGCGTCGTCCGAGCTCCTCCTGCGGCTCGTTCGTGAACTGGTGGTAGTAGGCGTAGGAGAGGCGCTCGGCCTGCCGCGCGGCCGCCTCGACGACGTCGCGCCGGGCGTGACCGAGGACGGCGACCATCGCGCCACCGCCGCAGCCGTCCAGGAGCTCGCGCCCGTCGACACGGTAGAGGCGAACGCCCTCGCCCCGCTCGATGTCGGGATACACCCAATCCAGATCGCGCGGGAAGACGCTCGTCCGGTCAGCGGTGATCTCTGCTGGCGCGGGGGTCATCAAGCCCGTTCCCGGGCGCGCGCGACCCGCTCGATGAAGGCGTCGAGGAGCTTCCGGGTGTTGCGGTTGTGCTCGCGCGCGCGCTCGTGCGTCTCGGCCAGAAGAGCATCAGGGTCAACGCCGTGCTCGTCGAGCTCGTGCCTATAGACGCGCACCCACTCGTCCATGATCTCCGTCGTCACCTCGGGATGGAACTGGAGACCGAGGCTGCGTCCGATGACGTAGGCCTGTGGCCCGGCCTCGTTTGCCGCCACGACGGTTGCGCCGGGGGGTGCAGTGAACGTGTCGAAGTGCCATTGAAACCACGGACCGTCCGGAACGAGGTCGGGATCGCTCGTCCCCACGGGGAGCCAGCCGATTTCTTCCCTGTCCGACCGGAAAACGTCCCCGCCGAGCACGCGCGCCAGGATCTGCCCACCGAAGCAGACGCCCAGGATGGGCACCTCGGCTTCCTGGGCCTCGGCGAGAAAGTCCATCTCGTGCTTGATCCATTCGATGTCGTCCTGGTAGGCGCCGAATTCGGAGCCGAGGGAGACGATGAGCTCGTAGGCGCGGGGGTCGAGGTCGTGTGGGTCTTGCTCGTCGATCCGGAGAGTCTCGACTTCGTAGCCGCGCTCGCGGAGCCAGGGAGTGATCAGGCCGGGGGGCGTGGGCTCCTCGTGCTGGATGACGAGCGCGCGTCGGCTCACGCGCGGCCTCCTATAGGAGCGGACTCGAGCCTGCCCTCGACCTCGCTCCAGACCCCGCGGAGGACGCCGGCGAATCGGTCGACCATCTCGGTGAGTTCCTCCTCCGACGCGGTGAACGCCGGCGCGAAGAGCGTCTGGTCGCCCGCATAGCCATCCTTCGTGGGCTGGGTGGAGAGCAGCACGAGCCCGTTTTCGAGCGCGACCTCGTCCACACGCGCCGCCACCCGAAGCTCAGGGGGCAGGAACGCACCCTCCTCGCGCGGGTCGCCGTATTCGACGCCGAGGAGGAAGCCGTGGCCCCGAACCTCGCGGACGATCGGGATCTCGGCGAGCGCCTCCTCGAGCTCCTCCTTCAGCTGCGCTCCCCGCTCGCGGACGTGCTCGACAAGCCCCTCGCGGCGCAAGGCGTCGATCACGGCCAGCCCCACGGCACAGGAGAGCGGCGCGCCGTTCCAGGTGTGGCCGAGCGAGAAGCTCCGCGACCCCTGGGCAACGGCCTCGTAGACGTGGTTGCGACACAGCGCGGCGCCGACGGCCGCATAGCCTGCGCCGAGCCCCTTCGCGATGGCGATCACATCGGGAACGAATGGGAGGTCGTTGGCGGCGAACCAGTTTCCACTGCGGCCCATTCCCGTGACGATCTCGTCGAGGCAGATCAAGAAACCGTGCCGCTCCCGCCTTTCAGCGAGTCCTTCCCAGAAACGGTCCGGCGGCTTGAAGGCGGGGAGTGCCGCCGCGCTGATCGGCTCGCAGAAGAACGCGGACACCGTCTCCGGGCCCGCCTCTTCGAGGACATTGTCCAGCGCGGCGAGCGTCGCCTCGCCGGTGGGGTCGAACCGCGGGGTCGCTGGCGGAATGTGCAGGAACCGCGGCAGGTATGGCCCGAGCGGCCCTTGGAGGCCCGGCCGCCCGGTGAGCGCGAGGGTACCTATCGTCGGCCCGTGGTAGGCCTGGGCCGGCGAGATCACCTGCCACCGCTCGGGCTGGCCGCGCTCGACGTGGTAGGCCCGCGCAAGCCTGATCGCCGCTTCGTTGGCCTCCGACCCCCCGGTCACGAAATGGACCCGCGTGAATCCCTCAGGCGCTAGCGAGACCAGCTCATCGGCGAGCCGCTCTTGCGCCGGGTTCGTGACAACCTCGTTGTGGGCGTAGGAGAGCCGCAGCGCTTGCGCCCGAGCTGCTTCGAGAAGATCGCCGCGACCGTAGCCAAGTGTCGCGGCCATCGAGCCGCCGCTCATGGCGTCCAGGTAGCGTTTCCCCCCCGCGTCCTCAAGCCACACGCCCTCGCCACGGACGACCACGGGATAGCGGCGGTCGAGCTCGGGAGGAAAGACCCGTGTTTCGCCGCTCGCCACGGTTGCCTCTTTCAACGCCGTCCTCCCTGCCGGGACCAGGATCGCACTGCTCTGCGCAGCCTACTATCGGGCTCCACAGCCCACGCCCGCTTCGCACCGGCGCTTGGAAGGGTTGGAGAACCAGCGGCGAACGTACATCCCTCGACCTCGGGGATCAACCGACGTACGATGCCCGCGTGGCAAAGGGCAGGACTGCGGCGCAGGCGGGCGAGCGGATCCTGTACGAGATCGTTTCGACGGTCGGCTCCTCCCTCGATCTCAGCGAAGTGCTGGGCGCCGTCGTGCGCCTGCTGACGGACGCGAGCGCCGTTCACGCCTGCTTCGTCTACCTCATCGAGGACGACCGGCTCGTGTTGCGGGCGGCATCGGAGCCCTACGGCGAGCTCGTCGGGGAGATCGCCCTGGACAACCGCGAGGGCATCGCGTGGTGGGCCGTCGAGCACGGCGAGCCGGCCTTCACCCAGAACGCTGTCGACGACCCGCGGAACAAGTTCGTCCCCGAGCTCGAGGAGGAGAAGTTCCAGTCGCTGCTCTCCGTCCCCGTCTCCGGGAGAGACGGAGACGTCATCGGCGCGATCACGATGCACACGGAGGCGCCCCGCGAGTTCACCGCCGAGGAGGTCGAGCTCCTCACATCCACGGCCTCGCTCGTGGCCGGCGCCATCGAGAACGCGCGCCTCTACGAGGAGACTCGACAACGGGTCGGCGAGCTCGAGCACCTCACCGAGCTCGCAGAGACCCTCGCTCGCGCGCAGCAGCTCGGCGACGTGCTGCCCGCGGTCGCAGAGCGGACGCGCCAGCTCCTCCGCAGCCGTTCCTGCCACGTGTATCTCCTCGACGGCGGCACCGAAGAGCTTCGGCTGCGGGCGTCGGCTCCCGCGGACACCGAGGCGCGCCGAGCGATCAAGCTCTCCGAGCTCGGCCCGGAGATGGCGCGAAGCGGCCGCTTCGCAAGCGTGGCCGTGCCAATCGTCGCGGACGACGAGCTCCTCGGCCTGATCAGCGCCGAGGGGACGACCGAGGTCGACCTCGCCCGGGCGGCCGCGAACCAGACCGCCGTGGCGATCAAGAAGATCGAACTGATCGAACGGCTGACGGAGAAGAACCTCATCAAGGACTTCTTCGAGCAGCTGGCAGGTGGAAACGTTCTCGGCGCTGTCGAGGGCCGCGCCGCGCGGCTCGGCTGCGACCTCGACCGGAAGTACCTCGTCGTCGAGGTCGCGCCCCCTCATGAGGCCGTCGAGAAGGCTGTCGCCGCAACGGCTCCGGGTTCCCTGTTCGACCACCGCGACGAGTCCAGCCGGGGGCTCATGCGCGTCCCGTCGATCGGCGAGGCCGCGCTCGTGGAGAGGATCCAGGCGGTCCACGCGGAGATGGGCAGCCCCGTCTCGATCGGCATCTCGAACTCCTGCACGGGCGCGCCGAGCTTCCAGGCCGGCTTCGAGGAGGCCGGGCACGCGCTGCTCGGCTCGGTTATCCGCGGTACACCCGGAGTGATGACCTACGAGGAGCTCGGCCCGTACAAGTACCTCCTGCGCATGTCGCTGGACTCCACGATCCGCGACTCGCAGCGCGACCTGATCGCGAAGATCGCCGAGTACGACCGCCAGCGCCAGACCTCGCTCCTGCGCACCCTCGAGGAGTTCCTCAGGCGACGGGGCAACATCAGCTCGACGGCGGAGGCGCTGTACGTCCACCCGAACACCCTGAGACAGCGGCTTCGGCGCATCCAGGAGATCTCCGGCCTCGACCTCCGCAAGGAGGACTGGCTCCTGATCGAGATCGCCGTGAAGATGGTCAAGCTGCAGGAAGCATTGGGCCGGTCAGAGCCGACATAACCGCCGCCGAACGCTTGTAGGGACCCGCCATCGGCAGGCGCCTCGCGGCTGTTTAATCTCGGCCTCAACCGACCCTGGACTGGGAGGAGGCCGCATGGCGAGCACCGCCGCACCCACCGTCGACGAGATTCGCAAGGAATCCGACAAGCGCGGAATCGAGTTCTACTTCGCGCAGTTCGTCGACATGTACGCCCGTCCGAGCGCAAAGCTCGTGCCGGCACAGAACCTGGACGACCTCGTCTCGGACGGGGCGGGGTTCGCCGGCTTCGCCGCCGGAGAGATCGGCCAATTCCCGAGCGATCCCGACATCGCAGCCATCCCCGATCTCGCGACCTTCACCCCCGTCCCGTGGGAGCCGACGGTCGCGCGCTTTGCCTGCAACATCCATGTCGACGGGGAGGAATGGCCGTACGACCCTCGCGTCATCCTGCGCCGCCAGATCGAGAAGGCGCGGGCGAAGGGCTTCGACTTCCGCATGGGGCTCGAGCTCGAATACTTCCTCGTCGAGCTGAACGACGACGGCTCGATCCAACTCGCGGACGCACTCGACACGCTCGAGAAGCCCTGCTACGACCTCAACGGCCTCAGCCGCCATTACGACTTCCTGACGACGGTCTCGCGCTACGTCAACGACCTCGGCTGGGGCAACTACGCGAACGACCACGAGGACGCGAACGGCCAGTTCGAGCAGAACTTCACGTACACCGATGCGCTCACGAGCTGCGACCGCGCCATCTTTTTCCGTTACATGGTCCATCAGCTGGCCGAGCGGAAGGGCCGCGATGAGGGCAAGACCATTCTCGCCACCTTCATGCCGAAGCCGTTCACGAACCTGACGGGCAACGGCTGCCATTTCCACATGTCGCTCTGGGACGGCGACACGAACCTCTTCCTCGACGAGGACGATCCGCGCGGGCTCGGGCTTTCGGAGACGGCGTACAAGTTCATCGCCGGCCTGAAGAAGCACGCAAAGGCCTACAGCGCGGTGACCGCTCCGACGGTCAACTCCTACAAGCGGCTCAAAGTCGGTTCGACGTCGAGCGGCGCGACCTGGTCGCCCGTGTGGATCAGCTACGGATACAACAACCGCACGCAGATGCTGCGCATACCCGGCCCGGGCAGGATCGAGGACCGAACGATCGACGGCAGCTGCAACCCCTACCTCGCCGCGGCGGTCATCCTGGCGGCCGGGCTCGACGGCGTCGACTCCGGTCTCGACCCTGGCGAGCCGAACAGCGAGAACCTCTACGCGATCCCGTACGGCGAGCTCCGCTCACGCGGGCTCGAGACACTTCCGCCCAACCTCCTCGATGCGACCGAGGAGCTCGAAGGCGACGATGTCCTCCGCGCGGCCCTGGGCCGCGGGCGCGACGAGGACTACGTCGACTACTTCATCCGCGTGAAGCGGGACGAGTGGGCCCGCTACCACGAGCAGGTCACGCCCTGGGAGATCCGCGAGTACCTGACTCGCTTCTAGCTATGTAGGAAACCTCCATATGGAAATTGGGAAAACTGTTCTTTCCATGCGATATCACCCGTGTTCCACAATGTAACTTGATGACATATGTGTGGAATCGTCGGACTGTTCGCCAAGTCGGCTGAGATCGAGGAGTCGCTCGGCCAACACCTCGGCGCGATGCTCGAGCAGATGTCGGACCGCGGCCCCGACAGCGCAGGCGTTGCCGTGTATCGCGACCCTGCGACGAGCGGGTCGAGCAAGCTGACGCTTTTCTCCGCCGACCCGCTGCAGGACTGGGAGGCTCTCGCAGACGAGCTCCGCAATGCCTTCGGCGAAAACGTCACGGAGGAAATGATCTACGCCGCCTACAACGTGGGCTTTGGCCGTTTTCAAAGCCGTGATTTCCTGATCGAGAAAACCCCGGCTACCACGCAAGCGGCCTGCGCTCGCCTCAAACAATTGATCGCCGCGGCGGCAAGCCCGGCAGAGAAAACGACCAAACTGACCACCGCGGAATAACGCGTTCCGCTATTCCCACTCAATCGTCCCCGGCGGCTTGCTCGTGATGTCGAAGACGCAGCGGTTCACGCCTTTCACTTCGTTGATGATGCGGCTGGCGAGCGTTTCCAAAATTTCATAGGGCAGCTTCACCCAGTCCGCCGTCATGCCGTCCTGCGATTCCACCGCGCGCACGGCGATGGTGTAATCATACGTGCGCTCGTCGCCCATCACGCCCACGCTACGCACCGGCAGCAACACGGCGAAGCTCTGCCAGATTTTGTAGTAAAGGCCGGACGATTTCATTTCCTCGACCACAATCGCGTCCGCATTGCGGAGAATCTCGCAGCGCGACGGCGTCACTTCGCCGAGGATGCGCACCGCCAGGCCCGGACCGGGGAACGGTTGTCGCCAGACGATCTCCTTCGGCAGTCCGAGTTCCAGGCCGAGCTGGCGCACTTCGTCCTTGAACAAACATTTCAGCGGCTCGACGAGCGCGAACTTCATGTTCTTCGGCAACCCGCCGACATTGTGATGGCTCTTGATGAGCGCAGCGGGATTGCCCCCGATGGGCACGGACTCGATCACGTCCGGGTACAGCGTGCCTTGCGCCAGGAACTCGGCGTCCTGCACCTCGCGCGCGGCCTCCTCGAACACCGCGATGAACTCGCGGCCGATGATCTTCCGCTTCTTCTCCGGATCCGTGACGCCGGCCAGCTTCTCCAGGAACCGCGCCCGCGCATCCACCGTCTTCAGCGGCACGTGGAAGCGATCCACGAAGAGCGCTTCCACCTGGGCGCGCTCGCCCTGCCG
>Ga0207675_100004594_pt1 | contig 13305 bp, 11 predicted proteins | sample KBSSwiS42_FD_184305 | JGI IMG/M metagenome (GOLD analysis project Ga0207675, IMG submission 184305) | Switchgrass rhizosphere microbial communities from Kellogg Biological Station, Michigan, USA - KBS Switchgrass S4-2 (SPAdes) (version 2) | ecosystem: Host-associated > Plants > Roots >... | reverse complement strand
CGGGAGCGGCACCGAGAACAGCTTGTCGCCCTTGGTGACGCTGGACGAGGCGAGATCGCTGAAGTTAGGATCGGCGGTCTTCTTCTGGATGGAGCCGCGGGACATGTGGCTCAGGAACAGCGTGCCATAGTTGCGCATCGTGATCTGCGCCATCTTTTTGGGATAGCCCCCCAACTCGCGCCCGGCGAGCAGGGCCGCGTCGTTGTCCACGTAGATGGCGGGTACGTACGCGTAGGGCAGACCTTCGTGCAAGACCGCGATGGAGACGATCACCTCCATGTACGGACCGAGATCGCACTCACGGTACTTGGCGAATACCAGGCTCGCCGCGGCCTGCCCGGGCATCGGGGTCTTGATGAGTTCCAGCTCCGCCGGGATCAACGCGGCCGCCTTGTCGGCGTCGGTCGCAAAGGCAATGGACACGTAGTCCATGTTCCGGTAGTCGCATCTCGCCGCGGGATATGTCGGACCCCAGTGGGGCATCACCTTTGTCGTGTACTCCGCGGGCGGCAGCGTGCCCCTGGCGCCCACACCGTCCGGTCCGGGAACCGGACAAGCGTGTTCCACACAGTTGCTCGTCGCCTCACTCGTGGCCCACGGCCAAACCCGACGATCGAACGCGGCCTGATCGACCAATTTCGATAACTCCACCCCGGTCGCCACACTTGGGTCAACTCTTTGGGTGTCCACTACTGAGCGCACCACCAGGGTCCGGGGCGATACAGTGTGGCCCGACGGTACCCCGCCGACCGGCCCTCTGCCACAATCGGCCGGTAGAACAGGCATCGCCCTGGTTCACCGCCGGTAGGCCGCCGAGAAGAGCGCTGGGACCAAGCGACCCTCGGTGGAGGCGCGATCAGTTGGTCGTTCGGCGCCCTTGGTGCGGGTCAGGCCGCATGTGGCGATCCGTAGGTAGATCGTCACCAGTATCGACGCTCCGGTACCGCTTCTTGCCGACGCCCCGCTCGCCGTGCTCGGGATCCCTTCCCGCATGCGCCCACATCACCTTGACTCGCGATCCCGATCCGATCAGGACGGCCCAGTCCCGCAACGTTCCCCCGTCAAGCCGCGTCCAAGGGTGAGCCTTCGCTCATCGGCGGCGGACCAGGACGGCGCCGAGCAGGCCCACGACTGCCCCGGCTCCGAAGAGCCCGGCGGCGGCGCCGGCGCCGGGCCGTGGCGCGATCACTACCTCCGCACGAATCACCGCAGGCCCAGGCACCGCGACCGGCTCCTGCTCCGGGGTCTGGTTTTCCGGCGAGGTCGCCGCCCACGCCGTCACGAACAGCACGAACCGCGACGCGTAGTAGATGAACACGAGCAGGCCGAGGGTCGACCCGAACACCGCCCCGCTGGGCGTCCTGGTGATCGTCTGCAGATAGATCGCCATGCCCTGCTTGAGCACCTCAAACCCCACCGCACCCAACACAGCCGCCCTGGCGGCGCTGCGCAGGCTCACCTGTTCACGCGGGAGGCGGACGATCACCCACGCGAAGATCAGCCAGTTGGTGGCGAGGCCGATCAGCACGCCCAGCAGCCTGAGCAGCACTTCCGCACCCGCCTGCTCGGCAAGCCCGAGGAACGCCAGCACCGTTGCGGCGAACCCGGACAGCAGCCCCGTGACCGCGAACGAGACGGCCAACGCGAGCCCTAAACCGAGCAGCGCCAACAGGTCGAACAGAACCCGCTTCACGATCGGCGGCCGGGTGGGCACATGTCCCCATTGCGCCGAGAGCGCGTCGCGCAGGTTGGTCATCCAGCCGATCCCGGAGTAGAGCGCGGCGAGCAGGCCGAAGAACCCGACTGTTGCGGCCGAGCTGATGGCTTGGTTGATGATGCTGTTCAATGTGTCGCCGAGCGCTCCGGGCCAGGTCTCTGCAATCTCGTTCTTCAGGCGTTGGACCACCTGGGGCTGAGCGCCCAGCGCGAAGCCTGCCGCCGCGAACGCGACCATCGTCACCGGGACGAGAGACAGCACACTGAAGTAGGTCACGGCGGCCCCGTAGTCATTCCCGTGCCGCTCGGTGTAGCGGACGCCCGCGCGCCCGAGATGGTCGACCCACCCGTACCGATCGCGTATTTGCTGGAACCTCGACGCCAGTTCGGCCACAAGGGAGATCTTGCTCCACGCTTGTGGATTTGGAGGAACGATGCCGCGGGATGCCGACAGTGCAAGCAGAGAGGGCGATGTGTGATCCGTTCCGGTGCGCCACGAGGCGCTGGTGTCCGTATGGAGGTGAGAGACCGTCCATCGCTTTCGTCGTCGTAACGGCGAGGTGGAGATGGAGGCAGCCGGAGCCTGGATCGGCGGTGCTGGTGGGAGCAGCCCCAACAAACCGCGTCGGTTCGGTCCTGCCGGACGGGCCGGGCGCGGTCAGCGAGATCGGAATGTTGAAGCGCGGAACGGGTGTCGGACGCCAGCTCTAAACCCGGTGGATTCAGATCGGGATTTTGGCAGTTCCGGCCTGGAGCCCACCGTCAATAGATGGGAGGAGGTTCGGGAGACCCACGATGGCACCGTCGGCGCGCACGATCTGCACCCGCCGCTTCTCCGTAGTGCCAACCCGATGAGTGTCCTCCCGGTCTTGGCCGATCGGGTCAGACGGGCGTGGGCGGTTCGGACGCAGGTTCGAGCCTGTGCTTGCGGAACTTCTTGACCTTGGGCGGTGCGTTCGGGTCGGGTACCTTCTCTGTTGATCTCATGAGCGCATGAGCCCAGGCAGCCTTGGGGTCGATGTCGATGAGCAGCGCCTTGATGAGCAGCGTCAGCGGGATCGCCAGGATCGCCCCCAGCCCGCCGAGCAACCACGCCCAGAACACCAGCGCGACGAACGTCAAGGTTGTCGACAACCCGACGGCGTCGCCGATGAACCGGGGCTGGATGATCGACTGGATCACCAGGTTCAGCACGCAGTAGACCACGATGACGGCCACCATCAACCCGGGCCCACCGGTCAGCAACCCGAGCAGCGCGGGCGGGACGACACCGAGGATGAACCCCACATTCGGGATGTAGTTCGTGACGAACGCCAGGACACCCCATGTGATGGCCAGCGGAATACCCATGATGGTCAGCGCGATCGTGTCGAGCACCGCGACGATGAACCCGAACACCGTCGTCACCAGCAAGTACTGGCGGGTGCCGTACGCGAACTTCGCCAGCGCCTCCACGACCGTCGGCCGATCCGCGCCGATCTCGGCCATCCGTTCCGGCATTCCGGCGGACTCGACGCTGAGGAACAGCAACAGCGCGATCAGGAACACGAAGTTGGTCGCCAGCCCGGCTACGCTGCTGAGCAGGCCGCCGATCAGTTCGGCGAGCTTGCCGATGTTCAGCGAGCTGGCCGCCTGCTTGATCTGCTCGGGGCCGACACCCAGCTTGGTCAACTGTGCGGTCACGGAGTCGACCAGGCTGCTGCTCTGACCGGCGTATTTCGGTAGCTCGGTCCCCAGCCGGGCGATCGAGATGATGACCGCCAGGGCGAGGGACAGCACGATCGCGTAGACGGCCAGGACCACCACGAGCGTCGACGCCCACCCCGGCCAGCCCTTGATCCGCAGCCAGCGCTGCACGGGCGCCACCGCGATGACGATGATCAACGCCAGGAACGCGGGGCCGATCAGCCACGCCATCGCCTGCACCCCGACGAAGACCACCACGATCGCGGCCGCACCGAGGAGGACCTCCAACCCCCGCGGAAGGCCGCCGGCCCTGGCTGGCCCCGCGCCATTCGGGGATGCGCCGGAGGCTCCGTTCACGGGAATGGCAGCCGAACTGTTCATCTCAGGGACCTTAGGAGCAGCCCGGACCAGCCGTCGTCACCCGTTGTAGGCGGTCCCATGCAACATCTCCGCTGGCCCTTGCCCGTCAGACCCGCGCTGCCGGCCCCACACGTCGAGAAGGCCGGACACGGCGGAGCGCGTCGCCCTCCTCGGCGCAGCGCGGTCGCCGTCATTCGTCGTGCGGGCACGGGTGGACGTCCTGCGCTCGATCACTCGCTTGTTCACTGCGGCGTCCATCGGGTTTGAGCACTGTCCCACGCCCGTGACGTCAAGCGGAGCTCGCCTACCGCGCCGGAGTGGGCCGCGCTGACCCTCGTCGCCGCGACAGGTCGGTCGATGCTGGTGGACGCCGACGCGGCCACGGCCGTCGCAGCCCCGGAGGGTGCTCCTGCACTGGCTCGGACAGACCCCTGAGTTTCCTGGACTACCGCCTCCGCCGCGCCCGAGCGCGACCTCGGCTGGTTCAGCACCCGCGGCTGACGCTGACGGCCGCGGCGGGTGACCAACTGCTCGCCTGCCTGATTCTCGTGATTGACCAGGCGGCCTGCCGGGGCCTGAGGTCCCACGCGTTCGCCCCACGACAAGGACGCTCCCGTCGGGTGGGCGGGGGCGTCCTGGTCGTCAGCCTGCCGCTAGTCGCGGCGCCTGCCCACACGTCGCGCGGTACGCCGCGCGGTCCTCCGCGCGACCCTACGAGATCCGAACATCCTCTGCCTCCTCCCCTACGCGCCGCCTGCCGCTTATGAGGCGCCGACGGCTGTGTTCTCCAAGGCGTGCAGTTCCCTCGCCTCCTGCTGCGAGACGAGACCGATCGCGATCAGGTCCAGCGGACTGATGAAGCCGTCGCTGATCCGGAACCCGCCTGCCGCGGCGACCGCGTTGCGCAACGGCACCGCCCAGAGGTGCTCGAGCATGACGATCGCGGCGGCCGATCCTTCGGGGATGTCTTCGAGCACGTCCCACGCGTCCTCGTCAGAGAACACATGGATGCCGTCCGCGGCCGCCCGCGCGCCCGCTTCGGCTCCGGCCTCGAGGCCCTCCTCACCCTCGATCCCAAGTCCGATCAACGCGCCGACCGCGGTGCCGAACTCGACAGCCTCCTCGTCGGACAGATTGCTCAGGTGTGCGACCTCGATGTCGCCTCCGACCTTCTTGTGCACTGCCAGCGCATCGATGACACGAACGGTGTCGCTCTGGCGCAGGCGTTCCAGCTCCTCGATGATCGCTCCATGGAAGTCCGGCTCCGGGAATCCGAGCACGATCAGCTGGACGGGTCCGATAGTCATATCTGTCCCTCCGTCGGGTGCGCGACCAGGGTCAGCGTGAACGGACCCGGCTGCCTCATCCACCGCGGGTGGATGGCCCTTGGCCGGTGCCCTCGGCAAGCCACGGCACGGCGACAATGGCACTAGTAGACGTCGCCGCTAACTGTTGGGGTACAAGTGGCGGAGTTGCTCGCACACCGTCATGGTGCCCATGCGCAGCCTCCCCGTACCTGTCGGTAACCATCCGCGATCATCCGGAGTCCGGTTTGGCTGGGCATCACCCTCAGCGGGCGAGCGGGGCGAATCCGGGCACCTTCCGCGGTCCCTCCCCGTCGCGCAGGGCATGGCCCTTCGTCACGACGTCAACGGAACCCGAGGCCGCGCTTGCGGAGCCGTCCCGAGCGCAGGATGACGGGGAGGTGGACGCCCCGTGATCCTTCGGCGTCGCCCGCTCAGCTGTTGCCGGGCCCGCGGCCGTTACGCCCGCTGTCGACGGCGGGAGGAAGCGGACGACGTGGCGGGCCCCGCAGGGGCCGGAGACGTGGACCACTTCAGCTCCAGCTCCAACTCGACCTCGTCGCCGTCGACCTCCACCTCGACCTCGCAGCGGACATGGTCGGGGACGTGCAGCTTGAGGGTGCTGGCACCAAGTTGCACCTCGACGTGGCCGCCGTCGGCGAGCGCGGTGGCCATCGCCGACAGCCTCTCTGCAGCTTGCTGGCGGGTGAGGGATTCGGTCCGCTTGACCTCGACGTCCGACACTGGAGCGCTCCGTTCGCGACCTGATGAGAGTCCGGGCCGCCTGAAGGCAGCTCGGGGCCTCAGTGTTGGGAAAGGCGCAGACCGCGTCGTCACCCGTGACGGGTGTTCGAACAGCGGCTTCGGCCGCTCGCCCCGATGCTCATGGACTGCCGCACCTGGCTGACGCGGCGCCGGGCGCGGCCGTCGCGGCGGCATCCACCCGCCGCGGATGAGGCCACCCCCCGACCATCGCACGATCATGCATCGCGCCGTCGACCGTCGGTAGCGAACGCGCACGGGACGAGCGCCGCGACACGGTGCGCCTCACCGGTTCCTACCCTACAAAGGAGAAGTAGATGACCGACACCTCCCGCACGAGCAGCGATAGCTCGTCGACGGCCTACGTGTCTGACCGCCACGAGGTGACCGGCTGGGTCGGCTGGGTGGCCTTCGCAGGCATCATGCTGATCATGCTTGGCATCTTCCAGGCGATCGAAGGCTTCGTGGCGATCTTCGACGACGGCTACTACCTGGTGCGCCCGAACGGCCTGGTCGTGAACGTCGACTACACGGCGTGGGGCTGGATACACCTCATCATCGGCCTCATCGCGATCGCCGTCGGCCTGGGACTCATGGCGGGCAACATGCTCGCCCGCATCGTGGGCGTCATCATCGCGGTCATCAGCGCCACACTGAACCTGCTGTTCATCGGGGCCTACCCGGTCTGGTCGACGATCGTCATCGCCGTCGACGTCATCGTGATCTACGCGATCGTGGTGCACGGCCGGGAGCTCAAGGTCTGATCTCAAGAGGGACGGCTCGTCGGGCAAGCCTACGTGGCCCGGCGGGACCGTCGTGCGCGCTACAGCGGCGATCAGGTGAGAACGGCGAGCCCCGGCGGAACGCCTTGCCGGCGCTTTCCGGATGTGGTCCGCACGTCACAGGATGCCGGGCAGATTGTGCAGACTGGCGGCGAACCTGGACCGGACGGCCCAGTGACAACCCGTCCTGGCCCCGGCGTCGGCCCGAGCGTAGCCGGGCTGACCGTCGACCGACTTCATTCATCCGCTGCGGATGAGCGAGGCCGCGTGTAGCCAGGCGACCCTGGTCGGCGCGCGCGACCGGAAGGACTGACTCACGATGGCTACCTCCACATCACACAATCCGGTGTCGCACCACCCCACAGCACACCGCGAGGCGCTCGCCATCTCCGCCCGCGATCGACGTCGGCGCGCGCTGCGGCACGCAGCAGGCATCGGTCGGGCGATCGATCACCGCGCCGTGGTGCCGAGCTGCTGGATCGTGCGTCCCTTGTTCGTCGGCGTCGAGGTGATGCTTGTCCTGGTGGTGATGACCGACCTCGCGATCATGGTGATGGCCCTCGCCTGACTGCTGAGCTCTGGCCGCCGCCGCTGTTCGGAGCGGGTTCACACCAACCGGGCCGGAGGTCATCAGCCCGATACGCGATGCGGACCGCCGTCGGCAAAGTCCTGACTCCGGTCTCAAGAAGGGGCACCGACGTCCCATGTCGCAGGTCTGATCGTCCATGGTCACCGAGCAGGGTGCAGTGGCCTGCCGCGGCGTGCGGGGACGTGCTCACTCACCGATGGACAAATCCGCCAAGTCCGCGGCGTCCCGCCCTCGACTGGCAGGGTCTGCGACCACCTCGACGACGCGCTGGGTTTCGCCGAGTTCATGGCGCTCGGGCGCACCATCACACTTTTGTTGGTCAGGCCGCGGTCGGGTCGTGCCCGGCCACAGACCCACGGAGAGCCAGCCCGGAACTCACCTTGCGAAGGGGATACCGATGCGTCGATGGGCGGCTTGTCTGGCCCCAGCACCTGGTGCAGCGATCCGTGATGCGACCGGCGGGCGGCATTGCCCCCGCCAGCGTCCGGAAGGAGAGCCATGAGTTCGACCATTGATCGTCCCGCGACCAAGAGGCCCAGTGCGCGCGCGTCTGGGCGGGGTCCGGCCCGGCCCGGCATAGGGGAGCCGGCGAGTCGCGCGCACCGGGTGGCCCAGGGCAAGGACGCCAGGACGGTCGCGCCGCTGGAGTCGCACGCGCAGTTCGAGCCGGGCGCGGCGCGGGATCCGGTGGGCCTGCTGTTGGGTCAGGCGCAGTCCCGGGTTCCGGAGCTGATCCCGATCCGGCATGGGCGGATGCTGGTGTCAGCGTTCACCTTCTATCGGGGTGCTGCGTTGCCGATGGCCGCGGACCTGGCCACCACGCCGACGTCGGGGCTGTGGGCGCAGCTGTGCGGAGACGCGCACCTGTCCAACTTCGGCGCGTTCGCCTCACCGGAGCGGCGGCTGGTCTTCGATCTCAACGACTTCGACGAGACACTGCCCGGCCCGTTCGAGTGGGACGTCAAACGGATGGCCGCCAGCTTTGCGGTCGCCGGACGGGACAGCGGGTTCCCGGATAAGGCCCGTCGCAAGATCACCCTCGCGGCCGTTGAAGGCTATCGGACGGCGATGCGCGAGTTCGCGGAACAGCCGTTGCTGAAGGTCTGGTACGCGCACCTGGACATCGAGGAGGCCATCGGGGAGTTCAAGTCGCAGATCAAGGCCAAGAGGTACAAGGAAACCGAGAAGGCGCTGGCCAAGGCCCGTACCCGAGATAGCACGCAGGCGTTGGGCAAGCTCACCACCCCGGTCGACGGGCGCCCCCGCATCATCAGCGACCCGCCGCTGATCGTGCCGGTCGAGGAGCTCTACCCCGACATGGAGGCCGCCGCGTTGAACGAGCAGCTGCGCGACGTGCTGGGCAAGTATCAGCGCACACTGCAGTCTGACCGGCGGCACCTGCTCAATCAGTTCACCTTGCTCCAGGTAGCCCGCAAGGTCGTCGGCGTGGGCAGCGTCGGCACCCGCGCGTGGATCCTGCTTATGGAGGCCAGGGACGGGATCCAACCTTTGTTCCTGCAGGCCAAGGAGGCTCAGGCCTCCGTACTGGCGGACTACTGCGCGCCCAGCGAGTACGCCAACCAGGGTGAACGCGTCGTCGCCGGGCAGCACTTGATGCAGGCCCAGAGCGACATCTTCCTCGGCTGGACCCGCGTCCTCGGGCCCGACGGCGTCGAGCGGGACTTCTACATGCGCCAGCTGCGGGACTGGAAATTCTCGATGCCGATCGAGCAGATGCGCCCGTCGGGCATGAGGGTCTACGCCGGCCTCTGCGGCTGGACCCTCGCCCGGGCGCACGCCTGCTCCGGGGACCGCATCGCCCTGGCCGCCTACCTGGGCGGCTCCACCAAGTTCGATGAGGCGATCGCGGAATTCGCCGAGATCTACGCCGATCAAAACGAACGCGACTACGCCGCCCTCCAGGCCGCCGTCAAGGAAGGCAGGGCGGAAGCCAGCACCGAGATCTGAGCCCGGATCCAGGTGCTCGGACTGCCTCGTCTCGAGGCGGATCGGGGCATGCGACGGATCGAGCATCGCGACCGTGGCCGAGTGGGTCTCGGGGCCGCAGCGATAAACGGAGCGAACCGATGACGAGGAAGCGTTATGAGGAACTGACCCGCGCCGGGCGGCACCGCGTGGTGGCTGGTGTCCTGCTGCGCGCCGCAGCGGCGGTCGCGCTGCTGGTGGTCGGGTACTACCTGGCGCCGTTGGATCGTCCACTGGATACCGGCACCTTGATCGAGTTTTTGCTCGCGCTGGCGGTCGTCGGCGCGGTCATCGCCTGGGAGGTGCGAAACATCCTGATCTCGGACGTCCCGCGGCTGCGGGCGGTGCAGACCGTCGCGGTCGGCGTGCCGATGCTGCTTCTGGTGTTCGCCTCGGTGTATGTACAGATCGAGACAAGCCAGCCGAACAGCTTCAGCGAAACACTCAGCCGCACCGATGCGCTCTATTTCACCGTCACCGTCTTCTCCACCGTCGGTTTCGGCGACATCGCTCCGAAGAGCGAGCTGGCGCGGATCGTCACCATGTCGCAGATGCTGACGGGGCTGATCGTCCTCGGACTGGTGGCGAAGGTCGTGTTCGGCGCAGTGCAGACCGCGGTCGCCCGACGGGAGGGCGCGGCCGATGTGCGGCCAACAGCGCCCGGCCGCGATGACACCCAGCAGCCGGACGCCCGCGCGGACCGCAGCCCCACGCCAGGCGGATGAGCGTGCACTGGCCGGTCGCGCTCACGATCACTCGCCGATTCCTGGTCGCGCCGGCCTGGCCGCTGGGCGTCGACCGGCTCTGCCTCCGATCGAGGATCACTGCGCTCACCCCGCCGACGTCTCTACCTCTACCGCATCGACGGGCACTCCTGGGGTGCTGCGCAGGGTGGTCGCGAACCGGTCGGATTCACTACCCGAGGAGGAACGATGGCAGCGATCGATGACCTCACCGAACTGGTCGAGCGAGCCGCGGTGGCCGAGAAAACGGCCCTTTCCTCGAAGTGGAAGAACGAGTCCGACGTCCAGGGGCTCATCCGCAGAACCCGCAAGGCCGCCGAGGAGCAACGACAGGCGATCAGCCTGGACACCGACGCGCATCGGCTGTCCCCGCGTTGGGCGGGTCTGCGGCAGAACTACCTCGACCTCGGAGCGCAACCCGCGCTACCCGGTCAGGAACCCTCGGCGCACGAGACCTCGGACGACAGCGATCACGGCGCTCGGCGGCTGAGCTATCAGGCCGCGGCGCAGGCGGAACACGACGCGGTGGCCGCCGTCGGCGTGGCCAGGATGGCACTGACCGATGCGGCCCTGGCCGTGTTGCAGGCCCGCTTGGCCCGCATCCAGGCGGGCGAGGACGAGCCGGACGCGGCGGCGGTCGACGGTCACGTGCCACTGCACGGCCGCAACCCCGTCAGCCGACACGGCCCGGCGCTCGCCCACGGCGTGACCGGGGAGATCAAGTACGTGCTCACCCGCAAACCGCGGAACACGATGAAGTCACTGGCCATCGCTTTCGCCCTCGGGTTGCTTTATCTCGGCTACCTGCGGTTGTTCCAGTGGGACAAGGACCAGCAGTGGCTGCCCTACCTCGGCCTGTGGGTGGTCTCGGTGGTGATGGGCGGATCGGTCTGCATCAACGCGATGAGCTTCGACGCCATGCGGGTGCGGGCCGCCCTGGATACCGGTGCGCGGCTCTGGCACCTCTTGGTGATCAAGAACCTCGCGTTGCTGTGCATTGTCGCGCCCCTCGGTTTCCTGCTCAGCGCCCTGCTGGCCTGGCGGGCGGGTGATTTCGGTGCGTTCTTCAAGGCCTGCGCCCTGGTGCTCTGCTTCATCCTGCTCTGGCTCGGGGTGGGCAACGTGCTGTCGATCTGGCTGCCCAGCCGCGACGAGCCCATCCGGCAGCGGCGCCAATCGGGCAGCCTCAAGCAGTTCCTGATCGCCTTCGTTGCGTCCTACGCGATCGGCTACCTGGTCAACTTCATGCTCGTCTGGCGGGTGCTCGCCGCCCGTGCGCTGGTAGAGCGGCTGGGGGAGGCGTTCATCCCGGGCATCCTGATCGTGCTGAGCTGCCTCAGCATGTGGGTATTGCTCACCGTGTTCGCAGTTGCGCTCGCGCAACAGCCCAAGGTCCGCCGAACCCTGCAGAAGGAGATCGCTGATTACCAAGCGAACGCCGAGGCGCGCGCCCTCGCCGCCGAACAGGCAGCGGCGGCCACGGCTGCGATGTCCGCCTCGAAACGGCCAACTCCGACCTGACGCGATGGGCTCGACGATCACCTAGCCGTTTCCGCCATTGGCGGCGGCCTCTTACGATGCGCCGCTGCCAGCCTTGTCCGGGGGACCGGGAGCCTCCGCCACGCGGTGGGCGGCTGGCCGGAGCCCTGGCTGGCTGGTGAGGTGGTCGATGTGCGTCAACGGGGAGACGATCAGTGGCCTGGGCGCGGCCATCGCCGCCCAGGCTCATCACTTGTCGTTTCCTCAGTGGTCCGCAACCGGCGCTCTTGATCGGCTCGGTGTCGGGGTGAAGTAGCGCTGCGGAGATGGTCGGGCAACCGCCGGGCACGGTCGGCGCGGTGATCCGGGCCGCGGATGACGTGCTCGCAGACCATGCGCCGAACCTGTTGTGGGTCGGACACGCTATTGCGCATTAGCCCCCGCGGAGCCAGCGATCTCGATCTCCACGGCCAGCGCTTCGGCGATCTTGCCAGCGGCGGACGCGACGCGCGCAGTGCCGACAATCGGCGCGACCGCGGCCAGCACGCCGCGGACCTTCTCGGCATCGATCCCGACCTCACTCGCCGCGTCGAGGTTCATCAGGTACGACACCACAGGCGCGTCCACGGCGACGAGCGCGGCGATGCGAACCAGCATCAGTGCGGTCTCATCGAGGCTCGACGCAGCGACGGATTCCGCCGTCATGTCCGCGAGCAGATCGCGAACCGGACTTCCGGCAGTCAGACCACTCATGGCGATTCCTTCCGATCAAAGCCCGAAGCCCTGCGTCCGGCGACGTAGGATGCCAGCGACCGACCACGAGCGCGACCATGCCGAGCCCGACTATCAGACGATGCGGCACCGGCCCGCGAAGTTGAGCGGCAGCACCGGATCGGTCACACCGGCACCGTGTCGTGCCGCCCACGATGCCGCGTCGCCCGGCGGGGGTGAACGCGCGATTCGTCTTGCTTCGACAGATTGGCCGGGCGGTGCGCTGTTGGCACGCAACGAGCCCGGGGTACCGGAATCGGTCAATGCCGCCGACCAGGAGTCATCGGCGTCTCCGAGGTCCGGCATGATCGCCGCCTCGTCGCTGTGGATCTTGTATCCGGGCTTCCTGACCGTGCTCGGCCTGTCCTGATGGGGCGTAGGACGTCGACATGGTGTTGCGTCACGAGGTCGCGGTGCTTTGCACCGTCAAAGGTGTCCTCGCTGTCGGCGCCGAACCCGTCCGGCCGCCCGCCCGACCGAGAACGCCGCCGACCCGGCGCCCCTGCATGGACTCCAGGTGCTGTTCGCCGATGTGATCACCCTCGTCTTTCGCGTTCTTGCCGGGGCAGGCGCCGGCGGCGTCACGCCTGCGGAGGGTCAGCCGCAGTCGGTTGTGCGGTGATCACGAGATGAGCAGCCGGGGGCGGTCGAATGCCAATACAGCTGACGAACCATCCGTTTGAGGTGATGCCTCGTCCGCCTGTCCCGCCGAGAGTCAGGGCTCTGGCGGCACGGCGGGCGCCCCGCGATCCTGACTGTTCAGGGTGACCTCAGCGGCCTCTGTGCTGGCGTGGATCGCCCAGAGCGTAGTCCATTGTGGATCGCGGATGTCGTTGGAGCCTTGTCACGCCTGCCCGTCAGGCTCCGGCCCGATCCGCGGGTCGGACGGCGACGGGAAGGCCTGTGGTCGGCGTCGGGGGAGAGGCGATGGGTATCGACGACTGGTTCCTCACCGCCGCGGAGCGGGGCAACTCGGCCTTCCGCCTGCCGCCGTGGTCTTCGGGGAACCGGGTGGTGGCCCTCGTCCACGGCTGCGCTTACTTCGCCCGGCTCGTTGAGGAGGTCCGGGCACTGCGTTCGGGCGACCACCTGTTCTTCACGGACTGGCGCGGCGACGCCCACGAGCG
>Ga0207675_100004588_pt1 | contig 13316 bp, 10 predicted proteins | sample KBSSwiS42_FD_184305 | JGI IMG/M metagenome (GOLD analysis project Ga0207675, IMG submission 184305) | Switchgrass rhizosphere microbial communities from Kellogg Biological Station, Michigan, USA - KBS Switchgrass S4-2 (SPAdes) (version 2) | ecosystem: Host-associated > Plants > Roots >... | reverse complement strand
GGCGCATCGGGCATCGCGGTCGGCATGGCCACAGACATCCCGCCGCATAACCTGCGCGAAGTCGTGAACGCAGCCATCCTGCTGCTCGACGAGCCCGACTCCACCCTCAGCGAGCTGTGCAAGGTCGTTAAGGGTCCGGATTTTCCCACCGGCGCGGAGATCATTTCGTCGCGGGCCGAGATCAAGCAGATCTACGAGTCGGGCAACGGCTCGATCCGCGCCCGCGCAGTTTACGAACTGGAAGACGGCAATGTGATCGTCACGCAGCTGCCGTACCAAGTGTCGGGAGCACGCATTCAGGAGCAGATTGCGGCGCAGATCACTGCGAAGAAACTGCCGATGGTCGTGAACATCAACGACGAGTCCGATCACGAGCATCCCACGCGGCTGGTCATCGAGCTGCGCTCCAATCGCGTCGACGTCGAGCAACTGATGGCGCACCTGTTTGCGACGACGGATCTCGAACGCACCCACCGCGTGAACCTCAATATCATCGGCCTCGACGGCCGGCCGCGCGTGATGGGTCTCAAGTCGCTGCTGGAGGAGTGGCTGAAGTATCGCTTCGATACCGTTACGCGGCGGCTCACCTGGCGCCTGCAGAAGCTGGACGCACGCCTGCACATCCTCGCCGGCTTGCTCGTCGCGTATCTCAATCTCGACGAAGTGATCCGCATCATTCGCCGCGAAGAAGAGCCGAAGCCGGTGCTGATCAAGCGCTTCGACTTGAGCGAGATCCAGGCGGAAGCGATCCTCGAGACCAAGTTGCGCCACCTCGCGAAACTCGAGGAAATGAAGATCCGCGGCGAGCAGAAGGAACTCACCGAGGAGCGCGATGAGATCGACAAGATTCTCAAGAGCAAGGCGCGCCTGAAGAAACTCGTGCGTGAGGAACTGACGGCTGACGCGGCAGAGTTCGGCGATGCCCGTCGCAGCAAGATCGTGGAACGGGCGGCAGCACAGGCGATCAGCGAGACCGAACTGGTGATCGCCGAGCCGATGACGGTCGTGCTGTCCGAGAGAGGCTGGGTGCGCGCCGCCAAAGGTCACGATCTCGACCCGACGCAGCTGTCGTACAAAACGGGCGACTCGTTCCAGCAGGCAGCGCGTGGACGCAGCACTCAGCTCGCGGTATTCCTCGATAGTACCGGGCGCGCTTACAGCCTGATCGCTCATTCGCTGCCGTCGGCACGAGGGCAGGGCGAACCCTTGTCGGGACGGCTCGATCCGCCCGACGGCGCTACGTTCGCGGGCGTGATGATCGGCGAACCGCAGGATCGCTATGTGATCGCCTCCGATTCGGGCTACGGCTTCGTCGTGAAGCTCGAAGAACTGCATTCGCGCAACCGCGCCGGCAAGGCTGTGCTCAAGGTGCCGGACGGATCCGGCGTGCTCGCCCCTGCGGCGGTGACGACGGACGATGCGGTGCTATGTGCCGTCAGCAACGACGGCAAACTGCTGGTGTTCCCGGTGAAGGAACTGCCTGAACTGCCGCGCGGCAAGGGCAACAAGATTTTCGGCCTGTCGTCGAAGAAGGTGGAAAGCCGCGAAGAATTCCTTGCGGCGATCGCCGTGGTCGCGCCGACCCAGAACCTGATCGTGCGCTCCGGCGAACGGAAGATGACGCTGAAGTTCAGCGAGCTGAAGGACTATCGCGGTGAGCGTGCACAGCGCGGCGCGGTGTTGCCGCGTGGCTGGAGGAAAGTAGACAAGCTGGATGTGGAAGGCTGAGTGCCATTCGAACCAGGCACAGCCCTTCCCGGCATGGTCTTACGGGCATCAGGTCGTTGAAGCGTCAGGTAAGACGCGACACCTTCCCGGTTTCTACATGGTCACCTGCTCGGGTTCATTCACGAAATAGCCCTGGATGAACTCGATGCCGAGCTGCCACAGCACCGCCATGGTGTTGGCGTCTTCGACCCGTTCCGCGATGGTGCTCACGCTCTTGGTTCGCGCCTGGTCGACGAATTCGCGCACCTTCTGCTGGATCCCTGGATTCACGGCGATCCCCTGCATCAGCGTGCCGTCGATCTTGATGTACTTGAGCGGCAACTGCGTGATCAGCCGGCCCGGATCGCGTCCGGTGCCGAAGTGTTCCAGCGCGACTTGAAAACCCGCCTTGCGCAAGGCGACGGCCATGTCGTTGGTGTCGGCCAGATACTCGGTGGCGACCTGTTCGCTGACCTGGAACACGATGCGATGCGCTTCGATGCGGGTCGCCTTGATCTGGTTCGCGAGCCACGGCAGCAGCGATTTATCCCGCACCGAATCGCGTGACAGGCGCACGAACAATTCCTTCACCGGCCGGTTGACGCACACCGACATCGCGGCGGCGATGATCCAGCGATCGATGTTCTTCATCAAGTCGTTGCGTTCGGCGGCGGGGATGAATTCGGTCGGCAACACTTCTTCGCCCTGCTCGTCGAGCATGCGCACCAGCACGTCGAACATGCCGTGGTCTTCGCCGAGCAGGCTTGCGATCGGCTGCTGCATGAGCCGGAAGCGGTTGTCCATCAGCGCCGCCTTGATGCGCTTCACCCAGATTTCATCCGACTGCTCGCGGCGCGTGTCTTCGTCCTGGTGGTCGACGATCTGCAGCTTGTTGCCGCCATTCTGTGCAGCCGTGCGCCTTGCCACGATCGCATCGGTCACCGAGACATTCGCGTCGGGATTGCGTGGGTCGATCATTCCGACGCCGACGCTGCAGGTGCAGGAGATCTGCTTGTCGCCGACACGGAAGACCTGGCTGGCGACCTTGCGCAGCAGGTTGTTCGCCACGGTTTCGATGTCCTTCACGGTGCCGCGTTCCATGAGCACCATGAAGGCACCGTCGCCGAAGCGGCCGATCAGGTCGCCGGGCTGGCAGATTTCGGTGATCAGGCCGGCGAACTGGCCGACGAACTCCTCGAGGTGCAGGGGACCGATGTTGTCGCAGATTGCCTCGAGCTTGTCCGGCTCGATCGATACCAGGTGCCGCACGCCACCCTTGATCGGTTGGGTCAGCGCCTGCAACAGCCGATCGACGAAGAAGCGCCGCTGCAGCGTGCCGGTCGCGGCATCGTGTTCGAGTGCATCGTTCAACTGTTCGTTGAGCGTGCCCGCATCGCGCTTTTTCGCAGCTATACACAGGCGCACGGCCGGATCGCCGTCGTATTCGGCGGGCGAGAGTTCGATTTCCAGCGCGACGGTCGAGCCGTCGCTGAGCAGGGCCGAAGCCCGCAGCGAATGATCCTGCCATTTGCCTTGCAGGCAAGCGACCAGCGCACCTTTGATGGCTGCGTGTGCCTCGGGATCGAAAGCATCCATCAGCGGCGTGCCGACGATCGAATCCTGATCCGGAAAGCCGTACAGCTCCAGCCAGGCGGGATTCACATCGACGACGATGCCTTCCTGCACATGCGCGATCGCGTCGGCCGAGCCGGCCATGAACGATTTCAGCTGGTCGCGATATTCGCGGGCCGAGCTGAGTGTGCTGTTGAGTGTTTGAGTCTGGCGATGAGCTTCGAGTTCGCGCGTCACCACAGCCTGGAGCCGCGCCGGATTCTTGAGCGTGACGACATCGCGTGCGCCTTGTTGCATGGCTGCGGCGATGATTTCTTCGTCCACTTGTTCGCGTGCGATCAGTACCGGCACGTTCGCATCGAATTGCTTGCGCACCGCCATGACCTTCGAGGTATCCGCCGGGTCCGGCCCGACGAAGGCGATGAGCATGTGGATGTTCGCATGCGACAGGGCATCGCCCAGTTCGTTGAGGTCGCGGATCCAGGTGCAACGCACCGCGTGGCCCGCATTGCGCAGCATGCTGTTGATCGCTTCGACGTTGTCCTGATGACGCGTCAGGACGATCATCGGTACGGCTACGGCGCCTTGCTCAGCCAAGCGGAACTCTCCTCAACTCATGCGGCGTTGCGCGCCGCGACTCGTTATGTCCGAAGGGCGCGATTCTACGGCCTTTGCCGGGCCCCGAACCCTTCGTTGCGTCACACAAGGGGTGTTTTCGAGGCCTCCCCCGGGATCTCGCGGACCAGCCGGGGCACCAGGTAGCCGGGCAGCCGGGCCAGCAACCCCGCATACAACTGGCTCGCCCGTTGCCCTTCCACCTCGAAATGGGCGGCGCCCTGGACCCGGTCGAGCACATGCAGGTAGTAGGGCAACACCTGCATGGTAAAGAGTCGCTCGCTCAATTCCGTCAGGATGTCCACGGAGTCGTTGACACCGGCCAGCAATACCGACTGATTGAGGAGCGTGACGCCGCGGCCGGCAAGGGCCCGGCAGGCCTCCTGGACAGAACTGTCGAGTTCGCGGGCGTGATTGGCGTGAATGACCACGACCTTTTGCAGGGCCAACGATTCCAGCCATTGCAGCAGTCCCGCGTCCACGCGTTCCGGCAACACCACGGGATACCGAGTATGAATTCGCAAGCGGCGCACATGGGGCAGGGTATGCAATGCGTCGGTCAGCTGGTACAGGCGCCGGTCGCTGAGGCTGAGAGGATCTCCGCCGCTCAGTATCACTTCCTGGATCGACTCATCCGCGCGCAGGCGTTCGATGGTGGATTGCCAGCCACCGCCCGCTGCGGACTCATCGCCATAGGGAAAATGACGGCGAAAGCAATACCGGCAATGCACGGCGCAGGCGCCCGTGGCCACGACCAGCGCACGGCCGTGATATTTGTGGAGCAGGCCCGCCCCTTCGCTGCTGGCCAGATCGCCCACCGGATCGGTGACGAAGCCCGCCACTGTCGCTAGTTCGGCAGCGGCCGGCAGGACCTGCAACAGCAGCGGATCGTTGTAGTCGCCCCGCTGCATGCGAGCCACGAAATTGCGAGGAACACGCAGTGGAAACGAGCCAGCCGCTGCCACCGCGTGCGGCAGCAGCGCAGGATCGAGATCGAGCACCCGGCACAGCTCGGCTGGATCGGTGATCGCATCCGCCAGCAGCTGTTGCCAGCGTGCCCGCTTGCTCTCCAGAGCGATGGAGTGTGCTGAAAATTGGCCTGTCGAGGAGCTTGCGGCTATCATCTGCGCCCTTTCCGGCGGCGGGTCGGTCCCGGCAGCACCGTCACGAATGTCCGATCCAACCTCTCAAGTATGGACGATGGTTTCCAATGGGCACAGTCTCCACCAGTGAATTCAAATCCGGGGTCAAGATCATTCTCGACAACGATCCGTTCTCGATCGTCGAGAACGAAATGGTCAAGCCGGGCAAAGGCCAGGCGTTCAACCGCGTCAAGGTCCGCAATCTCAAGAACGGCAAGGTCATCGAGCGCACGTTCAAATCCGGCGACAGCGTCGAGACCGCCGATGTGGTCGAGACGGAAATGCAGTACCTCTACAGCGACGGCGAGTTCTACCATTTCATGGTGCCCGACAATTTCGAGCAGTACACCGCCGGCAAGGAAGCGATGGGCGACGGCGCGATCTGGCTGAAAGACGGCATGAACTGCACTGTCATGCTGTGGAATGGCGTGCCGCTGAACGTGACGCCGCCTTCGCACGTGGAACTCAAAGTCGTCGAGACGGATCCGGGCGTGCGCGGCGATACCGCGACCGGCGGTGGCAAGCCGGCGAAACTCGAAAGCGGCGCTGTCGTGCGAGTGCCGCTGTTCATCAACGAAGGCGAAGTGATCCGCGTCGATACGCGTACCGGCGAATATATCGCGCGGGCAAAAGGCTGAGAGAGCAGGCCAGAAAGGTCCGCGGTTAGCTGGTAAGAACCGCGGACGCGGCTGGCAGCTGGCCAGAGTAGAGGAAGATTCTGTTCTGGCCCGTTTACCGACCGCGCCCGCGGTTCTTACCAGTTGGCCGGTCGACCGTTTCTCACATCGTCTGCAACAGCGTTGCGACGAATCTCTCCAATCCCTGCTTGTCCGCTGCATCGAAGCGCGCTTTGAGCGGGCTATCCAGATCGAGCACTCCCAGCAATTCACCCGCCGTGCTGATGATGGGCACGACGATTTCCGAGTTCGAATCGGTGTCGCAGGCGATGTGTCCCGGAAACTCGTGCACGTCCGGTACGACGACCGTAGTACGGCGTAGCGCCGCAGTCCCGCAAACTCCTTTGCCGACGGCAATCCGCACACAGGCGGGTTTGCCTTGGAAGGGCCCGACGACCAGTTCGCCATCCTTCAGCAGATAGAATCCTGCCCAGTTCAGGTCCGGCAGCAGGCTGAAGAGCAGGGCGGACGCATTGGCCAGGTTGGCGATGCGATCGGGCTCGGTGGCGATCAGCGAACGCAACTGCTGGACCAGTTCGGCATACAGCGCCGGTTTATCGTTCGAGCTAACGGAATGGTTGGCGGTTGTGGTAAACATTGGCGTGCCATGCGAGATCGGGGTGCCACGCGAGGAGAGTGTCCCGCGAAGGTATTTCACGCGCGCCCGAAGGGAAATGCCAGCACTTCGTCGATGTGTTTGGCGCCGGTCGCGCACATCACCAGGCGGTCGAAACCCAACGCCACGCCTGAGCAATCGGGGAGCCCGGCCTGCAGCGCAGCCAGGAATGCTTCGTCGACCGGTACCGCGGGAAGGCCGCGACGTTCGCGTTCCCGAAGATCCTGCTGGAATCGCGAGCGCTGTTCGTCCGCGTTGACGAGTTCGTGAAAGCCGTTGGCGAGTTCGATGCCGTCGAGATAGGCCTCGAACCGCGAGGCGACTCGTCCATGCACCCGCGCCAATGCTGCCTGCGAGGCTGGATAATCATAGACGAACGTCAGCCGGTCGTGTCCCAGTTGCGGACCGACGAGGGTGCTCATGAGCAGGTCCAGGCAAGCGTCGCGGTCCTGGTGCAGCCCGGCAGGGACATCGATGCCGCCACTGTACAATCGCGCGATGAGCACGGCCGACGGATCGTCGAGTGCATCGACGCCTGCGTGCAATTGCACCGCATCACGATAGCTCAAGCGCTCGGCCCGGTCGGAGTGCCGTGACGCGGGCAGCAGCGTGGCGACGAGCCGCTCGACGTCGCCCATCAATGCATGATGATCCATGCCGATCCGATACCACTCCAGCAGCGTGAATTCGGGATTGTGCCAGCGGCCCGATTCCTCATCGCGATAGACGCGGCACAGCTGCCAGATATCGCCGCAACCGGCGGCAAGCAGGCGCTTCATCGCATATTCGGGTGAAGTGTGCAGGAAACGTCGCTGCTGAAGTGCCGTGCTCGCGATGCTGGCCAGATGGACATCGGTGACCGCTGCGGCACTCAGCGTCGGCGTTTCTACTTCCAGTGCCCGCGTCGCGGTGAAATATTCGCGAGCCGCACGGAGCATCCTGGCCCGCACTTCGAGCGTGGCGATCGACGCTGTCGGTTGCCAGTCCGTCATGGTCGTTGCGTCATGTCCATTCTCGTTACGGAGCGATCAAGACTGCGCGCGGCAGACGACCTGGCCGAGACGAACCGTTGCCTGCGGCACCATGGTGTTCTGCCAGTTCACGCTGTCGCGCTGGAACAGCAGCACCACCGTCGATCCCATGTTGAACCTTCCCAACTCGGCGCCTTTCGCAAAGCTGGTGCCGATGCCCTTCGCGATCGGATGAACGCCGAGCTGCGGACGCGGCGGAGGATTGATCTCGCCTGCGTACACGGTTTCCATGCTGCCGACGAACAGCGCGCCGACCAGGATCACCGCCATGCGGCCGATGGTCGTGTCGAAGTCGCAGATGACACGTTCGTTGCGAGCGAATAATCGCGGCACGGCGCGTGCGGTCGCAGCGTTGACGCTGAAAAGATCGCCGGGCACATACACTGTGCTGCGCAGGCTGCCGGCGAACGGCATGTGTATACGATGATAGTTATAGGGCGCGAGATAAATGCAGGCGAAACTGCCGTCGCGATACGCCGCGATCGAACCGGCATCGCCGGCCAGCAGCTCCGTCAATGAATACGCTTGTCCCTTTGCCTGGATGAGGGCCTCGCCATGGACCGGCCCGCACTGGCTCACGGTTCCATCGACGGGGCTCACGATCGCATCCGGCTCCGCTGCGATGGGTCGCGCTTCGGGCCGCAGCGCTCGAGTAAAAAAATCGTTGAAGCTGCGATAGGCGAGTGGATCGGACTGCACCGCCTCGCCCATATCGATGGTGTAGCCGCGCATGAAATTCGTGATGATCAGCCGCTTCACCGCAGGCGATTCATTGCGCATCACGCGATGAACGATTCGCGACAGCGCATGCTTGGGCAGCACGTACTGCAACGTCGCGAACAGGCGGTCACCGAGGCTGATTTCCGGCACGACTTCGGGCATCTCGATCCTTGCGTCTCGACGTTTTATCCAATGACGGGAGCCGGCACGAACAGGCTCAGTTCGGGTTCACGATGCGCCGGTAGTCGGCGGCGATGAGATCGGCAGATTGCGGCGCCGAGAACACTGCGTGCATCGCACCCTCGGGATCGACCAGCAGGATCGCCGCCGAATGATCGACCGTGTAGTCGCCGTTCGGCAGCTGAGTGCGGGCGACGGGAATACCTAATGCACGCGTGAATGCATCGATCGACGTGACCGGGCCCGTGACGCCGGTGAATGTCGGGCTGAAGAATTTCACGTACGTCGCCAGTTGCTCGGGCGTATCGCGCTCGGGATCCACCGAAACCAGCACGACCTGTGGAGCGATGGCGGCGGGAGCCGCCGCAATCTTTTTCTCGGCCTGGGCCAGCATGGCCAGGGTCGTCGGGCACACATCGGGACAATGCGTGAACCCGAAGAACACCAGGCTCCAATGGCCGCGCATGCGGCTCTTATCGAATGTCGCACCGGCCTGGTCCGTCAATGTGAATTCTGGCAAGGGCCGCGTGGGGGCCAGCACTGTCGCGGTTGCCAGCCCCAGGTCGGCAGATTGACTGCGGTCCAGGACGGCACGCGCCACCAGCGCACCCGCGCCAATGGCTACAATGGCCACGACGGCCGTCATCATGAGAGATCGCTGGCGAGACATTCGTTCATTATCGCATGGGGATCGCATGACGACGCAGGAGAAGGGCGCGGGGCTTGGGGCTCGGGCAGGATCAGGAGCAAGACAAGCCAAATAGTATCTCGTCCGTGAGCCTCTCTTGCCCGAGCCCCAAGCGCCGTGCCCTTCTTCGCGAGTGTATCTTTACCTCTTATCTCCATCCCCGACCCGAATCCCGTGGCGCGAACTTCCAAGCTTTCCTCCTCCACGCCGCCGGCCGCTCACGCGACCGTGGCTCAATTGATCGACTACGGCGCCCGGCGCTTCGATGCCGCCGGACTCTGGTTCGGCCATGGCAGCGACAATTCGCGCGACGAGGCCGCCGAACTCGCGATCTTCGGCGCCGGCCTCGCCCATGCGGATGCTCCGGCTATTTATGAGCAGGAACTCAGCGACGCGCAGCGGACGAAGGTGCTCGATCTGTTCGAGCGACGCCTGCGAGAGCGAGTACCGGCCGCGTACCTGACCCAGCGGATGTGGTTCGCCGGGCATGAGTTCTACGTGGACGAGCGCGTGCTGGTGCCTCGATCGCCGCTCGCCGAGCTGATCGAGCGGCGCTTCGAGCCGTGGGTCGAAGGCGATCGCATTCGCTCGGTGCTCGATATCGGCACCGGCTCGGGCTGCATAGCCATCGCCTCGGCGTTGGCGTTGCCGCAGGCCCAGGTCGATGCGGCGGATGTGTCGGACGACGCGCTCGCCGTCACCGCCATCAACATCGAACGCTTCCGCCTTTCCGAACGCGTGTGCCCGGTACGTTCTGATGTGTTCGGAGGCGTGGGTAGCGCCCGTTACGACGTCATCGTGAGCAATCCGCCGTATGTCGGCAGCGAGGAGCTGTCCGAACTGCCGGAGGAATATCATCGGGAGCCGCGGCTCGGGCTCTATGGGGGCGACGATGGCCTGGAGATCGTGCACCGGATCCTGCAACGGGCGCCGGACCATCTGCGTCGCGGCGGCATCCTGGTCGTCGAAGTCGGCAATTCGGAAGGGGCACTGGTCGATGCCTATCCCGACGTGCCGTTCATGTGGCTGGAGTTCGAGCGCGGCGGCGGCGGGGTGTTCCTGCTGACTGCCGAGCAGCTGGCGGAGTACTTTCCGCGGTCTCGCTCCCTGCCTTCAGGGGGCTGACGTCGTATCATGCTGTGCTAATGCTGTGCTCTGGCAGGTCCTGAGATCCCGATGTCTGGCAATACGTTCGGCAAGCTGTTCACGGTCACTACTTTCGGCGAAAGCCATGGGCCGGCGCTCGGCTGCATCGTGGACGGCTGCCCGCCGGGAATGGAGCTGTCGGAAGCGGATATCCAGCCGGACCTGGAACGCCGCCGCACCGGCACGTCGCGATTCACCAGCCAGCGCAAGGAAGGCGACCAGGTGCGCATTCTCTCGGGCGTTTTCGAAGGCCGCACGACCGGCACGGCCATCGGCCTGCTGGTCGAGAACGAAGACCAGCGCTCGCGCGACTACGAGAAGATCAAGGACCGCTTCCGTCCCGGCCACGCCGACTACACCTATCAACAGAAATATGGATTCCGCGACTATCGCGGCGGCGGCAGGTCATCGGCGCGTGAAACCGTCATGCGCGTCGCGGCGGGAGCCATCGCACGCAAGTATCTCGCTGTAAAACTCGGCGTGCGGATCCATGGCTATCTCGCGCAGCTGGGTCCGCTGCAACTGGAGCCGAAAGAGCCGCTGTCCGCCTATGACAATCCTTTCTTCTGTCCCGATCCCGCGCGGCTGGCGGAACTGGAGGAGTACATGATCAACCTGCGCCGCGAAGGCGACTCCGTCGGCGCACGCGTTACCGCTATCGCCACCGGCGTGCCGCCGGGATTGGGCGAGCCAGTGTTCGGCAAGCTCGATGCGGACATTGCCGCCGCCATGATGAGCATCCAGGCCGTCAAGGGCGTGGAAATCGGCGCCGGCTTTGCGTCGGTGGAGCAGAAGGGCAGCCAGCATCGCGACGAACTGACGCCGCAGGGATTTCGCACCAACCATGCGGGCGGTGTGCTGGGCGGCATTTCGTCGGGCCAGGACATCGTCGTCAGTATCGCGCTCAAGCCCACATCCAGCATCGTCGTGCCCGGCAATACGATCGACGTGCAGGGCAACGCGACCGAGGTCGTCACCACCGGTCGCCACGATCCCTGTGTCGGGCTACGTGCGACGCCGATCGCGGAAGCCATGCTCGCCATCGTACTCATGGATCACTATCTGCGTCACCGCGGGCAGAACGCCGACGTCGTGAGCGCTACTCCCATCATCGCGGGGCGGGTGCCGGCAGCGGAGTGATCGGGTCTCTGGGGGGGCATGCTCCTGTAGCGCAGCGTAAGGTGCATGTCCCCGGTTGTCGGCACAACACCTGTTAGCGCCCATTTTGGCCCGAATACCGCGCTCCGCCGCACCCGCAATGCCCCATCATGCAATCGCGGTGTGATCTGGGTAGCTTTTTGAGTGCGAGCATCTTATGTCACCGCGGCCTTTATTGTAGTGTGTGCAGCCGTTCCGGCTGGGTTATCGCTTTGCGGGCAGCCGGTTCACAGTAAAACATTGGTCTACAGGTTGAAATCGAGGACATGAGCAGACTTTGGAATGTTGCGGTATTGGGCGCCACGGGTCTCGTGGGGAGCACGATTCTGTCGATCCTGGAACAGCGCAAATTTCCGGTGGGTGAAATCTACCCGCTGGCGAGCGCCCGTTCCGTAGGCCGCACCGTCAAATTCAAAGGCAAGGATGTGCCGGTCATCGACGTCGACAAGTTCGATTTCTCGCGGGCACAGATCGGCCTCTTCTCCGCCGGTGCCAGCGTTTCGAAAGTGCAGGCGCCGCGAGCCGGTGCTGCCGGTTGCGTGGTCGTCGACAACACTTCGCAGTTCCGTTACCAGGACGACATCCCGCTGGTCGTGACCGAAGTGAATCCGCACGCCATCGCGGGCTATCGCAAGCACCACATCATCGCCAATCCCAACTGCTCGACCATGCAGATGCTGGTCGCTCTCAAGCCGCTGCACGACGCTGCCGGCATCGAGCGCATCAACGTCGCGACCTACCAGTCCGTGTCGGGCGGCGGGCAGAAGGCCATGGACGAGCTGAGCGGCCAGGTGCAGGCATTGGCGCAGGGCGCTGCAGTGACACCTAAGGTGATCGCCAAGCAGATCGCCTTCAATTGCGTCCCGCAGATCGACGTCTTCCTGGACAACGGCTACACCAAGGAAGAAATGAAAATGTTCTGGGAGACCCAGAAGATTCTCGAGGACACCAGCATCCGCGTGAACGCGACAGCGGTGCGGGTTCCCGTCTATGTGGGACATGCAGAGGCCGTACACATCGAGACTCGCCGCAAGCTCACGGCGAGCGAAGCGAGGGCGCTGCTCTCGAAGGCCCCGGGCGTCGTGGTCATCGATGACCGGCAACCCGGCGGCTACCCGACACAGGTAACCGAAGGCGCAGGGACCGACCCGGTGTACGTGGGTCGCATTCGCGACGACATCAGCCACGACCGCGGTCTGAATTTGTGGATCGTGTCCGATAACGTTCGCAAAGGAGCTGCGCTAAATACGGTACAGATCGCCGAGATATTGGTGAAAGATCACTTGTAAGCTATAGTTGCGCGCCTAAAGTCACCTAGCACATGAGCATTGAGTCGGGGTTCGACGGTCGAGAGTTCGACGCGGGCTCGCCAGTCCGACGCTCGGATTACAAGCTTTAGGCAGCGTCTACGGATGCTCAGGACACGGTACCGGGAGAGCTGATGAGAAGACATTTGCCGCGCCTGCTGCTGACGGGCGCAATGCTGTCCCCTGTGTCCCTGTACGCTCTGGGTCTCGGCGAAATCCGGCTGAACTCATCGCTCAATCAGCCCTTCGACGCGGACATCGAGCTCATCGCTCCCAGCGCCGAGGAACTGTCCAGTCTCAAAGTGAGCCTGGCCAACAACGATCTGTTTTCCCGTTACGGTCTCGATCGCCCGCAGTTCCTGTCGACCTTCGATTTCTCCGTGACCCGCCGCCGTGACGGCAATGCGTCGATCAAGGTCACCTCGAACAAGTCGGTGACCGAACCGTTCGTGACGTTCCTCGTGGAAGCGAGCTGGGGCCGTGGCCGCCTGCTCCGTGAATATACTGTGCTGCTCGATCCGCCGGCGTTCCTGCCCTCGCAGCCGGAAACGCGTGCGCCCGTGGCAGCTCCGCAGACTGGCGTCAGCAACGATGGCCGCATCGAGCGTCCGGCGCCGGCAGCGCAGGCTCGTCCGACTCCGGCACCGACACCGAATCCGGCAGCTGCACCGGCTCCTTCGCGTCAGCGTCCTGCCGCTGCCGAGGAGAGCTTGCCCGCCGCCGCGGCAGGCGTGAGCGGTTCTTATGCTGTCGAACG
>Ga0207675_100004587_pt1 | contig 13318 bp, 11 predicted proteins | sample KBSSwiS42_FD_184305 | JGI IMG/M metagenome (GOLD analysis project Ga0207675, IMG submission 184305) | Switchgrass rhizosphere microbial communities from Kellogg Biological Station, Michigan, USA - KBS Switchgrass S4-2 (SPAdes) (version 2) | ecosystem: Host-associated > Plants > Roots >... | reverse complement strand
CTCGATCGCGCCGGCGAAGCCGGCCGCCTCGAGCCAGTCGTCGCTTCCCTCGAGCGAGAGCGCGCTCATCGCCACGACAGGGATCGCTGCCGTCGTCTCGTCGGCCCTGAGGATGCGAGCCGCGGCGGCACCTCCCATGTCCGGGAGCCGCAGGTCCATGAGGATCACGTCCGGCACCTGCTCACGGGCCAACGCGATCCCGTCCGCGGCGGTCGCGGCCTCGAACGTCAGGAACCCCGCGGCACCGAGGACGTCCCGCGCGAGTTTCCGGTTCCGGTCGTCGTCTTCGACGATCAGCACGGTGGTCATGAGCGTAAGGTTCGCCTGTGCCGATCCGGCTCGTCCTTGCGGAGGATCATTACCTCGTTCGCGAAGGCGTGCGCGGGCTGCTCGCATCGCAGCCCGACCTCGAGGTGGTCGCGGCCTGTGGCGACCTCGACTCCCTGCTGGTCGCGGTCGAGGCCGAGCACCCGGACGTGGTCGTCACCGATATCCGCATGCCGCCGTCCCACACCGACGAGGGCCTCACCGTCGCCGCCCGCCACCCGGGCACCGGCGTGGTGCTGCTGAGCCAGTGCGCCGAGGCCACCTACGCGCTGGCGCTGCTGGCCGAGGGCAGCGCGCGGCGGGGCTACCTGCTCAAGGAACGCGTCGCCGACGGCGACGAGCTGGCCGACGCCATCCGTCGGGTCGCCGCGGGCGGCTCGGTGATCGATCCCACGGTGGTCGAGGGCCTCGTGGCGGCGAACAAGGCCCGGCCGTCGCGGCTGGATTCGCTCACCCCGCGCGAGCTGGAGGTGCTCGGCGAGATGGCGCAGGGCAAGGCCAACGCGTCGATCGCGGCCAAGCTGGTGCTGTCCGAGCGGGCGATCGAGAAGCACACCAACTCGATCTTCGCGAAGCTGGGGCTCTCCGAGGAGCGCGACCTCAACCGCCGGGTCAGCGCGGTGCTCGTCTACCTGCAGGACCACTAGACGGCCTTCGGGCCGGTCGGGGATCGCCCGACCGGCCCTCGTCCTTCCGCGCTCAGCCCCGGCTGTGGCCGCAGGTCGAGCAGAACTTCGCTTCGGTGGCCATCCGCGTGCCGCAGCGGGCGCAGTCCGTGCGCTGGACCGTCGCGACGCCCGCACCGTTCAGGGTCCGGAGGTCGACGGTCGCGGCGGTCGGCGCCACCCCCGGCCACGGCCGGTGCACCAGCACCTTCTCGGCGCGCGGCGGCTGGGCCTGCGCGGGGATCGGGCCGTAGCCGGGGAACGGCGTGGCGGGCAGGCCCACCGGGAGCGTCGCGGACGGCGTGCGGCGGCGGCGCACCAACACCACGAGCAGCACGGCCAGGCCTGCGGCGAGCACGGCACCCCCGCCGACGACCACCCAGAACAGCACCGGCGACGCGTCCGACGACGACGCAGGGGCCACCGGCACGTCCCCGAAGCGGTCGCGGGCCTTCGCGGCCAGGGTGCGGTACTGCAGCGCCTGGGCGTGCTGCGGCGCCACCTGCAGGAGCTTGTCGAAACCGGCGATCGCGTCGGTGTAGTGCCCGGCGTAGTAGGCGTCGAGCGCGGCGCGGAAGGCCGTGTCGTCGGGGCCCAGCTCGTTGCGCACGCCGTTGCGGGACAGCAGCTCCGTCAACCCCGATGCCGGTGCCACGAAGTTGAACGCCTGCGACTCACCGGCGGGCATGAAGCTGTTGATGCCGAGCACGCGCCCTTCGAGGTCGACGGTCGGGCCGCCGCTCATGCCGGGCGTCAACGCGGCGCTGGTCTCGTACACCGGCACCGAGCCGACCGTCTTCTTCGCGCTGACCTGACCGTCCTTGTTGGACGGCTCCAGGCTCGGGTCGGTCACGGCGTCGGCGCTGGCCGGGTAGCCGATCGACAGCAGCGGCGTCCCGACCTGGACGTCGGCGTCGGTCGCCAGCTCGACCGAGGGCAGGTCGGTGGCCTCCACCTTGAGCAGCGCCACGTCGCCCTGGGTGAACGGCCGGATGTCGACCAACCGCGCGGGCAGCACCTGGGGCTTGCCGCCGCCCTGCACCGAGCCGGTGACGACGGCGATCTGGGTGTCGATCGCCGATCCCTTGGCCTTGCCCTCGACGGTCCAGTTGGCGGTGCCGAACTCGACCGCCTCCTGCAGCGTCACGCCCGGGACGACCGCGACGACGTCCTTGGCCGCCGCGGCGATGAAGTCGCCCTTGATGCCGTTCGGGCTGTAGGTGTCGAGGCAGTGGCCCGCGGTGGCGACGTAGCCGTTGGGGTTCACGCCGAAGCCGGTGCAGGTCGCCGTCAGCTCGTACGGGTTGCCGTTGTTGAAGTACGTGCCCGTCTCGTCGGCGACGTAGGCGGAGAACTTCTCGGTGACGTAGACGATCGCGGGCCGCACCTCGGCGGCGGCGCGCTCGGTCGGCGTCGCCTGCTGCGGCGCGGCGGGCGGGCTCGGCGCGGGGGTCGGGGTCGCGGCGAGCGCCGGGCCCGCGCCCACGAGGGTGAGGGCCAGCGCTGCGGCTCCGGCGGCCAACACCCGGGCGGGAAGACTGGACATGGTGGTTGTCCTTCTGGGATCGGGCCGGGGCACTCCCGGCCAACCGGGGAGAACCCTGCCGCCGCCACGGGGGCGAATCCGAGGTCGGCACCTTGCCGATCATGGGTGGGGGTAGCCACACCCCCACCGGGTGGCTCACCCCCTCGGCGTTGCCGCGCGTGAACGGGCAGACTCGACGGCATGCAGCCGACGCCCGTGCGTGTGCTGGTCGTCGACGACCAGCGGCCCTTCCGCGTGGCCGCATCGGCGGTGTTGCGCCGCATGCCGGACTTCACGCTCGTCGGGGAGGCCGCGACCGGCGAGGACGGCGTGCGCGCGGCCGCCGAGCTGCGTCCCGACCTCGTGCTCATGGACGTGTGCCTGCCCGGTATCGACGGCGTCGCCGCCGCGGGCCGCATCCACGCCGAGACCCCGGCCAGCGTGGTCGTGCTCTGCTCGTCCTACGCCCGCGAGGACCTGTCGCTGCGGCTCGACGAGCCCGGCGTGGCGGGCTACCTGCACAAGGAGGAGCTGCACGGCCCCGCCCTCCGCGAGCTGTGGGCCCGGCTCAGCCCGGCTTAAGAACGTCGGATCACCGCGGATTCGCGGGTCGCCCGCAGGCCGGGCACGAGGGCCAGCAGGAGGGCTGCCGCGAATACGCCCGCCACCGTGCCGGTGAGCAGGCCGACCGGGGGCGTGAGGTCGCCCCCGACCCCGATGGACGTCGCCACCTGCCACCACAGCAACCGGGCGGTGGCCAGCCCGACGGGCACGCCGAGCACCAGCGCCGGGGCGACGATCGCCCCGCCGAGCACGGCCAGCATGCCGCGGATCTGCCGGGGCGTGGCGCCGACCGCGGCCAGCACGGCCATCTCGCGGGTGTGGTGGCGCGCGGCGGTGACGAGGGTGTGCGCCATCGCCGCCCCCGCGACGACGGCGAGCGCCGCGGCGAGGATCTCCGGCAGCGGCGCGAGGTCGGCGAGGTTGCGCACCTCGGGCGGGGTCTCTCGCGGCAGGATCTCCAGGTTGCGGCCCAGCTGGGCGGCGAGCGGGCCCGCCTGGCCCGGCGCGGCGACGATCTCGGCGCGCACGATCGGCGAGGTGCGCGCGAGCCCGCCCAACGCGGCGTCGGTGACGACGTTGGTGGTGCCGAGGTGGCCTGCGTCGTCCACGACGGCGACGGTGCCGGTCACGGTGAGCGGGAGCGGCCTGCCGTTGCGGTTGACCACGGTGACGGTGTCGCCGACGTTCACGCCCTGCTGCGCGGCGATCCGCGGGCTGAGCGCGATCTCGGTCGGCCCGAGCGGCATCCGCCCGCTGACCAGCCCGGCGGGCACCTCCCCCTTGCGCTGCGTCTCCGCCTGGACCAGCAGCACGCCGCCGTCGGCGAGCCGGGCGACGACCGAGCGCGTCACCGACAGCGCCGCCACGCGGGGGTCGCCGACCAGCTTGGCCACGTCGACCTCCTCGGCGTCCTCCAGCGCGAGGTCGGCGGCATGCCCGGTGCGCACCGGATCGGACAGCAGCAACGCGATGCCCGAGCCGAACGCGAGCGCGGCGACGATGCCCGCCACCGCCACGGCGGCCCCGGCCGACACCGCCACCGCGCGGCCGTGGCCCCGCACGGCCACGCGCAGCCCGACGAGCGTCGCGGGCCCCAACGCGGTCCAGGCCGAGCCGCGGGGGCGGGTGGGCCGGGCGGGGGCGCGGGCGCGTCGTCCGGCGGTCGCGGCGGCCACCGCCACCAGCGCGAGGAACGCCAGCGCCGTGACCAGCGCCCCGCCGACGGCCACCTCCCACGGCGCCCGGAACCCCGGCTCCGGCTCGAACCGGGCCTGGCTGCCCAGCGGCTGCAACGTGCCCGCGGCCATCCCGATCGCCCCCGCGAGCACCGCGGCGACGACGGCGGCAGGCGCGGCGGCGCCGAGCCGGGCCGCCACGCGTTCGCCCGGGGTCAGCCCCAGCGCCCGCTCCACCTCCTGCGACGCGCGGTGTGCAGCGTGGTGGCGCAGCAGCCCTTGCCCGACCACCAGCAGGCCGCCCGCAGCGAGCACCGCCGCGAAGATCGTCAGGCCGACGACGAGGGTGCGCTCGGCCGCCCGCGCCGCCGGGTCGCCGTCCGCGCGCGGGCGGTACACCCGCGGCGGCAGGAGCGCGGCCAGCTGTGACGGGGGTGCCTCGGCCGCCGCGGCCGCGTAGGCCTGGGCGAACCGGTCGGCCGCGCCGGGCGTGTCGTCGAGCCGGACGAACGCGGGGCGGCTCGCCGCGGTGCCCCGGTAGCGCTGGGCGAACGCGGGGCTCGTCAGCGCCTCGGACAGCGGGCCGCCCCACGCGGGCATCCGGGCGATCCCGACCACCCACAGCCGCAGGATCGGGCCCTTCGGGTCGCCGACGCCCGAGCCGAAGCGGGCGATCTGGTCGAGCGTGAGGATGCGGACGGTCACCGCCGTGCCGACGCGCAGGTCGCTCGCCTCGGCCAACGGCTCGCTGATCATGACCTCGTCGGCGGCGTCCGGTGCCGGGGCGCGGCCTTCGACGACGACCGGGCGGACGAGGTCGGGGGGTTGGTCGAGGCCCGCGCCGAGCGAGACGAACCGCAGCGCCGGGCCCTCGACGCGCGCGACCCAGCCGTAGGTCATCCACGCGGTGCGCACGTCGGGCAGCGTCGGCACGGCGGCGACGAGCCCGGGCTGGTCGACGGGCACCTGCACGCGCACGTCGTCGAGGTCGACCGCGTCGGTGAGGCGGGGGTAGGCCCCGGCCGTGCGCGCACCGAGCGCCACCGTGCCCAGCACCAGGCCCGCGACCAGCCCGAACAGCACGCCGAACAGCAGGAGGGCACGCAGCCCGGTGCGACGCTCGGTGGCGGCCACCGCGCGCACGGCCGCCCAGGCCACTCCCCGTGCGCGGGCACCGTCGCTCACCGCTCAGCCCACCCGCGCCGGGGCGGTCAGCGTGTGCGCGTCGCCGACCGGCACCCGGCCGCTGACCTCGGTGCCCGCACCCGGCGAGGACCGGATCCGCAGGGTGCCGCCGACCGCGCCGAGCCGATCGGCCATGTTCGTGAGGCCCGCGCCGCGGTCGGCGGCCGCCGGGTCGAAGCCGGGGCCGTCGTCGGCGACGGTGAAGAAGAGGGCGCCGTCCACCGTCGCCAGCCCGATCGTGACGGACGCGTCGGGGGCGTGCTTCGCCACGTTCTGCAGGGCCTCCAGGCAGCAGAAGTACACCGCCACCTCGACGGGCTCGGCGGCGCGTTCCGGTCGTTCGTCGACCACCGTGATCGCGAGCGGGCTGCGGGCCGCCACCGCCCGCAGCGCCGCGGCCAGCCCGGCGTCGCGCAGCAGCGGCGGGTAGATGCCGTGCGCGAGGTTGCGCAGCTCGGCGACGGCCGCGCGGGCGCCGCCGTCCAGCTCGTCGAGCAGCTCGAGGTCCGGCGAGTCGGCGGGCAGGCCGTCGCGCAGCAGCCGCAGCCCGACCGCGAGCGCGACGAGGTGCTGCTGGGCGCCGTCGTGCAGGTCGCGTTCGATCCGCCGCCGCTCGGCCGTCGCCGCCGCCACGATCCGCGCGCGGGACGCCTGCAGCTCGGCGTTGCTCGTCCGCAGGTCGACGAGGGTGGCCTGGAGCGCCTCGTCCAACGCGCGGCTGCGCAGCTCGATCGCGAGCCTGCCCGCGACGGCGGCGAGCGCGCGCTCGTCCGCCCCGGTGAAGGCGGCGGCGTCCGCGGCGCGTTCGATCACCACCAGCCCGAGCACGCGGCTGCCGTCGACGGCGGGCGCGAAGCGCATCTGCGGCGGCTCGGGTGTCGGGGGCACCAGCCGTGGCAGCCACATCCGCAGCCAACCGGGCCCGGCCACGCCGACGCGGGCCAGCAGGCCGCGTTCGGCCGCCGACAGCGGGATCGCGGGCGGGGCGCCGTCCAGCGGGGCGGGCACGATCGTCGCGCACTCCAGGTCGCCCTCGTCCAGCCTGCCCGGCGGGCCCGTCCAGATCCGCACGCTCGACAGCCGCCAGTCGCGGCGCATCGACTCGGCCAGCGGCCGCAGCAGCTCGGCCACCGGCTCGGTGCGGCGGGCGCGGTCGCCGACGTCGGCGAGCAGCTCCTCGGGCGAGCGCCGCACGCCCGCCAGCGCCGCGCGGGTGGAGCGCGCCATCCGCCTGCCCAGCGGCCCCGCGCAGGTCGCCACGAGCAGCATGCCCAGCAGCGCCGGGTTCACCAGGTCGAGCTGCGCGCCGATGGGGAGCTTGCCGAAGGCCAGCAGCATGAGCAGCAGCCCGAGGTCGACCGCGATGGCGAGGCCCGCGAAGTCCGAGGCCGCCACCAGGATCGACGTGCCCGCCCGCCGCGCCTGCGCGCTCGTGGTCGACGCCGCGCCGAGCACCACCGGCAGCAGCGTGAGCGCCACCGCCACCGGGAACGGCGGCCCGCCGCCCAGCAGCGCGACGCACACCCCGACCGACGCGATCCCCAGCCCGACGATCACCCCCGCCAGGAGCAGCGACCGCGCCGCCCGCCGCCCCGAGAGGAGGTTCATGCCGGGACCCTGGCCTCGACGCGGCCGTCGCGCATCCGCACGACCCGGCTCGCGCCCGCGGCCACCTCCGCGCTGTGGGTGACCATGAGGATCGTCTGGCCACGGGCGTTGAGCTGCCGGAAGAGGTCGAGCACCTCCGCGGCGCCCGCGGAGTCGAGCGCGCCCGTCGGCTCGTCGGCCAGCAGCAGCGTGGGCCGGTTGGCGAGGGCACGGGCGATCGCGACGCGCTGGCGCTGCCCGCCTGACAGCCGCGCGGGCAGCTCACCGGCGCGCTCCAGCATGCCGAGCCAATCGAGCAGCTCCCGGGCCCGCGTCAGCGCGTCCTGCCCGCGGGCGCCGCCGACCAGCGCGGCCAGCGCCACGTTCTCCAGCGCGGTGAGGTGCTCGATCAGGTGGAAGAACTGGAACACCAGGCCGACGTGCCTGCGACGCAGGCGGGCGAGCGCCGCGGCGCCGAGCCCGTCGAGGCGGGCGCCCGCGATCTCGATGCTGCCCTCGTCGGCCGGTTCGAGCCCGGCCAGCACGTGCAGCAGGGTGGACTTGCCGCAGCCGGACGGTCCCATCAGGGCCACGAGCTCGCCCTGCTCGACCACGAGGTCCACCCCACGCAGCGCGCGGACCGGGGCGGTCTGGGCGTCGAACGTCCGCCGCAACCCACGGGCGATCAAGACCGCGCCCACGTCGCACCCCCTTCGCTTTTCGCCGCACAAAGTTAACGGCAGATAGGCCCGTGTTGTGCAGGCGCCGGCCGCTTCCGTAGGGTTCGCGCCACGGGATACACGACCCCCTCGAGGAGCGGGCAGGCATGAACACCGAACCCCCGGGCGACGGGTCGGACCTCGGGGAGGTCATCCGGTTCGACGTCGTCGACCACGGCCCCACCGCCCGGGTGCTGCACGTCGTCGGCGAACTGGACACGCTCACGGCCCCCTTGCTGGCCGTGCGACTGGCCGAACAACAAGCGGCGGTGCCGAAGCTGGTGGTCGACCTGTCCGAGGTCTCCTTCCTCGGCTCGGCCGGGTTGGCCGCGCTCGTCGAGGCGAAGGACGCGGCCGACCGGGATGGTGGTCAGCTGCTGGTCGTGCCCGGCTCGCGCATCGTGAAGCGCGCGCTGGAGGCCACCGGCCTGCTCTCCCTCTTCACGGTCGCCGACGACGTCCCCGAAGCGCTAGGAGCGCGCTGACGGCATGTCCGTGCCCGGTCGGGCGCGGGTTGATGCCAGGCTAGAGGGGTGGACGCCCCCGACCGCACCGCGCTGAGCGCGACCGAGATCGTGGCGCGCGTGCACGACGGGCGCACGAGCGCCGTGGCGGTGGCGGGCGCGCACCTGGCGCGCATCGCGGAGCGCGACCGGCACCTCGGCGCCTTCCAGGAGCACGACCCCGAGCGGGTGCTGGCCGAGGCGGGCGCGGTCGACAGGCGCGCCGACCGGTTCGCGCTGCCGCTCGCGGGCGTCCCCGTGGCGATCAAGGACTGCGTCGACGTCGCGGGTTACCCGACGCGCCACGGCAGCGCCGCCACCGACACCACGCCTGCCCGCCGTGACGACGAGCTGGTCAAGCGCCTCCGCGCGGCGGGCGCGGTCGTGATCGGCAAGACCCGCATGCCCGAGCTCGCGATCTGGGGCTTCACCCACTCCGCGCTCGGCACCACCCGCAACCCGCTCGACCCGGCGCTCGACCCCGGCGGTTCCAGCGGCGGCGCGGCGGCCGCAGTGCGGCCGGGATGGCCGCGCTCGCGCTGGGCACCGACGGCGGGGGCTCGATCCGCATCCCGGCCGCGTACTGCGGGCTGGTGGGGGTCAAGCCGGGCCGGGGCGTCGTCCCGCTGCCGGGTGGCGCGGACGAGCACTGGTACGGGATGTCGGCGGTGGGGCCGCTCGCGCGCACCGCCGAGGACGCCGCGCTCATGCTGGGGGTGCTCGCCGGGCGGTCGTTCGCGGTCGACGCCCCCGGGCCGGTGCACGTGGCGCTGTCGCTGGCCGCGCCACTGCCGTTCACGCGGCCGCACCCCGACCACCGGGCCGCCGCGGTGGGCGCCGCCGCCCGGCTCCGCGCCGCCCCCGGCGGGGCCGCGGTCACGCTCGCCGACCCGCCCTACCCGCGCACGCTGGGGCTCATGTGGAGCCGTCGCTGGCACGCGGGCGTGGCCGAGGACGCGGAACACCTGGCGCTCGACCTGTCCGCCGTCGAGCGCCGCACGGCCGCGGTGGTGCGGCGCGGGCGCCGGGTGCTGCGGTTCGGCGCGCCCCGCGAGGCGGCGCTGGCGGGCTGGCGCGACCGGGTGCTGGAGTGGTTCGACGCGGGCGGCTACGACGTGCTGGTCAGCCCCGCCACCGCGCGCCCGCCGGTCGCGGCGGGCGCGCTAGCGGGGCGCGGCTACCGCGCGACGTTCGCGCGTTCGGCGTGGCGCATGCCGTACACGCAAGCCTGGAACCTGGCGGGCCTGCCCGCCGTGGTCGCGCCGGTGCGCATCGGCGGCCGCCCGGTCGGGGTGCAGCTCGTCGGCCGTCCCGGCGCTGAATCGGAGCTGCTGTCGGCGGCGGCGACGCTCGAGCAGCGGGTCGTCCCGGTGGCGGGGGCGGCCCCGCGGCGGGTGTACGTCTAACGGGTGAGACCCACCGGTGGCAGAGCGGGCCCCTTCCCCCTACCGTGAGCCGCGATGTCCGAGACGCCGCACCACCCCGCCCCCCCGGCGGGCGATGACCAGATCACGCTCGCCGTGCACCGCGACGGCACGCGGGTGGTGATCGTGGTCGGTGGCGAGGTCGACATGCTGACCTCGCCCCACCTGCGCGCGCTCGTCCTGGAACACCTCGGTGAGTCGGCGGGTGTCGAGCTCGTGGTGCTCGACCTCGACGCCGTCACGTTCCTCGGCACGAGCGGCCTCGCCGTGCTCATCGAAGTGCGCGAGGCGGCGCACATGGCGGGCGTGGAGCTGCGGCTCGCCTGCACGGCGCGGCGGGTGCTGCGCCCGCTCACGATCGCGGGACTCGTCACCCTCTTCGACATCCACGACACCCAGGAGGCCGCGCTCGCCGCGACGTGAGCCGCCCGGTCCACAGTGACCTCGGTCACACCGGGTTTGACCCCTCAACAACACGGGGAAGTCGGCGTCGCAGTGGGTGAACCGTGCGGCGAGAGGGTGACCATGAGTGACGTGTCCCGGCTTCCAGGACCCATGGATCACGCGTGGCAGTGGCAGCGGCTCGGTTCTTGCCGCGGGATGGACAGTGCGGTCTTCTTCCACCCCGACGGTGAGCGCAACCCGTCACGGGCCCGGCGCACAGCTCAGGCCAAAGAGGTGTGCAAGCGTTGCCCGGTGATGGAGCAGTGCCGCGAGTTCGCGTTGCAAACCCGTGAGCCGTTCGGCGTGTGGGGCGGGCTGGCCGAGGCCGAGCGCCGGGTCATCCTGGAGCAGCGTGGCGTGGCGATGGCGAGTTGACCGGCGCGGTGCCGGCCTCCCGCTCCACCAGGGAGAGCTCGAGGCAGCGGTAGCGCAGTAGCGGCAGCCCGTACACGCGGGCGATGCGCTGCGCGGCCCGCACGAGCACCCCGTCGACCGGCGTCGCGGGCGCGAGGCAGTACACCCCCCGCCCGGGGTCGAAGCCGACCAGTTCGCTGAGCGCGGCCACGAGGTCGTCCTCGACGTCCTCGTTGAGCGGCGCGTCGAGCGCCAGGCGGTGCACCACGAGATCGGGGTGCCGCAGCGCCGCCGTGCCGAGCCGCACCTCGTCCACGACCTCGCAGTCGCGAACCCAGTCGTCCGGGTCGTCGTCAGGGCCCTCGACGGCCGCGGCGGGCAGGTCCTCGGCCGCGAGCAGCACGTCGGCCCGGCCGAAGCTGTCCAGCAGGCGGGCGAGATCGGAACCCGGGCGGAGCAGCTCGACGGCGTCGATCGCCACGGCGACGACGCGCCGATCGGCGTCGCGGACCGGTTGCGCCACCGACGGGGACGCCATCGCGAACGCAGGGGGCGCAGGCCCCACCCCCGAAACCGCGCTCATCGCCGCCACCCCTCGGACGCGCGCACCGCCGTTGGTGCACGATCACCAGTGAACCGGTTGTGCGCCACAGAGTCGCGTCCCCGTCGTTGCGCTACGCCGAACGGTGCGCAGCAGTCCGTGAGTGGCGAGTGATCAGCCTTCGATGCCCACGACCAGCAACGCGACGTCGTCGCCGAGCTCTGCGGGTAGGCAGACCGCCACGACGCGCTCGGCCGCTTCCTCGGCCGACACGCCGGACGGGAGCCCGGCCACGGTGCGCTCCAGGATGTCGGTGCGCTCGTCGGCGTCCTCGCCCGCGACGTCGGTGAACCCGTCGGTGTAGAGCAGCAGCAGGCTGCCCGGCGCGCAACGCACCTGGGCCTCGGTGTGGCCCGCGCCCGCGCGGCGGCCGAGGTCGCGCACCGCCCCGATCATCGGCGAGCGCTGCTCGTCGAGGCGCAGCAGCTCGCGGTCGGGGGTGAGCACCAACGGGGCGGGGTGGCCCGCGTTCGCGTAGCGGACCAGCCGGGAGCCGTCGGCGGCGGGTGGCTCGACGCGGGCGTAGACGGCGGTGGCCATGGCCGCCATCTCCAGGCCTTGCACGAGCTGGTCGCAGCGGTCGAGCACCGAGCCCGGGCCGCCCCCGTCCCAGGCGTAGGAGCGCAGCACGCCGCGCAGCTGACCCATGGCGGCGGCCGCCCGCAGGTCGTGCCCGACGACGTCGCCCACGGCGACCCCGACCGCGCCGTCGGGCAGCGGCAGGACGTCGTACCAGTCGCCGCCGACCTGGTTGCCGTCGACGCCGACGAGGTAGCGCGCCGCCAGCTGCAGCCCGTCGACCTTGGGGAGGGCGGGCAACAGGCTGTGCTGCAAGGTGATCACCGCGGCGTGCTCGGTCTCGTAGAGCCGGGCGTTGTCGACGGCCAGGGCCGCCCGGCCCGCGAGGTCGGCGGCGAGGTGCACGTCGCGCGCGGAGTAGCGGCGGCCGTAGGGGTGCTGGGTGTAGAGCGTGAGCGCGCCGAGCACCCGACCGCGGGCCCGCAGCGGCACGATGATCGCCGAGCGCAGGCGGAGCCGGTCGAACGCGGCGGCGGCCGCGGCGTTGTCGGGAAAGCGGGTGGCCCCGGTGTCGGGCAGCTCGGCCACCAACTGCGGGTCGCCGCCCGCGAACACCTCGGCGGTGGCGTCCGTGCCGTCGACGCGGTAGCGGCGGGCCTGCGCCAGCTGGTGCAGCTGGGCCTCGTCGGCGCGATTGCGCGCCGCCACCGCCACCCGGCGCGCGGTGCCCTCACCGGGCCGGTCGAACAGGTCCACGGCGCACAGGTCGGCGAGGTGCGGCACGACGATGCGGGCCAGCCGGTTGCAGGCGCCGTCGACGTCGGGCGCCGCCGTCATCTCGGTGGTCGCCTCGGCGAGCAGCCGCAGGTACCCGCGGGCCTCCTCGGCCTCGGCCAGTGCCGCGCGCCGCTCCTGCTCGACGATCACGCGTTCGGTCACGTCGTTCTGCACGCCGACGAAGTTGACCAGCTCGCCCTCGCCGTCGAACACGGGGGAGATCGACACCTGGTTCCAGAAGGCCGTGCCGTCGCGGCGGTAGTTCAGCAGCACCTCGGTGATCGGGACCCGCTCGTCGAGCGCCCTCGTGATCCGGTTGATCGCCGCGCGATCGGTGGCGTCGCCCTGCAGGAACCGGCAGTTGCGGCCCACGACCTCGGCAGGGCTGTACCCGGTGAGCCTGGTGAAGGCCGGGTTCACCCAGACCAGCGGGTCGTCCGCGCGGCGCGGGTCGGTGATCGTGAAGGACATCTCGGTGGCGACGACCGCGCGGTCGCGCAGCACCTCGAGGCGTCGGCGCTCGCCCTTGTCGGTGCCCGTGAGCTGCAGGAACACCACCAGTGCACGCTCTTCCAGGCCCAGCGACGTGTTGTCGGACAACCCGAACCCGGTGACCCAGAGGAGCCTGCCCTCGCTGGCCTCCCGTTGGTCGGGCGTTGCCGACGAGCCGCGGCGGGCCGCGTCGTGCACCGCCACGGGCTCGCCCGCGACCGGAACTCCCGCCGCGACCAGCGAGAGCGGCGACTCGGTCTCGCTCATCCGCCGTCCGCCGAGATCGGTGAGGCCCGCGGCGTCGCTCCAGGCGTCGATGTCGACGGGCAGCCGCACCCGCTCGCCGGTCAGCTCGATCGCGGCGGGGTTGGCGTAGACGACCTCGCGCCGCCGGGGATCGATCATGAGAACGGCGGCGGGCGCCGTGTGCAGGACGGCCGGTAGCCGATGCGCATCG
>Ga0207675_100004586_pt1 | contig 13319 bp, 11 predicted proteins | sample KBSSwiS42_FD_184305 | JGI IMG/M metagenome (GOLD analysis project Ga0207675, IMG submission 184305) | Switchgrass rhizosphere microbial communities from Kellogg Biological Station, Michigan, USA - KBS Switchgrass S4-2 (SPAdes) (version 2) | ecosystem: Host-associated > Plants > Roots >... | reverse complement strand
CGACGGACACGAGAACAACGGGACGAGCACGCCGGCGCGGCGAGCGCTCATGAGCGGCTCGCAGAGCAATCGAAATGCCGCAGCACGCGCGCGACACCCTCAGCGAACGCCGCGGGATCCGGCAGCAGGCTGGTGATGAGAAACGATTCACGGGCGAAGTCGAAAAAATATCCTGGATGCACCAGCACGCCGCTGCCGTCGAGCAAATCGAGCACGATCGCCTCTTCAGATTTGAGGTTCGGCACCTGCACGACGGCGTACCAGCCCGCATCGGGCGGCAGCACCGAACATGCCGGGTTGGCCGCCGCCGCCGTCCTCAGCCGGTCAAGGTTTGCTGCGATGCGCGCCTGGATTTGCGAACGGACGGCTGCTCCTTCCGCCAGAAGCTCGCACGCAGCCGCCTGGACGGGCGTGGCAACCGACAGATAGGTATCCGCAATTGTTTCGAGCCGTTCCATGGCCTCACTCACAAGCATTGCAGGGCCGGTCACCCCGATCCATCCCAACTTCACCTGGGGCAGTCCGACGGTCTTCGACAACCCTCCAAGCGTGAACGTGAGCGCAGTGCCGCCGGTGTGCACAGACACGCTCGCAGGACTCCTGCCATCCAACGGATAGTCGGCGAACACTTCGTCGACGATCAACGCGACGTCATGGTCGCGCGCCAGCGACGAAACCGAACGGGCCTCCTCGGGCTTCACCACGGAGCCCGTAGGATTATTCGGACTGATCAGGATGATAGCGCGCACCTGCGAACGGCCACTCGCACGTGCAAGCCTCTCGTGCAAACCATCAACGTCGATCGACCAGGTGCCATGAAACTCGAGGCTGTAGGACTCCAGCGTGACGGCGTCGAGGCCGGCCAGATGCTCGATGAGCGGGTAACTTGGCTGCGGTGCCAGCACGGTATCGCCCGGGTCGCACAACAGCTTGAAGAGAAAAGAGTACGCCTCGCTCGTGCTCGACGTCAGAACGATCCGTTCCGGCGGAATGGGTGCACCTCGCCGGGAGAAATCGTCAGACACCGCCTGCCGGGCCGACGGCAAGCCGAATGGCTGCGGCTCATAACGCAGCCCGCGCACGTCGGCGAGCGGCTTCAACAGCTTGGGCGAATAGGCGAAGCCGGCGGAAGTGGGGTTCGAGAGCGTGAGGTCGAGAATTGGCAGGCCCGCCGCTCGACGCCGATCGAGCGCAGCCGCGAGGCGATTGCGGCCGGCGCCGTGCCGCAGTCGCGAGGAATACATGGCCGGCCGGCTACCGTCCGGCTCGGAGCTGCTCGCGGCTGATGCGCGTCGCCTCGGAGTAATCGAGCATTTGGCTGGTCAAATCAAGCGGATACGAAATGTCGACATCACGGATCGCGCCACCTGGACCCGACACGGCTTCGAGCGTCGGCTGCACGAACCCGGTGTAGGACGGCAGCTTCAACTTGTCGACGCGCGCCACGACCTCGTCGCGCAGCTTCGGATCGAAGTGCACGCCGTAGCGCTCGAACAGGTCCTTCGCCGCGGGATAATCGCCTTCCGCTTTGGCGCGCTGCACCTCGGCCAGCAGTCTTCCCACGCCGTCGCGGAACGCGTTCGCATCGACCATCACGTAGTAGGTCTTTCCCTCGCGCGTGCGCCGCTCAATCGCATTCGTGTTCGCCAATAGCCAGTGGACGATCATCTGGCGGTTGCGCATGTGATCTTCTTCGATGGTCGTGCCTTCGCGCACTCGACGAAGCTGCACGAGCGCCGTCCTGGCGTAGTTTTCGTACTCGGCGGCGATAATCTCAGGCTGATCGTCGGCGCTCATCAATCCCATTTCCACCAACTTGGGATCGGGAAGGAAATACAGCGCCACCAGATCTGCGCGCGACTCCTCGATCGCGGAATAGTGTTCCTTTAAGGCGGCCTGCGGCGCGCAGCCAAGGGCATCGCTCATCTTCCCCGAGGCGTGACCGATCACTTCATGGAGATCGGTGGTCAGCTCCTGAGCAAACGACCCCCATTTCTGCGCGCGCTCAGCTTCCTCGGCGGTCCAGGAGAACTCGCTGCGGAAGCCGTGGTCCATGGATCGGTCGTACGCTTCGTTCACGTTCGCCAGCGACACTGATTTGCTGCCGTATCTTTCGCGAATCTGCTGCTCGTTCGGCAGGTTGATCCCAATCGGCGTCACAGGACCTGACTCGCCGGTCTCCACGACGATGTCGATCACATTCGCGGTGATGCCTGTCACTTTCTCTTTGCGGTACTTGCGATCCCAGGGCATGTGATCTTCAAACCACTGCGCCTCGCCGGCCAGCTTCTGAATCGCCGCGGTTTTGGTAGGGTTGATGTAGTACACCAACGCCTCCCAGGCGCCCTTCATGCCGCGGGCGTCAAGGTAAACCTCGGTAAAGCCGTTGATCGTGTCGACGGGAGAATGCTTGTCCAGCACCCAGGCGATGTCGTACTCGCGGCGATCGCTATTCTCACCGGTCCGGTACCACTTAATCAGAGCCTTCAGCGCATTCGCCATCGCCGCTGTCGCGTAAGGAATAGCGGCTTCGAGGTGCGAAACGATCTCCCTGAGCTGCGCATCGTAGAGACCGCCGACGCGATACACCTCTTCGACGATCTCGCCGTTCTTCTTCGCGACGCGCGAGTTCAGCTGGTAACGCTCCTCGAATCCTTCGAGGTCTGCCAGCGTCACCCCTGAATACATGTTGTTCGCGCTCGCGGCGAGAATATCCTTGCCGTCGACAGGCGTCTTCGTTGTCACTGCGGGATCGAACTCGACATCGAAGAACATCGGGCGCAGCCGGTCGAGCAGTTGATCGATCGACTCGCCCGCTCGCAACGGAAGACGCGCGCCTTTTTGCGCGGCGGAGTGAACCATCGCGGCAAACGCTTCCGGCGTGGTCTGTAAGACGAATTTCCGCGCGGTCAGGTTGTTATAAGGACCTGTGTTTACCCAGAACAGTTTCGTGTAGCGCCGGACCTCGTCCAGCGGCGCCTGCGATGCGGCGTCGTCCGGCGGATCGCGCAGCACCGCCTCGAGCACGTCGCGCATGTCGAGGTTGTGCGCGTAGCGCTGATCGTAAAAGATGTCGCGCCCGGCGATGGCTGCGTTATAGAGATGCCAGAGGAGAATTTTCTGGTCGAGTGGAAGCGCTCGAAATCCGTCGGCATACAGCTGAACGACCGCGGCCTCGTCGACCCGCTCCAGCAGATATCGCCGGTCGGCCGCCGTGGCCGTCGCCGGCTCACCTGAAACCGGGAGTGCCGCAGGCCCCGGCGACGGAGTGGTGTCCATGTCTCCAGCTTATCCGATCTGTACTTCTTCCAAATGCTCCGGCGTGTGCACCGACCACTTCAGCCGTTCCTCGATTTTCGCCTTCAGCACGTCCATCGGCGCCGGCTCGCCGTGCACGAGGTAGGTCATGCGCGGAGGCGTCGAGAATTTGCCGAGCCAGCGCAGAATCTCTTCGGAGTCCGCGTGCGCCGACATCGAATCGATCCGCTCGATGCGCGCGGCCACATTCACGATCTGCCCCTTGATTCTTACCTCCCGCGCGCCGTCGACGAGCTGGCGTCCACGCGTGCCGGCCGCTTGGTACCCGACGAACAGAATCGTGTTCTTACGGTCCGGCAGCGCCGCCTGCATGTGGTAAAGCACCCGTCCGCCTGTCGCCATACCGCTCGCGGAAACGACGATCGATGGAATGCGCGACCGTACGAGCTCGGCCGACTGCTGCGCCGACGCCACCGCCTCGAATCGAGCTGTCGTAAAACGACGGATGGCCTTGGCCCCCTGGATGTCGGCATCGAGCTCCTCGGCCCGCTGCGCGTAATAACGCAGCGCATCGAGTGCCATCGGGCTGTCGACGAACACCGGCAGCCTGGGAATCCGTCCCTCATCCTCCAGCCGCTTGAGCCAATACAGCACCTCTTCGACGCGGCCGATCGCGAACGCCGGAATGATTACCTTGCCGCCAAGCGCCACCGTGTCCTTGATGATCCCGGCGAGCCGCGCGCCGTTGTCATCAGCCTCGTGAATGCGATCGCCGTAGGTTGATTCCAGGAGCAGCACATCCGCGTCCGGCGGCGGCGAAGGATCCGGAAGCACGGGCCTCGAATACCGGCCCAGATCGCCGCCAAACAGGATCCGGAGGTTCTCCGACTTAATCGTCATCCGGATAAAGGAGGATCCGAGCAGGTGGCCGGCGTTGATGAATTCCACTTCGACGCCATCGACGAGAGACACCGGACGGTCGAACCCAAACGGTTGCAGCTGCGACAGCGCACGAAAGGCGTCCGACTCGCGATAGAGAGGCAGCGCCGGGCTGTGTTTGGAGTAATGCAGACGGTTGGCCTCGCGCGCGTCTTCTTCCTGCAGCCGCGCGGAGTCCGGCAGCACGAGCTTGCACAAGTCGGCAGTGCCGGCCGTGCAGAAGATCCGGCCGTGATAGCCCTCTGCGACGAGCCGCGGAAGGTAGCCGGTGTGATCGAGATGCGCATGGGTCAAAACGACGGCAGAGAGGTCGGACGCAACGAGAGGCAGCGGCTGCCAGTTACGGAGCCGCAGATCTTTCAGGCCCTGAAATAGCCCACAGTCGACTAGAATCCGCTTCCCGTTGATTTCGAGCAAATACTTGGAGCCGGTGACCGTTCTCGCCGCCCCCAGGAATGTGAGCTTTGTCATAAGTTGGGCACCACTATGGTAATGCGTCATAACCCTTCAATGGCCGCGAGGCTGGATATATGATGTCTGAAATGAACTCGGCCATTCGCAAGTGGGTGAGCGAGATCGAAGCTCTAACCCGGCCCTCGGCAGTCGTGTTCTGCGACGGCTCTGACGATGAAAAGCGGCGCCTGATTTCAGAATGTCTTCAGAGCGGCGAGCTTATCGAGCTGAACCAGGACAAGCTTCCTGGCTGCTATCTGCATCGCAGCGCGCCTCACGACGTCGCACGGACCGAACACCTCACCTTCATCAGCACCTCCGACGAGCACGATGCCGGACCGACCAACAACTGGATGGACCCGACCGTCGCGAGAGACAAGCTGACGCCGCTCTTCAAAGGCGCGATGGAAGGGCGGACGATGTTCGTCGTGCCGTTCCTGATGGGACCTCCCGGCTCTCCGTACTCGAAAGTGGGAATCGAGATTACGGACAGCCGCTACGTCGTCTTGAACATGCGCATCATGACGCGCGTCGGGAAAGTGGCGCTGGAGCACCTCGGCGAGTCCGACGAGTTCACGCGATGTCTGCACTCGCTGGGCGATCTCAGCCCGGACCGGCGTTTCATCGTTCATTTCCCGGAAGAGAACGCGGTCTGGTCGATCGGATCGGGATACGGCGGGAATGCGTTGCTCGGGAAAAAATGTCTTGCTTTGCGCATCGCCAGCTGGAAAGCGCGCGACGAAGGCTGGCTCGCCGAACATATGCTGATCCTCGGTTGCCGCCAGGGTGATGGGCCGGTTCGGTACGTGGCTGGCGCGTTTCCGTCTGCGTGCGGCAAAACCAACATGGCGATGCTTGTCCCTCCGGCTTCCATGCCTGAATGGAAGACGTGGACCGTGGGGGATGACATCGCATGGATCCGCCCAGGTGCCGATGGAAGGCTCTGGGCGGTGAATCCGGAATCCGGGTTTTTCGGTGTGCTGCCGGGCACCAGCCACGGTACCAACCCGACGGCGTTCGACATGATCCAGCACGACACCATCTACACGAACGCGGCTCTGCGCGAGGACGGGACGCCGTGGTGGGAAGGCCACGACGATCCGCCGCCGTCGACGGCGTTCGACTGGCAAGGACGCCCGTGGACGCCGGCTTCTTCCGAGAAAGCCACTCACCCGAACGCCAGGTTCACGACACCTGCGACCAATTGCGCATCGCTCTCACCTGAGTTTGAGAACCCCAACGGCGTGCCGCTCGACGCGATCATGTTCGGCGCGCGCCGGCAGCAGCGCGTGCCGCTGGTGTATGAATCACGCGATTGGCAGCACGGCACGTTTCTCGGCGCCACCTTGTCGTCGGAAACGACAGCAGCCGCATCCGGCAAAACCGGCGTGCTGCGCCGCGACCCGATGGCCATGCTCGCCTTTTGTGGGTACAACATGGGCGACTACTTCCATCACTGGCTGCGGGTCGGGCGCGCGGTGACGAATCCGCCGCGCGTGTTCCGCGTGAACTGGTTCCGCGTCGATGAGCGCGGCAAGTTCATCTGGCCGGGTTTCGGTGAGAACCTGCGCGTCATCAAATGGATCTTCGAGCGATGCGACGGCACCGGCAAAGGCAAGGAAACGGCGATTGGCATCGTGCCCACACCGGATGCGATCGATCGATCGGGTCTGAAAGTGTCTGACGAGGCGATGCGGCAGTTGACGACCGTCGAGCCTGGAGACTGGGCCGAAGCGTCGGCCGATCAGGGGACGTTCTTCAGGTCGCTCGGAGCGCGGGTCCCCCGTGAGATGTTCGACGAGCAGAAGCGCCTCGCGCATGCTCTCGGGGCGCAGAAGGTCTGAACCAGCCCTTTACCACGGAGGACACAGAGGGAAAACAAAGAGGAAATCGATCTAAAAAAGATCTCAGTTACTCTTTGTATTTCCTCTGTGTCCTCTGTGGTGAAGAGCTGATTACCGGATGTGACGCCCGCCGTCCACGCGGAGCGTTTCTCCTGTAACAAAGTCCATTTTCAGCAGCGCGAGCACGGCGTCCGAGATCGCTTTCTCGCCGCCCCACTGCCCTAGCGGCGTCGATTTCTCGACGTTGGCAAGCTCCTCGTCGCTCGTCTCCGGCGGAGCCAGAATCGGGCCGGGCGCGATCGCATTCACGCGAATTTTATCGGGCGCCAATTCGAGGGCCAGCGCTTCGGTGAGGCCGATGACGCCGGTTTTGGCAACGTAGTACGGCAGAAATCCTGGGTAGCGCGGACGGCCGCTTTTCGAGAGCCAGTCGGAAAAATTGATGATGGCGCCGCCGCCCGCCTTTCGCAGATGCGGGACGGCCGCGCGCGAGCAGATGAACGCCGACCGCATATCGACCGCCACGTTCTCGTCGAACTCTTCGACGGTCAGCTCGTTGAACGGCTTCGCGACGTAAATCGATGCCATGTTCACCAGCACGTCGATGCGCCCGAAGGTCTTTGCGCTTTCGTTCACGAAGGCCTCGCAGTGGGAGGCCTTCGTCAGATCGGCCTGTCGCATGAACACCTTGCGTCCCAACTCCTTGATCGCGGCCGCAGTCTTGTCGGCCTCGGTTTTCGACCGGTTGTAGCAAAGACCGATGTCGGCGCCCTGCTTTGCCATCTCGATCGCGACGACGGCACCGATGCGTTTGCCTCCTGTGATCAGGGCGACGCGGTTGGTCAGCTCCATCCCGCAAGCTTACTCAGGTTCCGCGGTTTGACAACAGCTGCAGGCGGATGTAAAACCGCAGTCGAGGTGCTGTTCATGAGAGACGTGCTGGTGGTGATCGTCGCGATTGGCGCGCTTTCGGCAGTGCCGGCGCTCGCACAACGGCAAACGGCTCCGCCGGCGCCAGCCCCTTCCACACAAGGCACTCCGCCAGCCACAGCAACACCGTCAGCGCCAGGCAGCGCGACTCCGGCAACACCGGGCCAGACCCCAGGACGGGGCGGTGGTCAGGGCGTCGGCAGCCAGGGCGATCCGGATCCCGGCGTCCACTTTCTCGTGGTGGTCGACAACCCACACGTGCGCGTGCTGCAGGTCACGTTGCAGCCTGGCGCCGTTCGCCGGCCGCACGTGCACAACGACGTCACGTTCCACATGATGGTTCCGGTAACCGGCGGTTTGGAGCTCACGGTTGACGGCCAGACGGTGAGCACCGTGCCGGGCCAGGCCTATTACATGGTGAAAGGGCAGCCGCACGGCTTCACGAACAAGACTGCGGCGGCCGTTCAGGTGATCGAGCTCTTCATTAAGCCGCCAGCACCTGCGGCTCAGTAGGCTCCAGGAAAGCCTAGGGGTTCTTCAACGCCTTCCCCTCGTCGTCGTACATCTCCACCGGTCCGAATTTACGAAGCACGGTTTCGATCTTCGTCGAGTCGCCGACTGCTACGATCTGAAACTGGGCGGGGTCGAGGTATTTCCGCGCCACGGCCTGCACCTGCGCCGGCGTGACGGCGTTGATGCGGTCCGGGTACTTGTCCCAGTAATCGGCCGGCAGGTTGTAGAGCTGCCGCAGCACGTAAAGGCCGAGCACCTCGCTCGGGCGCTCCAGCGACAACGCGAACGACGCCGTCATCGAGCGCTGTGCGTCTTTGAACTCCGCGTCGGGTACAAGCTCGCTGCGGATCTTCGCGCCCTCGGCAAGGAAATCGCGCAATGCGGCCTCGGTGACCTCGGTGCGAACGTCCATGGACACGCGCTCGTCGCCGCGATAGCGCAGCGCGCGAAGCTGGCTGTAGACGCCATAGGTATAGCCTTTCACCTCGCGGAGCTCGCGGAACAGCCGGCCGTTCGACCCGCCGAAGACTGTGTTCATCACCTGCACGGCGTCGTAATCGGCATGCGTGCGGTTGATCGCCTGCTCGCCGATGATGTAGCTCGTCTGCACCGACCCCGGCCGATGGACGATCGAGATTTTTGATGGACCGGCGCCAGGCGGATCGATCACTCCAGGACGCGGCTTCCCTGTCTTCGTCCATGTTTTCAGGGCAGCCTCGAACTTCGTGCGCGCCTCGGCGAGGGTAATGTCGCCGGCCACGCCGATGATGGCGTGATCCGGTACGTAGTTGTCGCGATGAAACTCGACGAGATGGTTGCGCGTGATCTTCGCGAGGGCCTCCTTCGTGAGGCCCGTGCTCGACGCCGGATGGTCGCCATAGATCGCCTTCGAGTAACGCTCCTGGGCGAGGAAATCGGGATCGCCGCGCTGCTCGTCGAGCGCCGCACTTGCGCGCGCTTTGTAGCGCGCCAGCTCCTCGTCGGCGAATTTCGGATGCTGCAGAATGTCGGCCGCGAGCTCGAGCACCTGGTCGAGCTGATCGGAGAGTGACGATCCGGACACCGTTGCGATCTGCGAGCCTTCGTTTGCCGTGATGGAGACGCTGGCGGCGAGAGTATCGAGCTGCTGCGCGATCTGCTCCGATGTTTTTGTGGCCGTGCCCTCGTCCATCAGCGATGCGGTCGTGTCGGCGAGTCCGGGCAGATCCTTCGGATCATAGTAGCCGCCGGCGCCCATGATCAGGATTTGAAACGAGATCGACGGGACCCGATGATCCTCGAGCACCATCAGGTGCGCACCGTTTGCGAGATCGGCTTCCTGCGATCGCGGAAGCGTAATTTTCAGCGTTTCTTTATTCACCGGCGCGCGATTCTTGAACTCGACCGGCTTCGGCGGCGCCGCGGCTGGAGCGCCCTGCCCCAGAACAACGGGCGCCTGCGCCACAAGCAGCGCTGCACAAAAAGCCGCACAAAAAGAAGAACAACGGCGGAAGGCAGAAGCGCGTCTCGTCATTTGCCACCTCCCTGTGCGCCTGGAGCACCGGCTCCGCCTCCAGCGCCCTTATTCGGCGGTGTGGTAATGACGACGGTACGATTCTCGGGCGTCAGATACTGCCGCGCGACGCGCTGCACATCCTGTTTGGTGATCGACGCAATCCGGTCGTACCGCGTATTGATCACGGCGGGATCGTTGTAGAAGACCGCGTATCGCGACAGCAGGATCGCGCGCTGCAGCGAGTTCTGGAGGCTGCTCACGAGGCTCCGGCGTGCCGCGTTCCGGGCTTTTTCGAGCTCCCAGTCCTGAATCTCGCCGTTCTTGACCTTGTCGATCTCCGCATACATGGCAGCCTCGGTCGTGGCCACGGGCTTGCCTGGCGCAACGATTGCCTCGGCGTAAAAAAGTCCGGGGCCTTTCGCAGCCTGCACACCCGAGTAGACCTGCACGGCGACCTGCTGCTGCCGCACGAGGCTGTCATAGAGGCGGGCGCTGCGACCGGCTCCGAGGATCGACGCCAGGGCCTCGAGCGCGTCCATGTCGGGGGTCCGTCCGCCGGGCACGTGGTAGCCGGCATCGATCAGGGTGAGGCGGGCCAGCGGATCCTCGATGTTGGAGCGCCGTTCGCCTTTCTGCGGCGGCTCGCTCGTGTCGAGCTTGGGAGGCGCCGGACCCGATGGAATGGCTTCGAAATATTTCCGCACCTTCTGAAGGGCCACGTCCGGATCGACATCGCCGGCAATCGCGATCGCCGCGTTGTTCGGGGCGTAATAGGTCTTGAAGAACGCTCTGAAGTCGGCGATCGTCGCGGCGTCGAGATCGGCCATCGATCCGATGACCGAATGCTTGTTCACGAAGTTCTCGAATGCCAGCTCGTCGAGCACTTCCGACGTCTTGCCGTACGGCTGATTGTCGACGCGCAGACGCCGCTCCTCCTTCACCGCCTCGCGCTGGTTGTTTACGCCTTCCTCGGTGAGCGCCAGCGCTTTCATCCGATCGGCTTCGATGAACAGCACCATGTCGATCTGGTTGGCCGGCACTTCCTCGAAATAGATCGTGTGATCTTTGTCGGTCTGGCCGTTGTGGTCGCCGCCGTAATTTTCGATCAGCGCAGCGAGCTCGCCGTCGGCGACATTCTCCGATCCCTTGAACATCATGTGCTCGAAGAAATGCGCATAGCCGGTCTGCCTTTTCTTCTCGTCGCGCGACCCCACGTTGTAAGCCACCGACACCGACACCACGGGAGCCGCATGATCGGGCGAAATAATGACGCGCAGCCCGTTCTTCAAGCGGGTGTCGGTGAAATTCACCTTCGGGACGGCGACGGCGTGGATGGTAACGACGAGCCCCGCGGCAAACAGCATGCAGATGAGCAGACGTGCGCGCTTCATGGGAGCTTCTCCAGGGTCTGCAGCAGATCTGTCAGATCGGCGAGCGTTTCATTTGCGGCATGAATGATCGCCCGCCGTTCCTGCACGCTCGGCATGACCCAGTCTTCATTATCAAACCGAATGCGGCCGTCGGGCGAAAATTCCACCAGCGTCGCATCCATGGTTTCTATGTACAACTTCATACGTTGTCATTACACAGATCCGCCGGGTGAGATCCGTGGTGAACGGGTTTCGAAGGTTTAGATGCCGGTGGCTGCCGAGGCGCGTTGCGCATCAGGGACCCCAATCACAACCGCAACCATCGGTACCCGGTCGATCCCGCTGCCGTAGACATATTCGAGGTTCACGCCAGCTTCGGCGGCGATCCTCACGGCCCGCGCGAGCGCCCCCGGCTCGTTCGGCATGGTCGTGTAGAGCACATCGCGCTCCTCGACCTGATAGTGCTGTTCGCGCAACGTGCCCGCGGCATGCAGCGGGTTGTCGACCACCAGGCGCAGCGCGCCTGCTGTGTCGAGCGACATCGCCAGAATGTTGATGCGCGCCTCGCCGAGCACCTGCGCCACCCGCCCGAGCGTCCCTGGACTGTTTGCGAGCCTCACGGTCAGTTCCTTATGAATCGCCATGGCAGGACTCTAGCGTACCTCTCCACCTGACGCACCTCTTGCACCTCGCGCACCTCGCGAACCTCGCGCACCTCTCCCACCCCTCGCACCTGTTAGAATCTCCGCAGTGGGTATTCCGAAATCCGCCGCCCTTATTCCGCCCGCGCGCCGCATGGCCGGCGTCACCTACGCGATCCGCCGCATCGTCGACGAGGCAAAAAAAGCCGAGGCCGCGGGCAAGAGAATTCACTATCTGAACACGGGCGATCCGGTCGCGTTTGGGTTCCATACGCCTGCGCACATGCTCGAGGCGGTGCATAAGTCGCTGCGGGACGGCGAAAACGGCTATGGCCCCTCGGTAGGATTGCTCGAGGCGCGCGAGGCGATCGCGGCTGAAAACACTTCGCGCGGCTGGCCTATTTCGGCCGACCGCGTCTTACTGACCGCTGGATCTTCGGAGGGAATCGATTTCGTGCTCACCGCGCTGGCCGATGCCGGCGACGAAGTGCTCGTGCCGCTACCCGTCTACCCCCTCTATACAGCCATTACACGCAAGATCGGCGCGAGAGAGGTCTATTACCGCACCGATCCCGGAAATCACTGGCAGCCGGATCCTCGAGAAATTCGTCAGCTCATCACACCGCGCACGAAGGCGATCGTGGTGAACGATCCCAACAATCCGACGGGTGCCGCGTATTCGCACGCGATTCGGCGGGAGCTCGTCGAGATCGTCGACCAGTACAATATTCCGATGATCGCCGACGAGATTTATCAGGATGTCGCGTTCGACGGTCCCGTTTCGCCGCTTGGACTGCTTGACCCCGACGCACCGATCATCTCGCTCTCCGGGTTATCAAAAGGTTACCTGGCGCCCGGATGGCGAACAGGGTGGCTCGCAGTAGGCGGAGGCGATCGCCTGAAAGACGTGCTCGCCGCGATTACGCGGCTGGCCGAGGGCCGGCTCTGCTCCACGATTCCCATGCAGCGCGCGATTGTGCCAGCGCTCACCGGCGATCGTTCGCATCAGGCGGCATTTCGAACGGCGCTGAAGGAACGGGCGGACGTCACGTTCAAACGTGCCAACGCGGTCGACGGCATCACATCGACCATGCCGAGGGCGGCGTTTTATGCGATGCCGAAAGTGGCGTTGCCTCCGGGAAAAACCGACACCGACTTTGTCGTCGGTCTCGTCAACGCGACCGGTGTGTTGTGCGTCAACGGATCCGGATTCGGCATGGATCCAGCCGACGGCTATTTCCGGATGGTTACGCTCGCGCCTCCCTCGCAACTCAACGAAATCTGGGATCTGATCGCCGGTTATACGCGTTCATTTCTTGGTAGATAACAGCCGCTTTACCCTCACTCCTGTCAGAGCGGCTCTCTGCTACCTCCTGGCCGCGCTGATTTTCACATGGCCGCTTGCGCTCGGCCTTACACGCGACATTCCCTGGGATCTTGGCGACTCGCTCTTGAACCTCTGGATCCTCGGATGGGACGCCGACCATCTGGTCCGGTTCCTGGGCGGCGACTTCGGCGCGATGAACGGCTTCTGGAACGCCAACATTTTCTATCCAGAGCCGCTCACGCTCGCATACTCCGAACATCTCTTCGCCCAGGCGGTGCAGATCCTTCCCGTCTACGCGCTGACGCACAACCTGATTCTTTGTTACAACCTGCTGTTCCTCTCGACATTCGTGCTGTCTGGCCTCGGCGTCTTCCTGTTCGTGCGCGAAGTCAGCGGCAGCACGCGCGCCGCGTTCGTCGCCGGCCTGATTTACGCGTTCGCGCCGATACGAGTGCCTCAGTTCGCGCATCTCCAGGTGATCTCGTCGCAGTGGATGCCGTTCGCTTTGTACGGATTGCGCCGGTACTTCGACACGCGACGCACGAGACC